>Ga0265327_10005632_pt1 | contig 10370 bp, 10 predicted proteins | sample 41621metaG_FD_202089 | JGI IMG/M metagenome (GOLD analysis project Ga0265327, IMG submission 202089) | Rhizosphere microbial communities from Carex aquatilis grown in University of Washington, Seatle, WA, United States - 4-16-21 metaG | ecosystem: Host-associated > Plants > Roots > Rhizosphere... | reverse complement strand
ATGGGTTGCCCCGCAGCGGGAACCGCTCAAGCGGTGACCGGAGCTTTGCAGGCTTCCTTGAGGTGCTCGAGCATCTCGCGGGTCTCCTTGCTCCAGCGGCGCAGGGCCTTGCGGGAGAGGTGGACGCGGTCGCCAACGGCGGTTTCCAGCTCGTGGTAGTTGGCGGCGAGGCGCTCGCTGACGGCGTGGGCGGCTTCGAGGGCCTTGTCACGCCACGGATGGTCACCGGCGGCATTGAGGCGCTCGAGTTCATCGGCGGCCTTGCGACGGGCTTCCATCATCTGGGAGAGGACGACCTTGCTTTCCGGCACGCGGCGGAGATCGCTGGCCAGGCCGAGCTTGGAGAGAATCCAGATCGCCCACTTGGTGGGGTCGAAGTTCCAGCCCTTCACGCCGTTGCGGTAGTCGTGCTGGAATTCATGGTGATAGTTGTGGTAGCCCTCGCCGAAGGTGAAGAGGGACATCACGAAGCTGTCGCGGGCGCTGCAGCGGGTGGAGTACGGCTGGCTGCCGATACAGTGGCAAAGCGAGTTGATGAAGAACGTGCTCTGCTGGACGAGGAAAACGCGCAGGACGCCGGCATAGAGAAAGCCGGCCCAGGCACCGTCGAAGCCATTGCCATTCTTCGCGAACTTGTCCCAGGCGAAGCCGAGGGCGGCGGGAAGGAGCAGGCCGACCACGAGGGAGATCAGCTTGTCCCACTTGTGCTGCCACATGACGAGCTTGTCCTTGCGGAGGTCGGCCACGTTGTCCATGGGCGGCTCGGGGTTCAGCTTGAAGAGAATCCAGCCGATGTGGGCCCAGAAGAAGCCCTTGGTGATGTCATACGGATCATCATCATGGTCCGTGTGCTTGTGGTGGCGGCGGTGATCGGAGCACCAGTTCAGTGCGGAGTTTTCAAAGGCGCAGGCACCGAAGACCAGCGTGGCAACGCGGATCGGCCACTTCGCCTTGAAGGATAGGTGGGAGAACAAACGATGGTAGCCGAGCGTGATGCTCATGCCGGTGGCGATGATGTAGAACATCATCATGCCGAACTGGAACCAGTCCATGCCATGGTGCCACATGAAGACCGGCGCGGCGACCACGGCGATCAGGCTGATTAGGCCGAGGAAACCGGTGTTGATCCAGTTTACGCGCTCAAATGGGATACGGAGCTTTGTCATTTAGAGAAGAGGGTGGAAGGGGTTTAATAGGTTTGGACGCCCGGGTCAATCCCAGCCGCAGGGTCCCAGAGGATCGTTACGGCCGGTTTCAGCGAAGTCGCGAACAATTAGACCCGGATAGAGTCCGGAACTCACGCTCCGGTTTTCAAAAAGCAATTCCTGCTCGATTTTGGATCATCGGAAGGGGTTGAGCCGGAGCGGGATGCCACGGCGACGGGCTGGAGCAGATCACTCCAGCCACTTCATGCTCAACGGCGGAACGAGCGGCTCTCGCCACGCATGCCGTCACGACCACCGGCACCCGCTCCGGCAGTTGCCGGACGGCCCCGACCCTGGGATCCGCCGCCGCCCTGGGGGCCGCGACCACCACCGCCGCCGCCCTGGCCACCACGGCCCTGGCGTTGCGGGGCCTTCGGCACGACCATCGTGAGCGGCAGGCGCGGCTCGTCTCCCTGCACGGTTTCGCCGGAAAGGCGGTTGCCGGTCAGTCGTTCGATGTCGCGGAGCTTTTCCCGGTCCTCCGGGGTCACCAGGGAGATGGCGATGCCGGTGGAGCCGGCGCGGCCGGTACGACCGATGCGGTGGATGTAATCCTCCGGCACCATCGGCAGGTCGAAATTGATCACGTGGCTGATGCCGTCGATATCCAGACCGCGGGCGGCCACATCGGTGGCGATGAGGAGCTTCACGCTGCCGGAGCGCATCTGGTCGATCGTCTTCTTGCGCTGGCCCATGCTCTTGTCGCCATGGAGGGCGGCGCAGGAATGGCCGCTGCTGGCGAGGGCCTTGGCCATCTTGTCGGCGCGCCGCTTGGTGCCCATGAAAATGACGGCCTGTTCCATGTCCTTGTCAGCCAGCCAGTGGTCGAGCAGGCGGCGCTTGTGGTCCACGTCATCGGCGTGGAACAGGCGCTGGTCGATCGCCTCGTTGCGGCGGGTGTTGGCGGCCAGCTCGACCTGCTCAGGCTGGCGCAGCAGCTCGGTGGCGACCTTTTTGACCGCGCCTTCCAGCGTGGCTGAGAACAGCAGCGATTGCTTGTTGTCCGGGGTGAAGCCCGCGATGCGGCGCACCGGCTTCACGAAGCCCATGTCCAGCATGCGGTCGGCCTCGTCGAGGACGAGGAATTCGACGTTGGAAAGGTCCACCTTCTTCTGGTCGAGGTGGTCGATCAGGCGGCCGGGGGTGGCCACCAGCACGTCCAGCGGACGGGACAGGAGTTGGTATTGCGGGCCGTAACCCATGCCGCCAACGACGATGCCGGAGGTGATATTGGAGAATTTTCCGAAGCGGCGGACCTCTTCCTGTACCTGCACCGCGAGCTCGCGGGTGGGGGTGAGGACGAGGGCACGCGGGCCGCGGCGGCCATTGCCCGGGCGTTCCAGCAGGCGATGGAGCATCGGCACCACGAAGGCGGCCGTCTTGCCGGTGCCGGTCTGGGCGGAGGCCATCAGATCGCGCCCGCTCATGATGATCGGGATCGATTTCGCCTGGATCGGCGTGGGATTTTCAAAACCGCAGGCCTGGAGGGCCTTGGCGATGGTGGGATTCAGTTTGAACGATTCAAAGGTCGGAGTCATCAGTCGGTATTCGGTCAGGTGACCGTGGGCGCTCGATGGCGGCACGGTCGGGTAGGGCGACAAACGCCAGCGACAGGCGGGGACGCCTGCCGGAAGTTGGTTTCTGGTTGATTCACTCCGATGGCATCGGAGGAGAAACGGCCGGTTTGTCAAAAGCGGCCGATGTCGTTTGCAACCAGAGAACCACAGGAAACCCCCTGCCGAAACGGATGAAAACGGCTGACACCTTGCGGGCAGCGCGGCTCCTGTAGTCGCAGGGAGCCGGAGATGCAAGGGAATTCCGGAAATGCTGCGGAAGTACTCCGCTGAACCGGAAATCCCCTCGACGAGGCCCCCGGCTACGTCAATCTGAGGCAATGAACCGGATGACCATGGCCGCAGCTTCCTTCTTTCTCTTGATGCAAGCCGCGAATGGCGAGACCGACACCACGGTCCCTGAACTCAAGGATCTGGTAAAAGGTCACGTGCCAGACAATTGGAAAGTCACGGCAGATGACGAACGCATCCTCGCCACCACCGAGAATGTGCAATTTTTGAGCCGCAATTCCCGCATTGATCCGATCCTCTTTCCTCCCGAAACCACGCCATGAACCATGGGAACACGCCCATACAAATGACTTCATCTTTGAGATCCGCGTAGCCCCACTGCTCTCGGACCCTGCGTTTCAAGCATTACGGAAGCTGCGCCAGACGCTCCTGGAGGAAGAAATCCGCCGTTATGAAAAGGAGGCAGGGGCGATGGCCTGGGGCGGAGCAAGAAACAACCGGGACCTCAGATGCAGGGTCAACGCCATGGTACCGCTGCCGTTTTGCCACGACGCCCGGCATTCGCTGTATGTCTCTTTCACCAGCGGCAGCTCGATGGAGACACGTCCCGCCTCGGCAGGCGAGACCGGCCAAGCCCTCCGGGCGCTATTAGGAAAGAGATTCACCCGGTACCTGCCTGCTGACAAATCGAGGCCCGAAGGCTATTACGACGATGCGACCGGATTCGACGACGTTCCTTCGAAGAAGGCACACCGCCGACCGAACACCGGGCCCGGATGGGCCATTCGGTCACCAGATCCTCACGGCTTTGAAAGGAGTGGCTTCAACACGTCAGCGTGCCTGGCTGCATAGCGGTTGAGCAGGACGGCGGTGGGAACGTGGGGTTTCCTGCTGATTTCGCTGTCGGGTTCATTGTCCCACGCCTTTTCACGGTCGTAAAACGAGGGCTTCATCTGTTCCATTTGATCGTTCCGTTTTCCGCGATCCGTGGACGGTCCATCCGGCCCGAACGTGGCACAAGCCCGCTCCAAATATTGCAATGCGACCTCATCCCCGATCTCCTTGTATCCTTCGCGAGCCAAAGGCAGCAGGTTTCCAGTGGTGTTGCTCAGGGCCTGGGAGAGACCGCCGTTCATCCAGTCCGCATCAAAGTAGCCCACCGCGAAGTACAACTGAGCCGGCTTCGGAAGCTTGGAGAGGTTCCGCTCGACCTTGATCTGGTCATTCGACCAATTGATTAGGTCGCCCAGCTTGTCAGACAAGGTACCAAGTCCCGCCGCCGCCAGATAAACATCCGCCACGGAATCGGATTGGGCGGGATCGCTGGCGACGCATTCATCAGCCTTGGCGATGGCCTCGGTAGATTCGAGCCGTGCAAGGGCCACCAAAACCTCCCCATAACGGCGAAGGTCCCACTTTTTCCCGGCATCGGTAGGTTTCTTCCAAGCGGCCAGCAGCGGTCGGAGGCGCTCGATGGGCAGCGCCACTCCCGCCTGATTGAACGCGATGACTACCTCCCTGGCCCGCGTGGAGTCCGGTGAAATCCATGCGTCGGTGAGCAGGGTGGCTTTCGCCATCTCGGGATCCAGCGTGGGGAATAGCTCCAGAACCGTGCCGTTCTTTTCCAATAGTGGCAACAGCGCCGCCATGACTTCCTTGTTGAAACCCGGCTCGGGTTTGTTCAGCCGGATGGCGAAGTAAATACCCGTGACCACTCCTTGGCCCGCCGAATCGGCCAAGGCCTTTTTGATCAGCGGGACGACAGCCAGAGCGCCGGATCGTGCGAGTTCCATTGGCACCTCGTCGCGGCGCTGGAGAGTGAGCTGGTCGTAATGCTCAGTGAGGTAAGTAAGATCCGCCTTTCCAGCTTCGCTGGCGATCCATTCTTCATGCGCTTCCTGGGCACCGTTTCGCGCCTCACGCTGGTCGAACGCGTGGAGGATTCCATCCAACCGAGGATCTTCGGACGCCTGCAAGAGAGAGACTGAACCGATCAAGCCAAGCAACGCGCAACAAATGGTCATCATCGTCTTATGGACTCACGCTATCCTTCCAGACTGTCGGAGGCAACCTTCGTCCGCGGCTGGATGGACCCGGGAATCCCGGTGGTGGTTCGGGACTCCGGGATCACATCCATAATTGGCGGAGGCGGCGGGGATGACTGGTGTCGCAATGGACCGACCAGCTCTCCCCAGCCTGAGTTGTTCCCAACCCAGCTACGCATTTGGCTCAGAAGCGCCAGGTGACGCCGGCACGGATGCGGAAGTCCGGCACGGACTGGAAGGAGCTGTTGTCGAGGCGCACGGGGAGGTCGACGCCGAGGTCGGCGGAGAGCTTGTCCTTGTAGGTGCCGACGAGCTTCGGGCCGATGTAGATGGCGTGCATGGCGGTGTCATCGGCGGGGGCACCGAGGAAGGTATCGGTCTGCTTGTCCTCGCAGGAAACGACGGCCTGGAGGGCGAGGGTGCAGTCGTGGGTCAGCAGCAGGTAGGCTCCCGCGCCAGCTTCCCATGAGACTTCATTGGCGTAACGGTAGTGGTAGTCGCCCTCGCCGCGCAGGGCATACTGGATGGAGGCGGTGGCGAAAACGCGCTGGTAGCGGAGATAGACGCTGCTGCCGAAGACGCCGTCAAAGGAGCCGCTGCCTAGGGCCAGATCGTGGCCGTGGATGCCGCTGTCCGGGGCACCGGGCACGGAGATTTCGCTGAACTCCTCCTTGATGCGGGCGGCGCTGCCGGTGGGGAGTTTCACGCCGGCGAGGGCGTTCCAGGTGAAGGTGAAGTCGGTCTTGTCCTCGCGCAGGATGAGGAATTTCCCGATGAGCGAGGCATCGCCAAGGCCTTCTTCGGTGCCCTTGTCGGTGAGGAATCCTTCGGGCCGTTGGTAGGAGCGGTAGATATAGGGAATGTTCGCCTGAAGGGTGAACCGCGGCGTGAAGTTATAGCCCACCACCGCCTGGGTGACGAAACTGTCGAGGTGCTGGTCGGCGATGTTCGGCACCTCCTGGCCGTTGACGCGGGTGCTGCCGAAGTGGGTGTATTGTTCGGCCAGGCCGGCGAAGAGACCGACGACGGATTCGCCCTGGGCTTCGGTGGCGGAGTAGATGGCGCAGCAATCGCAGGCGAGGCTGCGGCTGGCGGTGCCGGCGAGGGTGAGGAGGCAGATGGAGGAAACGAGAAGGTTGGTTGGATTCATGGGAATCGGAATGAGGAACTATTGATTTGGAAACAGGATCGAAGATCCCGGGACGGCACGGCGTGACGAGGCCACGGATAGCCTGAGAGAAAGCCGGATCGGCGCGGGATTTCCCCCGTCGCGGCGGATCGGACCCGCCACATAGGAGAGGAGCCCATCCGCCTGGTGCGGATGGCCGGTCGGGGCCATGATTGGTCCCGAGTGAAGTCATGGCTGGCCGGCCGTCCACGGGCACGAGGAGCTCCGGAAAGGAGCACGTGGCGTGAAGACCGAGCCGACTTCAGGCGATGAGGGCCGCCTGCCGTGGTGGCGGCACCGGCGGGCGATGGCCGGTCAGCGAGACGCGGGTCAGCACGGCTCCGAATTTCACCGCCGGCAGATCCGTGGCAAAGGGCCGCGTGGGCGCATCGGTGAGGCTGGCCGGAAGGAGCTCATCGAGCGCCAGACCGGCGGGCAGCACCTGTTGGCCATCCTTTTCCTTGCCGGCATCCTTTTTGCGCGACTCGGCGAGGGCCTTGCACATCTCGCAGGGGTGGTCGCCGTCGAACGTCATCTTCGCCCCTTCGGCCAGGCCGGCGCGGCTGGAGTAGTCCACCAGCATCCTCGTCCAGGCAAAGGCCTGCAACACCCCATGGCCGCCGCCGCACAAGTGCAGGCAGCCCAGCAGGGCAATGAAGGTGCGGAGGAACCGGGGCACGCGTGAGGGAGGGATTCATCGGCTTCGGCGGCGGACTGTCAAGCGTGCTGGTAGGAAGGCGCGATAGGGCGGTCGGATGGCCGGTCGGCCTGTGAGGGGCCGGGGGTTAGGGGCCAGTTAAAAAAGGGAAGATCGGGAAGAACCTGAGATGAACGTCCTCCTCTGATCTGGCCCGAACCACCCGCCGCCTCGCTTCATTCTCAACAAGGCTGCCCTGTGCCTTTCCGCTTGGCGGAATGATAAGCGCCCCTAGCCTGTTAGACCTATCCTCGCGGGTGCGACCCCGACCCTTATCGTCTCTCTTTTCACACAGTCATGACCCTGAAGTCCGTCCTCTTCGCCGCCGCCACCTCGCTGCCGGTGGCCGTCACCTTCGCGGAACCCGCCACCACCACGCTACCGCCGATCGACGTGTGGGCGCATGTGTTCGATGGCCAGCCGCTGCAGGAAGAAGCCCCCACGGGGGCCTACGGCCAGCCGGACTGGCTGAGCAACCGGCGCTTCGCCACCACGCGCGCGTATATCCAACAGGATCCGTGGGAGGTGGGCGTGGAACAGTGGTGGCGCAGCCGCGATGACGGCGGGCACTGGTCCCACCTGTTCCAGGAAGAAGTGGAAATCGGCCTCCCGGGCCGCTTCCAGTTCGACCTCTACTACGACTGGTCGGTGGAGAACCACAACGCCGAGTATCAGGATACCGCCGTGGAACTGCGCTGGGCGCTGGCCGACTGGGACAAGATTTTCCTGAATCCGACGATCTATCTGGAATACAAGTTCGTGGATCCGAAACAGGGCGGCGACATTTTCGAGCCGAAGCTGCTGCTGAGCGAGGAATTCGGCCACGGCTGGCACTGGGCAATGAATTTCATCTGGGAGAAAGAACTCACCGGCAAGGAAAACGAGGAATGGGCCGTCACCCAGGCCATCAGCAAGACCATCATCGACAGCAAGCTCTCCATCGGAGTGGAAATGAACTACAAGTGGGAAACCACCAACGGCCACCGCGACAACCCGGAGAGCCAGTTCAACATCGGCCCGAGCATCCAGTGGCGGCCGACGCCGGACTCCCACATCGACGTGGTGGCCCTGCCCGGTCTTACCGAAGACGGCCCGGATTTCGAAGGCTGGCTGGTGATGGGCTTCGACTTCGGTGCCGGCACCTCCAAGACCAAGGACCACTCCTTCGCCCCCGTTTCCAGCCGGCAGTAAACAGGTCGCGTCACTCCTCCTCGCCATCGCCGAAGGTCCAGACCCGTCTGGGCCCCGCGTGTTCGGCGAGGCGGGTCTCGCCTTTCTGGATGACGAGGTCCAGCCGCTTGCATTCGACCCGCTCGGAGATCGCGGCCGCGAGTTCACGGGAGTGGGTGACAATAAGGATCTGGGTCTCGGGTCGCACCGAGGCCACGAGGCCAGCCAGGGCGGGCATGAGTTCCGGATGGAGACTGGTTTCCGGTTCGTTGAGGATCAGCAGCGGCGGCGGCCGGGTGCTGAGCAGGGCGGCACAGAGGCAGAAGAAGCGCAGGGTTCCATCCGAAAGTTCGGCCGCAGTCATCCATCGCTTGAGACCCGGTCTGAGAATCCCGAGCTCGAAGCCCCCGCTCTCGCCGGTCGGGGTCCATTCGATGCCGGGAAACGCCTCGGTAATCGCCGTCTGCAGGGCGATTTCGCCATCGGTCTCGATGATCGTCTGAAGCGTGGCGGCGAGGTTGGATCCATCATGAGCCAGCACCGGCGACCAACAGCCCGTCTGCGGCCGCCGCAGCGGGGAGTCCGCGTCGGTGCGGAACTGATGGTAAAATCTCCAGGACAGCAGGATTTCGCGGGCGGCGGTGAGGCCGGGGTAGCGCGCCCCATCGCGGATTTCCGCCAGCATGGATTCCGGCCGGGCGAGGGTGAGCGGGGAGATCTGGGACCGCCCATCCGGCTCCCTGAGCTTCACGGCCGGGCCATTGCGCCTCGCTACTTCCCGACCTTTGCCGTGTTGGTGCAGGCGCAGCTTTTCCACCTTTACGTCCGGATCCGTGCGGAACTGGGTGGGATCTCCCGGAGCCAAGGGGATGAGACCGCATTCCATCTCGTAGTTGAAGAAATCCGTCTCGATCTCCCAGCCGATGCGGACCGGCTTGTTCCGCTTGCGATCCCCGGCCCAGACGATGCTGGGCATGCCGCCCTCCATGGCGATCGCCTCGGCGAAGCGGCCGTCCGCGAGCCGCTGGATGAGCGAAAGCGCGCGGTAGAGATTGGATTTTCCCACGCCATTCTCGCCGGTGACAACCGTGATCCGTCCGAGGCGCAGCCGGAAATCGAGGAGCGAGCGGTAGCCGCGGAGGTGGAACGTCTGCAACATGAACGAAGGAAACGAGCATGCCGATTGGCGGGGAGTTCTGAAGGGCAAAAGCCGCGGGATCGAGGAGCTGCGTTTCTTTTCTGGATTCCCCCGGCCTGAATCGGGACTGTGGCGGTGTTGCGCATCGACATCCTCACCCTCTTTCCCGAGATCGCCCTGGCTCCCTTGAGCGAGAGCATCATCCAGCGCGCGAGGAAGGCGGGGATCGTGGAAATCGCCGCCCACAACCTGCGCGACTGGTCCACGGAAAAGCATCGCAAGACCGATGACTATCTCGCCGGTGGCGGGCAGGGCATGCTGATGATGCCGGGGCCGATTTTCGCCGCCATCGAGGAACTCCGCACGCCGGAGACCAAGGTCGTGCTGATGACACCCCAGGGCCGGGTGTTCAAGCAGTCGCTCGCACGCGAGCTCTCCGCGGAAGCGCACCTGATCCTGCTCTGCGGCCACTACGAGGGGGTCGATCACCGCGTCATCGAAGAGCTCGTCGATCTCGAACTCTCCATCGGTGACTACGTGCTGACGAATGGCGCGATCGCCGCGGCCGTGGTGACGGATGCCATCGTGCGGCTGCTGCCCGGTGCGCTGGGAGACGAGCGCTCGAACCAGGAGGAATCGTTTTCCGATCCGAACCTCCTTGAGGCTCCGGCCTACACGAAGCCGACCGATTTCCGCGGGCTCAAGGTGCCCGAGATTCTCTTCTCCGGGCATCATGGCAAGATCGCCGCCTGGAAGCGTGAAAAGGCACTGGAGCGCACCAAGGCGAACCGGCCGGATCTTCTGGCGTAGCCGCGTTCGTGACAGACTGTTGCAAAACCCCCTTCCGAAATGCGAACCTCGGCTCCATGGCTGACGCTTGCCTGCGAGGGGTCGATCGGGATCAGGAACTGCTCCTCCCGTCTCGGGTCCACGATTACGTTTCCGCTCAAGGCGAGGTGCGCGTCATCGATGCCTTCGCCGAAGGCATGGGTGATGGTGACCAAACCGCAGCGCCGCCTGCCGAGCGGACGATGGGTCCGCAAGGCGGACGCAAAGGCTACTCGCCGCGCGACATGGCCAAGCTCTTCATCTGGGGTTATCTCAACGGCGAACGCTCCAGCCGCGCCTTGGAAAAAGCCTGC
>Ga0265327_10005631_pt1 | contig 10370 bp, 12 predicted proteins | sample 41621metaG_FD_202089 | JGI IMG/M metagenome (GOLD analysis project Ga0265327, IMG submission 202089) | Rhizosphere microbial communities from Carex aquatilis grown in University of Washington, Seatle, WA, United States - 4-16-21 metaG | ecosystem: Host-associated > Plants > Roots > Rhizosphere... | reverse complement strand
GAGAAGGGCATCGCCGAGGAAGAGATGCGGACCCGCCACGCCAACTTGGAGTGAGGCTTTAAGGCCGGGCCTTTGCGGCCCGGCCCGCCTGCGAAAAAAGGCCGCCGTGAAAACGACGGCCTTTTTTTCGGCTTGCAAAGCGCCGCCCGGTCGAGCGGCGGCCGGCAAGGCTTTTGTCAAAACCGGGCATTATTGCGCCTCGCCAGGCTTCGTTTTGCGCCGCAAAAAGTTTAATCTTATCGAAACCGCAACGCAGGCCCGTCCCCTCCGGCGGTTTTGGCGAGCTTCGATGGACGCGAAAACCGGCTATAAAAAACCAGTAGAGTTCAACACACCCAATTCAATAAGAAAACGAGCTGGCAATGTCCATCAACGCAGACCGCATTTTCCAAGGGAAAAGCCGATTTCCCGAACACGAAGAATGGTTTTACCGCACCCGCGAAGGGATTGCCGGGCCTTATTTGCGCCGGGAGGACGCCGATTTCGCGCTGCACTGCTTCATCAAATACTGCAAGCGCAACGGCTTTACCGGCGGCCGGCGGAAGCGCCGCGTCAGCGCCGACATCGCCGAGACCTTGGTCAGCCTGGGCAGAAGCGTCGAGGAAGCGCTGCCGGCCGGCGGCGGGGCCTTCGGCGTGCTGTTTGGCGGGGCCGGCGAAGACTAGGCCGGCCGGCGTTCTTCCACCACGCCGTCCGCCGCGATGAACACGGCGCTGGCGAGGCCGACGAAGAGGCCGTGCTCTAAAACGCCCGGAGAGCCGTTGAGCGCGTCGTTGAGCGAGCGGGCGCACCAATCGGCCGGCTCGAACGCCATGTCGATCACCAGGCCGCCGTGGGAGGTCACGGCGAGGCCGTCGCCGGCGGCGTTGCGGCGCAAACCGCCGCGGCCGCCGAGCGACTCCAGCCGGCGCTGCACCGCCGCCCAGGCAAACGGCATCACTTCGACCGGAATCGGATAGCGCTCGCCGATGCGCCCGACCAGCTTGCTGTTGTCGACCAGCACCAGGAAGGCGTCCGCCGCCGTCGCCAAAATCTTCTCGCGCACCAGATCCGAGCCCCGGCCTTTCAGCAGCGTCAGATCCGGGGCCACCTCGTCGGCTCCGTCCACGTAGAGGTCCAGCCGGTCGAGATGCTCCAGCGCCACCAGCGGCAGGCCGAGCGCGCGCGCTTTGATCGCGCTGACCGTCGAACTGGCCGCCGCCGTCACCTTAAGCCCCTCCTCGGCGCGGCGGCGGGCCAGCGCCTCGATGAAGCAATTGGCGGTCGAGCCGGTGCCAAGGCCCACCAGCATGCCGTCTTTGACCAGGGCGGCGGCGTGGCGGGCGGCGAGTTCTTTGTCGTTCATGGGAGTCTCCTTCGGGTTGGCGGCAGCCGCCGGGCTTGAGGCGGGCAAGCCTAAAAAAAAGCCAGGCGGCGAACCGTCTGGCGTTTTCGTTCGCCGCCCTTCTCAGCAAGGCGCCGCGCTAGTTTGCATGGGCTTTAATATAATCGAGAATGTCTTTGATGGTGAGCAGCTTTTCCGCCGCGTCATCGGGAATCTCAAGGCCAAACTCTTCTTCGAATGCCATCACTAATTCGACCACGTCGAGGCTGTCGGCGTTTAAATCATCAATAATATTGGCGTTTCCCACCACTTTACTTTCTTCAACACCAAGATGCTCCACCACAATTTTCGTTACTCGGTCAGCAATGTCGGACATTCGTTAAACTCCTAAACGGATCAATCATTTTCGTCAGCCTCGGGCCACCGCGCCAGGCGGGGCGGGCTTTGGGCGTCGGGCACCAGGGTAACAAAAGCCCTCCGGGCTTTACAACCCCGCCCGGAACGCCGCGCCGCGCGCGCCGCCCATAAGGCGGTTTTATCCTTCCCCCAAGAAAAACTGACTGTCATTGCGCCGCCGTTGGGCTTATAAAGCCAGGCTAACCAAAGCCCGGCGAAAAGTCCTGGCCGCCGCGCTTGTCGTGCAAGCGCATGAATTTCGTGACAAAACCGTTTTGGCTGATAAAATTGACGGATTTGGTCTTTACCCCCGATTTTTAACCCTCACAACCAGGAGCAGAACATGCCTTCACGCCGTGAATTAGCCAACGCCATCCGCTTTTTGAGCGCCGATGCCGTCCAGAAAGCGAACTCGGGCCACCCGGGCGCGCCGATGGGCATGGCCGACATCGCCGAGGTATTGTGGAACGACTATTTGCGCCACAACCCGTCCAACCCGAAATGGCCCGACCGCGACCGCTTCGTGTTGTCCAATGGCCACGGCTCGATGCTGATCTACTCCTTGCTGCACCTGACCGGCTACAACTTACCCGTTGAAGAGCTGAAGAACTTCCGCCAGTTGCACTCGAAGACCCCGGGCCACCCGGAATACGGCTACACCGACGGGGTCGAGACCACCACCGGCCCCTTGGGCCAGGGCATCACCAACGCCGTCGGCTTCGCCATCGCCGAGCGCACCTTGGCCGGGCAGTTCAACCGTCCAGGGCATGAGATCGTCGACCACAACACCTACGTGTTCCTGGGCGACGGCTGCTTGATGGAAGGCATCTCGCACGAGGCCGCTTCGCTGGCCGGCTCTTTGGGCCTGGGCAAGCTGATTGCCATCTACGACGACAACAACATCTCCATCGACGGCGAAGTGCGCGGCCACGGCGACACCCCGGGCTGGTTCCTGGACAACACGCCGAAGCGCTTCGAGGCGTACAACTGGCACGTCATCCCCAAGGTCGACGGCCACGACGCCGAGGCGATCAAGGCGGCCATCGAAGAAGCCCGCAAAGTCACCGACAAGCCGACCCTGATCGTCACGCAGACCATCATCGGCTTCGGCTCGCCGAACAAGCAGGGCAAGGAAGAGTGCCACGGCGCGGCGCTGGGCAATGATGAGATCGCGCTGACCCGCGAAGCGCTGGGCTGGACGCACGCCCCGTTTGAAATCCCCGCCGACATCTACGAAGGCTGGAGCGCCATCGAGACCGGCGCGAAGTACGAGTCCGACTGGAACGACCGCTTCGAGAACTACCGCCGCGAATTCCCCGAGCTGGCCGCCGAGTTCGAGCGCCGCGTCATCAACCGCGAACTGCCCGCCGACTGGGCCGAGAAGTCCGCCGCGTTCGTCGCCGCCGTCGACGCCAAGGGCGAGACCATCGCCAGCCGCAAAGCCTCGCAGAACGCGCTGAACGGCTTCGGGCCGCTGCTGCCGGAACTGCTCGGCGGCTCCGCCGACCTGGCCGGCTCCAACCTGACCCTGTGGAAGGGCTGCAAAGACATCAACGCGCCGGGCCACGACGGCAATTACGTCTACTACGGCGTGCGCGAGTTCGGCATGTCGGCGATCATGAACGGCATCACGCTGCACGGCGGCTTCATCCCCTACGGCGCGACCTTCCTGATGTTCTCCGAGTACGCCCGCAACGCGCTGCGCATGGCCGCGCTGATGAAGGCCCCGACCATCTTCGTTTACACCCACGACTCCATCGGCCTGGGCGAAGACGGCCCGACCCACCAGCCGGTCGAGCAGACCGCCACGCTGCGCCTGATCCCGAACATGCAGGTGTGGCGTCCCGCCGACGCGGTGGAGTCCGCCGTGTCCTGGAAAGTGGCGATTGAGCGCAAGGACGGCCCGTCCACGCTGATCTTCTCGCGCCAGAACCTGCCGCACATCCCGCGCACCGCGCAGCAGATCGCCGACATCGAGAAGGGCGGCTACGTCGTCAGCGGTGGCGAAGGCACCCCGGACGCGATCATCATCGCCACCGGCTCCGAGGTCGAACTGGCCGTCAAGGCCGCCGCCGCTTTGGCTGAGAAAGGCAAGACCATCCGCGTGGTGTCGCTGCCCTCCACCAACGTGTTCGACGCCCAGGACGCCGCCTACAAGGAATCCGTGCTGCCCGCCGCCGTGACCAAGCGCGTCGTCGTCGAAGCCGGCGTGACGGATACCTGGTGGAAGTACGCCGGAAGCGCTGGCAAGGTCATCGGCCTGGACCGCTTCGGCGAATCCGCCCCGGCTGGTCAGTTGTTCAAGCTGTTTGGCTTCACGGTCGAGAACGTGGTCTCTGTGGTCGAGTCGATCCTGTAATCCCGCGCTGCCATGAACGGCCAGCCCTGAGTTAAGGGCGCGAAAAAGCCCGACGGTTTAGGCCGCCGGGCTTTTTTTGTGCCTGGTCGTAGGAAGCTTGACAATGAGACTATATCATGTCATTATTGATCCACTTAAGATTTTACATCTTAAGGTTCTTTAAAAATCTGAAATTACGTTTTTTGAGGGCTGTTTTTGCCAAATTAATTGACACGAAAATTTTTCCATCATGCACACGAGGTTAACATGACAAGTAAAATTCACAAAAGACCATTTTCAAGCTTTGTCAAAAAACAAAGCAAGCCATTCAAGATGGCAATTGAAGATGAAATAGATTATATTAAATCTAATCCTTTTAGTGGAGAGATAAAAGTGGGTGATTTATCTAATATACGAATTCATAAATTCAATTTTAAAAAACAACAATATCTTATAGCTTATTCATTTGAAGAATATAAAGAAATGACACAGAGTGACTTAATAAAAGAACCAATGTTTTATAAAATTGGATCACATGAGAATTTTTACGAAGAATTGAAAGACTACTTAAGATCAATTGGGTGGTACAAATGAACATAATACCGGCAGAAAATATATTTTCTGACTTGCAGAAGACTTCGCCTGCTGAGCGTCAGAAATTTTTTAATTTTCTTGCCGAAAAAGCCTTTAGCGATGAGGGCGATTGTAGCCATGAAGAATTGTTTGGCGACCTGAGAGATGCTTATTTTACGGCAAACGAAGCCATAGAATATCTTGAAATATCAATGGCGACTTTTCGTCGCTATATAAGAGATGGGAAGATTTCATCTAGCACTGAAGTGGGAAACTCCAAGCTATTTTTGGCAGACGATCTGCGCAGACTAAAAGCAGCAATGAAATTAGTAAAAGGCTGATTTCTTCGGTTCAAATCCGCCTAGGCCATGTCGGCCAATGCGGTAAACGTTAGAAAAGTTTCGGCCCTGGTAAGTGCAGCGAACACTTATCCAGGGCCTAACCCCAAGCTCGGTGGCAGGAATAAGCGACGCCGGGGGCTTGGGGATGTGCATATCATCGCACGTTTCAATGCGAAATGTGTAGGGTCGCACAAAGTCCGCTACCGGGGGAACCTTGCAAAGCGGACGCCCGTATGAGTTGAGGCGATCAGGACGGACGCAAAGCCAGTGCAAGTAAATTGGGCCTTCCCTTGCTTGCGGCGGCTTTCCCTCCGGTTCCACGCCTTGGGACGGTCGGGGCAAGGGCGCGGCGTGTACGCGTAAACCGTCCAGTCGGGGCTGCACCGTGACCCGACCCCCTAAAGCGTACGGCCTGGCTCCATCCGGCATGTTCACAGGGGATCTCAACTAAGGGCTTGTTTTTACAAGCTCTTGGGTGAGTTTTGCCCCGTCCGCCCCAACCTCCACCAAGCCGGCATTTGCCCTCCACAATGAGCAAAGTTTTGCTTAAGACCAGCGATATCGCCGGTTTTTTCGACCGCGCCCGGACAGCCGCGCAAAAGGCTGATCGCGGAGACGTTTTCGAGGAAAAGCTCACGCTGTCTTTCGAGGATCCCAAGCGCATGTTTGCCGTCCTGTCGGAGCAGCGCCGCCGCTTGATGTCGGAAGTCATGCGGGAACCGAAAACCATCAGCGAACTTTCCAAGCGCCTGCATCGGAACCGCTCGACCATCACCAAGGATGTCGGGGTGTTGGAACGCGCGGGCTTGGTCAGGTCGCACAAGCAGCCCAATCCCGCCGGCCATGGCGTGCAAAAGCTCGTTTGCGCGCTGGCCGCGAAAATCGAAGTGTCGGCAACGCTGGAGGCTGCGTAATCAAGCGGGACAGGCAAACAAAAAAGGGCGCGAAAAAGCCCGGTGGCTTACGCCACCGGGCTTTTTTTGTGGCTGGAAATCGTAGGGTGGGTAGGCGTCTTTCCGCCTGCCCACCGATTAGCGCGAGGTTCCGCTACACGGCTGACGGCTTTCAGAATTGTGGCATTATATGGCTATATTATAGCGGTGGCCCATGGTATACTGGCCTCTCTCTTTAAAAGCAAAAGCCGAGAAGAAGATTAGGCGTCTTCATTCTCGGCTTAAAACTTTAGTTGAGTGAAATTGCTTGCTCCCTGAACAAGAAAAGCAATTCACCAAATCCACAGCAACAAACAACTTAGGTTAGCATGCCGCAACTGTAGATTGGTTCTTATTATAAGATGTTCCTAGAGACTTTACAAGTTCTTTTCTTTGCAAAGGCTTTGAGAACTTACATTAAACTGTTGTAAAGCTTCCTTTAGCTGAGAAGACACACCAAACTACTTTTTTATCTAAATGATAGCGGCATGGCTGACCTAAAACCTATTAGGTTTAACCATGAAAAGATTTATCTCATCTCCAATCCTTGTCCTTGTTCTGATAGCGTTGACTTTGACTAGCGCAGTAACTTACAAAATTGTAACTACGCCAGAAGTCTCCTTAGAAGGTTGGTTCAAGAGCGATGAAGGTTATGGCTTCAAGCTCCATATGGTGGAAGGATCGCAGAAATGAGCGACAACTTCCCTAAGGAGGGCGGCAGCCCTGAAAAGACATCTGCACAAGCGTCAACAACCAACGGCAAGCAGCCGCCCCGCAAGCGCTCTGCCAAAGCAGCCCAGGCCGATGAGGCCCGCGCTACCGAACCAACCAGGCGGGGCATCGCCTTGGCCCGCCGCCGTGGCCGCCGCGAAGTTCAGGCGCTGGACATTGCCCAAGGCCCGCCGACCATCGAGGAGCTTGGCTACCTGGCGGCGGAGTTCGTCATGTGTACGCTGCCGCATTCAGACCCCGGCGACGTGCCAGTGTGGACGCGGCGCGATGGTTGCTTCACGCTGTCGATCCAAGCCGGCTACGACAAGGACGGGCGCAGCTACGGCCTGCCCTACGGCCCCATCCCGCGCTTGGTGCTGGTGTGGCTGATTGGCGAGGCGTTGCGTGTCGGCCCGCGTATCGACGCCGGCAACAACCTGAGTGAGTTCCTCCGCAAGCTGGGTTATAGCTCTTACACTGGCCGTGGCGAGCGGGGCGACGCCACCCGCGTCTTGGATCAGATTTCGCGGCTGTTTTACTGCCTCATCTCCTTCGAGTACTGGTCGCCGGTGACTAAGAACACCGTTTCGCTGCGCATGTTGCCGATTGAGCGCAGCGAGTTCCACTTCGACGGCAAGACCCCGGTGACCATCGAACTCGGCAAGCGCTTCTATGAAGCCGTGACCGCGCGTCCCGTGCCGCTGGATCTGCGCATCTTGAACCATTTCCGCCATTCGCCGATGGCGCTAGACCTCTACGCCTTTGCGGTGCGCGAGTCGGGCCGTGCGCAACAGCAAGGCAAAGACCGCTTTGTCGCCTGGAAGTGGCTGAACAAGCAGCTGGGGGCCAATTATGCCGACATTGATAATTTTCGGCGGAAGATGCTTCCGTTTATCGAAGAGTTGGTTGAGCTTTGCCCGCGCCTGCTGGTCAGCGTCCAGCGCGGGGGCCGCAGCCAGAAGGCGGGCTTGGTGTTTTCGCGCTTCTCCGAGCCGGTGCCGCGCAAGGAGCCTTTCTTGCTGGCCCCGCCCTAGCCCGCCGTCTCCGCTGCCTAGCCCGGCCTCTGCCGGGCTTTTTTGGCCCCCGAAACCGACTTATCCACAGGGCGGGGGGGGCAGTTATAGGAATTTTATAGAACCTTCCTTATATACAAGAATGGGTGTACCGTTGCACCCATGTTTTGGGTGTACCGTTGCACCCAGCAAAACTTGAAAATTTCCGCCGCAGGCCGCGCCGTTGCCAGGCTGGCGAATGGGTGTACCGTTGCACCCAGCAAAACTTGAGTTATCCACAGGCTTTGGCGAAGCGCGGCGGGGCCTCCTGCACCCCCGCCACCCTACCAGGCTTTTTTTGCGCCCAAGCCTAAAACAGGCTAAAGTAGCTAAAAGTAATACCCAGGAGAATGCCATGTCTTCCGCCACACCGCGCCCGGTTTCCGTTAAGCTCGACCACGAAGAACAAAGCCGTTTGAAAGCGCTTGCCGAAGCCCGCCAACGCAAGCCGCATTTTTTGATGAAAGAGGCGCTGCGCCAATACCTCGACCGCGAGGAACGGCGGGAAGCCTTCCACCGCGAGGCGATGGAGAGCTGGCGGGAACACCGGGAAACCGGCCTGCACCTGACCGGCGCGGAAGCCGACGCTTGGCTGGACACTTGGGGGACGGAGGCCGAGGCGAAGGCGCCGGATTGCCACGGCTGAGCGCCCTTCCCGAAAAACCCCGCCCTCTTGTGCCGCAGCCCCTGCCGTATGCTTCACCCGTTCTTAATTGACCCAGTGAAGCCACCATGACCCGAATCATCATCACGCAAAACGCGGCCCTTGGCCTGGAGCGCTGCCGCCTGTTCCTGGCCGGGAAAAACCCCCTTGCCGCCCGCCGTGCCGCCGAGGCCATCAAAAAAGCCTTTAGCCTGCTGGCCGAGTTTCCCGACATGGGCCGGCCCTATGAGCGGGAGCCGGGCCTGCGCGAATTGCTCGTCGCGTTCGGCGACTCCGGCTATGTGGCGCTTTATCGCCACGAACCTGAGGGGAACGCCGTTTTCGTCCTGGCTTTCCGGCACCAGCGGGAGGCGGGGTACGAGTAGCCTTCACCGCGCAGGGCGCAATGCGCTTCGCTATTGCGCCCTGCGCCGTCCGGTATACTGGCACTTTTTCTTGAAGCGCGCCGCCATGAAAATCACCGAAGAATTTCTAAACAACATATCCCTCCGCAAAGACGGCTGGAACCGCCTGCAACTGGACTTGTTGGGCGTGGCTTGGCCGCCGGCGCAGGGGTGGAAGCAAGGGCTTTTGGGCAAGGAGATCAGCGAGGAGACGGCGCGGCGGCTGGAGGCGTTGCGCGACACCACGCCGAAGCAGCGCCGGGCCATGGAGGCGGGGCAGGCGGATTTGCTGCAAGACGATTTGTTCGGCTAGTCCGGCGGGGGCGGGCGAACTTCGAGAGGCGGGCGCGGCGGGCTACAAAGCCGCTTGCGGGTTGCCGGGCCGGGGGCGGGTTTTAAAGCGCCGGGCCTCCGCGCTGCGCATTGCCAGTTGGCGGAGGGCGCTTTGGTCGGCTTCTTCGCACGCCTTGAAATTTGCCAATAGATCCGCCTCCTCGGGCGACAGCGCCAACCCCGGCGCACGGACGCCGGTCAGGATGTAAACCACGTCGGCGCCGGCGGCGGCGATCTTTTCCAGATAGTCGGCGTCCGGCGGTCGCTTCCCGCGCTCATAAAAGCCCTGGCTGTTCCGCATCACGCCGCCAATCTCGGCGAGTTCGGCCTGCGACAGGCCCATCTCTTCGCGCACTTTGCGCAACCGCTCACCTAAAGACATTTCAAAAAAAACCTAATAATGATTGCGAAATCATGTTGACTAAGACTTATAAAAGATTCACAATGATTCTTAATGAATGCAACCAGCGTTCATCCTCTTTCACCAGCCATGACGGCCGGTCGAGCCTTAGCGAGGCGCGGCCCCGTCTGTCCGGTCTAGGCGGACAGGAAAGACGCAAAGCCGTCGGCAAGCCTGGCGATCCCTCGCTTGCGGCGGCTTTCCCTCCGAACCTGCGCGCCTGCGGACAGTCGGGGCGGCGGCACGTTCTGCGCGGGCCGTCTGTCCGGGCGGTGAATATGTATAAGATTTCGGCCCCGGCGGGCGCTCAAACGCGCAAGGCCAGGGGCCAACCCCAAGCTCGGTGGAAGGAAAAGTGACGCCGGGGGCTTGGGGGTGTGCATAGGATCGCACAAAGTCCGCTACCGGGGGAACCTTGCAAAGCGGACACCCGTATGAGTTGAGGCGATAAGGACGGACGCGAAGCCAGTGCAAGCACGTTGGGGCTCTCCCTCGCTTGCGGCGGCTTCCCCTCCGTCCCGCGCCTTGGGACGGTCGGGGCAAGGGCGCGGCGTGTACGCGTAAACCGTCCAGTCGGGGACTGCACCGTGTCCCGACCCCCTATGAAGCGTACGGCCTGGCTCCGTCATGGCATGTTTCCGGGGAATTCAACTAAAGGCTTGTCTTGCAAGCCTTTGGGTGAGTTTTGCCCCATCGCCCCAACCTTCACCATCCGGCATTTACCTTCCCCCTCCAGCTTCCAAGTGCGTCGGCTGTGGCTTGCATCGGGACTTGCCCGATCAAGCGATTCAAAGTCGGGGTTTGGGGAGCAATGGAACAGCGAACCGACTTAGTGGGGAGAAGGCAGAATTCGGAAAAAATAGTACGCCAAGGAAATGCGTTTATTTAGAGCGTGCCGAAGCTGGAACCCAGCGATAAAGCGT
>Ga0265327_10005630_pt1 | contig 10371 bp, 7 predicted proteins | sample 41621metaG_FD_202089 | JGI IMG/M metagenome (GOLD analysis project Ga0265327, IMG submission 202089) | Rhizosphere microbial communities from Carex aquatilis grown in University of Washington, Seatle, WA, United States - 4-16-21 metaG | ecosystem: Host-associated > Plants > Roots > Rhizosphere >... | reverse complement strand
TCGAACTCCACGCCCAGGCGCACACCCAGATCAACGCGCTGGTGGTGGTGGCCGAGGCTCCCCTCGCGCCTTCCGAGGAACACCTGCTTTACGTGCTGGAGCTGCTCTCCCGCGCCAACAAGCAGCTCACCCTCGGCGGGTTTGAATTCGATCTCGACCGCGACCGCTTGGTCTTCCGCATCACCAACATCTTCGAAAAGGAGAAGTACGACGCCGACATCGTCACCTCCATGATTCACTGCGCCATCGCCGAGTTGGACCGCATCACTCCCTACGCGGCCATTGTGGTGAAAACTCCCGATGACCTACTGGACGATCTCGACCTCGAGCGCCTGCTCATGCGCGAGGACATCATCCCGCCCGTACCGGGCGACGAGGACGATTTCTGAGGCCTGATCGCCCTGGAAAATCCAACCAAGCGCACATTCCGGTTGTAAATATCGTATCACGATATAAATCGCCGCTCTCATGTCTGACTCTCCTTCGTCCCTGAGCGATTCCGACTACGCGCGGCTGGCGGATTTCCGCTATGCCCTGCGGCGGTTCATGCATTTCAGCGAGCGGGCCGCCGCGAGCGAGGGGCTGAAGCCCCAGCAACACCAAGTGCTGCTCGCGATCCGAGGCCGGGCGGCCGGCTCGACCACTGTCGGGGTGCTGGCGGAGAGGCTGCGCCTGAAACACCACACCACGGTGGAGCTGGTCCAGCGCCTTGAAGCAGCCGGTCTGGTGACCAAGCACGCCGCGCCGGGGGACCGCCGCTCGATGGTCCTGGAACTCACCCCGGAAGGCAGTGCCCGCCTTGAGCGCCTCTCCCTCGCCCATCGCAGCGAGCTGAAGCACCTCGGACCGGAGATCCTTAAACTGCTCTCCACCCTCGATCATTCATGACCGCCCCGCTTTGGTCCCGTGCCCGGGTCCCGCTTCTCGCCGTCCTGCTCGGCGGCATCGTCACGCTGACCGGTGTCGGTCTGATCGTGCTGATCCGGCTGTGCACGAATCTTGCATTCCACGGCGTCGTTTCCACGGCGGAAACGAAGCCGGATTTTTCCACCTGGGGTGCCTGGGGCATCGCCGTTCCGGTGGTGGGTGGCCTGATCATCGGAGTGATGGCCCGCTATGGCAGTGCGGCGATCCGCGGCCATGGCATTCCCGAGGCGATGCAGGCGATTGGCACCGCGGACAGCCGGATCCCGGCGCGGGTGGCCATTTTCAAACCACTCTCGGCGGCGGTCTCGATTGGCACCGGCGGTCCCTTTGGCGCGGAAGGCCCGATCATCGCCACCGGCGGGGCCATTGGCTCCCTGCTCGGCCAATGGCTGCCCGGCAGTCCCGTGCAGCGGAAAATCCTGCTCGCCGCCGGGGCGGCAGCGGGCATGACGGCGATTTTCGGCACGCCCCTGGCCGCCGTTCTGCTCGCCATCGAGATGCTGCTGTTTGAATTCCGCGGCCGCAGTTTCCTGCCGGTCGCGCTGGCGGCGGGCACTGCGATGGCCGTCCGCTCCTACTTCCACGAGCCGCTGCCGATGTTCCCGCTGGTTTTCGACCAAGCGCCGGACGGCCCGCTTTCCTTCGGCTCGTTCCTGATCGGAGGCGTCTCAGGCCTGCTCGCCGTGGTCATCACCAAGGCGGTTTACGCGGTCGAAGACGGCTTTGAGAAACTCCCGCTCCACTGGATGTGGTGGCCCGCCATCGGCGGGGTGGCGGTCGGGCTGATCGGCTGGATCGATCCCCGCACGCTCGGCGTGGGCTACGACAACCTGCGGCTGCTGCTGGAAGGCCAACTGGCGGTGAAAGCCATCGCCATGCTGGCGGTGCTGAAATTTCTCTCCTGGCTGGTAGCTCTGGGAAGCGGGACTTCCGGCGGAACCCTCGCGCCGCTGATGACGGTCGGTGGAGCGTTTGGCGCGCTGGCGGCCCACGCCCTGCATGGGGTGCCGGGATTCGAGGCGTTTCCGGTCGGACTGGCGGTGATGATCGGGATGGCCGCCACCTTTGCGGGGGCCTCGCGGGCCTTCCTCGCCTCGGTGGCGTTTGCCTACGAGGCCACCCACGCCGTCGGTGCCTTCGGGCCGCTGCTGCTCGGCTGCGGGGCGGCGGTTCTCGTCTCACGCGTGCTGATGCGCGAGACGATCATGACGGAAAAGCTGGCCCGCCGCGGCGTCCGTATTCCCAGCGACTACGAGCCGGACTTTCTTCATGCTCTGCACGTCGAGGCGGTGATGGAAACCCAGCCGCTCACGGTGCGTCCGGATGAGACGGTGGCGGATCTCGCGCTGCGTCTCGGCACGCCCGGCTCACCCTGGCACGATGTGCGCCTGATTCCGGTCACTGCGGCCGATGGGCGCTTGCTGGCAGTGATTTCCCGGGCGGATCTGTTCGCGGCGCTGGAGGTCGCACCCGGTGGCACGGTGCTGGAAGCCGGGGTGCTGAATCCGGTCACGATCCACGCGGCCGAACCCTTGTCCGTGGCCGCCGACCGGATGATCCGCCACGGCATCGGACGCCTGCCGGTGGTGGATGGCTCGGAGTTTCCGAAGCTCATCGGACTGGTCACCCGGCGTGCCATTCTCGAAGCCCGGCGTCAGGCTCAGGCCGGCGAGGTGAAATAAGCGATTCTTGAAATTGATCCGCAGGTGATCGTGGATCGTGTGCCTCTACCGTTCAGGTTCCACCGTAGGCCGGCAGTGTCGCCTTGAGTATAGTGTCGATGCGCGTCCGCTCCGGGGCGTGCAGGTACTCGTAGCCGGTTACGGTTCCGGGTGCTTGGAGGACCTCCCGCAGCCGGGCAAGGACGGCCGTTTTCAGCGGCAGCGGCAGGGAGGCGAAAATCCGCGAGTAAACCATGTAAGAGCAGCGGTTCTTGAACAGCTTGCCGCCCAGATGGAACTCCGCCAGCGACTGCCCGTCCGCCGTCGCCGGGAATCGTTTGCTGAAGGCCTTCTGGTAGGCCTCGTCGCCCTCGACCCCGTCGCCGAGTGACGCTGCGTCCCGGAAAAGCAGGGCCTCCACGATTTCCCGCGCATCCTTTGCGACCATCTGCGCAGCCGGATCTTCGGATGGCTGGCGGCCCGGGTTGAGAATCCGGCCCATCCATTGCATCCGGCGGTAGCGGTAGGAGGCGGCGGTGAGGAGATCGTACACCCGGCACTGGTGCTCGAGCACAAGCAGCGAGACGATGTCGCTGGTGCCACGCGGGTAGCGGGTGGTGTCGATTCTTCCTTCCAGGGATTGGAGGCGCTGCACCGCGGGCTCCGGGGTTTCGTCTTCGCGGTAGGTTCGGTTTCCCAGATGGGGAAGCGAACATTGGCCGGTCACGTAGTAGCCGCCCCAGCGCTGGGCCAGCGGCGTGGAGGCATCGACGGCGGTGCTGCCATGCACCAACAGCGGATGGCCGTCCGCATCGGCGAACACGGAGCGCACCATCACCCCGGGCACATCCAGGGTCCGGGCGGTGGCATGGCAGGAAAGGCAGTCCGCGGTCACCCGCTGGCTGTGGGCCTTGGTTTCCGGGTTTCCGAGATCAATGAGGTGGAACACCGGGCCGAGCACCGGATCATGCGTGATGACCTCCATCTGGCCGCCCGGCACGAAGCCGGCGTAGGCATCTTCCGACACATACAGCGCGCGTGGATTCCACGGGCTGATCAGGTTGTTCTGCTTGCTGGTCTTCGAGAACACCAGGATCTGGGACTCGACCGGAATGTTCAATCGGGCCAGCACCCAGCGCACGCGCTCCACATCGGTCGCGCCCGGGATCTGGATCGTGCCGTCGTTGATCCCCTGTTCCAGAACCGTGGCCGCATCAGCCGGCTGGGCGAGGGAATAGCGGATCGGCTCGTTTTCCCACACCTCCTGGGAAAGTCCGGCCCCCACCAGGCCGAGCCAGCATCCCAGAAACCTCCACATCCTCATTTCACCTACTCCCTACGGATGCGTCCCACCCGATCTGTCGGGGAAGCTGCCCCGCATCTGGACGCTATTCGGGGGTTCACAAGCGGCGTTTCACCCGCTAAAGCCTCCCCCGCCATGCTCGATATCCGCGTCATCCGCGAAAACCCCGCCGCCGCCCAGGAACGCCTGAAGCCCCGTGGCGGTGACCACTGGAAGCTCATCGACGACGTTCTCGCTTGCGACGAAACCCGCCGCCGCGCCGAGACCGAAAAGCAGTCCCTCCAGTCCGAGCGCAATTCCATCTCCAAGCAAATCGGCCAGCTCAAGCGCGAAGGCCAGGATACCTCCGGGATTGAGGCCAAGGTCCGCGGCATCAACGAACGCATCGCCAAGGTCGACATCGAGGCTGAGGATGCCGCCGCCCAGCAGGCCGACCTATTGCTGAATATCCCCAATTTCCCGCACGAGGCCTGCCCGGTCGGCTCCGATGAAACCGCCAATCCGGTGGTGCGCGTGTGGGGTGAAAAGCCGGACATTGCCGAGCCCAAGGACCATGTGGCGCTTTACGAAGCCCATGGGCTCGTCTCAATCGACGATGCCACCCGCGTCGCCGGATCGGGCTTCGCCGTCTATCGCGGCAAGGGCGCGAAGCTGGAGCGGGCGCTGATCAACTTCCTGTTGGATACCCAAACCGCCAATGGCTACGAGGAGGTCAACGTCCCGCATCTGGTGAAGCGCGAGTGCATGGAAGGCACCGGCCAGCTTCCCAAGTTCGAGGATGACATGTATGGCACCGACGCCGGGGAGGACGGCCGTAACAATCTTTTCCTCGCCCCGACCGCCGAGGTGCCCGTCACCAACCTCTACCGTGACACCCTCCTCGCCGAAGAGCAGCTTCCGGTGAAACTGGTGGCCTACACGCCGTGTTTCCGCCGCGAGGCGGGCTCCGCCGGACGCGACAACCGCGGCATCATCCGCATGCACCAGTTCGACAAGGTCGAGCTCGTCCAGCTCGTCCATCCCGATCACGGCTTCGAGGTGCTGGAACAGCTTACCGCCCATGCCGAGTCCATTCTGCAGAAGCTGGGCCTGCACTACCGCACCATCGAACTCTGCACCGGCGACCTCGGCTTTTCCTCGTCCAAAACCTATGACATCGAAGTCTGGGCACCGGGCCAGGGTAAGTATCTCGAAGTGTCGAGCTGCTCCTGCTTCGCCGAGTACCAGGCCCGCCGGATGAAGCTGCGCTTCAAGGATGCCGAGGGCAAAAACCGTTTCCCGCACACGCTTAATGGCTCCGGCACCGCCCTGCCGCGCCTCTACGTGGCCCTGCTGGAGCAGTACCAGCAGCCGGACGGCTCCATCCGCCTCCCCGAGGCCCTCGTGCCCTATTTCGGCGCGGACAAGATCGGGTAACAGCCCGCCGCGGGTGACGTAGCGCGAAAGTCCTCCTTCGCGTGCTGGGAAGACGGGCTTTGCTGGAACGGCTACTTCTATCCTCAAAGGCACCGCCAGAAGCACGCCGGGCGGGAACTCGGCGCGACATCGCATTCCGCCTCACTTCGCAGTTGGAACATACTTCGCCACGAGGAAACGCTTCAGCTCTCCCTCCGGAGCCTGATCGAGCCAGTCCCTTGCCGCCACCGGATCCTGCTGCATCCAGTCCCCGAGCAACCTGACCAATGGATGTTTTTTGCCAACTGGCTCGGGACTGGTCATCGCCCAGCTCGCCCACTTTTCCGGCTCATCATGAGCGTTATTCGATGAGATCCGGGCGATGAACGCCTTTTTCTCCTCCGGGGAAAACCCGCCGTCCACCACGGCGGACGCTTCCGTGAACGAGGCGGACTCGAGCCGGTCGGAAATGAAGCGGATGCATTTCACCCGGATCCTGGCCACGGCTTCCGCGTCTTCCGACCTTTTGCCCGCTTCATTCAAGGCGTGGACCAGGCCGGAATATTCTGAACCACGGCGCGGCCCCGAGTTCTGCAAGGTGAAAGCATCGAAGGCAGAGTCCAAAATGTTCTCATTCTGACGCAGCGCGAAGTCTACCGCCTTGGCTGGATCGATCCTCGCCTCGATTGCGGGTATCTGACATCGCATCGCACCCAAGTCCGTGACGGGATTCCCTGCCGCGGATTCGTTCAGAAACCAGTGGAGCGCGTCGGCCGGGTCCGTCATGGCCCAAACTCCGAAACGAGAAATCACGAACGAATCACGGCCAGGAAAGGAAGGCATCTCGTTGACCAGCGCGATGGCCTGCTCCGGGGAGGCCTCTCCATATTGTTCGATTACCCGCCGCTCGGCGTCCTCACGGATCGAAGGGTCCAACGTTGTGTCAGCCTTGATTTCATCGATCAGGCGGACAATCGAACCACCGCCCAATCCCGCCAGAAGTTCCAACACCCCGATCTGGCCTCCGTGGGTGTCAAGAGGGGCGAAATCCTCGGCAGAGAGTGGTTCGCTGCCGTCCTTCCCTACTTCCAGACGGTTAGCGAGGAGGACGACCAATCCGGCTTTTGCTCTGGGAATACGCTCTTCTCCCACGCGTGAAGTGATCGATCCGATATTCCTGGAATGGGATTCCACCTCTCCGCGACTTGTCGAGGAAGCCCGTGCCGGGTTCCTTCCGCCAAGCGCCTCCCCCTCCCGGGTAAGGTCGTTCAACTGATGCCGCTGGAACAAACCGATACCAAGAGCTGAAGCCATGGCGATTCCGAGAAAGACGATTGGCTTCATGGTTGTCGGGTGTGCGTTTCGATGGCGCGGATCGTTGCCTCGCGCCGTTTCGGATCTTCGATCGTTCCTGCCCATCGCAGGGCTTCTTCGCGATGGGTGGTCATGTTTCCCAAGAGTGAAACCAGGTTGTCGTCAGTCAGGGCCGTATCCTTTCTCATGCTGCCGAGGGTGGCCCGATCCTTCATGTAATTCTTGTCCGAGGCATGGCTCCGGGCCTCGGTCTGGAGGGCTTCCGCCTCGTCGGGTGGCATCTGGTTCAACCATTCGTCGAGATACATGCCCGAAGAAGAATCGGAGACGGGCTGGGTCAGGAGGAGATCCTCGGCGGCACGCCTGACAATGGTCTGTTTTTCCTCCGGCGTGAGATCGGCGGTCTTCACGAAATCGCTCAGCAACCTCCAGCCTTCGCCCCCGATCACGAAACCATCACACAGGGCGCCAAGCATGGGCTTCCGTTCGGATTCCGGCGCGTAGGCGCGGATCGCCTGGAGGAATTCGAGACCGGTGGCGTCGATCTTGCCGGAACCGATTCGACCGTCCAGGGTGTCCCGCAACTTCTTCACCCGTTGGTCTTCGGGCAGATTGGCGAGGTAGGCGAGGCCGTCCGAGGGTCGGTGGACCAGCAGGGCATCGACCAGCACCGTCTCCAATGGATCAAATGTTCCGACATGGGGGGCTGGCTTCACCGCCTTGGCGTAATCGGAACTTTCCTTTTGCTCGCTGAGCCAAGCGGCCGCTCCTTCTGGATCGCGATCGATCCACCCGAAAAACGGGTACTTTATCTCGCATCTCTCCAACATCGAAGTGAAGGCACGACAGTCCTTGAGCGAGTGCACGAGGCTCTTCACCGCCAGCGCCGGATCGCGCTCGCTGAGCACGGATGAAAGCAGATAGAGAAGCCGGGCTTTCTGCTCGTTCTCCATTCCACTCGTTCCCGCCTCCTGGATGAGACCTGCCAGCACCGGGGGGGCCAACCGCCCTAGTTTGCGGCGGAGGAGCAAGTCATGGAAGCCGCCGGTAATACGCGCCACATGGGCTTCATCCGAGAGCGTATCGAGGTCCAGGCTGGATGAAATCCTGGTGCCTCTCGTCGCCATCAAGCGGGTCCGTGGCGCTCTTCCCGATAAGGCAGGGTCGGAATTGGCAGCCTGTTCCCGCAGATCTTCATTCTCACGACTCGTTTTCGAAATCGCCACCTGCTGGATCACCAGGGGCAGCGCGAACAGCAACAGGGCGCCGGGGACAACGATTTTTGAATGCGTGGTCATGAGGGCGGTGATTCCGGTGAGGGGAACAGCAGGGGTGATGAGCAGGGCGGCGGCGGAAACCTTTCCCGCGAGGGCAATCGGCACCGCCTTGGCCGACTCGCTGGCGAATCCGGCCGCGATGACCGTGACCGGCAGTACGACGCCTTTCGAGCGCAGCAGCCGGGAGAGCTTTTCCAACGCTCTCGACGACTGCTTCTTCACCGCCTCGGGCGATTTTCCAATCCGTCCGGCGATCTGGGGAAACGTGAGCCGCTCGAAGAAATGCAGCAGCAGCACCCGGCGATCCGACTCCGCCAGCGAGTCCAGCGCCCCGTCCAGATGTGGCAGAGCCTCTCCCCAATTCTCCTCCGCCTGGCCGGTGGCGGGCAGATCATCAGGATGGAGCAGGTGCTTCCGGCGTTGCTGGGAGGATTCCGCACGCATGGCTTTGGAGGATTCGAAGACGGTGGCCCGGTGCAGCCAGCCCGGTAGGCGATCGGCATGTCGGACCACCTCCGCTGCCTTGCGGGCCAATGAGCAGAGTACATTCTGTGAGATCTCCTCGGCCATGGCCCGGTTGCCGGTCCGGCGCAGGGCGGTGTGGAAGACCAGCCCGAGATGACGTGCCACCAGCGTCCGGAAGGCCGCTTCGTCCCGGTCGTGGACGAATGAAGTCAGGAGCTGGGAATCCGAGGCCTGCATGGTTTCACTAAGGAACACCTGTCGGACGTCCGATGGGGACGAAAAATCGCAGTTCATCGCGAAAAACGCCCGCCTCCTTGCGGAAGCGGGCGTTTTCAAATTCAGAGGCTGGGCGGATGGAATCCGCCGCCACGGGATTATTCACCGAGGCCGAAGCGGACGAAGCGGCGCACGGTGAGCGTGTCGCCGAGTTCCTTGCCCTTGGCTTCGAGAAGCTTGGAGATGGTGGTGTCGGGATCCTTAACGAAACCCTGCTCGAGGAAGCAGCTTTCGGCGAAGAACTTGCCGATCTTGCCGGTGATGATGTTCTCGATGATGTTGGCGGGCTTGCCGGAATCGGCGAGCTGGGCGCGGAAGATGTCCTTCTCGGCTTCGATCACGTCGGCCGAGATGTCTTCGCGGGACAGACCGCGCGGCGCGGCGGCGGCGATGTGAAGGGTGAGGTCCTTGATCACTTCGCGGAAGCCGGCGGTGGCGGCGGTTTCCGGGTTGGTGGTGCTGACTTCGATGAGCACGCCGACCTTGCCACCGAGGTGGATGTAGGAGGCGACGGCACCTTCACCGGTGACTTCGAAGCGGACGTACTTGCGGAACTGGAGGTTTTCACCGACTTCGGCGATCTTCGCCTTGACGGTTTCTTCGACCGGGGCACCCAGGAAGGAAACCTGCTGGGCGGCGGCGAGATCGGCGGCATCGCTGGCGATGAGCGTGTCGGCAAGGCCGTTGACGAAGCCCTGGAAGTTGTCGTTGCGGGAGACGAAGTCGGTCTCGCAGTTCACTTCAAGGAGGATGCCGGACTTGGAATCGGCGGTCACGCGGGCGGTGATGATGCCTTCGGTGGCGGCGCGGTCGGCCTTGGTGCCGGCCTTCAGGATGCCTTTTTCACGCAGAAGGGTGGCGGCGGCTTCGAGGTCACCCTGGGTTTCTTCCAGGGCGCGCTTGCAGTCCATCATGCCCGCATTGGTCTTCTTGCGGAGGTCGTTGACGAGAGTGGCGGTGATCATGGGAATTGGGAAAATGTGAGAGGTGGTGTGTAAACAAAAACGGGCGGCCCGGGGAATGCCAGGACCGCCCGCTTGAAAGGACGGTTCAGGCCTTCGAGCTGACGACGATGGCGTCGACCAGGTTCTGAAGGACGATGCGGATCGAGCGGATCGCGTCGTCGTTGGCCGGGATCGGGTACTGGACGATCGACGGGTCGGCGTTGGTGTCGACGATGGCGACGATCGGGATTTCGAGGCGGCGGGCTTCGGCGACGGCGATGGACTCACGGGCGGAGTCGACGATCACGACGGCGTCCGGCTTCTGTTCCATGCCGCGGACACCCTTGAGGTTGCGGAGAAGTTTTTCGCGCTCGCGGCCGAGGGCGGCGAGTTCCTTCTTGGACATGGCCTTGAATTCCGGCTGCTTCTCGATGGTTTCGAGATACTTGAGGCGCTCGACCGACTTGCGCACCGTGGCGCTGTTGGTGAGCATGCCACCGAGCCAGCGGTGGTTGACGTAGTACTGGCCGGTTGCTTCGGCGGCTTCACGGACGGCGTCCTGGGCCTGGCGCTTGCAACCGACGAAAAGGATCTTTTTGCCCTTGCCGGCGATTTCGGAAAGGAAGTCCGAAGCCTTGTCGAGCTGCGAGACGGTCTTTTCGAGGTTGATGATGTAGATGCCGCCCTTGTCCTTCATCAGGTAAGGCTTCATCTTCGGGTTCCACTTCTTGGTCTGGTGGCCGTAGTGGACGCCGGCGTCCACCATCTCGGTGATAAGTTCGTTGATCATTAGGTAGTTCTGGTGTCCC
>Ga0265327_10005629_pt1 | contig 10372 bp, 10 predicted proteins | sample 41621metaG_FD_202089 | JGI IMG/M metagenome (GOLD analysis project Ga0265327, IMG submission 202089) | Rhizosphere microbial communities from Carex aquatilis grown in University of Washington, Seatle, WA, United States - 4-16-21 metaG | ecosystem: Host-associated > Plants > Roots > Rhizosphere... | reverse complement strand
CTTTGGGCCACCAGTGGCTCCACCTGATCATTCCGTCGTTTCATCATCGATGTTTTCGAGCATCTGAAACAGGAATAGGGCACTGACCGGATCGACGCAATCGTCGATCAGGTATTTGCATTGTCCCGGGGGAAACCACGGCAATTCCGTCCGTGCATGAATCTCGTCACAGACGTAATGATTCAGCGGATGGACGCGCATCGTCTGGTTGTCGTAGGTGAACCAGAATGCCGGCCGGGAACTGACACCGCGCGTGAACACTGCCGTGACGACCCCCTGCTGCCACAGCGCGAAGTCAATCGCTTCGGGATGCAGTGGGTTGGCGGGTGGTGGCGCGCGACGTTCCACGCGTCCCAGGAGTAGTCCGTTTTCATCGCGGATTTCGGTGGGAGTAATGACGAAGGTCCGCCCCAGTCCGACGGCCACCGCCGGTTCGGGCAGACTTCGCTTGATGACGAATTCCATTTCGTAGCGTTTACGCCTCACCCACCAGTTCGCGAATCGGCTCACCGGTTTCCACAAGATACAGCGGTCGGCCGGCCCGATCGGGAAACGCGGCCGTCCGGCCGTCGATTCCCAAATGATGATAGATTGTCGCCGCCACGTCTTCGGGTGTAAATGGACGCTCTGCGACATGCGCCCCGTGCGCATCCGAGGCCCCCACCACGATCCCCTGGCGGATCCCGCCCCCTCCCATCAGGACGCTGAACGTGTGCCCCCAGTGATCGCGGCCTGCCGCATCATTCATTCGCGGAGTCCGGCCAAACTCACCCATCGCGACAATCAGTGTCTTGTCGTAAAGGCCACGTTCCACCAGGTCGCGAACCAGTGCCGCGCAGGCGCAGTCGAACGGCGGCAGCAGCAGTTTGGCTCCTTCGGCGGTGGCATACCGGTTCGCGGTCCCATGGTGATCCCAGGGCTGGGTGTTCACGGTGACGAACGTCACTCCTCGTTCAACCAGGCGACGCGCCAGCAATGTGCTTTGACCAAATTCATGTCGGCCGTAGGCGTCCCGGACTGCAGCAGGCTCCGCACTGATGTCGAACGCTTCGCGAACGCGCGAACTGGTCAACAGGTCGAATGCCGCGTGATAATGCCCGTCCAGATCGCGCATTGAGGGCTCGACCTGCTTGAGCTGTTGATCCATCGCCGTCATCAAGGACTGGCGATCCCGCAGACGGTCAAACGTCAGGCCGCCGGCCAAGGTCAGATCGCGAACGCGGTAGTTTGCGGAATTCGGGTCCGAGTTCACGACGAAGGGATTCGCGGCCCCTCCCAGGTACGTGGCGTAGTGAAACAGGTTGTCAGTCCCGCCTCGCAGATGCGGCGCCGCCGCATAGGCCGGCATCCCGGCGATATTGGCGCCTCGAAGAGTCGAGACCGCCGAACCGATCGAAGGTCGGCGTTGAATCTGATTGTCGGGCTTGTTGAAGTCGGGGCCTTCAAATCCCGTCAGCATCCAGTGATTTCCCTTGGTGTGATCGCCACTACCGTGCTGCACGCTGCGAACCACCGCCAGCCGGTCCATCACCTGAGCGGATCGTGGCAGCATCTCGCTGAACTGGATTCCGGGAACGTTCGTGGAGATCGCGCCAAAAGGGCCGCGGTACTGGTCCACGGCCTTGGGCTTGGGGTCCCACGTTTCATGATGGCCGGGCCCGCCACTCATCCAGAGCAGGATGACACTGGTTCCCGCCCGTCCCGGTCGAATGGAGTGCTTCGCGCCAGCACCGCTCGCCTGAGCGGAGAGGAACTGAGGCAGCGTCAATCCACCCAGACCCAGCAGGCCCGCCTGGACGAAGTTTCGACGAGACCAGCCTTCGCAATCCCTGCCCGATTCACCAGTCACTCGGAACATTGGCAGCTTTCATGGAAGGGGGTCTGGACCAGCCGAAGCTCGCGTTGCTTCTGTGATCCAGCAGCATATCGCGGAGGGTCGCATCACGGCAACAACGGTTTGCCGAACGCAACCATCGGCGGCGAAAATCATGAGCCCTTGCACTGTCGATCCCAGTCGATCCGTTTGATTGACGGTCTTCCGACGGTTCGATAGCCTCCCCTCGAAACGCTGGTCAAACGCCAGATTGCGACATCCGTCGCGGCCTTATCGATTAGAATCACAATTCCTGCCAGAACCACGCAAAAGGGGCCTCACGTGAGCGTTGAAACAACACCGGTCGCAAAAAAGAGAAGTCTGCTGCGGATCGTAAAAGTCATCGCCATCGCGCTGGCGTGTCTGATTGTGGTGCTGCTGGGAGTTGTCGCGATGCAACCAGACGACTTCAAGGTTGTTCGTTCCGCGACGATCGCCGCCCCGGCCTCAAAAGTTTTTGCGATGGCCAACGATTTTCATAAGTGGGAGGACTGGTCCCCCTGGGCGAAGCTCGACCCCGAGGCGAAGAACACGTTTGAAGGACCGGATTCGGGCAAGGGGGCGATGTTTTCCTGGGACGGAAACGACAAGGTCGGCGCCGGGAAAATGACCATCCTGGAAAGTCGACCGGACGAACTGATCCGGATCAATCTGGAGTTCTTCCGACCGATGCAGGATTCCAGCATCACCGAATTCGCATTCAAGCCCGAAGGGGCCAAAACACAGATCACCTGGAGCATGTCCGGTCATCATACGTTCTTCAGCAAAGGGATCTGCATGTTCATGAACATGGACAAGGTGATTGGCGAGTCGTTTGAGAAGGGCCTGACGAAGATGCGGGAGCTTGCCGAGTAGTGTCCGGGGAACCCTCATGCAGACAGCATGAGCTCCTCGGAACGTCACTAACTAAAGTGGATTCATTCAGCGCACACCTGCCAGATGGGCTTCCCGCCCACGATGTCCCCTTTTCTCTTCCATCCCGAGTGATTCACCAGGCAAGCTGCAGAAACGACGTCGTACTCCGCGGTTGCGTCCAGATTCCGGCCACCATGCGTTCAGTAGCGAAATCCTCAGCCGCAATCGAAAATGATGCAACATTCGCAGCCGTGACTGATATTCGGGCCATCACATGCGGGCAAGCACGGCCGACTAGCGAATTCGATCGATTACGCGATCGAATTCGCCGTTTCGCTGGATTGCACAGTTAGACACGGATACCCTTTGATCAGAATTCTGCCAGGAGGGTTGTTACTTTCTGCGATTTGTGCGGAGATTTTCAGATTCCCTGGATATTCCTCTATGAATAATAATGCCGCAAATTGGCCATCCACGCATCTCACGCTCATCGGTCGTCTCCGTGAGCAGGACGACGCCCAGGGGTGGGCTCAGTTTTGGGAGATCTATTCTCCGCTTGTCTACCGATTTTGCCAGCGGCGATCATTGCAACACGATGATGCGCTGGATGTCAGTCAGAACGCCATTGTTTCATTACGGAGGAGTTTGGCGAGCTTTGATCCCAACAAAGGGAAATTCCGAGGCTGGTTCGGGCAACTGATTCGACGTGAAATTGCGAAATACAAGATACGGCAATTTCGTGACGTGCAGGCGGGTGGCGGCGATCATGTACCCGACGACGCGATTGAAGCCGAAGACTGCGACTGGGATTCCGACTTTAACGGGCATGTCGTGCAGGTCGCACTCGACCGCATTAAGCCGGAATTTCATCCATTGGAGTGGGTTGTGATGGAAAGAGTCGTTCTTCAGGGGCGCAAACCCCGATCCATCGCCTCGGAAATTGACCGGGATGCCCCCTGGATCTCACGTGTGAAGTATCGCCTGATCCAGAGATTGAAGGCGGAAGTCCAATTCCTCGCCAACGGTGGCCTGGAATAGCCGAATGTGCGACGAGCCTGGTAGCAACCCTGGAGCGAATGCTGAGCAGCCTCGAGAAACTTCATGTCGAAGTGCCTTCCTCCTGATCGATTGCGAGCGTTCCTATCGGACAGTCTCGGTCCGGAAGATCTGACCGAAACCCTGGCCCATCTCAGAACGTGCCCGAACTGTCAGGACGCCGTGAATCGAGAGGCGGACGACTCCGGTTTTCGCCGCGAGTATCTCGACAGTTACGTTCGCGCTCGGGCAGACGATCGAACGATGGGAGTTGATCTCCAAGAGACTCTGCCCCATATTCCATCACAGGACTCCACTGTTGAACAAACAGTGACCGATTCGCTGACCGTTGCCGATTCCGTTGGAAGGTACACACTCAGTCGGCGGTTGGCGATTAGCAGAAGTAGCGAGGTCTGGGAAGCCTATGACCCGCGGTTGAAGCGTCGAGTCGCGATCAAGATGTTACGGCGCGACCGCCGACCCCCAGCCCTCTTTTCCCAGGGCTTTCTGGAAGAGGGCCAGAAGCTGGCATCGCTGCGCCATGCTGGGATCGTTGACGTCTACGATGTCGGTGAACACGGCAGCAAGTCATACATCGTTACCGAATTGCTCTCGGGTGGGACGCTGAGGACCTTATGCAGTCAGCCGCGTCCATCATTTCCAGCGATCGCGGGACTGGTCAGCCGCGTTGCACGGGCAGCACAAGCCGCGCACGCAATCGGGCTGATTCATCGTGACATCAAACCTGAAAATGTCGTGCTTGATGCGGACGGATCGCCGCGCCTGTCGGACTTTGGATTGGCCATCGCCACGTTGGAGGGCGAACAATCGCCGTCGGATGGGGCGGGAACAATCTTGTACATGTCGCCCGAACAATCTCGGGAACAAACCAGGCTGCGATCGAACCCGCAATCATCGGAGCAATCGCGGCTTGGTCCCGCGACTGATATCTACAGTCTGGGTGTGGTCCTATATGAATTGCTGTCGGGCGTCGTACCGCATCGTGGAGAATCCATTGAAGCGACTCTTCTGAAAATCCAGCTCGATTCTCCTTCGCCACTACGCAGACTCAACGCTCGGGTCCCTGCGTCCCTTGAAAAGATTTGCTTGAAATGCCTGCAGAAACTGCCCAGCGACCGGTTCTTGACCGCTGCCGATCTGGCGGATTCGCTGGATGCCTGGTGCGCCAGGCGGGAGGCGCTTCCACGGCTCTTTGCGTGGTGTGCTTTGAGCTTGATGGCCGGATTGACAGTCATTGGCATCTCGATTGGATTTTCCGTTAATCCTTCAGAGACTACTGACGACTCCAGACGCAATTCGACAGACGTTCAACGTTACGCAGCAGCGTTGGCGCCGGCAATCGTGCCGACAATTCGTGTTGTGACCAATCCGCCCAATGCCCGGGTTGTGGTCTATCCAATCCAGGACCATGATGGACTGCCCGATGGTCGCCGTCGAATTGAAGCCATGTCTCGAACTCCGACAGATCTTCAGTTGGAACCTGGATTTTACCTGGTCGTCGCCGCATTGGATGATGGGCGGTTTCACGAAGTGTTTCGCACCGTTCCCGCCGCGGCGGCAGGCCGCCCCAGGAGTTACCGTCACTTGAAGACCTTGAGTCGTTTCGGGCGCACGGAATGGCCGGAAATTGAAATCCCGGAACTGAGTTCGCAAACGAGCTTCGGACTGTTCAACGGTAGTCCCCGGTTTGCAATTGGTGTGCAGAACAACATTGAACTCCCGCAGCACTATCGAAGGATACCGCCATTCCTGCTCGATCCACACGAAGGCACCATCGGCGACTATCGGGCAGCCTTTCTCGGGCATCTGCCCGCTTCCATGGCCCACCTCAAAGGGAATGCTCCTCCTGACAACTTTCCGTTATCCGGACTCTGGTGGGACGATGCCGTTCTGTTTGCGGAAGGGGTGGGGAAGCGATTGCCAACGGAAGCTGAGTACGAATTTGCAGCGACGCTGGGGGGAACTCGGAATTACCCATGGGGTGATGAACCCAGCCGATTGCCTGAATGGCCGATGGGTGTCGTCGGGCAGCCTCCGTTTGATCTCCTCAACACATCCACGCCTGTATTTGGACTCTATTCAAACGTCCCTGAATGGACATCGTCACCCGCCACGCCCTATCCCGCGCCACCGGGCAGCAGCGTGCATGGACCAGAAACAAATCCGGGGTTCTTCGTGGTGCGCGGCGCACCACCGCACGTCGTCCGCGGAAAATTGATGGTCGACGATTTCAACAGCGGGCCACGGACACGGGTGGCCCACTATGAACGATCGTCTGATCAGATCATTGGAGTCCGGTGTGCCCGAAGTGTCGGACCACGACTGCATGCCAGCGATCTGGAGGTGATCTTGCCGCAGGAACCTGTTCCGATCCCTGTCCACAAAGAAGGCGAGTAACCGCAATCAGGCCCGGATTTCAGGAGAATCCTCGATCGACAGCGAAACTACGGGAGTCAGTCCGTCAAGCAGTGTCGCCGATGGCTGACTTCGAATTCTCTTTCGCTGGAGGTAACACGACGTGACCGAGTATCGCCTTCACCTTGTCTTCCTGGGTTCATTCTGCGCATCTGTATTGCTGTTGCCCACGGCATCACGGGTTGAAGCGCGTGGGCGGCGAACCTGCTGCGTTCCCGTTTGTGCCGCGCCGCCGGCAACAACGCAATCGATTGCCGTTCATCCCACGGAGTCGGAACTGATCTGTCCCATGTACAAGTGGATGACCTATGCCTCGTACTGCTCGTACTATGCTGTCGGATACAATTCCTGTCATCCGCAGAGCTATGACTCAAGCGATTGCGGACTCTCGGCGGCGGGATGCTCACCTGGACCAAGCACCGGCTGCATGCCGGGTGTCCTTCATTTGTCCGACCCGGGACTGCACGGCTACGGCCTGCTGGGAAGTGCGCCAAAAGCGGCCAAGGTGACGGACTCGCAGTTGCCAGGCTCAGATCGGACAAAACTAGCGGTCACGCTGCTGCTGAAAAAGGTCATCAAGTTCAATGGTCCAGCCAACTCGACGATCCATGCCCAGGTGTTCGTCGCACGAGTCGTGACCCGACAGGCGTTGGTACAAAATCCATCTGCCACAGGAGTCCTTGTGTCACGTGGCATGGAAATCACTGAAGTGCCCCTTGAGCCTGGCGACCTTGATCTGACGTCGCCGCAGAGCGGTGCTCCAACGATCGCTCCGACACCCGGCCTCCCATTCACCTACATGTTGCAAATACATGACCCAGCGATGGGAATCGTCCGGATCCCGGTGGTCATGCATCATTCGACGCCGACGAATTCACCATAATCTGTGGCGACCCAATGGGAAATTCCCGGGAAGCCGGTCCATGTTGTTCGCCTGAGTGGAGACGCCAAGTGAAGTCTACAGTTGTTCGTCTGTTCGCCTGCAGTATCTTCGCAGCCACGGCAGTGCTGCTGGTCAAACCATCGGACGCCGAGGCTCGTGGGCGGCGGCGGCGCTGCTGCCCGCCGGTCTGTGTTGTCGCCTGTACTGCCAAGCCAGACTACGCGGAACTGGTCTGTCCGATGTATCGCTGGATGACGTACGCTTCGTATTGCTCCTACTATGCGCTGGGGCACGACTCGTGCCATCCACAAAGTTATGACTCGACGGATTGTAGTCTCGCCGCATCTGGGTGTGGCGCAGGATCAAGCGGGTGCGTGCCTTCAAAACGAGACACCAGAAGTCTGCATTCCAATGACCTTGGCAACAATGGGTATGGCGGGAACAAGGTGGACAAGGTGACGGATACTCAGCTTCCCACATTGTCTGACCTGACCAATTTGAAGGTAGACTTCGTCAAGAAGGGGATCGTCAGATTTCGCGCAGCGGACAACAGTCCAATCTACGCCCAGTTTTTCATCGCGACAGTTGTTCCCAGATCCGTTCCGGCGAATCACCCGGAACTCACGCCCATTACGGCCGTTCGGGGAATGGAAATCAATCCTGCGACTTTGGGTCCCGGTGACTACGACCTGATGGGAACACTATCGTCTGATGTCACGATTACACCAGTCGCGGGCGCCGCGCACGAATACTTATTGACTATTCAGGATCCAATGCTCGGGCAGGTCTCCATTACGATTGTTACGCACCGATTGACGAAAGGGCACACGTTTTAGCTTCGCTGTATTGACCTTGCGATCGCCCGAAACCGTTGCCATGCGCCTCTGCAGTTCCACGACTTCATTGAAGTTCGGAGCGCAGAGGCGTTTTTCGTTTTCACACAAATCCCGATGAAAGCGGAACGGACGCCTGCAAACGACGCTACGAACTTTCTGGAGGAATTGTGGCCTACTTTTCGGAGATTTCGCCTCATGTCACCAACTCATGCTGTCGAGAGCGCGAGACAAGTGTGGTTGCCGCAGTGCTGATGAAATCCATCGGCCCTCGTCACCTCGCGCAATTTGAATTCACTCAGCAGCGGAAACGGTTCCATGGTGTCAAAGTGCTCATGTCGTGATGAAATTCAGACCCAGCCAGTTGTCTCAAGCGTCGAATTCTCACGGTTGCTGCAACTGCACTCTGCCAATCTGGCAACCTGTGCAACCCTCGCCCGAGCAAGTGTTCCGGCGGGAAATCAGCAAATGCATCTGATGTCGGATGGAAGCTTCCTTGTCAGTTCCAGTCACGCGGATGCAGAGAATGGCAGCGTTGTTCTGACTGGGTCAATTGGTCCACTTCCGTATGAAATCCATTTGACGATTCATCTCGAAGCCAGCGTGGTGACGGTGACTGTCCAACTGATCAAGCCAATACCGATTGGGCCGTTCACATGGACATACCATTTGGGCGGGCTACCCGTTGGTCCGAACGGAGGACTAACTTCGGCGTCGATCACCGTCCAGGACGTCAAGTCTCCACCCGGAGTCGCGGCAACCGGGTTGAACTGGCTCTGCTTCCTGAAGTGCGGCGGAGCAACAATCCTAAGTCTACTCCTGAAGTGCCTGCCCAGCTTGGCTGGCGGAACGGCAGCTTTTGTCGCCTGTGTCACGGCGGGTGGTGGTGCCGGAGCGGCAGAAATCGCGGTGTGCATCGCAACAAAGTGCCTCTAAGCCCCTGCCGACGGCTCATCGGATTTTCTCGGTCACGGTTTTCTTGTTCAAGACGGTATCGATTGCTCGGCGATCCCGTCAGAAACTCACGTCGAGCAAATCAGGAGACTTTCGATGTCACATGTTCGAGTTCCGTGTCAGTGCGTAATCGCGCCGTACATGTTCGAGCGACTGGCTCAACACGGTGATCCTCGGGTCCGTGCCCAGGCGCTGCAGACGCTCCAATTGTCAGCTCGGATTCGCGGTCAACGCGATATTCTTCGCGGAATCAGCCTTCGTCGCAACCAGTTTGGCCCAACACCAAATGAATTGAATCGTAGCGTGTATACAGCGAGCAACACGATGCAACTGCCTGGGACGCTGGTCCGATCCGAAGGGAGCGGCGACAGCGCAGACCAGGCGGTGAACGAGGCCTACGACGGCCTGGGATCGACGTACAATCTTTACAAGGAGGCGTTTGGCCGCAATTCACTCGATGACAATGGCCTGCCGTTGATTGCGACTGTCCACTATTCTCAGCAGTACGACAATGCCGAATTCAATGGGACTCAGATGCTATTCGGTGATGGCGATGGAACATATTTCAACCGTTTCACGATCGCCATCGACGTCATCGGACACGAACTGACCCATGGTGTCACCCAGTACACGTCGAATCTGGAATACCATGATCAGCCTGGCGCGCTGAACGAATCGTTCTCGGATATTTTCGGATCAATGGTCAAGCAATACAGCCTTGGCCAGATGGCCGAAGACGCGGACTGGTTAATTGGCGAAGGGTTGCTTACAAGCATCGTCCAATCGGGCGATCCCAGTCACGGGCCGGCGTTGCGGTCAATGTTGAAGCCTGGAACGGCGTTTGACGATCCGGTGTTTGGAAAGGATCCTCAACCCGACAACATGAGTGGCTTCGTTCACACGCAGTCTGACAACGGTGGTGTCCATACCAACTCGGGAATTCCGAATCGGGCATTCGCAATCGCGGCTCAGAGTATCGGCGGATACTCCTGGGAAGGCGCGGGGCAAATCTGGTACAAGACACTGCTGAGACTGCACTCAAGGGCTTCGTTCCAGGACGCCGCGAATCTGACATTTCAGATTGCCGGAGAAGAGCCATTCGGCAGTGAATATCAAAAAACCGTCAGAGATGCCTGGGCTCAGGTCGGTATCCGAGTGGGTCACAATTCACCTCGAAAGCCCGCACCGAAACAGTGCGAGACGAATGGCAGCGTGAATCGCCTTGATAAGATTGAAGATCAGATCAAGCGACTGACGGATCTGGTCAGCAAGAAACTCGCCAAATGAGTGCCGCATTTCCGCCGGGCCAGCGCGGCTATCGGGTGCGTCACTTCCAGTGGCGCACCCGAATTGTACTTCGATCGGAGCACGATCATGAATATTCTTTTCGAGCAAAGTGGTGGGTTCGTCGCGGGAATTAAACGCCCTGCCGTGACGATCGACACAACGGCATTGAGTCCGGCGGAAGCGTTGAGTTGGCGCGAACTCGTTGCTGCCTCAGAC
>Ga0265327_10005628_pt1 | contig 10374 bp, 10 predicted proteins | sample 41621metaG_FD_202089 | JGI IMG/M metagenome (GOLD analysis project Ga0265327, IMG submission 202089) | Rhizosphere microbial communities from Carex aquatilis grown in University of Washington, Seatle, WA, United States - 4-16-21 metaG | ecosystem: Host-associated > Plants > Roots > Rhizosphere... | reverse complement strand
AGAGCAGTAGCAGCTTGGCGCTCTCAATCGCACCCGCGCTCAATATGATTCGATCAGCGGTCAGAGTTCGCACCGAGCTCCCCACCGCCACCTGCACCCCGGTGGCACGCCCGCCACCACACAGCACCCGCAATACACGAGTACCGGAGTACACCGCGAGATTGGGGCGCCAGCCCGCTCCCTCCAGATACGCACGCGCCGGCCCGATCCGCATGCCGCTGTCGATGTTGAGCGGCACCAATCCCACCCCGACACCGGCCTTGCCGTTGAGGTCTGCCACCACCGGATAGCCGGCTTTGACGGCGAGATCCGCCAGTTCTCTTCCCGCGGCACTCTGTTCGTGCCTGCGCCCGATCGGTATGGGTCCCGATGAGCCGTGTAGCGGATCATCCCGAAAGTCACGATCAGTCTCCATCGCGCGAAAGTCATCACGCACATCCACCCAGGCCCACCCCGGCACCGACCATCCATCGAAATCCGCGGGCCGGCCCCGCACGAAATAACCGCCGTTGATCGCGCCGGAGCCACCCACCACCGATCCGCGCACCAACTCGGCCTGATCACCGGTGGATGTCAACGTGGCCCAGTAGTAGGTGGCTATCTGACTGTCCGGGCCGATCGGCAGACGGTACCCGTCGCGCACACCGTCCTCGTCCGCCGAGGCCGCCGGCCCGGCCTCGACCAGCACCACACGAAACGACGGGTCTTCAGAAAGGCGGCTGGCCAGAATCGAACCCGCGCTGCCCGCGCCCACGATGAGCGCATCCGCTTGGATAGGCCTACTCAGGGCCGTAATTCCGGTCGAAGCGCACCGAGATCGCGCTCCTGCACGATCCCCGACCACAAGCCAATCCCGTAGGCGATGTCGTCAAGACGCTTCAGCAATACGTACTCGAGCAGGCCGATGCGATCATCGGGAGACGCCGAGTTGTCGTTGCGCTTCATCCAATCCACCACGCCGTCAACGATGGCGGCCACCATGAGCACTTGGCGACTGCGCCGCGAGAGTGCGGCGGCCACCAACGCCAATGGCCAGTAATGGCGGCACAACGCGGACGCGATCTGCAACGCAGCACCGCCCACACCCTGGGTGGCCACCCGAAGGACGTCACGCGGCGGGGTGTCCACTCCCCGCAATGTCCGCGCGACACGCCCGGCCGCGAGCGCGGCCATGCCCGCCGCGGCCAGATAGCCCATCCCAGAACCCACCGCCGCCAGAATCCACACCAGCAGTGTCCATCGCGAGATGACCATCGGCGCCACCTTGTCGGGGTGACGCGTCGACAGCGGCGCAGCGCTCATTCCATAAAATGCTTTGCGCGCAAACCATTCTCGAAGTGTCAGTCGATGATCATGAGCCACATGGGACACCGGTTCGTACCGAAGCCGAGACCCCGCCTCGATCAGCCGCCAGCACAGATCCACGTCTTCACCGCATCGCAGCGATTCGTCGAACCCACCGATCTCGTCTATCGCGGCCCGGCGAACCACGATCGCCGCACTGGGGACATACGACACCGGGCCGTACGGAACGACGGGCGCCTCACGAAGGCCGAGGTCCAACGAGGACCTGACCGCCTCATAGCGAGCAATCGCGTTGTCGCTCAAGACCAATCCCACAATCCGAGGGGCAACCAGAGCAACAGCCGGATCACTGAAATGCCCCAACAGTGCCTCCAGCCAGCCGCGCCTGGGCACCACATCCGAGTCAAGGAAGGCGACGAAATCCGTGGTCGCCAGCTTCAGCCCGGTATTGCGGGCCGCTGCCGGGCCCTGACTCTCTTCGTGACGTACCACCGTCACGTCACAGTGCATGCCCTCCAGATCGCACTCCAGGATCGGAATGGTGGAACCGTCGTCGATGACGATCACGCGCATCCCGCGCAACGCCCGTAGCAGCCGACGAAGGCCAAATCCATTGTTAAGGCAAGGAATAACGACGGTCACGTCTCGATATCCGGGCCCACCCGTGGGCCGGGGGTGAGCGACGGTCGCATCCAACAGCGTCCGGGCAAGCTGCGCGCTGGTCGCGTCACGGACCTCGAGCCGTCCACCGGAAAGCAGGGTCCGCGCGGCCGGAGCCAATCGCAGCAGCCGGGTTGGGGAGCCACCCAGTAGCGCCGAGCCCTCGTCGAGAACGCGAACGCGCCGATCCACCTGTACCGCGAATCCGTCGGGTAACCGTCCGTGCGGTGCGGACACGCCCTGCGCCGGCTCGTCACTGGTGGTCATACCAGCCGCCCGTCCGCGTCGGGTGTCCAACGGCGCACCGCGTCGGCGCATTGTCGAGTCATCGTCGCGAGCATCCGTGCGCCTTCCTGGCTGCTGGCGGTGGTCGGATCTCCGAGCACACCGATGGCGCTCACCGCCGCTACTCCGCCCGCACGCATAGGCGCCATCAGTTCGCGCAGCGGTGCCGAATTTCCGGCGAGCACTTCCTCACGACGCACGTTCTCCGGTGAAATATGTAGCAGTAGAGACGTTTCCACGTGTCCGGCATGAGCATCGCCGCCTTCGACCGCACATGCCCACCACGCGATATCGCGCCCCTCGGAACGCAGCAGCCGCACTGCGGAGACCGTCGCCTCGATATTCCCGCCGTGACCGTTCACGAAGACGATGCGCCGGCACCACTGTGTGGCCGACCGGGCGTACTCAACCAGGACCTGAGTCAGCGCCTCGGTCCCGATCGAGATCGTTCCAGCGAAGGATTGATGTTCTCCGCTGGATCCGTACGCGATGGCCGGGGCGAGAGCGGTCCGACCCTGACCCGTATCGGCCGCCAGCTCCCCGGCCGCCGCGGTAGCCACAGCGTTGGCAATGCGGGTGTCGGTGTCCAGCGGCAAGTGCGGCCCGTGCTGCTCGGTTGAGCCGAGCGGAGTGAACAGCGTAATGGCCGCGTCTGCGAGCTCCGGAGAGATGGCGGTGCTCAAGACAGTCGGAACAGCCACCCGCCGATGGTAGGCCGAATTCACGTCAAATGCATCCAAAGTTGGCGCACACGATCGAGGTCTTTACATCCTTGCTGGCCGTCGGCTTATGCGCTAGGCGCTATTTCGCACCGATTGTCACGCCAGTCCCTGCCGCCACATCGACGACGCCGCCACCGTGTTCGATTCGCGCTGCGCTGAACTAGTGCCGCCCCAGGCCCCGAGCAAATCCCTCGGGGATCAAAAGATCATCTGGCGATAGTTCGTGCACAGACTTTTTGCCAAGTCCCATCAGCGCCGAGTCGATGCCGCCACGCATGATGTCCAGGACGTTCTCGACACCGGACTGACCGGCGGCCGCGAGGCCCCAGAGGTACGCGCGTCCGATCATCACCGCACGGGCACCAAGGGCCAACGCCTTGACGACGTCACTGCCCCGCCGGATGCCACCATCGAGCAGCACCTCGACATCACCACCGACGGCCGCTGCGATGCCCGGCAATGCCCGAATCGACGCAGGTGTTCCGTCGAGGTTATTACCACCGTGATTAGACACCGATATCGCCGAAACACCGCAATCTACAGCATGTTTGGCGTCATCGATGCGCATCACACCCTTGAGCATGAACGGACCGTCCCACTGCTCACGCATCCACCGCACGTCGTCCCAGGTGGGCGCCGGGGTTCCCATCCACTGCCCGTAAGCGTCGAAGAACGGCGGGCCGGCCTCGCCGCGGGCCGCCTGGTTCGGCACCCGCAGGTCCGGGATGTTCATGCCCTTGCCGAACGACCACAGCCAGCCGGGCTTGGTCACCACTTCCGGCGCCAGCCGGATCATCGACCGCAGGTTCATCTTCTCGGGTATGGACGGGCTCCCCCAGTCGCGACCGTGCGAGAAGCTCCAGTCCAGGGTGGCGATAAGCCCCACCGCTCCAGCATCTTTCGCGCGCTGGATGCGCCGAGCCACATCGTCGCGTCCGCCCAGCCAGTAGATCTGAAAGTGCGTCTTCGGATTGGCAGCCACCACGTCCTCGATGGGCTTGCTCGCAAAGGACGACAGCCCCATGGCGGTTCCACGCGCGGCGGCCGCCCGCGCCACAGCCACCTCACCATCGGGATCCACCGCCTGAACGCCGGTTGGCGAAATCATCACCGGCAGTGAAATCTCTTGCCCCAACACTGTTGTCGACAGTTCACGGTCCGGCTGAATGCCGACGACGTGGGGCTCGAATCCAAGCTCCCCGAACGCCTCGACGTTGTCGCTGACCGTCAGCCCCTTCTCACTGGCCGAGATCAGCGAGCTGTAGACGGACTTCGGCAGCCGCTTCTTGGCCCGCTGCTGGGCAATCGCGACCGTTTCGAACCATGTGTTGCGCGCCATCTACCGTCCTGCTCGTACGTTGGAAAGGGGGTTCTCGTCGCACACGCGCGATGGGGGCCGGCGAGTCAGGGTCAGCGCAACTGGGCCCGAGGCCGGGCTGCGTTTACCCTTCGAATGCGAATGGTCCCCACTGGGTTTGGGCACGACGCGATCTGCGGCCAGGGCCGCCTCGCCGTAGCCCTGTACGCATTCCGGGTCGGGTCCATCCATCGGCAAGCCGGTAAAGAACTTCGCCGCCATACAGCCGCCCCGGCAGCTGTCATAATGCCCACAGCTGCCGCACGCGCCCGCGGACTGTGGCTCGCGCAACTCGTTGAACAACTGTGAGTGCTTCCACACCTCATCAAATCCACCATCAGACACCACATTTCCGGCCATGAACCGATCGTGGATGGCAAATGGGCACGCGTAGACATCACCGACCGGATCGATCAGGCACACCACCCGGCCAGCACCGCACATGTTCAGGCCTGGCAAACCACCGGAGCCATCGCCGTACGCCGACAGGTGGAAGAAGGAATCACCCGTGAGCACCCGCTCACCATTGAGCACCAGCCAGTCGTACAACTGACGCTGCTGCGCAGGGGTGGGGTGCAGTTCGTCCCACACATCGGCACCGCGCCCAGAAGGCCGCAACCGTGTAATCCGCAGCGTTGCACCGTATTTTGCCGCCAGATCCGCGAACTCGTCGAGCTGGTCCACGTTGTGACGAGTGACCACCACTGAGATCTTGGCGTCCTTGAAGCCGGCGGCAGCCAGATTCTCCAGCGCGCGTACCGCCATGGCGAACGATCCCGCGCCGCGCACGGCGTCGTTCACCTCTGCGGTCGCGCCGTCCAGCGAGATCTGCACATCGACGTAATCGCTCGCGGCCAGCCGCGCCGCCACCTCCTCGGTGATGCGCACACCGTTGGTCGAGAACTTGACCCCCACATGGTGCTCGGTCGCATAGTCGACGAGCTCCCAAAAGTCTGAGCGCACAGTAGGTTCCCCGCCACCAATGTTCACGTAGAACACCTGCATGCGTTCGAGCTCGTCGATGATGCCCTTGCACTGCGCGGTGGACAGCTCGCGCGGATCACGCTTGCCCGACGATGACAGGCAGTGCACACAGGACAGGTTGCAGGCGTAGGTCAGTTCCCAGGTGAGGCAGATGGGAGCATCCAGTCCCTGTTCGAACTGATCCACCAGGCGGGGTACAGCGGGAGCGCTCATCAAGCGTCCTCTCGGGTCACGATCATCGTCGAATCCGCCAGCACGGCCAGTGCCCGCTGGTATGCAGCGGCCTGGCCGTCTTCGACACCGGCGGCGCGCCAAGCATTCTCAGCGCTGGTGTGGTCGGGAAGCGATTGCACGATCTGCAGCAGGGTGCGGTTCTTCAGGAAGGACAGCTTGCGGGTGCCGAAGTGGTAGAGCAGCGCCCCAAACGGCTCGGGGCGCAACGACACCTGGGGGTGCAACTGCCAGGGCCGGGTCCAATCGAAACCGGCGGGCGCCTCGTCAATCATGGCGCTCATCGAGGTGGGGCGTCTCAGTAGACGCCGCACATCCCGTCGATCGACACCTCTTCGACCAGCGATTCCTGCACCAACTCGGTGTCGGTGGTCTGTCCGGCGACAGTGGTGGGCTCGGCCATCTGTTCACTCCCTTGTGAGTCTGGACTGTGGCAACGATCACGATAATAATGGCATCGAGTGCAGAAAGGGAAGAGGGTGGCTGGAAATGGCACAGTTCTCGGCATGAGTGCGCAGCCGGCGCGCGTGGGACGGCGCCCTTCGACAACCCGGGATGAGATCACCGCAGTTGCCATGGCACTGTTCGCGCAGCGCAACTTCGACGACGTGAGCGTCGACGACATCGCCGCAGCGGCCGGTATCGCCCGGCGTACGGTGTTTCGTTACTACAGCTCCAAGAACGCAATCGTGTGGGGAGACTTCGACTCCCACCTTGAGGTGATGCGCGCACTGCTGGAGAAGACACCGGACACGGTGGATATCAGCACGGCCCTGCGCCAGGCATTGCTGACATTCAACGACTTTCCGGCCGATGAGACCCCGCGCCACCGCATGCGGATGCGGCTGATCTTGGAAGTCCCTGCGTTACAGGCATACTCGATGCTGATGTACACCGGCTGGCGCGACGTCATCGCGCAGTTCGTGGCCGCACGCACCGGCACCGATCCCGGCACCCTCTTACCGCAGACCGTTGCCTGGACCCTGCTCGGAGTGGCACTCGCCGCTTACGAACAATGGCTCGCCGACGAGTCCGCCACGCTCACCACACTGCTCGGCAAGGGCCTCGATGCCGCAGAGGTGGGTCTGCGCGGGCTGGACTGAGCTCGCGGGCGGAAGGAACAGGCGCTACTCCAGCACGTCGGCGATGGGCGTTCCCGCGGCGATCTTGGCCCGCATCTTCATCACCGGGCCGGCCATCCCGCAGCCGACGACGCCGGTGAGCACACCGTCGCGCTCCAGATATGCCAGGAATTTCCGGCCGTCATCGGAAATGAGATGCACGGTATCCGCGTCGCCGAGATGTCCGAGCGACTGGATCTTCACGTCGTACTGATCGCTCCAAAAGTACGGCACGGCAGCCGCATTCGCCGCCGGCTCTTGACCGAGTAAGGCGGGTACGAGCGCGCGGACTTGATCGGCGACATTGCTCCAATGCTCCACCCGGCTGGGGCGGCCGTCAGCATCCGCCCACGCGGCGACATCGCCCAACGCCCAGACATGCGGGGTGCCGGTACGGCCCACCGCATCGCACACCACGCCGTTGTTCACCTCGACGCCCGACCCGTCCAACCAGTCCGTGGCGGGCCGGCTCCCGATACCCAGCACGACGAGATCGGAGTCCAGGCGCGTGCCGTCGGACAAGGTGACGGACTGAACCCGCCCGTCTCCCTCGACCGCGTCTACGCCTACTCCCACCCGAACGTCTACGCCCTCATTGCGATGCAGCCGGGCAACCAGGTCGCCGAGCTGCTGTCCGATCGCCGCCAGCAGCGGAGCCGGTTGCGGTTCGACGAGAACCACATCAACTCCGTTGGCACGCAATGTGGACGCGACCTCACACCCGATGAATCCAGCCCCGACCACCACCGCTCGCCGCGCCTTCTCGGCGTCGCCTCGCAGCGCGAAGCTGTCATCGGCGGTGCGCAGGACGTGGATGCCGTCCAGCTCGGGGAAGGCAGCGATACGCCGGGGAACGAGGCCGGTCGCGATGACGGCCTCTCCGTACTCCAGGGTGCTGCCGTCATCCAGCGTGGCCGTCCGGGCAGCAGGGTCCAGCGCGACCACCTTGGCACCGAGTCGCAGCTCAATCTGCTTCTCGTCGTAAAACTCTCGCGGCTTGAGCACTACCGCATCGATTGTCTTCTCCGCGTCCCGCAAGACGTCCTTGGACAGCGGCGGACGGTCGTAGGGCAAGTGCGCCTCGCTGCTCACGATGGTGATCGGCCCGGAGAACTCGGCGCGGCGTAACTGTTCGGCGGTTCGTACCGCCCCCAGCCCGCCGCCGATGATCAGTACCCCTCGATCCGCATCGCTCATGGGTTTCTTCTTACACGACTGGACACGGGCAATGTCAGGCCTATCGCCCCTGCCTCTTACCCCTGGACCTGCGCCCGGTCCACCAGGTTGGAAAGCACCACGATGCTCTCGGTGCGGTCGATGTCCCCACTGGCACGGATGCGTTCCAGCGCACGCTCGAGGTGCTGGATATCGCGTGCCAGCACCCGCAACATCGCATCGGAGGTTCCGGTCACCGTCGCGGCACTGACGACCTCGGGAATGTCGATCCATGCCCGCCGCAAGGCTTCCGGCGTGATGGTGCCCTGGCAGTACACCTGGACGTAGGCCTCGGTGTTCCAGCCCACGGCAGCGCGATCCACCACGGTGGTGAACCCCTTGATCACCCCCGTCGCAACCAGCCGGTCGACACGACGCTTGACCGCGGGGGCCGACAGGTTGACCTCCTCACCGATCTCGGCGAACGTCGCCCGAGCATTGCGCATCAACAGCGTCACAATCCGCTCATCGGTGGCATCGAGCTCGGCCATTCACGTTCCTCCTCCGGCAACCTTGCTCAGTTCTGCAATAGAATGCCAAATTCACAGCCTGGACGCAATGAATCGCGGTGACTCAGACAACGTATAGAGATTGATTGCGGAAATTGCCTCTCCTACGCTCAGCGCATGACCGTTGTGCACGAGGGTGGACACCCGGCCGGCTCCCCCATCCAACAGCCAGACAGAACACCGACGACGCGTCACTACGTGATGGTGCCGCCGACGTACTACACCGTGGAATACGCGATCAATCCCTGGATGGACATATCCAACCCGGTCGATCCGACGTTGGCCACCGCCCAGTGGGATACGTTGCGCGCCACCTACGAACGCCTGGGCCACACGGTGGACATCCTGCCTCCCGTAGCGGGCCTACCGGACATGGTCTACGCGGCCAACGGCGGAGTCGTGCTGCGGGGCAACGCCGTTGTCGCACGGTTCACCCACCGCGAACGCGCCGGCGAATCCGCCGCACATGCCGAATGGATGCGTGTGCACGGACTGCGCGCCATGCATACCCGGTACACCAATGAGGGCCAGGGCGACTTCCTGCTGGCGGGCGACGTCATGTTGGCCGGCACGGGTTTCCGCACCGACGTCCGGTCTCATGTGGAAGTGGCGCGAATGCTCGACATTCCCGTGGTAACACTGGAGCTCGTCGATCCGCGGTTCTATCACCTGGATACCGCGCTGGCCGTACTGGATCCGCAGACCGTGGCGTACTACCCGCAGGCGTTCAGTGAGGCCTCGCAAGCCCGGCTGCAGTTCATGTACCCCAACGCGATCATCGCCAGCTCGACCGACGCCTACGTGCTCGGGATGAACGCGGTGTCCGACGGTCGCCACGTCATGCTGCCCGCCACCGCGACCGGATTCGCCGAACAACTCCGCACCGCCGGATTCGAACCGATCGGTATCGATCTCTCCGAGCTTCTCAAGGGTGGCGGTTCGGTGAAATGCTGCACGCTGGAGCTGCACTCGTGACCGTCACAGAGGCCCCCGGCATGTCACCCGACTCATACAAGAGCGCCGAATACATCGAGTTGGCCGAGCAGTACGGCGCACACAACTATGCGCCGCTACCGGTCGTCGCCCACCGCGCCGAGGGCGCGTGGATCGAAGACGTGGACGGCAAGCGCTATCTGGATTGTCTGGCCGCCTACTCGGCGGTGAACTTCGGCCACGGCAACCCCGAGATTCTCGCGGCCGCCCACGCTCAGCTCGACACGGTGACCCTGGTAAGCCGGGCATTTCATTCGGATCGTCTCGGCAGGTTCTGTCGCGACCTCGCCCGCCTCTGCGGCAAGGGCATGGTGCTGCCGATGAACACCGGGGCCGAGGCGGTGGAAAGTGGCATCAAGGTCGCCCGTAAATGGGGCACCGACGTCAAGGGAGTGCCCGCCGGACAGGCCAACATCGTGGTGGCTCACAACAACTTCCACGGCCGGACCATCAGCATCGTAAGTTTCTCCTCCGACGAGACGGCGCGCGGCGGATTTGGCCCGTTCACACCCGGCTTCCGCATGGTGCCGTTCGGCGACATCGCTGCGCTGGCACGGGCGATCGACGACAACACCGTCGCCGTCCTGCTCGAACCGGTTCAGGGCGAGGCCGGCATCATCATTCCGCCCGACGACTACCTGCCCGCGGTCCGCGCAATGTGCACCGAGAACAATGTGCTGTTCATCGCCGACGAGATCCAGGCCGGGCTCGCGCGCACCGGCAAGATGTTCGCGTGTGACCACTGGAACGTGGTCCCGGACGTCTACCTACTGGGTAAGGCGCTGGGCGGTGGCGTGGTCCCTGTCTCCGCCGTGGTCGCCGACGTCGACGTGCTTGGCGTGCTGCATCCAGGCGAACACGGCTCCACCTTCGGTGGAAATCCGTTGGCCGCAGCCATCGGATCGACAGTCGTGGCAATCCTCGAGCGTGGTGAGTTCCAGCGGCGGGCGGCGGTTCACGGTGGGCATCTGCGACGACGCCTGGATGCTCTG
>Ga0265327_10005627_pt1 | contig 10374 bp, 7 predicted proteins | sample 41621metaG_FD_202089 | JGI IMG/M metagenome (GOLD analysis project Ga0265327, IMG submission 202089) | Rhizosphere microbial communities from Carex aquatilis grown in University of Washington, Seatle, WA, United States - 4-16-21 metaG | ecosystem: Host-associated > Plants > Roots > Rhizosphere >... | reverse complement strand
GTTCGGTCAGGTAGTCCACGCATTCGCGGTCCAGCACATTGGGCGTGGACATGCCCAGATGCGGAAAGTGGTTGCCCAGCTCTCGGTTGAGGGCACCACAGAAGATGTTGCCGCACTCGCAGATCACATCCAGGAAGTCCGAGTCACTCATGGCCTCGACTTCAGAGCGATTGATGGCCGCGAAATGCGCCTTGGTGTCCTTGTTCAGCGTGAAATAGACCATGGTCATCACGCGGAACACATACGACGACACGGTCAGCAGCACAACCTTCTTTTCTTTGATGTCCTTGATGTCGCTGATGACGGTGACTTCGCACCGATCGTCCGGCGACGCCACCATCGAGCTCTTGAGCGCCGAGGTGACGACGAAATCCAGCGCGTCTTTGGCTTGCTGACTGATCATGGCTGTCAGACCGTTTCAACGACCAGGGCATCCTTGGTCTTGCTGTTGATCAACTGCAACTCGGTCACTGCACCAATGATCATCTTGCCGCCCGCCTGCAGGTCCTGGAAGGTGGTCGTGGTGATGAGGTCATTCTTGTAGAGGTTGTTGCGGTAGTCGTTGGACAAGGCCTCGGCCCGGTTGGCCAGGGTCCGCACCTCGTTGGCCACCACCGCAAAGCCCTTGCCTTGCTCACCCGCGCGCGCCGCCTCGATGGAGGCGTTGAGCGCCACGATCACCACCTGGCGCACGATGGCCGCGAACTCGTCGTTGCGGTCATGCATCTCGCGGTTGTGCGTGATCAGCACGTTCATGTCGGCATGCCAGCGCTCGAAAGTCTTGATCAGCGTGAGCAGCTTCTCGATCGAATCGGCCAGGCGGTTGCAATTGACCAGCGTCTGCTCCTTGCTGCCCGAGGCCATGGCCTGCACGTCACGCAACTGACGATCCAGGCCTTGCTTGAGCTGGCTCATCTCGGACTTCGCCGTGGATTGCTCTTCGTGGAGACGGCGCTGGTGCTGGTCCAGCTCCTGGCGCAACTCTTCAATGGTGTGCTGCAAGCTGGCTTCACGGGCGTGGGCCTCGCTGGCCAGCACCACCTCACCGCGGAGCTTCATGGCCCGCTGGTGATGAAACCACGCACCCAGCGCACCAAGCAGGCATCCCGATAAAAACACAATCGAGTAAAGCAGCATCTTGAGAACCCTTGAGGTGATCGCGCGGCTGGCCATGAACCCATGGTGACAACCACATCGTTACTTCAGCTTATCGGCGCATACGGCACGTCATAAAGTTGCACTGGCGTTCAAATTGCACGCATTTCACAACTTGCACTCGCCCTTGTCACAACAAGGGTATGGCCGTAAAACAAAGGCCCCACCGGCGTGCACCAGCAGGGCCTGGTCATGCGCCTGAGCCCGATCAGGCCTTGACAGCGAACTTCTCGGGCAGGGTGATCACCAGCTCGAAAGCTCGCTGATCCGAACCGGCGTTGTTGTCTGTGAAACGGATGGCCACATCGCCGCCTTCCTTTTGCAGGAAGCCACGAACCGCATCCATGCCCACGCCGCGCCCGGACACCTCGGTGACCTTGTCGGCCGTCGAGAAGCCCGACGCGAAGATCAGGTTGGCGATCTCTTCGGGGGAGCGGGTCTCGCCTTCGCTCAACACGCCGTTCTCGATGGCCTTCTGACGGATGCGCCCCACGGCCAGGCCGCGGCCATCGTCATGCAATTTCAAGGTGAGCTGCCCCGCATCCAATGCCGCAGCCAACTGGATGTGCCCCACCGGGCTCTTACCCGCAGCCTGACGCGCCTCGGCTGCCTCCAACCCGTGGTCCATGGAGTTGCGGAACAAGTGCGTGAACACGTTCTTGAGCAGGCCGATGGCCTGGTTGCGCACCACGATGCCGTTGTCGGCAATGCTGATCTGCGGAGCCTCCTTGCCCAGCTCCTTGGCCAGGGAGGGCATGGACTCGACGATGCCAGCCAGCACGACATCGATCTTCTCGGTGCCGATCAGGCGCAGTGTGCGCTCGACTTCGCTCAAGGCCTTGCGTGCATCAGCCAGGTCGCCCGTGTTGGCGGCCTTGACCAGCTCCATGGTGCGAGCAACCTGATCCTTGTCGACCATGAGGAAGCGCTCGACATTGCCGCGACGGCCCGGGCCCTTGCGGCCCAGCTTGAGGTCGTTGATCTTGTGGTATTCGTCAACAGAGGCATGGACCAATGCGAGCTGGTTCAACAAGGCATCCTGGTCCCAGACTTTTTCTTCGTCCTTGCGCAGGTCGTCGTACTCCTGCTCGGTCTCGTGCACGACGTTGGTCATGTTCAGCAGGCCATAGGTACGGGCGTTACCCTTGATGGTGTGCATGTTGCGGAAGAGCAGGCCAATCGCATCGAGGTCCTTCTGAGGTGCCTTGCGGATGATCTCTTCGTTCTCGGCCACAAATGTGTAGGCGCTCTCGATGAAGTCCTGGAACTTCTCCTGGCTGACAGCCAGGATCTCGCCAATGATGTCCAGTTCACGCTTTTGCGCGCCGGCTTCGCTTTCCAGCCGCTTGAGCTCGGTCACGTCGCGCACGCACAGCATGAGCTTTTCGACCACGTCGTTGTCATCCGAGATGGGCGACCAGCTCAGCTCCAGGCTCTTGGCCACGCCATTGGGCATGGTCTTGTTGAACTCGGTGACCAGCAGGTGCGAGTTGAACTCGTAGTTCATCAGGTCTTCGCCGATGCATGAGCCCACAGCCGCATCCACCTGAGACAGGTCGTTGGAGCCCAGGCTGGTGTTGGTGAACACCAGCTCCATCATGTTCTGACCGGCGATGTCTTTGGTCTCGAAGATGGTCTCCATGTAGGCCGAGTACTCGGGGTGGATCACACCACCGGGCAGCACCGTCAGCACACCTTGAGGCATGTTCTGCAGCATGGCCTGGATGTCGTGCGTCTTCTGACGCAACTGGGCCGTGCGCTCTGCCACCCGCTTTTCCAGGGTGGCGTTCTGCTCGGCAATCACGGCCATCATCGCCACGTTGTTGCGGATGAAGAAGACCAGCACACCCATGAAGATCAAGTTCATCACGCCCAGCGCGATGCCCATGTACAGGTTGAGCTTGACGGTCTGCTGCGATTGCGCCAGCGTCTTGACGAAGTTCTGATAGCTCGATTCGCGGAACTTCTTGATCGACTCGCGCAACGCATTGAGCGTCTTGTTCATGCGCTTGGTCTGCTCCGGCATGTTGGCGATCTTGTTCTTCAGGAAGTCCTCGGCCGTCTGCAAGGCCATGGCGTTGTACTGCTTGTACTCTTCACGCAGGGCCTTGATTTCCTTGGTGCGCTCGGGGTAGATCTGCTCGATCTCGACGAACACCTCGTCGCCCTTCTTATAGAAGTCTTCGGCCTCATCAAGCGGGTCATGGTCACCCAGCATGACGGAGCGCATGAACAGCTCCTCCATCTTGTCCAGGCGAACAATATTGGCTTCGATCTTCTGCAGCACAGGGAAGTACAAGTCCTTGATCGCAGAGAGCTGGTCGCTGCTCTGGAAGGACTGGCGCACGCTGTAGCTGGTGACGGCCAGGAACACAAAAATGGCCACGCCGACCATGAAGATGATCTTGCGCATGGGGTTGGCCGTGGACGGTGCCGCGCTGGCAGCCTCATGTCCTGATGCGACTTGCTTGCTGGGGAGCTCGGCAGGACTTTGCATGATGTGTTCCATCGCCTTCAACCTCTTTCATGAATCTGCCGGATTCGCGGGGCATTGCCGTGGGCAGGCCGACACTGACCGGACTACTTCTGCGCTCAATAATTTATGAGCGGCAAATCAGAATACGAAATACAGGACAGGTTTACGGCCGGAAAAGAGAACACTTAAGCCTTCAGTAAGATCTTTTTCATTGGCTTGTGAGAAAACGCGCAAATCTGGCAAAAAAAAAGCGCGCCGCAAAGGGCACGCTTTTCAGTGTCGAAACGACGAGCGGCTGATCATCTATCAGGCATGCGCCGCCCGCAGCTTGCGAGAGAAATCCTGCAATGCGGCAATGCCGCTGGCCTCGGCACGCTGGCACCAGGCCTGCAGGTCCACCACCAGCTGCTCAGCGGACACATTGGTGCGTGTCCACAGCGTACGCAGCTCTTCGCGCATGGCGATGAGCTTGTCGAGATGGGGGTTGGCCGCGCGAGCCTGGTCCACTTGCTGCTGGATGTCCATGGGCATCTGATCGGCATCGCGGTGCATCCAGTTGCGCACACGCTGCAACTGGTTGGCGGCAGACACCTGGCCGCTGGCCTTGAGGCGGCTGACTTCAGCCGAGCAGGCCGAACGCACCTCGTTGGCATAACGGGCCATCAACTCGTAGCGGTTGGCCACGATGGCCTCCAGGGTCTTGGCATCGGCCACCGGCTTGATGTCACCCAGTTGCAGGCGCGGCGGTGTCTTGCGAACCTTGGCCAGCCCTAGCATTTCCAGACCGCGGATATAGCCCCAGCCGATGTCGAACTCGTAAGGCTTGACCGACAGTTTGGCCGAGGTCGGGTAGGTGTGGTGGTTGTTGTGCAGCTCCTCGCCGCCAATGATGATGCCCCAGGGCGACACATTGGTGGACGCGTCGGGCGCCTCGAAGTTGCGGTAGCCCCACCAGTGGCCCAGGCCATTGATGATGCCGGCCGCGGTGATCGGGATCCACAACATCTGCACGGCCCACACGGTGATGCCGATGGCGCCAAACAAGGCCAGGTCGATCAGCAGCATGGCGATCGGGCCCCAGTCGTTGCGCGGGGTGTAAAGCTTGCGCTCAAGCCAGTCATCGGGCGTGCCATGACCGTACTTCTTGAGGGTTTCGGCCTTCATGGCCTCGTCGCGGTACAGCTCGCGACCTTCCAGCAGCACCTTCTTGATGCCGTGAGCCACCGGGCTGTGGGGATCTTCAGCGGTTTCGCACTTGGCGTGGTGCTTTCGGTGCACGGCAACCCATTGCTTGGTGACCGTGCTGGTGGTCAGCCACAGCCAGAAGCGGAAGAAATGCGAGGGGATGGCATGCAACTCGAGCGCACGGTGCGCCTGCGAGCGATGCAGGTAGATCGTGACAGATGCAATGGTGATGTGCGTCACAAGCAGTGTGAAAGCCACAATTTGCCACCAGCTGGCGTCTGTCAGACCTTGGATCGCCCATTGCACGAGGTCATCGTGCAGCGACCCGAAAAACTCGGAAAAAAACATCAGGGACCTTTCAACGGGACGCGAGATTGTAGAGGCCCCAGAAAAATTGTCTTTGTCCGGAAACAATAAAGGGTTGCCACGCGAACAATCGCGTGACAACCCTGGTCCGGAGAGACTTATTCCACGGTCAGGACAACTTTGACCGTGCTATCCACTGCGGATTTTTCGATGTAACCGATGGCGTCCACGTTGGCGGCCACGTGTTTCTTCACGTCAGCGGCCGTCGGCACTTCCTTGGGAGGCGTGGCCTTACCAGAGAAGGTCAGACGGGCCCAGGTGGCTTTCACCTGCGCGGGCGATTTGCCGGCCGCCTTGCTGTAGAAGATTTCCCGAGCCTGGCTGGATTCTGGCAGATCGGCCGGAACGGCGGTCTGACCGGAAGGCAGCGTCGAGCTTTTGCCCAGGAAAATGGCGGCGGCCTGCTCGGGCGTCATGGAGGCCATCGAGCTCTTGGGGTTGACGATCACAGCGACCTGGGCGCTGGCTGCTTGGGCCAGGGTCAAGAGTGCAACTGCGGCGGCGGCTTGAAGGGTGTGCTTGAGTTTCATTTAATGCTCCCTTCCGCTTAGAACACGAAGTCCATCGACACGGACAACACGTTGACCGTACGGCGGTTTTGCAGGAAGGATTGCTCTTGAGCAGCACTGGGGTCCCTGGTAAAGAAAAGTCCCCATGAATCTGCCGGTTTATGAATTTGATCCCACTGGGCTTTCAAGGCCACATTGGGCATCACGTCCCAACGCGAACCCAGGGTGATCGTGCGCTGAGCCAATTTTTGAACGTTCAGCACGCTTTGGATGCCGCTGTTAGCACCATTGGCAAAGGTCGTCAGAGGAGCGACCTGAGCAAGCGGCACGACGGTTGTAGCCGTGACATTGGCGCTGTTGACAGTCAAGCGAGAGAAGCCGATGTAGGGCGTGAATTTCCCCACGCGGTAACCAACATTGGTGTACCAGCCAGTGGTATCAGCAATGAAGCTGTTACTGCGGCGCTTGGTGTATTCGCCTGAAATGATCCAATTGTCTTGGTCATAACTTGCGCCAAAGCCAACAAAAGAAATATCCTTGTCCTGGGTCACCAGCGTCGCGTTGGTGGCATTCGTGATCTTCGTGCCAACGTCAACCAACGCGGGACTCGAATTGAGAATACCGAGGCCAGTAGCTTGTGCACCAAGGGCCAACAGACCGTTTACTGAGTCTGAAGTCAACGATATCTTGGACTTTGAATACCCAGCGCGAAGCGTCAGGCCGTTGTCCATTTCGGCGGTCAGGTTCAAACCTTTCAGCTTCTTCAACTGAAAGTTGGAAGGCCCCAGCTCCCGACCACTGCTTCTGAAAGCAGAGGCGTAGTCAGCCTTGGAATCGCCGGCATAAAGCGTGGCATTGAAGGTGGTGGACCCCAGCGCGTACTGGTAGGTCACGTCGCCGCCTTCAAACTGATCCGTGGGTACCTGCCCGTACACATCCAGGTTCGGACGCACGGTCGTGTTGGCGTAGCCCACGTTACGGAAGTCAGAAACCATGAAGAACGGGGCACCCATGCGCCCCCCACGCACGGTCAGCGCTGGCAGCGCTTGCCACTTGGCAAAAATCCAATCGACCGAGGGCACGTATTGCGAACTGGCGTCGTAGCGCGCCATCACCTGGGTCGTGGCGGAAAACGTCGGTGTGAACTTGTAGGAGCCTTGAACCGCCAACTTGCTGTCGGGGCTCATGTTCGGCGTGGTGCCCGCGCCGCCACCTTGCCCTGGGTAGTTGAATTCGACGTCATTGGTGCTGCTGTGCACTGCACCCAGCGTACCGAAGCCGGACAAACGGAAGTTGCCGTCAGGCGATTGGTAGTCAGCCTGGGCACTCATGCAAGTGACCAAGGCTGCGGCCGCCAGTGGAAGGCGCCGAAGTTTTTTCTCTGACATTGGAGGGACTCCTCAACAGGGTTGACGGGACGCCGAATCGGTCTGAACACCTGATGCTTTTTGGAAGTCGGTGTTGTGACCGAATGCGCCACCACTTTGCCTAAGGGCTTTGCGGTTGTCGTCAGAGTAGAGTTACCACTTGACACCAATCCCCTGAATAAGGTGTTTCGCAACGTGCACTTTTTCACTAACGCACGAATTAATGATTTTGCAGATGCAGGGAATCGGACAGTTGGGCCTGTAACAAATCAGCCAGCGCCCTTCTGTCGGCGTGCGCTACCGTCTGCAAAGGCAGGATGTGAGCGTGCACTCGCAACCCTCTGGCGGTGACGATCCACCACAAGGATTGCATCAGGGTGGTGTCGCCCACATAGGCCGCAATGGGGCTCACGGCATGCTGAGGGTCGCTATAACGCAACACCACGGGCTGCACGGGCGCAGGGGCATCGATGGCCGCCTGCAATAAATTCGCGTGAAAGTGCATCACGCCATGGCCGTCGCCGGTGGTGCCTTCCGGAAAAACCGCCAGGGTGTGGCCCTCGCGCATGGCCTTGGACATCAAACCCAGCACGCGCATGGCGTCCCGGCGGCGCTCCCGCACCAGATACAGGGTGCCTGCCGCGGTCACCAACCGGCCGACCAGAGGCCACTGCCCCACCTCGGCCTTGGATACAAAGCGCGAGGGCACCACGGAGTTGATGGCGACGATGTCCAGCCAGGACACGTGGTTGGACACGACCAGCTTGGCGCCGGGCCGAGCCTGCCCCTGCACCGACAACTCGATGCCCAGGATGGTCAGCAGCTTGCTGGACCAGCGGGCCGTTTCGTCATGCCAGCCCTGCTCGTCCAGTTTGGGCCAGACGAGGTAGGAGCGCACATAGGCGACCAGGACATGCAGCAGGACGCGCGACAGCCGCCACGCCGCCAGGGGCACGGCCTGAGCCAGCTCCAGCGGGCCGGACGGCCCGGGCTGGCGTTGTTGATCACCCAGGGTGGCACTCATGCCGCCACGCGTCGCGTTTCAGCTTCGTGCGCGACCTGACCGGCCACCAGCGTGAGTTGCACCCGGCCCGCCAGCTCGAAACCGGTCGAGCTGAAGGCAAAAGGTGTGTGCTTGCCTTGACTGACCAGCGCAGAAGGCTCGACCACCCAGCGCGCAGCCGGGTCAAAGATCACCACATCGGCCACACCGCCGGCAACCAGACGCCCCGCGCTGGACGACAAGGAGCCCAGGGACTCGCCCAGGACCTTGACCGGCCCTTGCGTGACCACCGACAGCGCGCGGCGCAGCTTGGCTGCATCGGGCTGGTCGCTCTGGTCTGCACCCGACCACTTCAGGGCCAGGCTGAGCAACAGCTCCAGGCCGGTGGCACCGGGCTCGGCCTCGCCAAACGGCAGGGTCTTGTTGTCCTCGTCAACCGGGGTGTGGTCGGACACCAGGGCGTCGAGCGTGCCGTCCAGCAGGCCGGCCTGCAGGGCATCGCGGTCGCGGCCCTGGCGCAGCGGCGGGGTCACGCGCATGGCGGGGTTGAAGTAGCCGATGTCCACGTCCGTGAGCAGCAGGGAGTTGATGCTCACGTCAGCCGTGATGGGCAGGCCCTGGGCCTTGGCCTGGCGGATCAGCTCGACCCCTTGTGCGCTGGAGATGCGGCACAGGTGGACCCGCGCGCCCGTTGCCCGCACCAGCTCGATGATGGTGCACAGCGCAATCGTTTCGGCGCTGACGGGCACGCCCGACAAGCCCAGGCGTGTAGCCACCGGGCCGCTGGCAGCCACGCCCTTGCCGAGCCAGGCATCCTGCGGACGCAGCCAGACGGTGTAGCCAAAGGTGCCCGCGTACTGCAGGGCGCGCTGCAGCACCTGGGTGTCCTTGATGGGCACTTCGGCCTGCGAATAGCCGACGCAGCCTGCCTCATGCAACTCGGCCATCTCGGTGAGGTTCTCACCCTTGAGGCCACGCGTGAGCGCTCCCAAGGGGAACAGGCGGCAGCGACTGAGCTTGCGCGCACGCAGCTTGAGCATCTCGACCAGTCCGGGCTCGTCCAGCGTGGGATCGGTATCGGGCAGGCAGACCACACTGGTCACGCCACCCGCGGCAGCGGCGGCCAGCTCGGACTCCAGCATGCCTTCGTGCTCATGCCCCGGCTCTTTCAGGCGCGCAGCCAGATCAACCAGGCCGGGGGCCACGATCATGCCGCTGGCATCGATGACGCGGTCAGCGGCGAAGTCGGCACTGGCAGCGCCAATGGCACTGATGCGGCCCGAGGTGATGGCGAGGTCGCCAATCTGGTCCAGGCCGGAAGCGGGGTCGACCAGACGGCCGTTCTTGATCAGGATCTTCATGCTTCATTCCCCGCGATGATGGACATGACCGCCATGCGCACGGCGATACCGAAGGTCACCTGGGGCAGGATCACGCTTTGCTTGCCGTCCGCCACGGCCGAGTCGATCTCCACACCGCGGTTGATCGGGCCCGGGTGCATCACGATGGCATCGGGCTTGGCCAGGGCCAGCTTGGATTCGGTCAAGCCGAACTCCTTGAAGAACTCGCCGGCGCTGGGCAGCATGCCGCCGGACATGCGCTCGTTCTGCAGGCGCAGCATGATCACGACATCTGCACCACGGATGCCTTCGGCCATGTCGTGGCACACGCGCACGCCCATCTCGCGCAGGTCACCGGGCACCAGGGTACGCGGGCCGACCACACGCACCTCGGGCACGCCCAGGGTGGTCAGCGCATGGATGTTGGAGCGGGCCACGCGCGAGTGCACGATGTCGCCCACGATGGCCACGGTCAGGTTGCTGAAGTCTTTCTTGAAATGCCGGATCGTGTACATGTCCAGCAGGGCCTGCGTGGGGTGCGCATGGCGGCCGTCACCGGCGTTGACCACGTGCACATGCGGTGCCACGTGCTGAGCGATCAGGTAGGGCGCGCCGGACTCGGAGTGGCGCACGATGAACATGTCCGCCTGCATCGCACTCAGGTTGGCGATGGTGTCCAGCAGGCTTTCACCCTTGGAGGCCGATGAACGGGCGATGTCCAGGTTGATCACGTCGGCGCTCAGGCGCTTGGCGGCGATCTCGAAGGTCGTGCGGGTGCGGGTGCTGTTTTCAAAGAACAGGTTGAAGACGCTCTTGCCGCGCAGCAAGGGCACCTTCTTGACTTCGCGGTCGTTGACGCTCAGGAACTGCTCGGCCGTGTCCAGGATCTGGTGGATGATGGGCTTGGGCAGTCCTTCGGTGGACAGCAAATGGATCAGCTCGCCATGCTTGTTGAGCTGTGGGTTGGTCTTGA
>Ga0265327_10005626_pt1 | contig 10374 bp, 10 predicted proteins | sample 41621metaG_FD_202089 | JGI IMG/M metagenome (GOLD analysis project Ga0265327, IMG submission 202089) | Rhizosphere microbial communities from Carex aquatilis grown in University of Washington, Seatle, WA, United States - 4-16-21 metaG | ecosystem: Host-associated > Plants > Roots > Rhizosphere... | reverse complement strand
GGCCGGTGTTGCAGGCGCTGATCGAATCGCTGGCCCGGCTGCATCCGGATCTGAACCGCGACGACTACCGGCACGGCGGGGCCGCCCGCTACTGGAACGTCCTGACGGACTGCAGTAGCGGCGCGGCCTACAAGCGCGCGGTCGCCGCGGGGCAACTCGGGCCGCGCGACTTCCTCCCGGTCTCGCCGGACGCCGCTCAGCGGCTGCAGAACCTGTTGCAGGCGTGGGCGATTCCACAACGAAGGCTGACCGCGCCGCTGTACGTTTGGTACGGCGGTCAGGACCCCTTCATCGATGCCGCCTGGACCAAGGCGGCGATCGGGCGGGCCTGCACGCTCGGTGGCACGGTGACGACGGTGTTCGACCCGAAGGGCGGACACAACCCGCCCGCGGCGCAGGAGATGCTCGACTGGATGGCGGATCGGTTCGCCGGGAAGAAGGTAACCAATGACTGCTGACCTGCCGCCGCTGGACGCCACGGCGATCCAGGCAGAAGCCGGCGCGGACTGGCGGGTCGAGGTGGTCGCCGAAACCGGTTCCACCAACGCCGATCTCGCGGCCCGGGCACAGGCCGGCGAGAACGTCGCAGGTGTCGCCCTGTTCACCGAGGACCAGACCGAAGGCCGGGGACGGCAGGGCCGCACCTGGTCGGCGGTGCCGCGGTCGCAGATTCTGGTCTCGATCGGCGTGGACACCACGAATGTGCCGAGCGAGACCTGGGGACTGTTGTCACTGGCGACCGGAGTTGCCGCCGTCGAGGCCGTCGCCGAGGTGTCCGGCGTGCAAGCCGCGCTCAAGTGGCCCAACGATGTGCTCGTCGGCACCGGCAAGTTGGCCGGCATCCTCGCGGAAGTTGCGGCACCGGGTGGCGGTTCGCCCGTCATCGTCGTCGGCATCGGCCTGAACGTGTCGCTCGCGGCTGACGAACTGCCCGACCCGGCGGCCGTCTCCCTGCTGAGTCTCGGTGTGGCACAACCGGATCGGCAGCGGCTCGCAGTGGCGCTGCTGAACCGGCTGCACGCCAGGATCGCCGAGTGGCGCGTGGGCGGAAACGTCGAGTTGCTGGCGGTCTACCGCAAGCACAGCTCCACCCTCGGCCAGTCGGTGCGGGCCGAGCTGCCGGGCGGCCGCGAGGTGGTCGGGCAGGCCACCGACATCGATGGCAATGGCGCATTGGTGATCGATTCGGCCGACGGCGTCGTCGCGGTCTCAGCCGGTGACGTCATTCATTTGCGGCCCGCCACCAGCTGAGCACCGCTTAGAGTCTGGGTATGGGTTACCCGGACAACGTGCTGGCGGCCGACGAAAATGTGGTGCTGCATCGGCACCCGCACTGGAAGCGACTGATCGGGCCGGTGCTGGTGCTGCTGGTCGGGACCGCGCTGGCCGCGTTCGTCGCGGCGGTGGTCAATCACACCAACTGGGATTCGAACGCCAAGAACATCATCTTCGCGGTGATCGGCGTGATCTGGCTGGTGGTGGTCGGCTGGCTCACCGTGTGGCCGTTCCTGAACTGGCGCTCAACGCATTTCGTGATCACCGACCGGCGGGTGATGTTCCGGCGCGGCGTGCTGACCCGCTCGGGCATCGATATCCCGCTGGCACGCATCAACAGTGTGGAGTTCCGGCACCGACTACTCGACCGGATACTGCGCACCGGCACCCTGATCATCGAGTCGGCATCGCAGGATCCCCTGGAATTCCATGACATTCCGCGGGTGGAACAGGTCCACTCGCTGCTGTATCACGAAGTCTTCGACACCTTGGGTTCCGAGGAGTCGCCCAGCTGAGGATCGTCGTCGCCGAGTTCGTCGTAGGCCTCGGCGAAACCACCGGCGGTGATCGTCGCCTCGAGCGTCATGTCGGGCGCGTGCTTCGCCATCTCGTCCGGGAACACCCAGCGCCGGAACGCCCAGAATCGGAACGCCATCTGCAGCAGGTTGCCGATGATGTAGGCCGATACGAAGTCGGCGATGTTCTCTACGGTCAGCGACACGTTCGGCACGCGCAGCTGCAGCACGTAACTGGACACCCACAGCGGGGCCATGCTCAGCAGCACACCGACGCCACTGACGGCGAAGAACAGCAGCGCCTCGTGGTGACGCAAGCGGCCGCCGCGGTTCTGGAAGCTCCATTCGCGGTTCAGCACGTACGACGCGATGACCGCGACGATGCCGGCGATGATCTTGGCCGTCACCGGCTTGGGCTCAAGCACGGTGAGCTTCAGTGTGTAGAAGATGCCCGAGTCGATGACGAAGGTGGTGGCGCCGACAATGGCGAACTTGATGAGCTCGTGATGACGTTCGGCAAACGGCCGGATCACTCGCGGGAGCCGCGCGATGGTGGCCTCGGTGAACGACATAAGCGGCCAGTTTACGGAAAGTACCTGCATTTCACGTACCCGTGCAGGTAGCAGGCGGTAGCTAGGCGGCATAGGCAGATTCGGGGGACACCCGCTGTGCGTGACAAACTAGGCGCCGTGACGCAACCCCCCGTCGTGGCGATGATCGGTGGCGGCCAGTTGGCCCGCATGACCCATCAGGCCGCCATCGCGCTCGGCCAGACCCTGCGGGTCCTGGCGGTTTCTGCCGACGAGCCGGCCGCCCAGGTGAGTCCCGCGGTGGTGCTGGGCTCCCATACCGACCTCGAGGCGCTGCGCCGGGTCGCGGCCGGTGCGTCGGCGCTGACGTTCGACCACGAGCACGTTCCGACCGAGCTGCTGCAGGCCCTCGTCGCGGACGGGGTCAACGTGGCTCCGCCGCCGTCGGCGCTGGTGCACGCCCAGGACAAGCTCGTGATGCGGCGCCGGCTGGCCGAGCTCGGCGCGCCGGTGCCGCGCTATCGGGAGGTGGCCTCGCTTGCCGACCTCGATGCCATTGACGAGCTCGCCGCTCAGGTCGGCGGCGGACTTGTGGTGAAGGCCAGCCGCGGCGGCTACGACGGCAAGGGCGTCACGCTGACCGATGACGTGGCGCAAGCCCGCGCCGCCGCCGAGGGCTACCTGGCCGACGGCGTCGCCGTTCTGGTCGAGGAGAAGGTCGCCATGCGCCGCGAGCTGGCCGCGCTCGTCGCGCGCTCGCCGTTCGGGCAGGGCGCGGCCTGGCCCGTCGTGCACACCGTGCAGGAGAACGGCATCTGTGTCGAGGTGATCGCGCCGGCGCCGCAGCTGGACCCCGCGGTGGCCACCGCAGCCGAACAGCTCGCGCTGCGGATCGCCGACGAGCTGGGTGTGGTCGGCGTGCTGGCGGTCGAGCTGTTCGAGACCTTCGATGAGGAGCGCGGTGCCGGCCTTGTCGTGAACGAGCTGGCCATGCGGCCGCACAACTCCGGGCACTGGAGCATGGACGGCGCGACGACGAGCCAGTTCGAACAGCACCTGCGCGCGGTCCTGGACTACCCGCTGGGGTCGACGGCGCCACTGGCCCCGGTGACGGTGATGGCCAACGTGCTGGGCGCGCCTACGCAGCCGGAGATGTCCATGGATGAGCGGCTGCATCACCTGTTCGGCCGGCTGCCCGAGGCGCGGGTGCACCTGTACGGCAAGGGCGAGCGGCCCGGCCGCAAGATCGGCCACGTCAACATCGTCGGCGCGCCGGGCGGCTCGCTCGACGACGAGGACTACGTGGCGGACGTGCGCGAGCGCGCCGTCCGGGCCGCGCATTGGTTGTCGCACGCTGAGTGGACCGACGGATGGAGTGGACATGAGTGAACGCGCGGGAGGCCCCCGGGTCGGCCTGATCATGGGCAGTGACAGCGACTGGTCGGTGATGGAGGACGCGGCCACCGCGCTCGCCGAGTTCGGGGTGCCGTTCGAGGTCGGCGTGGTGTCGGCGCACCGCACCCCCCAGCGCATGCTCGACTACGCCAAGACCGCCGCGGACCGCGGCGTCGAGGTGATCATCGCCGGCGCCGGTGGCGCGGCGCACCTGCCCGGGATGGTGGCGTCGGCGACTCCGCTACCGGTCATCGGGGTGCCGGTGCCGCTGGCCCGCCTCGACGGTATGGACTCGTTGCTGTCGATCGTGCAGATGCCGGCCGGTGTGCCGGTGGCCACGGTGTCGATCGGCGGCGCGCGCAACGCGGGCCTGCTGGCGGTACGCATCCTGGGGTCGGCAGATGCCGGGTTGCGGGCCCGGATGCAGCGGTTCCAGGAGGAGCTGGAGCAGATGGTGCTCGACAAGGATGAGGCGCTACGGAATCGGTTGCTGGGCAAGTAAGCTCACCAACGATGAAATCTTCATTCGCGCGGTACCGCAGCGTCGGTCACAAACTCGTCACGGGATTCATGGAGCCTGAGGTGCTCCTGGTCGCCGGCGCGCTGGACGAGGCCCAGCGGGCCAGGTCCGTCGGCGGTGCGGTCGCCGAGATCGGCGTGCACCACGGCAAGCTGTTCATCGGTCTGAACCTGTTGCAGCGGGACGACGAAAAGTCCGTCGCCATCGACATTTTCGGCGACCAGGACCTCAACATCGACGGTTCCGGGGCCGGCGACCTGGCGAAGTTCACCAGCAACGTCGACGTCTGGTCGTCGATGGACGGCGTGGTGATCCACCAGGGCGACTCCACCAAGCTGGCACCCGAGGTGCTGTTGGAGGAGGCCGGCGGGCCCGTCCGGTTCTTCAGCGTCGACGGTGGGCACACCGAGGAGATCGTCTACAGCGACATGCAGCTGGCCGAGGCCACGCTGGCCGACGGCGGCATCGTGATCGCCGACGACGTCTTCAACGAGTTCTGGCCTGGTGTCGCGGTGGGCACGCTCAAGTACCTCGACGACGGAGCCGGGCTGGCCCCGTTCGCGATCGGCTTCAACAAGGTGTTCTTCACCCAGCCGGAGTACTGCGACTACTACCAGGCCGAACTGGAGTCGGCGGCGCACCGCTCGGCGCGGATCCAGCACACCACCTCGGTTTTCGCCGGGCATCCGGTGCTGCTGCTCGGCCCGGTGACGGCCGTCGACGTGCTGCGACGCAGCGAGACGTTGCGCACCGTCTATCACCGCACTTACCGCGAGTTGGTCCGTGGGCTGCAGAAGGTGTCGGGTCAGGGGCGGTAAAGTTACCGGCGAGTAGCAACCCGCATCTCGCCACATGGGCAGGCAAGGAGCCATCAATGTCTATCGGTAACCCGTCATTCGATCTGTTTCAGCTGCCGGAAGAGCATCAGGAGCTTCGGGCCGCCATCCGGGCGCTGGCCGAGAAGGAGATCGCTCCGTACGCCGCCGAGGTCGACGAGCAGGCCCGGTTCCCCCAGGAGGCCAGTGACGCGCTGACCGCGTCGGGTTTCAACGCCGTGCATGTGCCCGAGGAGTTCGGCGGCCAGGGCGCGGACTCGGTCGCCGCCTGCATCGTCATCGAGGAAGTGGCCCGGGTCGACGTGTCGGCGTCGCTGATCCCGGCGGTCAACAAGCTCGGCACCATGGGCTTGATCCTGAACGGCTCCGACGACCTCAAACGCAAGGTGCTGCCGGACCTGGTCGACGGCAAGCTGGCGTCGTACGCGCTGTCCGAACGCGAGGCCGGCAGTGATGCCGCCGCCATGCGCACCCGTGCCAAGGCCGACGGTGACGACTGGATCCTCAACGGCGCCAAGGCGTGGATCACCAACGGTGGCGCGTCGACCTGGTACACCGTGATGGCCGTGACCGACCCCGACAAGGGCGCCAACGGCATCTCGGCGTTCATGGTGCACATCGACGACGAGGGCTTCACCATCGGCCCCAAGGAGCGCAAGCTCGGCATCAAGGGCAGCCCGACGGTCGAGTTGTACTTCGAGAACTGCCGCATCCCCGGCGACCGCATCATCGGCGAGCCCGGTACCGGCTTCAAGACCGCCCTCGCGACGCTCGACCACACCCGTCCGACCATCGGCGCGCAGGCCGTCGGTGTCGCGCAGGGCGCGCTGGACGCCGCGATCGCCTACACCAAGGACCGCAAGCAGTTCGGCAAGTCGATCAGCCAGTTCCAGGGCGTCGAGTTCATGATCGCGGACATGGCGATGAAGACCGAGGCCGCCCGGCTGATGGTCTACAACGCCGCGGCCCGCGCCGAGCGCGGCGAGGGCAACCTGGGATTCATCTCGGCGGCGTCGAAGTGTTTCGCCTCGGACGTTGCGATGGAGGTGACCACCAACGCTGTGCAGCTGTTCGGCGGTGCCGGATACACCGTCGACTTCCCGGTGGAGCGCATGATGCGCGACGCCAAGATCACCCAGATTTACGAGGGCACCAACCAGATTCAGCGGGTCGTGATGTCCCGCGCCCTGCTGCGCTGAGGCCGGGCGCTACAGGTCGGCGGTGACCTTCTCCGTCGCGCGGCGCCGGTCCAGCGCGCCCGCGTCGGGGTTGGCCACCTGTACCAGGGAGGCGCCGCCGGCGAACACCGCCAGCAAGTTGGTCACGAGGTCATCGGGGCTGCCCCACGGCGCCGTCGACAGGAGCCGCGTGCCGGCGGTGAATCCCTTTGCCGCAGCACTGTTCTTGGCTTCGGCGAGGACGTCGCCGACCGAGCGGCCGGCGAGCGCGGGGCCGGGGGTGCGTTCGGGCACGATCTGGTCGCCGTGCACGCGGACGGAGGTGGCGTAGTCGGTGACGCCGATCGGCAGGTCGGGGACGGGCTTGCCGAACGGGTCGAGGGACAGCACCACGACTTCGCCGGCGCCGGTCTCGTCGGCCGCGTCGATGCGGTCGGCCGTGCACACCGCGATGTCGCAGTCGGATGTAATCGATTCTCCGACGGTGTCTTTCAGCAACACTTCCGCGCCAATGTACCAGATGCCGAACAACACACCGGCCGTCTGCCAGTGCGCGGGCAGCAGCACCGCGACGCGACTGCCCGGGCCCGCGCCCAGTTCGTCACGCAGCAGGTTGGCGGTCTTGGCGGCCCAGTTGCCCAGGGTCACCGCTGACAGCTCGATGCGCTCGCCGGTGGCGTCGTCGTAATAGGTGATGCGCGGCCCGGCCGGGTCTGCGCGCAGCAACGGGTCGAGGATCGCGCTGGACAGATTGGTCATGATCAGTCGACGCACTTCGGATCGGCCGCGGCCGCGGTGATGATCGGCGACGGCGGGACCTGTGTGGTCGTGCCGGAATCGGTGGTGTCGGAAGCGGATTGCGTCACCGTGTGGCTGCCGCCCTCCAGGCCGGAACCGGGGCCCGCGTAGTCGTGCGAGAGCACCACCCGCACCGCACCGCTCGGCACCGAGGCGTTCTCGACCACCGGCAGATTGCCGAGTTGCTCGGCGATGGCCTTCGCCCCGAGGTCGTCCGACTTGGCGGCCTGGATTTGGCTCGCCGCCACGTGGTCGGCCTCGTTGTTGCCGACTTTGCCTGCGACGAAGCCCTTTTCGGTGAGGACCTCCGACACCGCCGCGGCCAGTCCGTTGATGTCACTGTCGTTCACCACGTCGACGGTGGTGTTGCCCGGGGTGTACGCGAGCTTCTCGGTCTTGCCCTCGGCCTGGTCCTGGAGCAGACCGGCGACCCACTGCTGCACCTGTGCGGGGTCGACGCGCACGACGCTCTGGGTACCGTCGTCGCTCCAGCCGTCCTCGGCCAGCACCGGGATGGTGGCGAACGCGACGTTGCCGCCGGCGAGCTTCTGCATCTGCTGGACGAAATCCATGATGTCCCAGCCGTCCGACAGCACCACCGACCGCTGCACGGCGTTCCGCAGCCGGCTCAGGGTGCTGGGGCTGGACAGGGTCTGCCCGGAGATGATGTCGTGCGCCAGCGACGCCATGAACACCTGCTGGCGGGTCACCCGGTCCAGGTCGCCGCGGGGCAGATCATGGCGTTGCCGCACGAAGCTCAGGGCCTGCGGGCCGTTGAGTTTCTGCCAGCCGGCCGGGAAGTTGGCTCCCGACAACGGTTCATCGACGGGGTTCTTCAGACACACGTTGACGCCGCCGAGGGCGTCGGTGATCAAGGCGAAGCCCAGCAGCCCGACCTCGGCGTAGTGATCGACGGTGACGCCTGTGAGCTTTGCCACGGTTTTGATGAGCGCTTCGCGGCCGGCCTCGACGGCTTTCGGCTCGGCGGTGGCGGCATCCTCGCCCTGCTGCTCGACGAGCTCCTTCATCTTCTCGAGCTTCACCTGACCGAAGACCCCGTTGATCTTGGTCTTGCCCAGGTCCGGCGCCTGCACGTAGGAGTCGCGCGGGATGGAGATGGCGGTGGCCGAGCGCCCGTTGTTGGGGATACGCACCAGGATGATCGTGTCGGTGTTGGTGGACACGTCATCGCCGGCCCGCAGCGTGGCGAGTTCGTCCTCTGACAAGGGGTTTCCGTGCGCGTCGGTACGGCTGTCCATACCCACCAGGAGGATGTCGACGGCACCGTCGTCGCCCCCGCCACCGAGAGCCGCGGTGCTGATGCGGTTGATGCCCGATTCCAGCGAACGCAGGCTGCTCCAGGCCACGCCGGTGCCCACCATCACGAGCACCGTCGCCATGACGGCGAGGATGCGGAACAGTCGACCTGGCACCAGGACAGGCTACTGGTGAGCGGTTGCCGTGGCCGGTAGCCCGGGGTTCGGCGGGTCACACCCTGGTGCGGGTGCGGCTGTCGGCCCGCTAACCTCTAGGCCGTGATCGAGCAGCCATCCGGAGCGGAGTCGGACCGCCCGCTGCTCGTGGTGACGGTGACCTATTCACCCGGGCAGCATCTGGACCGTTTCCTGAAGACGCTGGCCCACGCCACCGAGCGTCGGCTGCTGGTGGTGATGGCCGACAACGGGTCGACCGACGGCGCGCCCGAGGCAGCGCTGGAGCGGTACGCCGACGTCGAGCTGTTCCACACCGGCGGCAACCTCGGCTACGGCACCGCGGTGAACCGCGCGGTGGCGGCGTATCTCGACACGCCCGACAGCGTCGTCGACCAAGAGTTCTTCGTGGTGGTCAATCCGGACGTGCAATGGGGACCGCACAGTATCGACGAGCTCTTCGCCGGCGCGGCGCGGTGGCCGGCCGCCGGTTCGGTGGGTCCGCTGATCCGCGACCCCGACGGCTCGGTCTATCCCTCGGCCCGGCATCAGCCGAGCCTGATCCGCGGCGGCATGCATGCGGTGGTGGGTCCGTTCTGGAAATCCAACCCGTGGACCGCGGCCTACCGCCAGGACCGGCTGGAGCCAAGCGAACGTGCGGTCGGCTGGTTGTCCGGCTCGTGTCTGCTGTTGCGCACCAAGGCGTTCCGGCAGATCGGCGGGTTCGACGAGAACTACTTCATGTACATGGAGGACGTCGACCTGGGGGACCGGCTGGGTCGTGGCGGCTGGCAGAACGTGTACGTCCCGTCCGCCGAAATCCTGCACGACAAGGGACATTCCACGGGTCGCGATCCGGCCCGCAACCTGGCCGCGCACCACCGCAGTACCTATACGTTCCTGGCCGACCGGCATCCGCGCTGGTGGCAGGCCCCGCTGCGATGGACCATCAAGTCGGCCCTGGGCGCGCGCGAACGCGCGGTGGTGGGCAATTCCAGGCGTAAGCGCCGTCGGGCGAACTAGGCTACCGGCGATGACCTCGAGGCATGAAAGGACGCGAGTTGAGTGACGCGGTGAATCCGGTTGACGTCGACGCGGTCATCCTGGTGGGTGGGCAGGGCACCCGGCTGCGCCCCCTGACGCTGTCTGCGCCCAAACCGATGCTGCCGACGGCCGGCGTGCCGTTCCTGGCCCACCTGCTCGCCCGGATCGCGGCGGCGGGCATCCGCCACGTGGTGCTGGGCACCTCGTACAAGGCGGAGGTCTTCGAGGCGGAATTCGGCGACGGCTCCAAGCTGGGCCTGGAGATCGAGTACGTGGTGGAGGAGGAGGCCCGGGGCACCGGCGGCGGTATCGCCAACGTGGCGCCCAAGCTGCGCCACCCGACCGCCATGGTGTTCAACGGTGACGTCCTCTCCGGGCTGGACCTCGGCGCGATGGTCGCCAGCCACCGCGAGCGGCAGGCCGATGTCACGCTGCACCTGGTCCGGGTGAGCGACCCACGCGCATTCGGTTGTGTGCCAACCGATTCCGAGGGCGTGGTGACGGCGTTCCTGGAGAAGACGCAGGACCCGCCGACCGACCAGATCAATGCGGGCTGCTACCTGTTCCAGCGTGCGGTGATCGACGAGATCCCCACCGGCCGCGAGGTATCGGTGGAACGTGAGGTGTTCCCCAAGCTGCTGTCCGACGGTTTCAAGGTGTGCGGCTACGTCGACGCCAGCTACTGGCGTGACATGGGCACGCCCGACGACTTCGTGCGTGGCTCAGCGGATCTGGTGCGGGGTATCGCGCCGTCGCCGGTGCTCGACGGGCACCGCGGCGAGAGCCTGGTGCACGAGGGTGCCGCGGTGGCGCCGGGCGCGCTGCTGATCGGCGGGACGGTCGTGGGCCGCGG
>Ga0265327_10005625_pt1 | contig 10375 bp, 11 predicted proteins | sample 41621metaG_FD_202089 | JGI IMG/M metagenome (GOLD analysis project Ga0265327, IMG submission 202089) | Rhizosphere microbial communities from Carex aquatilis grown in University of Washington, Seatle, WA, United States - 4-16-21 metaG | ecosystem: Host-associated > Plants > Roots > Rhizosphere... | reverse complement strand
AAGGAGTTGCGACTGTCGCTGTTCGGCCTCGCCGTGATCGCGATCGTGCTGTTCTTGCCCCGAGGCCTGATGGGCTTCGTCACGCAGCGGCGGGAGACTCGCGCAAGGCAGATTGCGCCGCCCGGGGCGCCCGGTCAGCGCGCCGCAGGGAGGCCCGCATGAGCGCCGTCACTCTGTCCCCCGGCGGCGCATCGCTGGAAGTCCGTGGGCTCAGCAAGTCCTTCGGCGGCATCAAGGCCGTCAAGGACATCAGCTTCGACGTGCATGCCGGCGAGATCGTCGGGCTGATCGGGCCCAACGGCGCGGGCAAGACCACCTGCTTCAACCTGATCACGGGCTTCTACGCGCCGAGCGGCGGCAGCGTGCGCTACAGCGGCCAGGACGTGACCGGCGAGAAGCCTTTCCGCATGGCGCGCAGGGGGATCGTGCGCAGCTTCCAGAAGACCAACATCCTGAAGTCGCTGACGGTCTTCGAGAACGTGCTGACTGGCCACTACCTGGAGGCGAAGCAGTCGCTGTGGAACACCTTCTTCCCGACCTCGAAAGTGCGCGCGATGGAGCGCACCGTGCGCGAAAGCGCCGAGCAGATCGTACGGACGATGGGCCTGGCCGAACGCATGGACGTGCCGGCCTCCATGCTGTCGTGCGGCGAACTGCGGCTGCTCGAGGTCGCGCTGGCGCTGTCTGCCAAGCCAGAGATCCTGATGCTCGACGAGCCGGCCGCCGGCCTCAACAGCCAGGAGGCCACGAAGTTCGGCGAGATCCTGAAGCAGCTGCGAGGCCGCTTCGTCAAGTCGATCCTGATCGTGGAGCACAACATGGGACTGGTCATGGGCGTGTCGGACCGCGTCGTCGTGATGCACTTCGGCGAAAAGCTCGCCGAGGGCACGCCAGCGCAGGTCCAGGGCGACCCGCGCGTCATCGAAGCCTATCTGGGTGGAGGAAAGAAATCATGAACGCCCCATCGAACCCGGTGACGTCCCGGAATCTGCTCGAACTTGGCGATCTGCACGTGAGCTACGGCAAGACCGCGGCCTTGCATGGCGTCGACATGTGCGTGCGCGCCGGCGAGATCGTGGCACTGATCGGTGCCAACGGCGCCGGCAAGAGCACGACGCTCCGTGCGGTGTCGGGCCTGCTTCGGCCGACACGCGGCGAGATCCTCTTCGAAGGGCGCCGCATTGGCGGCATGGCGGCCGATCGCATCGTCGGACTCGGCATCGCCCAGTCGCGCGAGGAGCGGCATGTCTGGCCGGCCATGAGCGTCTACGAGAACCTCACGCTCGGGGCCTACCTGTGCAAGTCGGCGGCCGAAGTCGAGAAGCGAGTGGGCGTGGTCTACCACCGCTTTCCGCGGCTCAAGGAGCGGCATCGTCAACTTGCCGGAACGCTCAGCGGCGGCGAGCAGCAGATGCTGGCCATCGGCCGCGCGCTGATGTCTGAACCCAAGCTGCTGCTGCTCGACGAGCCCAGTCTCGGGCTGAGTCCGCGCATGGCCGAGGAAGTGTTCGACTTCGTGCGCGAGATCAACCAGCATGGCGTCACGGTGCTGCTGGTCGAGCAGAACGTGCACAACGCGCTCTCGGTGGCATCGCGTGCCTACGTGTTCGAGACCGGCCGCGTGGTCGCCGAGCGCGACGCGGCCGGGCTGCTCGAAGACCCGGGGCTCCTGAGCGCCTATCTCGGTGGTTGAGCACCGTGGGTCGGCGCGCGGCGTCGAGCTACGGCTTTCCTCGAGCCCTTTGTCCATTAATTAATTGATCGTTTATTTACCGTGAGCCGTGGCTTGTGCCCGGCATCGTCAACCAGGAGATTTCGAGAATGAGTAGAGCAATTCGCGTCGGCATCGTCGGGGCCGGCATCGGGGGCGTGGCGCTCGCGCGCGCGCTGCGTCTGCGCGGCATTGACGCCCACCTGTTCGAGCGGGCACCGGCCTTCGGCGAGATCGGCGCCGGCGTGCAGATGACGCCGAACGCGGCCAAGGTGCTTCAGGCGTTCGGCGTCGGCGACGGCCTGGAGCGCATCGGCTTCCTGCCCGAGGCGATGGTCGGGCGCAACTGGGACGATGCCCGCGAGCTGTTCCGCACACCGTTGAAGGAGGTCTGCCCGCGGCTGTTCGGCGCCGGCTTCTATCACGTGCACCGCGCCGATCTGCACGCGATCCTGTGCGACGGCATTCCAGCCGACCGCGTGCGCTTCAACGTGCAATGCATCGGCGTCGTGCAGCGCGGCGACAAGGCGGTGGCGCAGTTCGCCGACGGCAGCAGCTTCGAGGCGGACCTGATCGTCGGCGCCGATGGGATTCATTCGGCGGTGCGCGATTCGCTCTGGGGCAAGACCGATGCCCGCTTCACCGGCCACATGTGCTGGCGCGCGCTGGTGCCGGTCGAGCAGCATCCGCTGCCCTTCGTCAGCCCCGACGCATCGTTCTGGATGGGCCCGAAGGCGCACATCGTCACCTACTACGTGAAGGGCGGCGCGGCCGTCAACATCGTCGCCGTCAACGAGAGCGCCGACTGGGTCGCCGAATCGTGGACCGAGCCCAGCACCCGCGACGAACTGCTGGCGGCCTACGCGGGCTGGCATGCGAACATCGTGCGCCTGTTCGAGCGCACCGACACGTCGCAGATCTTCAAGTGGGGGCTGTTCGATCGCGACCCGATGGCGCAGTGGTCGCAAGGCCGCGTCACGCTGCTGGGCGATGCGGCACACCCGATGCTGCCGTTCCTGTCGCAGGGCGCCGCCATGGCGATCGAGGACGCCTATGTGCTGGCCGCTGCGCTGGCGCACTTCGGCACCGACCAGGATGCGGCCCTGCGTGCCTACGAGGCCGAACGGCTGCCACGCACCGCACGCGTGCAGCTGGAGGCCCGCGAGCGCGGCCGTACCTATCACCTGTCGTCGCCCGAGGAACAGCGCGAGCGCGACCTGGCCTTCCAGAAGCAACAGGCGAGCAACCCGAATGCGGTCGGGATCAAGGCCGAGTGGGTCTACGAGTACGACGCGACGCGTTGCACCGAACGCTTCGACACCGAAGCCTCGCTGGCCTGAACCGGAGCAGCAGATGACGAAGAACTACCGCATCGGCCAGATCGTGCCGAGCTCCAACACCACGATGGAGACCGAGATCCCCGCGATGCTGCGGCTGCGCGAGCAGATCCGGCCTGAACGCTTCACTTTCCATTCGGCGCGCATGCGCATGAAGCACGTCAACACGGACGAGCTCGCGGCGATGGATGCGCAATCCGACCGCTGCGCGCTCGAGCTCAGCGACGCCCGCGTCGACGTGCTGGGCTATGCCTGCCTGGTGGCGATCATGGCGATGGGGCGCGGCTACCACAGGCAGTCCGAGACGCGATTGCATGCAGCCACCGAGGGCAATCACGGCAGCGCGCCCGTGGTCACCAGCGCGGGCGCGCTGGTCGATGCGCTGCGTGTCATCGGCGCCAGGCGCATCGCACTGGTGGCACCGTACATGGTGCCGCTCACGAAGATGGTGATCGACTATATCGAGCACGAGGGCTTCGAGGTGGTCGAGTGGCGCGCACTCGAGATTGCCGACAACCTCGAGGTCGGCCGGCACGACCCGCGCAAGCTGCCCGGCATCGTCGCCGGCATGAAGACCGACGAAGTCGATGCGATCGTGCTGTCGGCGTGCGTGCAGATGCCTTCCTTTGCGGCCATCGCGCAGGTCGAGGCCGCGACCGGCAAGCCGGTCGTGACGGCCGCGGTCGCGACCACCTTCGCGATGCTCGGTGCGCTGGGCCTGGAGCAGGTCGTGCCCGGTGCGGGCGCCTTGTTGTCCGGCGCCTATTCGACGCGGGGCGAAGGAGGCGCGCGGTGAACGGCAGCACCTTCCTGCATGGCGCCCACGTGCACGCCAACGGCATCCGCCAGCACTACCTTCGCTACGGCGGCACGGAAGGCGCGCGCGCGGGCCGCGACGCGGTGATCATGCTGCCCGGCATCACGAGCCCGGCCGTCACCTGGGGCTTCGTGGCGGAGCGCTTCGGGCGCCACTTCGATACCTACATCCTCGACATCCGTGGGCGTGGGCTGAGCGAGGCGTCGGCCGCGCTCGACTACGGGCTCGACGCCCAGGCCTCGGATGCGATCGCGTTCGCGCGGGCACTCGGTCTGCAGCGCTATGCCTTCGTGGGGCATTCGATGGGCGCGCGCATCGGCATCCGCGCGGCGGGCCGGCGGCCGGACGGACTCACGCGGCTGGTCGCGGTCGATCCCCCCGTGTCGGGGCCGGGTCGCCGTGCCTATCCGGCCCAGCTGCCGTGGTACGTGGATTCGATCCGGCAGGCGCGCGAGGGCATCTCGCTCGAACAGATGCGGGCGTTCTGTCCGACGTGGAGCGAGGCGCAACTGCGCCTGCGCGCCCAGTGGCTGCACACCTGCGACGAGCGTGCGATCGTCGCCAGCTTCAACGACTTCCAGACCGACGACATCCATGCCGACCTGCCGCGCATCGAGGTGCCGGTGCTGCTCATGACGGCCGAGCGCGGCGACGTGATCCGCGAAGCGGAAGTCGCGGAAATGCGCGCGCTCGCGCCTTCGCTGCGAGAAGTCCGCGTCGCTGGCGCGGGCCACATGATCCCGTGGGACAACGAGGACGGCTTCCACCGTGCCTTCGGCGACTTCCTCGGCCATCCCCTCGACTGATACGCACATCCAAGGAGAAACCATGGCAGTCAGCGACACCGACCTGATCCGCGCCTGGACCCAGGTCCTCACGCTTTCCAAGCTGCGTGCCGGCGACGCCGTCACCGTCCTCACCAGCGATCACACGCATGCGCAGACGCTGCGCTGCGCCATCACCGCCGCGACCATGCTCGGCGCCTGCGTCAGCCGGCTCGACCTGCCGCCGGTCAACGGCGAGAAATCGCTCAGCCGCGACACGCTGGCCTACCTCGGCACCACGCCGCTCACCGGCAACCGGGCCGCCATCGCGGCCCTCAAGGCCAGCGACCTCGTGCTCGACCTGATGACCCTGCTGTTTTCGCCCGAGGAGCACGAGATCCTGGCGGGCGGCACCAAGATCCTGCTGGCCGTCGAGCCGCCCGAGGTGCTGCTGCGCATGGTGCCGACAATGGCCGACTACCACCGCGTGCAGGCCGCCGTGGCTTTGCTCAAGGGGGGCCGGCAGATGCGCGTGACCTCGCCCGGCGGCACCGACCTGCGCTGCCCGCTCGGCGACTACCCGGTGACGGCCGAGTACGGCTTCGTCGACCTGCCGGGCCGTTGGGACCACTGGCCCAGCGGCTTTGCCTTCACCTGGCCCAACGAGGGCGGGGCGCAGGGTCGCATCGTGCTGGCGAAGGGCGACGTGCTGCTGCCGATGAAGTCCTACGTCGGCGAAGCCATCGAGCTCACGGTCCAGGACGGCTTCGTGACCCGCATCGAGGGCGGCGCAGAGGCCGAAATGTTCAGCGAGTACATCGAATCCTTCGCCGATCCCGAGGCCTACGCCATCTCGCACATCGGCTGGGGACTGCAGAAGCGGGCCTATTGGTCGACCCTCGGCCTCTACGACCGCGAAGCCACGCTGGGCATGGACGCGCGCGCGGTCAGCGGCAACTTCCTGTTCTCGCTCGGCCCGAACAATGAGGCCGGGGGCAGCCGCACGACGGCCTGCCACATCGACATCCCGATGCGCCATTGCGATGTCTTCGTCGACGACCTGCAGGTGGTGCGTGACGGCAAGGTGGTCGAGGCGCTGATGTCGGGCGCAGAAGGAGCCTCGCATGCATGAGGAGGCGCAGGTCTACCAGCGCCAGGGCTTCGGCGCCCAGCTCGGCGTGCAGCCGCCGATCGGCCTGCTGATCGTCGATTTCGTCAACGGCTTCGCGGATCCGGCGATGTTCGGCGGCGGCAACATCCCGCCGGCGATCGCGCGGACCGTGCCGCTGCTGGCGCTGGCCCGCGAGCACGGCTGGCCGGTGGCGCACAGCCGCATCATCTATGCCGACGATGACGGCGACGCCAACGTCTTCAGCCAGAAGGTGCCGGGCATGCTGGGCCTGAAGGAGCACTCGCCGGCCAGCGCGATCGTGGCCGAGCTCGCGCCGATTTCAGGCGAACTCGTGGTGCGCAAGAACGTGCCTTCGGCCTTCTTCGGTACCACGCTCGCGCCCTGGCTGACGCGGCGCGGCGTGCGCACTCTTCTGGTGGCGGGGTGCGTGACCAGCGGCTGCGTGCGTGCCAGCGCAGTGGATGCGATGTGCTGGGGCTTTGCGCCGATCGTGCTGTCCGATTGCGTGGGCGATCGCGCGATCGGCCCGCACGATGCGAGCCTGTTCGACATCCAGCAGAAGTACGGCGACGTGATGTCGTCGGCCGAGCTGCGAGAGCGGTTGGTTTAGCGTTCAGCGTGCCTCGAAGCCGCCCACCACGAAGCGGGTGACCTGGTCGATCAGTGCCTCGGTGTCCTCGGGGTCGTACAGGCCCTTCGGCGTCATTTCTTCCATCCGGTGGGTGTCCGAGAACGCATAGAGGTAGGTGCCGATCATCAGGGTCACGCGCCAGTAGGCATCGAGCTCGCCCAGCTTCGGCAACGCCTCGCGCAGCACCTCCACGTAGCGCCGCGTCGAGCCGCCGTAGGCGTCGGTACGCAGCTTGTACGAGATCTCCGGCGGCTCGGTGTGCAGTCGGGCCTGGAGTCGCAGGAAGGCGCGCCCCTGCGGCGTGCCGCGCAGCGTCAGGGTCGGCAGCAGGAAGGCGCGCACGATGCCGCGCACGTTCGGCTTGCCTTTGGCGCACATCGCCTCCAGGTTCTCCATGCGCTGCTGCGAGATGACCTGGCCCCGGCGCAGGAAGACTTCCTCGAACAATCCGAACTTCGAGCCGAAGTAGTAGCTGATCAGGGCTTGCGTCACGTTGGCGTGGGTGGCGATTTCGCGCAGCGTGGTGCCCGCGTAGCCGAGGTTGGCGAACAGCTCCTCGGCGGCATCGAGGATCTCCTCCCTGACGACGCTCGCACCCTCCGGACGCCCCGGTCCCTTGTGCTTGATCGCCGGTCGCGTGCCACGGGGAGCACTGTCCGAAGTCTTCATGTTTGATTGGTTAATTAATTTGAAGCCGATGATACCGAGGCAGGCAATCGTTCTCTGCTGCGTGTCGATGCATGGGGTCTTCCCGGGGGTTCGCGGAGCGCTGGCAGAGGGGCTCGGCGGTAATAATCTTGCAATGGCTCCCGCCCCCGTCACTGCGATCGACGCGTCTCGCGACCAGCGCAAACCGAAGGCGCGCGGCGTGCGGACCCATGACCTCGCGGTGGTCGGGCGCATCGACCGCGTCACGGCGCCGAAACAGGCGCGCAGCGAGCGCAGCCTGCAGCGGGTGCTGGCTGCGCTCGAGTCCCTGCTCGAGCGCAAGACCTTCGGCGAGATTTCGATCCCGGAGATCGCCGCGCGGTCGGAATGCAGCGCGGCCACCATCTATGGCCGTTTCAAGGACAAGCAAAGCATCCTGGCGGCGCTCCATGAGTCGCTGCGCGAGCGGCTGTTCGTCAACCTCTGCGGCCTGCTCGAACCCCAGCGGTGGGTCGGTTGCTCGGTCGACGAACTCGTCGACCGGTTCTGTTCCGAGATGGTCGCGTTCTACCGTCGCGATCGCAACCTGCTGGCCGCGACGCTGGTCATGGGCGACCACGAGGTCTACGTGCGTGCGGGACAGAACATCGCGCATGCCGCCAAGCACTTCACGGCCGCCCTGCAGGCCCTCGCCGGCGGCACGCTCGGCAAGGATGTCGAACGCAGCGTCGAGGTGGCCGTGCGGGCCGTCTTCGCGTTGCTGCAGCAGCGCGCGCTGTACCGATCGGTGGCGATCGGCCGGCCGGCCGGTCGATCGGACGCGGTCTTCTGCGCCGAACTGGCACTGCTGTTGCGCACGAGCGCGCAGGCCGCCCGGTGATGGCGGCCTGATCGGCGGCTCAGCGCCTGAAGAAGGCCAGCAGGTCCGGGTTGATCACGTCCGCGTTCGTGGCACACATGCCGTGCGGATAGCCGGGGTAGACCTTGAGCGTCGCGTTCTTGATCAGCTTGGCCGTCAGTTCGCTCGAGATGCCGATCGGCACGACCTGGTCGTCGTCGCCGTGCATCACGAGCGTCGGCACGTCGATCTTCTTCAGGTCTTCGGTGAAGTCGGTCTCCGAGAAGGCCTTGATGCCTTCGTAGTGCGCCTGCACCGACCCCATCATGCCCTGCTGCCACCAGTGCTCGCGGATGCCTTCGGAGATCTTGGCGCCCGGGCGGTTGAAGCCGTAGAACGGCAGCGTGAAATCCTTGAAGAACTGGGGCCGGTTGGCGGCCACGGCCGCGCGGATGCCGTCGAACACCTCCATCGGCACGCCATCGGGATTCGACGCGGTCTTCGCCATGAGCGGCGGCACTGCGCTGATGAGCACCGCCTTCGCAACGCGCTTGCTGCCGTGGCGGCCGATGTAGCGGGCGACCTCGCCGCCGCCTGTCGAGTGGCCGACGTGGATCGCGTCGTGCAGGTCGAGGTGCGAGGTCAGCGCGGCAAGGTCGTCGGCATAGTGGTCGAGATCGTGGCCGACGGAACCCTGGCTCGACCGTCCGTGGCCCCGGCGGTCGTGCGCGATCACGCGGTAGCCCTGCTGGAGGAAGAACAGCATCTGGCCGTCCCAGTCGTCGCCGCTCAGCGGCCAGCCGTGCGAGAACACGACGGGCTGGCCTTGGCCCCAGTCCTTGTAGAAGATCTGCGTGCCGTCCTGGGTCGTGAGGAAGCTCATGGGTCGATGTCCTTTCAGGGGTTGGAGATGAAGGCAGGCTGGCCGCCGCCGGAGTACAGCGCGCCAGTGTTGTCCGGCCGGATGTCACTGTCTTGTCGGAATGCGCGCCTTTCTGAATATTTGCGCGGGGCCGGGATTCCGGATGGGGTGAAGCAAGTTCCGTGCATCGGCCTGCGAGGACCCTTGCTACAGTTGGCGGGATCCACTCTCCCAACCCCTATGTCTGAATTTCCCGCCGATATCTACACCGAACCTGCCGACCTCGACGGACACACCCTCGCCAACCTCGGGCCCCTGCGCAGGATGGCGGGACTGTGGCGCGGCGAGAAGGGCGTGGACGTCAAGCCCAAGGCCCAGGGACCGAAGACCCAGGTCTACGTCGAGCACTACGAACTGCAGCCGATCGATCCGCAGACCAACGGTCCGCAGGTGCTGTATGGCTTGCGCTACCACACCTACATCCACAAGCCGGGCCTGACCAAGATGTACCACGACCAGGTCGGCTACTGGTTGTGGGAGCCCGCCACCTGCACCGTCATGCACACGCTGGCGATTCCGCGCGGACAGGTCGCGATGGCGAGCGGCAAGGTGGCACCCGACGCAGACCGCTTCGAACTCGTGGCCACGCACGGCAGCCTCGTCAACGGCATCGTGTCCAACCCATTCATCGAGCATGCCTTCACCACGCTGGAGTGGCGCATCGAGGTTGCCTTCCATGCCGACGGCACCTGGTCGTACGACCAGGACACGGTCATGCAGATCCAGGGGCTGGCCGAGCCCTTTCACCACACCGACCGCAACACGCTCACGAAGACGGGCGAACCTTCGCCGAATCCCCTGGCCGTTGCGTCGTGAAGACCATCGGGGCGGCCGACCCCGGGTAAGCGAGGCTGCCCCGGCCCTGGCGGCGACGCACAATCGTCGCAGGCCAGAGGCAAGAGGAGGCAGCGACATGAGTGACGAGTTCGTCGATGTGCTGGTGGTGGGCGCCGGCATCTCCGGCATCGGCGCCGCCTGCCATCTCCAGAAGCTCTGCCCGGACCGCAGCTTCGCGATCGTCGAGGCCCGCCCATCGCTCGGCGGCACCTGGGACCTGTTCCGCTACCCGGGCGTGCGTTCGGATTCCGACATGCACACGCTCTGCTATTCGTTCCGGCCGTGGACCGACCCCCAGTCGATCGCCGACGGGGCGACGATCCTGGACTACCTGCGCGACACGGCACGCGAGCACGGGATCGACCGCAAGATCCGCTTCGGCCACAAGGTCGTGCGGGCGGACTGGTCCACCGAGGACGCGCAATGGACGGCCGAACTCCAGCGCGAGGACGGCAGCGCCCGCATCCGCTGCGGCTTCCTGTTCATGTGCAGCGGCTACTACGACTACACGGCAGGGCACCAGCCCGACTTCCCGGGGCGCGAGCGCTTCGGCGGGCGGCTGGTCCATCCGCAGCAATGGCCCGGCGACCTCGATTGCGCGGGCAAGAAGATCGTCGTCATCGGCAGCGGCGCCACCGCCGTGACGCTGGTGCCCGCGCTGGCCGAAAAGGCGGCGCACGTGACCATGCTGCAGCGCTCCCCGACCTGGATGGCGGCCCGGCCTTCGGTCGATCCGAT
>Ga0265327_10005624_pt1 | contig 10375 bp, 7 predicted proteins | sample 41621metaG_FD_202089 | JGI IMG/M metagenome (GOLD analysis project Ga0265327, IMG submission 202089) | Rhizosphere microbial communities from Carex aquatilis grown in University of Washington, Seatle, WA, United States - 4-16-21 metaG | ecosystem: Host-associated > Plants > Roots > Rhizosphere >... | reverse complement strand
TGGAACGCGACCAGGCAGCATGTGATCCTGGTGGATACTTCGGCCAGCCAGGTGGGTGAGCATCGGCAGCAGGCGTTGCTGATTCTGGACTCGTTGTTGAAGTCTCTTCCCGATGGGGATCGAGTCCGGTTGTTCGCGGTGGACCTGCGGGCAGATCCGCTCGACGATGGGTTTCATGACGTCCGCAGTCCCGAGGTGAAAGAGAGTCTGGAACTGCTGACGGCGCGCGTTCCGCTGGGGGCCACCAATCTGGAAGGGGTGCTGCGGACGGCGATGCAGTCGGCGACGGACCAACCGACGGACATCACCTATATTGGCGATGGGATGAGCACTGCCGATCTGGTCGAGATTTCCGAGCTTCGCGCCCTGGTCTCCGACTTGCGACAGCGCCGGATTTCGGTCCATAGCTTCGGAATCGGAGCCCAGCGTAATCTGCAGATCCTGGGGATTCTGGCTCAGCAGACCGGTGGGTACATCGACTTTGACACGCAGATCCAGGACTCCGAGGACGAAGGGCCTGCGACCGCCGCGAAGACGAAGTCGGCCACGCTGGCCAAAGAGATTGCCCGTGTTCGCAGGGGAGGTGCGGATCGTGCTGCCGATCAGGGCAAAGCGCTCGCTAAGGCACTCAAGTCGACCGTGTTTTTCCCGACCGAACTGCGAGTTGAGCCTGCAGACTTGGTACTAATGCCCTCCGACCCGCTTCCGATCCGAACGGATCGCGAGACCATTTATCTGGTCCAGGGAGCCGTTCCTGTCGAGACGCGAATTGTGTTGACAGACTCCATCAGCGGCGACGCGATCTCCTGGAAGCTGGCGGCGCCATTGGAACAACCCGGTGCGACCTTTCTGCCCGTGATGATTGCACAATTGCAGGAGGCACGGGGAATGACCAATCCTCTGGCCGGGATGCCGCTGTTCCTGATGTCGCAGTCGGATTTCACGGACCACGTGACAGCCATGGCCCAACGCGGGGCGATGATACTTCAACTGGGACAGATCGAGCAGGCGGCCAAGATCCTGCAATCCGTCGTGGAGGCGGATCCCAACAACGATGCCGGTAAGCTGCTGCAACTGGCGATCGACAAGGCACGCAACGCAAAAAAGAATCCCTCGGGCCAGCTGCCGACTGAAAAGCCCCGGCCGAAACCGGCGCCCGCACCTCCGAAACGTTAGAACGATGCGAGTGACCGCATCGGGATCGAAGTTTACTTCTGACGCGATCTCCGGCGGGAATCAGGTTGCCGTCAGTTTCCAATCGAGCCGACTCTGGTCAGAATGCGCGTTCCAGTTCGAAGTCAGCCGATCTCGTTCCCGCGAACTTCGCCCATGCAGTTGATCGATCAATCGTACGAATACTGTCGAGTCCTGACACAGCGGACAGCGCACAACTTCCGGTTTTCGTTCCTGACGCTTCCGAGCGACAAACGCCGCGCGATGAATGCGTTGTATGCATTCAACCGGATAACCGACGACTATGGCGACGATCCCACGGTCTCGGTCGAACTGCGACGGACTCAACTGAATGCCTGGCGTCAATCGGTGCGTGCCGTCCTGGGCAACCCCCACGAAAATCTGCGTGGCGAAGATCTGCCGAAAACCGCCGAAGTCGGGACGCTTTACAATCACCCCGCGTTACTGGCGATTGCAGACATGGTCGCCCGGTATCACATTCCTCATGAATACCTGTATGCCGTGATTGACGGCGTCGAGATGGATTTGCATCCCCTCGAAATCGCGACATTCGCCGATCTGGAACAGTACTGTTATCGAGTCGCAGGCGCCGTCGGTCTGTGCTGCATTCACATTTGGGGTTTTCATGATGAAAGGGCCAGGCCTCTGGCCATCGATTGCGGGCTGGCGTTGCAACTGACCAACATCCTGAGAGATCTCGGAGAAGACGCGTCCCTGGGGAGGATCTATCTTCCCGACGAAGATCTGGTTCGATTCCGATATTCGCCAGACCAGCTCAACCGCCATGTGCTCGACGATCAATTTCGGACGCTGATGGAATTTGAAGTCCAGCGGACCAGCGCCTACTACGACAAAGCCGAACAGCTCATTCAGTATCTGGATCGCCCCGGCAAGCCGATCCTGCGAACCATGCTGGACATCTATGGCGGGTTGTTGAAAGAGATCCGGCGACGTCAGTTTGATGTCTTTTCCCAGCGCGTGTCGCTGGCGAAATGGAAGAAGCTGTGGTTTGCCGGACGAGCCATCCTGCGGCAGAAGTTGACCTTCGCAAAATGAAAAAACTCAAGTCCATCGAAACTGACGGACTTGAGTTGAGAATGCAGAGAGTGGTTCAACTTATTCGATCCCGACCGGGGTCGCATACTTGGATGGATCTCCGACGAAGGTGTCGTGAGCCTCCTGGGTGCCGAACAGGTACAGGCGGCCTTTGAACCAGGCTGCGAAATCGAGTGTCCCTTCGACAACGTCCTTGTCGCGTGTCAGCGCCACGACGTCGGCCCCGTAGGCTGCGGGAGCATAGCGTGCGGGTTCTTCATCGAACTTGAGCTTGGCATCCGCGTCCGCGAAGTGAAACTTCTGACCTCGGAACGTCGAGTGGAATTCGGGCTTGGCGTCGACCAACTCCCGTTGATCACGCAGCGTAACGGGACAGAATCCCTTCAGGCCTTTCATGCTGCCGCGTTCATGAATCTTCTTCATCTTTTCGCGGGTGGCCTGATCTTCGATCCCATCAAACGTCGGCGTGTCGCTCGATTTGGGCGTGGGAAGCACGGCCGGGGTGGAGGGCGATTCCGCGGAGGGCGGAACGATCCCCATTTTCTTCAGTTCGTCCGCAAACGGATCCTCGGCCGAGGCAGGCGGTGGGACAAGTGTGGAGTCTGCAGCGGCCGTCTTGTTCGCAGCGGGATTGGCCGAACCGGCCTCTTCACTGAGGGTCAGCCCAGTGAACGGGTTCATCTCCATTTTCTTGTCCGCTTCGGCTTCCGACATCTCGGAGAATGGGCTGCTGGTCTCCGCAGGCCCGGCCGGTGCGGCAGGAATGTCATTCAGTTTAGCCGTCCCGACGGTTCTGGGATCCGCCTGTAGCGGAGGGAGGAATTGCTCGTCCGACCCGGGCGATTCCAGAGTTCCATTGGGTGACGGTGGAATCTCGGCGATTTCCACCAGAGGCTGCGGCAAGGCGCTCGGAACTTCCGCACTCTGGAATGGGGCTCGCGGCTGATTGTCCAGCGATGGCAGCGACGAGGAACTGGCGTCCACAGTGATCAACCGATCGGAGTTGTCCGTCTGCAACTGTGCCGGCGGTTGCGAGGCAATTCCCACGGGAGGAAGCGGAGCGACATCTGGACGATACTCGGCCGGCGCCTTGGTCGGCTTCGGATCTTTGCTGCCGGGGACAAGCTTCTTGAAGAACGACACCACGGGGTACTTCGATTTCGCAGCCGGGGGAGCGGCCGGCGCCGCGGGCGAAGTCGCTGGAGCCGCCGGCGTTTTCGCTGTCGGGGCCGCCTGTTGCATTCGGTGTCCACCCGTCGCAGCGGGCGCGGTTGCCGGCGCCGCTGTGGTACCGGGGCTGCCGGGGCTTGTCGCGGCAGGGGATCCGGACGCGTTCGCACCCGGGCCTGTCGGAACGGGCTTGATGTCGGTGTTCAATTCGGGCATCTCGCGACCGTCCTGCTGATACAGCAGTTCCAGCTGTCGCATGACTTCCGACTTCTTCCCGGAACCGGCTGCGGCCGCTTCAGTCTGTGAGACGGGCTGAATGGTGGCTGCCTCAGGCGAGACCGGGGGCAACAATTGTGGTGGAGCAACTGCGGGCTTGACGCTATCCGCAGGTTTCTTGGAACTGGTCCCGACGGGCGCTGGTCCGGCTGCATGAGTCAGCGGCTGAGTTCCAAATACTCCCACGGCCACGGCACCCATCAACAGCATTCGCAGGCGGTCCTTGCCTCGCAGATTCATCACGCAATCCTCCCCTCGGACAGGTTCGTCCCATGCCCCGTTGCACTGGTGTTCGATCGCGGCGCAGGCGGCGAGTTCTGCCGATTCGTACCCGCGAGACTCGCCTCGCGTGGACCTTGCCGTCGACACACAGACTCTGGTCAGTCGTGATATGACATCGTCGCAACGATTGTTCGAGATGTTAGGGTTCTGCCGCCTGTGACGCGGAATCGGGTGGTAGCAGCGATTCGTGCGGAACGAACGGAATTTCGGACAGAGTCGACCTAGACTTCGTACTTTGACATTCCCCTGCCTGGACTGACCCCTGTTTTGTAGTCACGGGGTGTTGGCGTTGGTCCTGTTCGAGTTTGACGGTTGCAACAATTCTCACGAAGTTTCCTCGCGTAACGACGGCAGCGAGGTCGATCAACAACTGCAACACCCTGACGATGGCGAAATGCCGGAGAGAGACGGGATCGAACGGGAATCGAGCGGAACGGCCGCAACCGATAGCAGAATTTCAGGAGAAATGACCATGCGTCGAGCGTTATTGGCGATGCTGCTGGTGGGAGCGGCGATTCTGGCGGGCGGCCAATCGGCACAGGCGGCCGGTGAAGGACAGCCCTCGGACTGGGGACGGTTCAACTACTATCCCTATGTCTACTACCCGCACAACTATCAGGCCCCGCGAGAGTACAACAGCCTGTACCACCGGTACCCGCAAGAGCGGCAGATCCCCGTGTACAACAAGAGCTGGTACAACTTCTATCCCCATAAGAAAGACTACCACATGGGGCACCACTTCATCCTGGACGTTTTCTAAACGGCCGGTGGGAACAATGCGAAATCAGCCCAGCGACGCGACGTCGTTGGGCTGATTTCATTCTTTGAGGCCTCATCGCCGTGGCCGTGGGGCCTGCCATCGCCTTTCGACCAAACAAAAAAGGACACCCGTGACGAATCACGGGTGTCCTGGTTGAATTGTGTGGCCCCGAGGGCAATACCGTCCTGTCGATTAGAGTGAGCTCAACGCTAGAGTGAGCTCAACGCGGTGCCGTCACCGGCCGTCCCGATCGTATTGGCAATCACCTGGCCCGTCAGTGTGCTGTAGATCCAGCCGACTTTGACGGAACCTTGAACAGCTGTCGGATCGACGTCAGCCAGGCTGATGGAACCGGATTTCACCATGATCCCGCTGCCGCCATTGTACGGGTTGGTTGGCAATTGACCCATCAGATACGGGCCATAGGGATATCCGGCGGTTCCCACGGCGGCGGTGTTGCCGGTCAGGTCGCTGGCCAGCGTCAATTGCTTGACGACATTGTCTGCCGTGCCGTTGGGAAGCACCCCATCGTGCTGGAACTTGTACAGTGTCAACTGTGATCGAAGCTGAGCCAGGTCGGCTCGCAAAGCCGATTCCTTGGCGTTCGCCGTCGATGACGTAAACTGGGGAAGGACTGTCGCGGCCAGGATCCCCAGGATCACGACCACAATCAGGACTTCGATCAAGGTAAAACCATTCCGACGAATTCTGCTCTTGAGATTCTGCATGACTTGGCCCCTGGCGAACTGGGATTTGTAAGCCACCGCTTGCGGAGACGCCGCTTCGGCGCGAGACCGATTCACGCCGCACCATGCGGTATGAAGATTCGTCTCAAAAATTGGTGTCGGAAGCTGCCGACACCCGAAACCTAGATCGGATTCGGGCGTTGTCAAACGGAAACGCAAGGATTGCGGGAAATCACCAGGATTTGGCCAGGGCCAGCTTCGTCCGCGGACAGTTACGCGGCCGCCTTCTGTTCCCGCGGTGAGACTGTCTTTCCGGCCGCGATCTGTAGTTCCTGCACGGTGCTTTCCATCGTGCGGAGCCAGGAAAACTCAGCAGCGCGCTTTCGGGCTGCCAGTTGCTGGAGATAGCGTTCTCCCGCATCCAGGCTCAAGGCCTGGCAAACCTGCGTCGCCAGCTGACTGCTGCTGCCGGCCGCGTAGTAGTACGCGGCGGTCCCATAGATCTCGGGCATGGGAGGGGAATCCGTCGAGACACTGATGCAGGACTGCGACATCGCCTCCAGAACCACGTTCGGACACGCTTCCACTCTGCTGGTCATGAGAAAGGCCTGGCAGTGTCGGAAGCACCAGGCCATTTCCGCCTGGTTCAGCTTGTCACACCAGACGATCCGATCCGCGCATCCCAGCGATTCGGCCTGTTTTTGCAGGCGCTGCCGGTAGGGGCGCATGGCCGGTTCTGTCTCACCGCCAATAACCAGCGACAAATCACGGAAACGCTGCAGGATCTCTGGCAAGCCACCCACGGCATCTTCAAGGCCGCGGTAGGGGCGGATCGATCCCGCGGTGAACAGGAAGGGGCGAGAATGACCCGCGAGTCCAACAGGGCGAACAAGTTCGGCATCGGCCGTCGGAAGATCAATCCCGTGATAAACCGTGGAGACCTTGTCGGCCGGAAGCCGCCAGTTGCCGACCAGATAGTTCTTGACGAAGTCCGAGACGGCGATGATGCGATCGGCCTTTCGACAGACTCGCCGGGCGACAAATCGCCGCGCCAGTGTCCGGAGAGTTTCCAGCCAGGGATTGCCCGCAAACGGCACCGCCAGTGGTTCCATGTTGCGAACCATGGCGACAACAGGGGCCGAACCACAATCCAGCCACCGGGCAGTCGGGATGAAGACCACGTCGGGACGACGCTTCTTCAATTCAGTACGCAGTCCGCGAAACCCCCGCGCTACATCGCTGTGGGTCCAGGATTCCCAGTCCAGCCGGGTACTCTTATGAAGAGAATCCAGCGCCTGCGGAGGAACAAACAGGTCCAGTCGAGAAATGGCCGGATGCTTCGCCAGCAGAGGGGCCAGCACTTCCAGGTACTTGCGACTTCCTCCGCTGAGTCCACCATTCGTCAGATTCGCCAGAACGACGTGCATAAAAGACTTTCAGGGAGCGTTCGCTGAAATCGGGGAAGTACTGGATTCACCACGCCTGGGGATTCATCATGCCTACAGTTCAATCTTGTAATGCCGGCGCCACAGTTCAAACATGGTCAGTGAGAAGAGACGGCGCGTGTTGTTGCGGCCTTTCCGCTGTCCCTCGATCAGCCCCTGAATGAACTTTTGCGAGAACAGTCTCGAATCGGCATCCCTCAGGATGTCGCCGACAAACGTCCCCCAGCCGTTCTGGAACCACGAGTCCAGTGGCAGTGAAAAGCCCTGCTTGCGGCGCAGGTCCATGGTGGATGGGAGCAAACGCTGACCCAATTTTCGCGGCAGAATCTTTCGCTCGTGCGCGGTCGCCTTCAGGCGGTCCGGGACGCGACCAAACGCAAATTCAATCAGGCGGTAGTCCAGAAATGGGGCCCGGACTTCCAGCGAGGCCAGCATGCTCGAACGATCGACCTTCACCAGGATGTCGTCGACGAGGTACGTCATGAAATCGACTCCCGTCGACTTCAGCAGCGTCGAGTCGAACCGGGTGGCAAGTTCGGCCTTGAACTGCTCGGGGGTCGAACCGCGGCCTGACTGGGCATTGCTCGTCGTCAGCAGATCGCGGCGCTCTGCGGCATCGAAGTACAGATTGAACTGGGCGATGCCACCGGGGACATCCTGAAGCAGAGCCAGCAGGTAATTCCGACCGCGCATTCCCGTGGGAATCAGGTGAGTCGCCGGACCGCGCAGCAGTCCCGCCAGGAACTGCGGAAAGTAGCGGCGGCGCTGTTCCAGTTGCTGGATCCACGAATGCTGGTAGTACCCGCCGAACAGTTCGTCGCCGCCATCACCACCGAGCGCGACAGTGGCATGTTCGCGAATCAGCTTCGAGACCAGGTACGTCGGCACGATCGAGTCGTCTGCCAGCGGTTCATCGAACTGCTGGGCCAGCAGAGGGAGCAGGTCGATCGACTGCATTTGTCCCGCCAGTTCAATGTGCTCAGTCCCAAAATGGCTGGCAATCTGCCGTGCATATGGGGCTTCGTCATAGTGGCCGTGACCGGGGAACGAAACCGTGAAAGTCTTGATCGGCTTGGTCGAAACACGAGCCGCCATGGCGGTGACCAGGCTCGAATCGAGACCCCCGCTCAACAGGATTCCCACCGGGACATCGGCCACCAGTTGCCGGCGGACGCTGTCTTCAAGGTGCGTTTCCAATTCATCCACCAGTTGTTCGTCGCTGGCGTTTTCATCGGGACGATGTTCGGGCAACTGCCAGTAGCGCCAGACGTGCAGCCGGTCGCGAGCCATGTCATAGGTCATGGCATGTCCCTGAGGCAGCTTCTGAATCCCCTGCAGCAGGCACATGTCACCGGGGACATAGCCATAGGCCAGGTAGTATTCGAGCGCATCATGGTTCAGCTGTCGCGAGACCCCGGGCAGTTGCAGCAGTGCCTTGATCTCGGATGCGAACACCAGCCTCCCGTTCCGATACCAGTAGAACAGGGGCTTTTCGCCGGCCCGGTCGCGCGCCAGGAACAGCTTTCGCTGCGAGTTGTCATAGATGCAGAAGGCAAACATGCCGTTCAGACGTCGAGGGCAGTTATCCCCCCATTGGCGATACGCGGCGAGCAGCACTTCGGTGTCGGAACGACTGCGAAAGTGGTGCCCCAGTCCCTCCAGCTCGTGACGAAGTTCCAGGAAGTTGTAGATTTCACCGTTGAAGACGATCGTCATCTCCTGCTGGGAATCGACCATCGGCTGGTGTCCAGCCGGTGAGCAATCGATGATCGCCAGTCGACGCTGAGCCAGGCCGACACTCTGGTTCGCATCCGAGCCCCAGCTCAGTCCGGCGTCGTCTGGTCCGCGGTGATGCATGCTGTCGCGAGCCGATGCCAGTTCGGCCAGCGCCTCGGTACAACCGACGATTCCACACATGTTGACGCCCCTGTCTTAAGCCGATGCCCGGCGGAATTGTGGCAGTTCTTCCTGCGGAAACGCCTGCTGCTCAGCCCGACGTGCCTGCTGTTCCACCCAGAACTTCTGGTTCTGGCGATGCATTCGCAGGAATTGCAGATAGGTCGGAGTGGTGAACGACCGCAACCGCATTTGCGTTGTCCCGCTGCGCTCGACAGCCGAGTAGTTCTCACACACAAATGCCACTGCCGGTGGAATCAAAGTACGGCAGATCTCCAGATTCTTGACGACTGTCGCCTGCAGCGTCGAACAGAAATCAATCGGAAACCGCTTCTTGAAGAGGATTTTTCCAGTGTCGATCTGATCGTCGACCTGGTGAATCGTGAACCCGGTCTCGCGCTGGCCTTCGTGAATCGGCCAGATGATGCTTTGGGCTCCCTGGAAGTCCGGCAGAATTTCCTCATGGACGTTGATCATGCCATGGCGGGGAATGGTGTACAGCTTCCGTCCGATGTAGGTGTTCCCCAGCGACAGCGCCAGGTCGACATCCCAGTCGCGCAGCGCCGTGCGGGTCGGGTCACTGTTGGTCTTTTCTGTTTCGATCACCGGGACCCCTAGTCGTGAGCAGACCGAGACGATGTCCTCGGCGCCGGGATCCGCGAACCAGGGCCGCATGCGGATTCCGTTCATCGCCCCCAGCAGTCCAATCCGCCAGGTCTTCATCGCCTTTCGCTTCCAGTGTCCCCAGCGGCTGGTGGGAACGCCGGCCGAGACGATGACTCCCGCGACGTCGAGTTGCCGGTTTTGCAGCAGGGCGGGAAGCGCACGCGAGGCGTTGCCGTTCCGAACCGATGTGACGATCGCAATCCTCATTGCGGTTCCTCCCTGTTTCCTTCGGCAAAGTACGTGATGTGCGACAGTGGCCATTCCACTTCAAAATGATGCCGGGGGACCGAATAAACGTCGGTGGCGCCGGGGACGATCCGACCCCGATACGCGCCGAAACAGGCCGAGTACCCTGCCTGGCGGGTCATCTCCAGCGAGACTGGATCGGCGTCGCGCCGCTTGCCATAAGGCCAGGAAATGTAGGGACAGGGACGGCCCAGTTGATCTTCAATCTCCCGCTTCGATCCGGCAATCTCATCGCGCAAGCGGACCGGGTCGTGAGACATTGCTGAAAAGCGCGTGTGCGTCCGTGTGTGAGACCCGATCTGGAATCCCAGTTCCACCATGTGTCGCAGTTCGCTCCATTGAACCATTTCAATAGGCTGGCGATAGCTGGTGGTTTCCATGCAGAACTTGCGGGTTGTGGCCAGATCCCCCTCGACCAGGGACGACGGGACATAAAACATGGCGGTCACGCCGTGCTTCTGCAGGATCGGAACGGCATTCGTATAGACGTTGCGGAACCCGTCATCAAACGACAGATGGAAGTACCGTCCATCGATCGGCTTCTTTCCCGTGACCATGTCCAGGCAGGTGTCCGCGTCGACGAACGTCGCGTCCTGCTTTAGCCGGACGATGATCCGTTCAAATGCCTCGAGCTGATCGTCGAACACATAGTGGCAATACAGGTTCCTGAGAAAGCAGGTGTCGCGGCGTCGATGCAG
>Ga0265327_10005623_pt1 | contig 10379 bp, 3 predicted proteins | sample 41621metaG_FD_202089 | JGI IMG/M metagenome (GOLD analysis project Ga0265327, IMG submission 202089) | Rhizosphere microbial communities from Carex aquatilis grown in University of Washington, Seatle, WA, United States - 4-16-21 metaG | ecosystem: Host-associated > Plants > Roots > Rhizosphere >... | reverse complement strand
GAGGATGGCAAACTGGAGCCCACATTTTTGCTCAATTCATACACAGTCTTGCCACGGAGTTTGAAGGCATTGGAGACATACATGAAGTTCTCTGAATGGCCGGCAAAGAGCAAGCCATGCGGCTTCATCAAAGGCACAAAGTGACTGAGAATTTTTGATTGCGTCGGCTTGTCGAAGTAGATCATCACGTTTCTGCAGAAGATGGCATCAAATGCCTCTTTCAGTGGCCATTCTTCATCGAGCAGGTTGAGCTGGCGAAATGTAATCAGGTTTCTCAATTCACTGCGAACTCTCACTGAGCCCTCATGTTTGCCAGTCCCGCGCAAAAAGAACTGTTTGCGACGTGATTCGGATAGTTTGCTTACCCTGTCTTCTGGGTATACGCCACTTGCGGCGGTAGCCAGTACATTGGTATCAATGTCGGTTGCGATAATCTCAACAGGTGGTTTCATGCTGCCAAATGCCTCGCATACCGTCATGGCAATGGTGTAAGGTTCTTCACCTGTGGAGGCTGCAGAACACCATATCTTGATTGGACCATTCAGATTGGCAATATGATCGGCGAGGATAGGGAAGTGATGTTCCTCGCGGAAAAAGGAAGTCAGATTCGTCGTCAGCGCATTGGTGAAAGCTTCCCATTCGGAGGCGTTATCATCATGCTCAAGTTTGTCCAGATATTGCTTGAATGAACTCAGCCCAACTGTCCGCAGCCTGCGTCCAATTCGACTGTAGACCATATCAGTTTTTGCATCGGATAAAGAGATGCCAGCATGCTGATAAATGAGTTTTCTCACTCTCGCAAAGTCATGCGCTGTGAATTCAAATTCACGATCATCTTGTTTTTCTCTTAGCATGAATTAATCCTGTTAAATCAGTCAAATTTAGAAATAAATCTTTTTATAACAGGCTGTTAATAACCATTAATGACAAGGCGTTGCTGGCTATGTGAGCTTTGGGTCTCATCAATCACGAATACACTGACAGCCTCAAATAGTTGTTCAGATTGTTCCATGAGTGACTCGGCTGCTGCCGCTGCTTCTTCAACCAATGCAGTATTTTGCTGGGTCATATCATCCATACGCATCACAGCTTCGTTTACCTGCACAATGCCTGCACTCTGCTCTAGTGATGCGGCTGCAATTTCGCCGATGATGTCGGATACTCGCTTCACAGAAGCGACGATTTCGACCATGGTATTTCCTGCGGTTTCAACCTGTTTGGTACCTTCTGTCGTCTTATGCACAGAGTCAGCAATCAGTTCCTTAATCTCTTTGGCGGCACTTGCAGAGCGCTGCGCCAGGCTGCGTACTTCGCCTGCCACTACAGCAAATCCGCGACCTTGTTCACCAGCACGCGCAGCTTCAACAGCTGCGTTCAACGCCAGAATGTTAGTCTGGAAGGCGATACCATCAATCACCGAAATAATGTCCTCAATCTTGCGGGCACTTTGATTAATGTTGGCCATGGTAGTGACAACTTCAGACACGACTTCACCACCTTTGACTGCAATGCCAGATGCCGCAAGTGCAAGTTGATTGGCCTGTTTGGCGTTATCTGCATTCTGTTTTACAGTGCCAGCCAATTGATCCATGCTGGAAGCTGTCTTTTCAAGATTGGCTGCCTGATCTTCAGTGCGGCGTGATAAATCTGCATTACCTTGGGCGATCTCTTTGGCTGCCGTATTGATGGTTTCAGCGGATGATTTGACGGTAGCAATCGGGCCTACGATCATTTCCAGTGTTTCGTTCACGCCATCTACAATCTTGCGGAAGTCCCCAGGGTGTTTTTCCGCATCAGCACGCACTGAAACCTTACCTTCGCGCGCGGCTTGAGCCAGCATCTGCACATCTTCATTCAGCGATTTCAGGTTGCTACGAACCTGCTCTATGATTTCGTTGATGAATGCCTTTTTGTTGGGGAACTGCTCAAGTGGGGCATCAAAATTACCTTCGCCAAACTCCTTCACGCAAGTCATGGCTTTTTCGGTTAATTCGATTTGACCTGCGACGATGGTATTCACCGCTGCTGCAAGTTCATTGAAGCCACCCTTAAACATGTGCGCATGTAAGGTCATGTCGATATTGCCTTTGACATGTTCGTCAGTGACCCATTTGACTGAATCTACGATTCCTTTAAGTTTAGCTTTAAGGCGATCAAGATTCTTGTTGATCTCTGCCTTCTTGCCTGGGTATTGCTGGATTTCCACTTCAAACTCACCGTCGCCAAGTGCACGCATGAGGTAGATCATCTGCGCTTTTTCAGCAACGTGGCTGGCCACCATGGTATTCACACCTTCTACCATCTTGGCATAAGCCCCTTGGTACTGGCTTGCATCCATCAGCACATCAATATCACCCGCATCATGTTGCTCAGACATGTTTTCCATATCGGCGATAAAGGCTTTGATATTGCTGCGTAGCTGCTCTACACCTTCGTTGATGAAGGCACGTTTACCCGGGAATTGTTCGAGTGGTGCGTCAAAGTTGCCATGCGAGAATTCACTGACACAAGCCGTGACTTTTCTCATGATGTCTGCCTGATTGGAAGCCATCTGGTTGGCATTGTCAGCCATGGTTCTGTAGCTGCCTTGGAACTTGTTGCTATCAATAGCAGCATCAATATTGCCAGCCTTGTTCTGTATCGCCATTTGATTTTGCTCATTGATGACAGACTTCACTGTTTCCTGCATTTGATACATGGATGCCATCAGGCTGCTGCTGTCACCTTTTTTCAGATTGATGGGGGTATCCAGATTGCCTATTGCAATTTGTTTGGCGATATCTGTTGCCAGATTAGGTTCGCCACCGAGCTGACGCAATAGTGTGCGCACTATCCTGAACCCCATGAACGTGATGAACCCGAGGGTTGCAATCGTCAGCAGCAATGATGTGCGATTCGCCTGCTCGTATACCAGTTGTGCCTTCTCAGAACTTTCTTTGGCAAGCTTGGTGTTGTAATCAATATGTGCAGAGATCGCATTGTTGGCCTTCAGCGCAACAGGTGCCAGTGTCAGATACATTTCGGCAGCCTTGTCGCGTTTATTCGTTAAATAAAGGGCAAATACCTGATTCATCACTGGATAGTACTCACGCAGCGCTTCATGGTCTGCCTCAAGCATTTCTTTATTCTTCTGGTCAGTATCCAAGCTTTCAAATTTCTTCATAGCCTCATCTAGCGCCTGGTGCGATTGCTTAATACTTTCGCTAATTGCACTAGTTTTTTCTGGGTCGGCATTAAGTACATATCTCGCCACCTGAATGCGCAGCATACTGAATTGATGCCTGACTTCGCTCAGCGTGCTAATACTAGGCATGCTATCGGTACTCACATAATTGGAGCTCTGATATATTTTTTGCATCTGATAGTGGCCAAAGCCAGCCAGACTCACCATGCCGATGACTGCAGCACAAATCAGAAACATCATTTTTTTTCCAACAGTCATATTAATTCTCCACCATGCCTATAGTTATGTATTGGTACTTCTACGGATTAAAACTCTTGCCAATCGCTGTCATCGGTTCCAGTCTTGCTTGAGCCGCCAAAAGCTGGCAATTGAACTGCTTCGATTTTCTCTTGCATGGTATGTATGGCTTTAACGGTCTGGATAGAAAGCCTGGAGAAGTCTCCACCAAGCAGTTTTTTGGCTTCATCTATATCCTGACGATCTACCGACTTCACTATACCGCCTACACTTTTGTGAAAATCTGCATGAGACTGGCGCAGGTTTTTATATTCACTTGAAGACGCATGTTTCTGACCTTCGTGATAGATCCATTTACCTAGATCGCACTTGTCGTCGCATGACACTGTCGCTACATCCAGTTGTTCATCGGAGCGACCATTGATGTAATTCACCAATCTCATTTTCCATTTGGCATGTGCTTGTTCTGCATCTGCAAACGAAAACTTCTTTGGTTTGGCTGGGCTTCTTGCCCTTGATGAGTCAATGTTCCTGACACTTTTGCTAGTAGTGCTTTCACCTTCAATAGTGAATACGCTGACGGAATTCATCAGTTCGCTGGCTTGTTCCATTAATGATTCCGCAGCAGCAGCAGCTTCTTCTACTAATGCAGTATTCTGCTGAGTCACATCGTCCATCTTGATGATTGCATCGTTGACTTGCGCGATACCTGAGCTTTGCTCTGCAGAAGCCGCTGCAATTTCACCGATGATGTCTGAAACGCGTTTAACCGAGGTGACGATTTCCTGCATGGTGCTACCAGCATTTTCAACCTGTTTTGTTCCTTCGGTCGTTTTGCTTACTGAGTCTGTAATCAGCTCCTTGATTTCTTTTGCTGCACTTGCTGAACGTTGTGCGAGGCTACGTACTTCACCAGCTACCACAGCAAAGCCACGACCTTGTTCGCCCGCACGTGCAGCTTCAACCGCGGCATTAAGTGCCAGGATATTTGTCTGGAAGGCGATACCATCAATGACCGAAATGATGTCCTCGATTTTCTTCGCACTTTGGTTAATATCAGCCATGGTATTGACCACTTCCGAGACAACTTCACCACCTTTCACTGCAACACCAGAAGCTGCCAGCGCAAGCTGATTAGCCTGTTTGGCGTTATCTGCATTCTGTTTAACAGTGCTGGAAAGTTCTTCCATACTTGAGGCAGTTTTCTCAAGATTAGATGCTTGTTCTTCTGTGCGACGGGATAGGTCAGAATTGCCCTGAGCGATCTCTTTGGCCGCTGTATTGATTTCTTCAGCAGCTGTTTTGACGGTTGCAATCGGCCCTACGATCATTTCAAGTGTTTCATTGACCCCTTCAACAATTTTACGGAAGTCCCCCAGATGTCTAGTCACATCTGCACGTACTGAGACCTCACCTCTGCGTGCTGCATCTGCCAGCATCTGAGCATCTGCATTTAGTTGTTTGAGGTGACCTCTGACTTCTTCTATGGTGTCGTTTATTTCTGCCTTTTTGCCGGGGAAGCGCTCGAGCGGAGCATCGAAATTGCCCTCGCCAAACTCTTTTACAACCGCCATTGATTTATGATTCATCTCCAGCAGGCCATCAATCATTTCATTGATATTTGAGGCTAGTTTGCTGAAATCACCTTTGAACAAATGCGCATGCAGGTTCATATCAATCGCGCCCTGTCTATGTTCATTGCTGACCCAGTTAACAGAATCAATAATGCCACGCAGGCTGCTGCTGATCTTCTTCACACTCTTGTTGATGAAGGCTTTTTCACCAGGATATTCCTTGATGGTGGCCGAGAACTCGCCATTGCCAAATTGCTCGATCAAGGTCATCACGGTTTTATTCTCATCAATGTATTCATTGACCATGGCATTGACGCCTTCTGCTACAAGCTGGAAGTCGCCATGAAATTTTTCTGGGACCATCATGTAGCTGATATTGCCTTTTTCGTGTTCGTCAGACATATGGCGCAAGTCAGATACCAATGACTTCACGTTGAAGCGCATGCCTTCGATGCCATCGTTTACCAATGAAAGCTTGCCTGGGAATTTTTCTAGCGGGGCTTCAAAATTGCCTTGACCAAGCTCGACAATGCACTGGGTCGATTTCTTCATGACTTCGATGTGGTTAGCCACCATGCGGTTGATACCAACCGCCATTTCTCGATAGGCTCCATGGAACTGTGATACATCAATATTCGCATCGATATTGCCTTTGATGTGTTCACTTTCCATACGAGCCATTTCCTTGTCGATTTCTACCAAGGTTTCAGCTGCTTGATTGAGAGCCCCAATCACGCTAGTTTTATTTTTGTTCTGACCAATATTTTCAGTAGATGAAAACTTACCTTCAGCAATGGTTTGCGCTTTGGAAAGGGCTTCATGGGCCTCTCCGCCCAACTGGCGAATGATGCGGTTAACCACGGCAGTAATCCCGACAACAGCCAGCAACAGCACCACTAGACCGAGGCCAAGCACGGTTGTATTGGCTTTAGAGACTTCTGACAGTACATTGCTTTCAATCACTTTGGATTCGGCATTAGACATTTCCGCAAGTGCATCGACGGCTGCCCTGTGTTTTTGGTAGGCGCTTCCTAATTGTTCCAGCGCTGGTTCAATCAGCTTTGGATTACCTGACCTGACAGCGGGGATAAATATTTCATTGCGGATACGGATGAATTCGTTGCCTGTTGGTGTGAGCTGGTTTTTGACTAAATCCAGCATTTTTGGGTTTTGCATATTCTCAGCCCAGTATTGGGTACGGGCTGCAAAATCTGTTTCCAACTGCTTACTTTTTTCGATTAATGGCTCAATGGGCTGGTTCTTGACCGCCACCATCTCAAGTGCAACTTGCCATGATTCAATCAGATAAGCGGGAGGAGGGAGGATGTCGGCGACCAAGTCTTTATTGCTGACAATTTCGCTATATACCGGACCATTAACAAGTACCTTTTTGAAAGCTTTATCACCGAGTATTCCAGCAACTGCAAAGCCAATCACCAGAAAACTCATCACAATCATCAATTGCGTTCTGAGTTTTAGGGATGTCAGCGTACTGATGAACGAACTTTGATTTTTGGTACTCATTTTATTTCTCCATTTCAATTTCGCTAAATTGAATTTTCATGATTATTATTGAATGCATTGATTACTTTTAAAGCCTGAAACAACCCGACAAATCTGGCCTATATCGATTGTTTATCCCCAACAGAAAGCCAGACAAATAAAAAGCCGCTATACAGAGTATTGCGGCTTTAAAAGCAATTTCTTTAATCATTGCGTCAAATATATTGTTCTGGCTTCCTTTCTGGATTTATTTGCCATCAATCATATTCACTTTTGCCTGATGGCAGATGAAGAAACTCTTGCTAGGAATGGTTAGAACTCCTCCCAATCGCTGTCATCGGTACCTGTTCTGGCGATAGCCTTAGGCGCAGTAGTCATAGGTCTTGGAGCGGACCTTGGAGCTGGCTTGTGAGTCTTGGCAGCCATTGCTGGACGAGATGTGCCTTCATTAGCACTGGTTCTGAACTTGTTGACTGAATCCACCAGCGTATTGGCTTGCTCCATCAAGGACTCAGCGGCAGCAGCAGCTTCCTCCACTAGAGCAGCATTCTGTTGTGTTACTTCATCCATACTGGTGATGGCATTATTGACCTGATCAATCCCCGAGCTTTGTTCAACAGAAGCTGCGGTGATCTCACCAATGATGTCAGAGACACGTTTGACCGAAGTCACGATCTCTTCCATGGTCTTGCCTGCATTCTCCACCTGCTTGGTGCCTTCAGTGGTCTTGCCAACCGAGTCTGAGATCAGTTCCTTAATCTCTTTGGCAGCAGTCGCAGAACGTTGTGCCAGATTACGCACTTCACCAGCCACGACAGCAAAACCACGACCCTGTTCACCAGCACGTGCCGCTTCTACCGCAGCATTCAGCGCCAGAATATTGGTCTGGAAGGCAATGCCATCGATCACTGAGATAATGTCTTCAATCTTGCGGGAACTGGCATTGATTGCAGCCATGGTGGTGACCACATCAGACACAGCTTCGCCACCACGTACGGCAATCGTAGAGGCAGCCATGGCCAGTTGATTCGCCTGTTTGGCATTCTCGGCATTCTGTTTCACGGTAGAGGCCAGTTCTTCCATACTGGAAGCTGTTTCTTCCAGGCTGGATGCTTGATGCTCCGTACGTTGTGACAAGTCGTTATTGCCTGAAGCGATTTCCTGAGCAGCGTTATTAATCGTTTCAGCGGCCATCTTCACAGTCGCAATCGGACTGACGATCATTTCCAGTGTTTCATTCACGCCCTCCACGATCTTGCGGAAATCACCCTGATGCTTATCGGTGTCTGCACGTACAAAGATATCACCACGACGCGCAGCATCGGCTAGCATATTGGCATCCTCAACCAGTTCATTGACAGCGGATATACAGGTATTGAGGTTGTCTTTGATGTTATTGAAGTCACCGTTGTACTGATCGGTAATCTGTGGCGGGATATTGCCTTTGGAGATGTTATCCACATACTGTGCAGCGACATTGAGCGGGCCAATCACTGAGTCCAGTGTGTTGTTCACGCCTTCTACGATCTTGCGGAAATCGCCTTGGTGCTTGCTTGCATCAGCACGCGTTGCAAGTTGGCCTTGTTTGGCGGCATCTGCCAGTGTGGAGGTATCGCTAATAAGGGCGTTAACTGCATCGATACATTGATTGAGATTGTTTTTTAATGTGTTGAAGTCACCCTTGAATTCTTCAGTGATTTTGTCTGGGATATTACCCTTGGAAATATTATCAACATATTGTGCAGCGATGTTTAGAGGACCAATCACTGCGTCCAGCATGTTGTTAATGCCTTTGCCGGTATCGAGGATGAAACCATGAGGCAACATCTCTAAATTGACGCGTTCTGATAAATTCCCTGCCGCAGCTTCGCCTACAAGCCTGGTGATTTCATCTTCTGCTTCTAATTCGGCTGTACGGTCATTCCATTGAATCATGCGTCCCAGATAGACTTTGTCATCGTTGTATACAGGATTAAATGTAAGCTCCATTCTTCTGCCGCCCAGCTCCGTATTCATCAGGAACTTTTCCCGATGAATTGCTACGTATTTTGCGCGGTCTTCTTCGTTATCAATGAACTGGCCCAATGTTCCGCCTATGAGCTTTTCTACAGCGAACCCGGCATGTTTTTTGGCTAGGTCAGGACTCATTTTGTTCCATAATTCAAAGCCGGCCTTATTCATGTAAATCAGCTTATTAAACTCATTGCCTACGGTGACAGGTATGGATGCGTTATCAAGTGCTGATTTGATACGGTCAACCCCTGCAAGCGTTTCTGCACTATCAAAATCCAGACGGGTACGAAGTGCGCGGTAGGCATCCATGACATCGGTCAATTCATCTCTGTATCCATGTCTGACAACGGATTCATGCTGCACGCCTTGTGAGCTCATCATCAGGTATCTGATGGCATCACGCACACGAGGCATGATTGCGTTGTAGAGGAAGTAACCCATGAGTCCGGAAAGGAAAACGCCGATTGCAATCAGCGCAATACTCATCAGGCGGCGCTGTGCGAAGCTGGTTTCTGCAGCCGCGTATTCATCTCCTGCGACTTTTAACTGTAGATTTACCAACTCACTGATCTTGTCGGATACTGGATCTATCGCAGGATAAAGTTCTGTCGCAGTAAATGTGGCGATGCGCTTTGCATCTTGCGCACGCAAGATATCCTGTAATTCTGCAGTTGTCTGGTTGGCTTTCACAAATAATGGCTCGGCTTCTTTCACCAGTTTTTGCTCTTCTGGAACAAGATAGGTCGAGGTGTAAGCTTTCCATTGTTTATCGACTTCTTTCAGCGCCTTATCAACATTGGCTTCCCCTTCAGCCCAGGTCAGATTGCCATTTCTTACTTTGTGAGAAGTATCAACAATATTGACGGCATACATGTCTGCAACCTTCTTCAGTTGCTCCAATGGAATGACACGATCCTGGTAAACGGTAGAAAGTTTATCGTTACTGAACTCAATGCCAGAAAGGCCGTTATAACCTAATGCCAAGCTGGTTGCTGCAACAACAAAAAAGATAGAGATGATTCTGGTTCTAAGTGTGATGCTACGTTTGAAATTATTGAATTTCCTTAATGCAGTGGCAAACCAGCCTTCTTCGGAACGTAGCATCCGGTGATATCTTTCAGCACCTTCAATTTGTGCGCGAGAGGCTTTTCTTCTGACAGAAATAAACCCTGTGACTTCATTGTTTACAGCCATAGGCGAGACGACAGCCTCTACCCAGTAATGGTCACCGTTTTTACATCTGTTTTTAACAATACCTATCCATGGCTTGCCATTCTTTACTGTAGTCCAGAGATCTTCAAATGCCTCTGGCGGCATGTCCGGGTGGCGCACTATGTTATGACTTGCACCAATCAACTCATCCTCTTCAAATCCACTGATGTTGATGAAGTCACGATTAATGAATGTGATTCGACCTTTCAAGTCAGTCTTGGAAACTATTGAGGTGCTATCTTTTAACTCAACTTCACGTTGCGTTACAGGCAAGTTGATTTTCATAATTTAATTCCTAACTTAAGTAAATGCTATCAATGTCAGGCGAATGGCAGGGCATTACAGTAAGAGCATGTTTTTAATTTAAATGTTGGCTATCGTTATTATTTCTTAATTAAATCAATATCAATGGTTGAAAAAGGCGCATGTTTATGGGCTATATCTAAAGCCTTTCACAGGCGGTTCAAACAAAAAGGCCGCTATATATGCATAGCGGCCTAAACCTTAATTTCTTTAGGGTAAAAGTGTTAAATATTGATTTGGATCAAGCTGATAGTTAGAACTCCTCCCAATCGCTGTCATCGGTACCTGTTCTGGCGATAGCCTTAGGCGCAGTAGTCATAGGTCTTGGAGCGGACCTTGGAGCTGGCTTGTGA
>Ga0265327_10005622_pt1 | contig 10380 bp, 6 predicted proteins | sample 41621metaG_FD_202089 | JGI IMG/M metagenome (GOLD analysis project Ga0265327, IMG submission 202089) | Rhizosphere microbial communities from Carex aquatilis grown in University of Washington, Seatle, WA, United States - 4-16-21 metaG | ecosystem: Host-associated > Plants > Roots > Rhizosphere >... | reverse complement strand
GGAACGGGCGTCCATCGGCCAGGGCGCCACTCGAATTGACGGGTGGGTTGGCGCCCTGTCCGCCAGGAACGCGTTCTTCGGTTCGCCAGCGTCCAATCGCATCGTAGCTGTCGAAGGCGAACCCGAGTGGATCGATCTTCTGGTGACAGGAAGCACAGACGGCATGTGTCGCATGCGCTTCCAGTTGCTGCCGGATGGTCGCTTTCGGTTTGTTGCCGGGCGTGGGCGCGAGCGGTTCAACATTGGGAGGCGGCGGTGGAGGTGTGCGGCCAAAGATCGCCTCGGAAACCCAGACACCCCGATGGACCGGACGATGGCGAGTGCCGTCCGACGTCAATGACAGGATCGAAGCCTGGGTGAGCAATCCCCCTCGATGATCCTCCGGGCGAAGTGTCACCTTCTGAAACCCGGTCGATGGAGGCGCCGGCAGCCCATAGTGCAGGGCCAGTCGCGGGTTCAACATTGTCCAGTCCGAGACCAGGAACTCGCGCAGCGAATGATTCTCGCGGAAGACCACGTCGAAGTAGTTCGTTGTCTCCAGCACCATGCTCTCTTCCAGCCATTTGTCGTAATCGGGGTACAGTTCCGCATCCGCGGGAAACTGCCCGACGCGATTCAATTGCAACCATTGCCGCGGAAACGATCGGGTGAACCGTCGAATCTTCGGATCAGTCAGCATGCGCCCCAACTGGCTTCGCAGGACTTCGGGCTGAGACAGCGTGCCGCTGCGCGCGGCTGAAAACAATTCTTCATCGGGCATCGAATTCCACAGGAAATACGACAACCGTGATGCCAGTTCCCAGTCATTGACCCGGTCCCGCTTCTGGGTCGCAGAGCCTTCTTCCACGTAGTAGAAGCTCTTGGAACTCAGCACACCCACCAGCGCCGTGCGATAAGCGGAAGCAAACGATTCCCCTTCGGCCATTTCGCTCTGAATCAAACGGACGTAACGGTCAATTTCTGCATTCGTCGCAGGTCGCCGCCACGCGCGTGAAGCGAATCGCGTCAGGGCTTCGCGAGTTTCCACTTGGTCCTGCGGATTGACAGGAATGACTCCCGCCCGCTTCTGCTGGTCATTGGCCGGTTGCAGTGGACCTTCCGTCTCAACGGAGTCGACAATGATCAATGGATAGATCGACTCCCCCGCTTCATTGAAGAATTTGTAACCGGTTGGCCTTTCCTGTCGGGTCTCGCGCGTCGTCCGAAATGTGAACTGAGTATTGCTGAGGGTATGTCCGTCGGAGAACATTCCCGGCGATTCATTCATCACATTGAAGGCCCCTTCCGGCAGAAAGACCTCCAGTTCCACTGTGGTCGGCTGGTCCTCCGCGGCGCGGACATCCAGTCCGATGACGGATCGCTTCAGGCCATGGTGCCAGATCGCCAGATGAGGCAGGCGGCCTTTGAATGACGGCAGGCCACTGAGTTGCATTCGAATGCGGTACAGGCCGGGACTTCGCGTGTTGATCACATGCTGACCATGGCCGGGCCAGAGGAGCCAGCGGACTGGGCCGGGATGTCCCTGTTCCTTCCATTTTCCATCGTCAGCGGTTCGCCGCACGACTTCTGACACGGGTTGCTGATCGGGAAATGCTCGACTCAGCACCGTCTCGGCCGAGCGAAAGTACCGGTCGACATGCGACGGAGAAAGGGTCAGCAAGGATCCGATCCGTTCAAACCCATGCCAGCGCGGATCCTCGTTCAAAGCGCCTGGAAGGTACACATCATAATGAACGCCCAGCAAATCATAGATCGTCTCGCCGTACTCTTCCCGGCTGAGTCGATAATGGGCGATCGGACCGCGACGAGCCATCCGGGCCGCCTCACCCTCTTTGATCCGCGCGGAAAGTCGTTCGACCACCTGACCCAACTCGGTGGCGTTCGGCTGAGATTCCTTTTTCGGCGGCATTTCTCCCGCATTGATGCGGAACACCACTTCGCTCCAGCGCTCGGCCACCCTCGGGTCGGTGAAGTCCCCCGAAAGCGTGTCCAGCCGGAATTCCCCTTCCTGCTTCGCGTCATTGTGGCAGCGCAGGCAATACGTCCGTGCAAAGGGCTGCCAGACAGGATCGCTTCCGATCGCTTCGTCTCCCCGTGCGGCGATGGGGATCGCAAGCAGCCCTCCGAAGACGAGGACCAGGAGACGTTTCCCGTTGAATCTTGAAGTTGCAGTCATGAAGTTCACCAGGGGGAACCAACGGTTGCTCGAATCGGGTTGAAGGCACTGCCCTCATCAGTCAGGGGATGAACACCATTTGTGTGGATCTTTTTGGTAAGCGACCAACGGGAGCGGCGGTTGCAACTCCGAGCGGCAGCTCGAATCGGGTTGAGGGCACCGCCCTCATCAGGGTAATTGGAGAACTTTGGATCGTTTCAAGTCGTCGAGTGATTTGACTCGTTCTTCTGGTGGCATCGTGACAAATGCCCAGCGTTCGCATTTCAGACGAACACACCGTCCGGGACGATATCCTTCCAGTACCTCGGCGAATTTCAGCTTCAGTTGAATCCCGCTGCTTCCCGGAGGGGGATTGGCAGACTCATTCCATTCCAGCACCTTACCCACCTTGCGATCTCCCCGATGGAACCAGGTTCGGAGAGTATTCTCGGCGGTGGCGACCCAGAAGCCGGTTTCCTGCGTCGCTTTCATATCGTCGTACAACGAACGATCCATCCCTCCGAAAAGGGTGATCGTGATTTCGGCGCCGCCATAATCAAAGTGCTCGATATGCTCGATCCAGCCTGGCACCCAGCGTTGTCGCTGATATCGGACGTGCCGACGCCGCTGCACCTCGGTGGCAAACGTCCGGCTGGGTTCATCCAGCCACAGGTCGGCGACGGTGAATTCCTGATCGCGTGCTCCCTGAGCCCACGCCAGGTTCAGCTGAATGACCTGATCCGGGGCCAGTTGATCGAGATCCACAAGCTGACGCTGCTTCCAGATCCGGGTCACGTGATCAATGTCAAACGTCGCTTTTTCACGGATGCCTGCGCGAACGAGATCTCCGACCGGGGTCACATCCAGTTTCCCCTTGCGAGTATCGATCGCGACAATTTTCCAGGCCTGACCGCGTCGCTGGTAGTAACTGAAGTCATCCTCCAGGCTCAGGGCGTGATTCTGTGGAATCTGGTGACGCTGTTGTTCCGCCGGTAAGGGGGGAATGGTCTGTTCTTCACCGACAGGAGGAGGATAAAACTCGCCATGCAGATGTGTCCCGATCGGAATGTCACGCAATTCCGCCGGCGCTCCGTTGTACCAGGCCATACCGTAGGGAAGCAGGGCGAAATAATGCAGCGGACCATCGTGGTAGCGGCCGCCGGCATCTCCGTCGATACGCAGGCCCCCGCGTCGATTGATCGGATCGATGACAACCAGTTCACCGGAAAGATAGGTCCCTGTGCCAGCCGTGGGAAACACCCCCGGCTTCAGGATGATTTCCTTGGAAGAGGGTGCAGACTCCTGAGCCCCGGCGATGTTCACGACAACGCCAAATCCCATGGTCATGACGAAAAGCACTGCCGCGAATGACCGAGTCACGCCAGCACCTCCGAAATGATCCCGTTGCTGTCAGCGAACTTATCAGTCGGGACATCCATCTTCTGAGCCATTGTCAGCAGCAGGTTGCTGAGATGCGCCTTGCCGTTTACCGGGTTGTGGCAGATGGCGTAGTGCTTGCCGGGATCGTCCAGGTTGTAGGCATAGCCTTCGGTCTTGCCTGCCGCGTTGTAGTCGATGTGGCGACCATGCTTGAGCCCCAGGCCCCCGCCACCGGCAAGCAGGATTGGCAGATTGGCATTGCCGTGGCTGTGTCCGAACGCCATGCCACTTCCGTACAGGCACATCGTGGAATCGAGCAGTGGACCATCGGCATCCTTCACCTCGGCCAGCCGATCCAGGAAGTAACTGAACTGTTGAATATTGAACTTGTCGCTGGAGGTCAGATCCTGCAGCAGCTTTGGATTCGCATTGTGGTGTGAAAGCGAATGCCGGTCCTGTTTGATTCCGATTTCAGGGACCGCCGGACCGATCCCTTCATTTCCCGTGCTGAATGTCGCGACTCGGGACATGTCCGTCTGGAAGGCCAGCACCAGGATGTCGTACATCGTCCTCAAGTATTCGCCGAGCCGGTCCAGGGAGACGTCTCGATTCAATTTTGCCTGGTCCGCGGCGTCGACCTTCGGGCGGGGGGTGTCGAGCCACTTGTCGGCGCGCTGTGTCCGGATCTCGACTTCACGAACGGAAGTCAGGTACTGTTCGAGGCGACCGCGATCTTCCTGTCCAAGCTGATCACCCAGCGACCGTGCCTCGCCCAGCACCGCATCCAGGATGCTGCCGCGCCGTCGCAAGCCGCGCCGTTCCTTCGCGGTTCCTCCTTGCGGTTCTTCAAACAACTCGCGAAACACAACGCCGGGGTTGCCCTGGGCAGGCAACTGGATCCCGTCAGGACTGTAGGCCAGCGAGTGTCCCTGGTTGCTCAGTTCAATCGACGAGAATCGAGTCTGCGGCGCAGTGACCGTGGCCATCAACTGGTCGACCGAGATGGTGTTTCGTTCCGACTGACCAATCTTGCCACCCGTCAGCCAGATCGTGCTGCAGTTGTGATGGTGTCCGAGCCCATGAGGGTGATACAGCCCGCTGATCGGCGTGATCTGGGCCCGGTGCTTTTCCAGCGGCGCCAGGGATTTCGAAAACGAGTACTCAGCCCCGCTCGACGTAATCTGGTAGTCCAGCGTATTCACGCCATTGGGAAGATAAATAAAGACACTGCGCTTGGCGCGCGATTTTGTTTCGGCAGCGCCGAGCGGCGTCATGCATTCCAGCAGTGGCAGTGCCAGCGAAACGCCAAGCCCTCGAAGAACGTGTCGACGATTGAGAAGCCAGTGTTGCGACAGGAAATTTGACATGGAGGACTTCCAGTAGGTTGGGACGGCTTTCCGGCCGCACGGGGGATTCACAATCGGTGTTCGAACTTCAGAATGCAGTCGGCAGGATCCGTTCTCGTGGTGCAGGTTTCGATGGCAACGTTGTATATCACTATCGATCTTCCAGACTCTTGACGCGTTCTTCCGGAGGGAGTTTGACATTGGGGAAACCGTTCGGACGAAATCGGATGATCCGGCCAGGGCGATAACCCTCCAATAATTCCTGGATTTGAACTCGAAACTGCAAGCCACTGCTCCCGGTGGGGGGATTCGGGATCTCTTTCACATCCAGCACCGGACCATATTTGTGATCGTGTTCCTGCCACCAGGATCGCAATGTCGGTTCCGCTGCGGCGATGGCGGCACCACCCCCCTTGGCCTGGGCCTTTGCGACTTCATACAACGACGGGTCCATTCCCCCGAACAGAGTCAACGTGACGATTCCCTTTCCACCCGGCTGATGCTCCACGTGGTCAATCCAACCTGCCAGCCACCGATGCCGCTGATGGCGGACATGGATTCGCTTCTGAACCTCTGTCGCGACGTCGCGACTTTCCGGATCCAGCCAGATCTCGGCCACATGGAACTGTCCGTTCTTCCAGTCGGGAGCCCAGGTGAGATTGATCTGCACGACCTGTCCGGCCGCAATCTGCTTGACATCCCCCACCTGCTTCCCCTGCCAGACCCGCGTGCTGGCGTCGATTTCAAATGTCTGCTCGCCACTGAGTCCGTTGGTCACGGCCTTGCCGGTGGAGGCCAGTTTGAGCTTTCCCTGCGAAAGGTCGATGGAAACGACGTTCCAAGACTGACCCTGACGCTGGTAGTAGCTGAAGTCATCTTCCAGCGAAATGGCGTGAGTCTGACGAGGGACATATCGAGTGGCGTTCTTGTCCGGCGGGGGAACCGATGAATCGCCGGCCGGAGGGAGCACAAACAGGCCATGCAGAACCGTGCCAATCGGCACGTCACGCAGTTCCGCCGGCGCCCCGTGATAGCTCACGGTCCCATACGGCAGCAGGGCAAACCGATGGCTGGGAGCCCAGTGATACCGGTCGTCGTTGTTGTCACCGACCAGTCGAATCGCGCCACGCCGATTCACATGGTCGACCGAAACCAGTTCGCCTGACAGATACACCCCGACACCCGGCGGCGGAAACTTGCCCGCTTCCGGGACATACTCGACTTCCTGAGCCCGTGATGCCGCCGCACTCAACAGCAACAGCACTCCCAACGACATGCCCCCGACGGCGGGCGGCCGCCAATTGCGGACGGGCGTCTGTCGCGTTTCAGATTGCATTCCAGGCCTTTCTACGGATTCCAGTTTGACGTCATTGATGTTCGAGTTGTGTGTGCTGGTCCGTTTTCGAGATCGTCTATTTTGAGGTCATCGTTCGCGATGGAATGAGGTACTTTATCGCTGTTGAAAAAGGTCGGACAAGAGGAAGTTTTCCAGGACGGTTCGAAGCTTGTATCCGTCCTGCCTGCTGGCCCGGGCGATCGCCTTGATCTGAGTTTGATCGGAAACCGTCATCACTCGTCGCAACGCATACGTGGCGATCTGCTCTACGAATGCCTCCGCAAAGCGGTCGAGATCCGCGGCCAGCAACTGCTTAAACTCATCGGAACCGGCAAAAGTCCGTCCATCCGCGAGTTTTCCTGCCGCGTTGACGGGTGGGTTGGCCCCTTGTCCACCGATCACCACTTCCTCAGTTCGCCAGTGTCCGACTGCGTCAAAGTTGTCAAATGCCAGTCCCAGCGGATCGATCTTCTGATGACACGATGCGCACGTGGCATGGGTCGCGTGAGATTCCAGTTGCTGGCGAATCGTGGCCTTCGGCTTGTTGTTCGGGGTGGGGGCCAGTGGCTCAACGTTCGGCGGCGGCGGAGGAGGTGTCCGACCGAAGATCGCCTCGGAGACCCAGACGCCCCGATGAACGGGCCTGTGGCGGGTTCCATCAGACGTCAATGACAGGATCGAGCCTTGGGTCAACAGTCCGCCGCGATGACTGTCCGCGGGGAGCTTGAACTTCTGGAAGCCGGATTCCGTGACGGGCCCGATGTCGTAATGCTGGGCCAGTCGGGGATTGACGATGGTCCAGTCCGATGTCAGGAACTCCCTCAGCGACAGGTTTTCTCGCAGGACTGTGTCGAAGAACTGTGTCGTTTCAATGACCATGCTCCGCTCCAGCCAGCGGTCATAGTCGCGATACAGCCCGGGGTCCGGCGGAAACATGCCGACCTTGTACAACTGCAGCCACTGCCGCGGAAACGAATCCGTAAAACGGCTGCTCTTCGGATCCGCCAGCATCCTCGTCCACTCGGAGCGCAAGGTCTCGCGTTCATGCAGTCGACCGGATTGAGCAGCCGCCCGCAGTGCGTCGTCGGGCAGAGAACTCCAGAGGAAGTACGAGAGCCGCGACGCGAGTTCCCCGTCAGTCACCCGGTCACGCCGTTCGGTCGGGGAACCCTCTTCCAGGTAGTAAAAGCTCTTGGAGGTCAGGATGCCGATCAGGGCAGCCCGATAGGCTGAAGACGGAGCCTCTCCCTCGGCGAGTTCCGTCTGGATCACGCTCAGATAGCGATTGATTTCCCCCTCTGTCACGGGCCGCCGCCAGGCCCGGCTGGCAAACCGATTCAGGCAACTGCGTGCCTCGTTCAGATCCAACTGTCCCGTTGACAGGCTGGCAGGAAGGACTCCCTCCCGCTTCTGGCGCGAGGACTCGCTGACCAGCGGGCCTTCCGTCTCGACCCAGTCGACAAGCAGCATCGGGTAGATCGCCTGTCCCTCATCATCGAACAGTTTGTAGCCGGTGGGATTCAGGTTGTGAACTTCTCGCGAAGTCGTGAAGACGCTGCCCCCTCCATTCAGCACGTTGAGCGTATGGTTGCCGGTTTCGTTGAAACCATTCAATTCGTTGACGACGTCATAACCGCCGGGTGACAGCGGCAATTCTACTTCGACCACAATCGGTTTGTTTTCCGGGGCGAGGATGTCCTGATCAAACACGGACCGCTTCGTCTGATGATGCCAGAACGACAGGTGCGGTGTTCGTCCCTGCGGTGGCTGCAGGCCACTCAGCTGGATGTGTATGCGATACAGTCCTGGATGCTGAATGTTGATCAGGTGGCGGCGGGCGCCTGCCCACAACGGCCAGCGCACGGGGCCGGCCAGGCCTCGATCCGCCAGCCACTTTTCCTGGCCATCGTTGGCGGCACGGCGCGACTTGGACGGTGCCGGCTGTTCGGAAAAGGCCCGGTCGAGTACGACTTCGGCCGCCTTGTAGTAGCGATCCACGTGCGATGGCGACAACGACAGCAGGGATCCGATTCGCTCGTAGCCATGCCAGCGCGGATCGTCATTGAAGGCTCCCGGCTGGTTGACATCAAAGTGCACCCCCAGCAGGTCATAGTTGGTGTAGGCATACTCGTCACGGCTGAGTCTGTAATGAGCGACAGGTCCGCGCGTCGCCAGCCGCGCCGCTTCCCCCTCGGTGATCCGCGCCGTGATCCAGTCGACCGCCTTGCCAAGTTCATCGGCGCTCGGCTGAGGTTGGTCTTTGGGCGGCATCTCGCCCGAGTTCATCCGAAACACAACTTCCCCCCAGCGCTGGGAGTTGGCCTGGTCAACGAACTCACGCTGCAGGGTGTCGAGCCGGAACTTTCCTTCCTGCTTTTCGGCATGATGGCAACGCAGGCAGTGTGCCTGGAAGAACGGTTTCAAAGCCTGTTCGAACCCATCCGGCTCGGCTGCGAACGCAGAGGTGCAGCACATCAGCACCCAGAGTAACAGTAGCATCCATCGCATCATTCACGCAGTGTCCCAGGAGCCGTCAGATCCCGTTGCCTCGGTTCGAAAGGAAAAGGATTGCATTTGCGCTTAAGAACTTCAATCCGAGCTCGCGTTGTGTCACCGCTGCGGTGTTGGTGGGAAGCAGATTTGACCCCTGCCTGCCCGGCAACAATCCTGCTGCCGGCCCGAATTCCACGGAGCTGCTTTACGTAGGGTGTGTGCAGTCTTCGGAACACACCACAACGATGGCGCGGGCAACATTCGTGGTGTGTTCCGAGGACTCCACACACCCTACAAGACTACAAGACAGACTCCTCATCACGACTGCGGAAATCTTCGCGGTCGTGATGCCTGTTCCTCCCCAGGATTCACCTGTATCCGCCCCGGCTGACTGGTGTGTGGCTCGTTCAGCTCCATTTCATCTGTTGTCGCACGAGCGCGCCCACGTTGTCCGACAGTGCGATGAGAGCGGATTGGTTTTCATTCCAACAGGCCTGAACATGAACAACCAGACGATCGTCATTGCGGGCGGTAGCGGGTTTCTGGGGATCTCACTGGCGACATTTCTCGTGGCCGCGGGCCGAAACGTCGTGATTCTGTCACGTCGCGCTCCGATTCCGAATGGGCTTTGGCGGCATGTCGCTTGGGATGCCCGCACGCTGGGGAACTGGTCTCAAGTTCTGGACGGCGCCGGTGGCCTGATCAATCTGACGGGGCGCAGCGTGGATTGCATCAAGTCGGCGGACCACTGCGACGAAATCCTGCGGTCGCGAGTGGAATCGACACGAGTCCTGGGTCACGCGCTGTGACAGGTGGAGAATCCGCCCCCGGTCTGGGTACAAATGAGCACCGCCCACATTTATGGTGACCCTCCTGACGTCACCTGTACCGAGGATTCGGCGTTTGGTTATGGGTTGGCGCCGACAGTTGGAAAGGCATGGGAGCAAGAGTTCGCATCGCAACGTCTGGCATCACAACGTGGCGTCGTGTTGAGAACCAGTTTTGTGATCGGAAGAAACCGAGGAGCTGGCGGCGGTGCTCTCGGAATGCTCGGCTGGCTGGCTCGCTGTGGTCTCGGTGGAACAGTCGGGACTGGCCAACAGGGGATGAGCTGGCTTCATGAAACGGACATGAACCGGATCTTTGAGCGAGCACTGAATGATTCAACAATGCAGGGGGCCTATATCGCATCCTCCCCCCACCCGGTCTCTCAGAAAGTCTTCATGCGCCAATTGCGGCAGTCCGTCGGCATGCCGATTGGACTGCCCATCAGCGCGTGAGCCCTTCGCCTGGCCGCGCCCATTCTGTTTCGGACCGACCCGGAACTGGCACTGTACGGCCGATACGTGATTCCCAAGCGATTACAAGACGAGTCCTTTCAATTTCAATTCCCACAGCTGGGTCAGGCACTGGCCGAGTTGATGGCCTCTTAGGGCGGATCGTCTTGTCGTATTATAGGGTTGAAGTCTGAACAGATTTGGGTCAGGTGTTGAATCTTTCTGATTTGGCCGAAACAGGGCGTTGAGGACAATCAGGACTGGGGTTCGGCCAAATCAGAAAAATTTAACACCTGACCCCCGCCTGCCAGGCGCCAATCCTGTTGCCGCCCGAATTCCACGGAGTTGCTTTACGTAGGGTGTGTGGAGTCCTCGGAACACACCACGACGATG
>Ga0265327_10005621_pt1 | contig 10383 bp, 9 predicted proteins | sample 41621metaG_FD_202089 | JGI IMG/M metagenome (GOLD analysis project Ga0265327, IMG submission 202089) | Rhizosphere microbial communities from Carex aquatilis grown in University of Washington, Seatle, WA, United States - 4-16-21 metaG | ecosystem: Host-associated > Plants > Roots > Rhizosphere >... | reverse complement strand
GGTCACTTTCTATGCCACCGCGACCACAGAATTGTTGCCCAACAATACGGTGATCATCGATTCAACGTCCGTACAACTGACTGTGACGTCAGGATTCGCGCCCATTGCCAATCATCCCGATTGGAATGCTTCCCTGGCGACAACCCCATTGGCATCTGTGCCCAACTCAACTTTGACATCGTTTACGTTAACGTCCACGGGAACCATTACAATCAGAGACGGTGCCGGCGCGATCGTGGCGACGTACTCCGTTGTGGTCACCGCCGTCTTGAACGCGGATGGCAGTTTCACGACTAGTGTCGTACCGACGGGAACTGTGGCGTTTGCGCCGTATAATGGGCCATTCCGAGTTTCCAAGCCGTCAGGCGGGGTGTTCGACATTCAGGGGACTGCCAAATTCGGTCCAACTTCGTTTGTCATCGATGGCAAGTAGCCATAGGGACGCGGAAATGCGATACGTTTCATTTCTGGTCGTGTTGTTCATGGTCGCGCTCGCAAGCGGGTGTGGCCAGCGTCCTCAACCGGCCACCCCGCCACCGATTCCGAGTTTGATGTCGATTTCACGCCTGTTCACCAACAGCGTTTCTGTTGTGAATGTCGGTGTCAAACCTCCTCCTCCTCCGCAAAATGGGATCGTTCCGCCGGGACCGCTCGATGACGAGTTTGACGCGCTCGTCAAACAACTGGATCAGGTGACTGTGGAGGAGGCGATTGAGATTCTGCGGAATCAACCGAAGCTGATCCGGTACCACCACAGTTGGAAAGGAACACTGCTCTTCAATGCCATTCGGAGAGGGCGTTCGCCGCTGGTTCAATATCTTCTGGACCAGGGAGTCGATCCGAATGCGCGGACACGCCATGGATTCCATCCACTTCAGTACTGCTTTGAGGCTCTCCGCTTCAAGCAGTTGGCGGTCGACGGCACGGGGCGCGTTTGTGTGGACGAAGTATTCGACCTGCTGCTGAAGGCTGGGGCCGATCCGCGGTCCACATCCGATTTGTTTCATTTTCACATATCAACGGAGAACGACGTGATCAAACCCACCGACACGATTCTGGAAGTGGGCGAGAAGTATCAGCGCTGCCACCACAATCACTGCATGGAACGCAATGCAGTACTGGCGCGACTGCGGGATGCGCTGGGTCTGCCTGTGGATGCCATGCTCCCCATCAATGCGAATTCCCTGTATCTGCAGGATTCGTCGGAAACGAACCCCGAGAAAACCGGTGCAACGCCGTGAATGGAACGTCAGCGGCAACTGAATGTGTGGGAAGTTCCTACCTCTGAAAAAGTCGCCGCCATGCTCCGCATGATGAGCCTTCCACGTGCGACCCTGACCGTTCCCGCCGTCCTCGATCCAATTCGAATTCGTTCTCGAATGACTAAACAGTGTTGTCAAACTTGTGGCCTTCGAAGATCCGGTGTCATAGGGGAGCACATCGGCACTGGCGAACAAGGCTTTGCCAGTGGCACTCAGAAAGCGGCGATGTCACGTGGAGACCTTTCAACCACCTCGCGGAACCGGACGGCTTGCACCGTGCCACAACTAACGGCCCGCGGTCTTCGTTCTGCTCAGCACGTCCGGTGGATTGTCAAAGCACAACGGGGGAAGTGAGCCTAGCGCAGGCGGCGTTTCAGTTCCTCACCCAATTGCTGCAGCGCGGCGCGTGTGGCGGGAACCTCGCTGAGGGGATTGAGCAATCCCCAGTCGTGGATCATGCTGCTGTAGCGTACCGCAATGACGTCGACACCCGCCGCGTCCAGCTTGCGAGCGTATTCCTCCCCTTCGTCGCGCAGCACGTCATTGCCGGCGGTTTGCACCAGGGCTGGTGGCAGTCCACGCAGCTCTTCGATCATTCCCCGGAGTGGCGAAGCATAGATTTCCGCGCGTTCGCCAGGATCTGAGGTGTAGTTGTCCCAGAACCATTTCATCATGTTTCTGGTCAGGAATCGCCCCTCGGCAAACTCGTCATAAGAGGGTGTTTCGAAATAGGCATCGGTCACTGGCCACATCAGCCCCTGGAAACAGATTTCCGGTCCACCCCGATCTTTCGCCATCAGCGCGACCACGGCTGCCATATTGCCACCGACGCTGTTTCCAACCACCGCCAGTCGTCGGCCGTCCACCTGAATTTCGTGCCCAAGTTCCGCGACCCATTTTGTTGCTGCATAGGCCTGATTGATGGCCACGGGGTAGCGGGCTTCGGGAGAGGGCGTGTAATTTACGAATACAGCCGCCGCGCCCGAAATCGCCACCAGGTCGCGAACCAGGCGTTCATGCGTTGGAAAGTCACCCAGCACCCAACCGCCGCCATGAAAGAACATGAATACCGGGACTGTCTTCGACTCACCCGCCGGATGCACAATCGTCAGGCCAATTGACTGACCGTCAGCGAAAATCGATCTCTCGGAAATCCTCGCCGGTGGCAACTCAAGTTTTACTGACGCCTGCAACCCACTCAACACGGCGCGCGCGTCCGCCGGTGACAGTTCCTCCAGCGGCTTTCCATCACTGGAATTCAAGACCTTCAGAAATGCTCGAATTCGGTGATCGATGGCAATGTCCATGGCCGGGTCAACGCTTCGCATCGCAACCTCCGTTGAAATTCTTGAGTGGCTGTGTTCGTCTCCCGTACTGAGCGCAGCAGGTGGACAGAGCGACTGCTGACTCTGCAGCACTGTAGCAGGTATTGGCATCGCGGCGACCCGCATTTGTCATTATCCATGTTCCACACATGAGCATGGTGCGGAAAAATGGATGCCAATTCCCCACATGGACACTTGGTGCCAGCTGGCAATCGTTTTTCCAAATACGTCTTGGTCGGAACTACTCTGCGGGTGAGACGGCCGCGAGGTGTTCCTCACCGACCCGAAAACAGTAGTCACCAAACGATTCCTCTGCCTGACGCGAGGTAGCGAATTCGGTCAGGATGGGGCGGAGCAATTCGATGATCTCCGGCAAGGTCACCAGATCGCGAAACAGGAAGCCGAGACGAGTCCCCGAGACGCTGCCACCCAGAAATAGTGAGTAACGTCCCACCGCCTTGCCGACGATTCCAATCTCGGCAACATACGGACGACTGCAGCCATTGGGGCATCCCGTCATCCGAATACTGATCCGCTCCTGAGCCAGATTCAGGTCTCCCAGCACTCTTTGGAGTTCATTCAGGAATCCGGGCATGACCCGTTCCGATTCCGTGATCGCCAGGCCACATGTAGGGAGCGCCGGGCAGGCCATCGCCAGTCGGAGCAGTGCATCAGTCTCTCGTCCAGGCAACACATGGTGCTCGCGCAGAACCTGTTCGATTCCGTCTCGAAAGCGCTCATGAATATCGCAGAGCAACAGATCCTGAAGCGGCGTGATTCGGACTGTGATGGGAAATCGTGCGGCAATCGTGCTCAACGCGGACTTCAGCTGAATGTCGTCGGTGTCCCTGATCCGTCCGTTTTCGACGCTCAGGCCGAGAAACCAGAATCCCCCTTCCTGCTCGTGCCAGCCAAGATGATCCTGCAGGCCGACCACGGGGATCGATTCGGCAGGCGCCAAGGTCTTGCCATACGCCCGCTGCAGTGTCTCGCGAAATCGCTCCAGGCCCCAGTCGGCGATCAGATACTTGAACCGGGCTCGCTTGCGATCACACCGATTCCCGAATTCGCGCTGGACCTGCACGATGGCATCTGCCAGCGCAAGCAGTTCCCCGCCCGGGACACAGGCCATGGGCAAAGCAATGGCCGGAAACGTATCGGTCCGCGCTGGGGTGACTCCCATTCCACCTCCCACGTAAACGTTGAAGTGCGGCGAACTGCGAACTCCCGCAAGGGCGACGAATCCGACGTCATGCGTCAGGGCATCAACACAGTTGTCATCCGCCAAAGCGAGCGCGAACTTGAATTTTCTGGGCAGGTACGCCGCCCCGTAAACAGGTTCCTCACGATCGCTGGCGACGTTGACTTGTGTCGAGGTTTCGCCGTCGCTCAGCCAGATTTCGTGATAGGCGCGGGATCGCAAGGCAAAGTGCCGGGCCAGCGTATCCGCGTGCGACTGCATTTCAGTTCGAATCACGGACCCTTTTACCGGCGCGGGGCAGCACATCACATTTCTGACCACGTCGCCGCAGGCGCCAAACGTTGTCAGTTTGGCTGCGTCGATTTGCCGAATCACATCCTGCAGATCCCCCTTCAGGACGCCATGCAGTTGCAGTCCCTGGCGGTCGGTGATTCGCAATGTCCCATCACCCAGTTCGTCGCACAATCGGAGTTCAGTGAGAAGTTGTGCGGCAGTCAACTTGCCGCCGGGAAGACGGGTTCGGACCAGGAAGCTATGTTGACGCTGGCCCGATCGCCGCAGGTCTCGATTGTCCTGCTGGTAGATCCCGTGATGTTTCAGGATCGGCTCCGCCTCGGCCGAGAACGCGCTCGTCGGTGCTGTCAGTTCTGACGCCAGTGTCCCTCGCAGGAAGTGACTGGCGGACTTGTTGGCTTCCAGCTTGTTCGGCACGACCGGTCGGCTTACGGCACGGTTGGGGGCGGGATCCACGGCGATCTCCATTCGTGAAAGGTGCCCACTCGAATCGGAGTGGGGTCCATGGGGACCGGCCTTTTCAGGAGGCCACCCGCATCGTCCAGATCGTGACGCCGACCGTCAGAGCCAGCAGCACAGAGAAGGCAATGGTCAGGATGACAGCAATCATCCCCGAGGCCATGGCATCGTCCTGATGCAGTGCGGCAATCTCATCGTCCGTGAAGCCTGGGTTCGAGACATCGGACTCGATCGGTTCGGGGGCGAAGATCGCCCGGGCTTCAGTGACCACGATTTCTGATTCGATTTCGGGCATTTCGAGCAGTGAAGGACTCATGAACAATTCTCCTTGTCGGGTCGTCCTGGGGGGACGATTGCCAATGGCCTGGGTGAAGAAGGTCAACGACTTGCCTGTGGCGATGCAGACTGCGCTTGCCACAGATCAATGGACAAGATGGCTGGCAGCGGGTTGCGGTGGCTCCCGGCGACGGGCTTTCTCTTTGAAATCGCTGGAACTGACCTGATACATCAGTGACAGCCAGATGCTGCGCGCATAGCGAAAGAACCAGAGGGGAAAGAGCGTCGTAAAGGCCACGCAGGACCAGACTGCGATCTCCTTGTTGACGCCGTATCCGAACACGAGCAGCACGAACGCCCCGGTTGCGATCAAGACGGTCATCGCGTAGTTCGCATAGACCGATCCCAGATAAAACCCGGGTTCAGGCTCCAGTGTCATCCCACATTTCGGACAGTGGGTGTGCATCCTCAGCAGGCCGCGGAACAGGGTTCCCTCGTGGCAGCGCGGACATCGCAACAAAATCGCCGTCTGAATTCGTTTGAAGAAGCCCATGGTCATCTCCCCTCTGGCACCCTGTTTTGGATTGCTGTATGGGAATCCCCAGGCTGCAAACGGCAGGCCATTCATGTGCGGATCTTGCAAGTCCCGTTTTGGAAGATGGTTGCGTTGAGTTTCGATTCCTGTCGCTGGTTTGTGTAGAATCACAAAAGCACGAAAAGAAATAAGCAAGTTGTGGAAAATCAAAAATGGCGACAAAGCTGATTGCGGGCGAGGACAGTCGGCGCATGTTGTTGTCGATGTCACAGCAGCGTTCCATCCCTGATGTGCTGACAGTCCTGGTGAGCAATCTGGTGCAGCGCTGTGGCGCGGCGTTGGCCCGTGTCTGGCTGGTGGTCCCCAAGTCGCAGTGCGCGGGATGCCGCAGCGTGGAACTTTGTGCCGCGCGGACCGAGTGTCTGCAGCTCGCCGCCAGTGCCGGAGTTTCCCTGCATGGCGCCGACTGGTCGGGAATCGATGGTGAATTCAGTCGCGTGCCGTTCGGGTTTGGCAAGGTGGGGCACATCGCCGAAACTCATCTGGCTGTGGAAGAAAAGCGAATTCACCCCACGTCACCCTGGATTGCGGAACCGGAATGGGTCCGGCACGAACAGATCCGAGGCCTGATCGGCCAGCCACTGCTGTACCAGGATCGCTTACTGGGTGTCCTGGCGGTCTTCACGCGTCAATCGCCATCTGATGATGATCTGGCCTGGCTGCGTGCGTTTGCCGATCACGCCGCCATCGCCGTGGCGAACAGCCAGGCTTTCGCCGAGATCCAGGCGCTTCGCAGCAAACTGGAAATCGAGAACGAGTACCTGCGCAGTGAGGTCAAGCAGGTTCAGTCGTACGGCGAAATCCTCGGCGCCAGTCCGGCGGTCCGGAATTTGCAAAACCGGATCCGTCTGGTTGCTCCCACGGATGCAACCGTTCTGATTCAGGGGGAGTCCGGAACAGGGAAGGAACTGGTGGCGCGCGCCATTCACGAACAGAGTCTCAGGGCAAAGCATCCGATGGTGACCGTCAACTGTGCGGCAATCCCGCGCGACTTGTTTGAGAGCGAATTCTTCGGACACGTGAAAGGCTCGTTCTCGGGTGCGACACAAAATCGCCTGGGACGATTTTCTCTGGCCGATCGTGGAACTTTGCTGCTGGACGAGGTTGGCGAGATTCCGCTCGAAATGCAGGGGAAACTGCTGCGGGTTCTTGAGCAGGGGACGTTTGAACGAGTCGGCGATGAACGGACGACGCACGTCGATGTCCGGGTGATTGCCGCGACGAACAGGGATCTGGCGCAGGAGGTGAGTGCCGGTCGATTCCGCAAGGATCTGTTCTTTCGGTTGAGCGTCTTCCTGGTGGATGTCCCTCCGCTGGCAGAACGGCCCGAGGATGTGGCGGTCCTGGCACAGCACTTCCTGGGAATCTACAGTCGGAAATACCGGGTGAAGGAACCTCAACTGTCGCGTGTGCAGATTGAAGAACTGCAGGCCTATCCCTGGCCGGGCAATGTTCGCGAACTACGAAACGTGATCGAACGTGCTGTCATCATGCTGGTCACAAACGATCCGGCTCGGTCCCGGCCCCTGGATTTTCGTCGGCTGGTGACAGCGAATCCGCCGGAAAACTCAGTTCGAAACTCAAATCGAAAACCCGGTGCGAAAGCGTCCCGCCTGCTGACGGAGGAAGAACTGCGTCAGATCGAACGAGACAATCTGATCGCCGTGCTGCGGCATACACGGTGGAAAGTTTCAGGGCCAGGTGGGGCCGCGGAATTCCTGGGTGTGAATCCCGCCACGCTGGCGTCGCGATTGCGTTCATTTCAGATTTCCCGATCCCTTGCGACCGATGAAGAAAGCGAAGCCACCGATGAACTTCCCTGATCACCGTGTTGTCGTCAGTGTCGTGCAGGCGGGCTCCATTCCGTATGACACTCCACAGACACTCGAAAAACTGGCGGGGCTGGCTGCCGCAGCGCGTGCAGGAGGGGCACAAGTGGTGCTGTTCCCGGAGGCGTTTGTCGGCGGATATCCCAAAGGGATGGGATTCGGGATCAGTCTCGGTCGGCGAACCGAGGAGGGCCGCGATGAATTTCAGCGGTATTTCGCATCGGCGATCGATGTGCCGGGGCCCGAAACTGAATTTCTCTCCAACGTCGCCCGCGGACAGGGGGTGTATCTCATTACGGGAGTGATCGAGCGAAGTGGCGGGACACTTTACTGCAGCGTCTTGTTCCACGGTCCCGCGGGTGAGTACCTGGGCAAGCACCGGAAGGTGATGCCGACGGCGCTGGAGCGCTGTGTCTGGGGATTTGGCGATGGATCCACGCTGACAGTGGTCGACTCGCCTCACGGCCGGATCGGGGCTGTCATCTGCTGGGAAAACTACATGCCCCTGCTGAGGACGGCGATGTATGCCAAGGGGGTTGGTCTCTATTGTGCCCCGACCGTGGATGATCGCGAAACGTGGATCCCGACGATGCGCCACGTGGCGTGCGAAGGGAGGTGCTTCGTGCTGTCCGCCTGTCAGTACCTGGAGGGGCCATCGCCAGCAGATTCTCCAGGCCCAACAGTGACTCTCATTCGCGGGGGAAGCTGTATTGTTTCTCCATTCGGCGAGTTGCTGGCCGGGCCGGTCTATGGATCAGAGCAGATCCTGACGGCGGAACTCCATCTGGCAGAGATCACACGCGGGAAGTTTGACCTGGATGTTGTCGGCCACTATGCGCGCCCGGATCTCTTTCAGTTGCATGTTGACGAGTCTGAACGGAATATTGTCTCCCACATGTCTCATGTGATGCCGATCACCGGCGATGATGATCGGCCGTGACGACTCGATCAGCCTCGTGAATGGTTCAACGCCTGGGGAGGTCTGTGATGGAATCCGACCATGGGGAAACCGAGGGCGGGCCGGCCGAGTCAACTCAGGCGAACCGTCAAACGGTGGTCTGGGGCGCAGGAGCGATGTTTGGCATGTTTCTGTGGCTGACCCTGGTTTGGGTCGTTTATGCCGCCCTGCCCCGTTTTCAAAAGATCTTTGACGACTTCGGCAGGAATACGGGTGGCCTGGCCAGGTTCTGCTTTCATTACGCCGGGCTCGTCATTCCGCTGATCGGAATCACCGCGGCCAGTGTGTGGGGCATGAACCGATCGAGAGGTGTTCAGGCCCTGGCGCTTTATTACCTGCCGATGCTTCTGATCGCCCTGCTCGTCATCGTCGTCGGAAGCGAGTTCCTGCAGTTGATGAATGACCTCTCCTGATGAGGGCGGCGCCCTCAACCCGATTCGAGCTACCGCTCGGAAACCGCAATCGCCGCTTCCGTTGGTCGCTCACGAAAAGGGGCGCGCCAATGGCGTTCATCCCCTGACGAAAGAATGAGGGGAGTCCCCTCGACCCAATTCGAGCTGCCGCTCGGAAGCTCATGGTCCGCAGTGGGTATTTACTGGCTGTCGTTGACGGATTCGCAGTCGACCTTGCGATCGATCCGTTTCATCAGTCCTTTCAGGACCTTGCCGGGGCCGACTTCGAAGAAGGGGGCGGCTCCCTGGGTGAGCAACCAGCGGATCGAATCTTCCCAGAGAACTGGCTGAGTCACCTGTCGCACCAGGACTCCACGGATCTCTTCAGGATCGGTGTGCACGCCCGCGTCGACATTGGAAACGACGGGGATGCGCGGGGTTGTCAACGTGACGCTGTTCAGCACGTCCGCCAGCTTTTCGCAGGCCGATTGCATCAAGGGGGTGTGGAAGGCCCCGGCAACGGCCAGCGGAATCGGCTTTCCACCGGCTTGTTCAATCAGTTCCGCAGCCCGTGCACAGGCGGCTCGCTCGCCGGAGAGAACGGTATTGCCTGGGCACAAGTAGTTCGCGATCCAGATTCGGCCGCTGGCGGCGGCGTCCTGGCAGACGACATCCACCTTGGGCCGTTCCAGCAGCAGGGCGCTGACCATCCCCGACGGAACAGCGTCGGCGGCGGCCTGCATTGCTTCACCGCGCACTTTGACAACGCGGACGCCATCTTCGAAGGTCATGGCGCCGGCAAAGACCAGCGCCGTGTACTCACCCAGGCTCAAGCCCGCCGCGAATTTGCAGGCGCTGACAACTTCGGGGCGTTCCGCTTTCAGCATTTCCAGCGCGGCCAGACTGGTCACGAACAAGGCGGGCTGGCTGATGACCGTTGTGTCCAGTCGTTCCGATGGACCTTCAAAGCAAAGTTGGGCCAGATCGTAACCCAGGATTTCGCTGGCCTTGGTGTACAGGTCCCGTGCGGCGGGGAACCGTTCCGCAATGGTCTTCCCCATGCCAACATGCTGAGCCCCCTGCCCTGGAAACAGAAATGTCGTCTGGCTCATGCGGGTCCCTTTAAAAGGCGGGTCAGGCGGCCGCAAAAGCAGCCGCTGCTATGTTCGAGCGATGGCACGAATTCGGTCGCGGCACTACCCCGGTTGGGGAATGGTGCCTGATGGGGAGATCGTGGTCGAACTCGGGAAAACCCGTTGCCGTGTCACGACCCTGTTCAATTGATTGCCGTCGAGGGTTCTCGTGCGAGCGCGTCGACGATTTGCTCGTTCAGTTTGCGCGCCTTGAGCGTTGTCGCCATCCGGAGTGCATTCTGGATGGAGCGGGCGTTGCTGGCGCCGTGGCAGATGATCGAAATTCCCTGGACACCCAACAGCGGGGCGCCGCCGGTCTCGTGGTATTCGAACCGCTTGGCCAGGGTATGGAAGGCCTGGACTGCCAGGGCCTTTTCCGTGTTCAGGGCACCCAGGATTTCGGCCGAAACCGTCTTCATGAGCATGTCGGCAAACCCTTCGGCCGCCTTCAACAGGACGTTTCCGACAAATCCTTCACAGATCACGACATCTGCAGCGCCGTTGTACAGATCCCGGCCTTCGACATTGCCGATGAACCGGTCGCTCACGATGCTCTGGGTGAACAGTCCATGTGAGTCGCGGACGACATCGGTCCCCTTGCCATCTTCGCTGCCGATGTTCATCAGCCCGATGGAGGGGGATTCGATTCCGAACATCTC
>Ga0265327_10005620_pt1 | contig 10383 bp, 10 predicted proteins | sample 41621metaG_FD_202089 | JGI IMG/M metagenome (GOLD analysis project Ga0265327, IMG submission 202089) | Rhizosphere microbial communities from Carex aquatilis grown in University of Washington, Seatle, WA, United States - 4-16-21 metaG | ecosystem: Host-associated > Plants > Roots > Rhizosphere... | reverse complement strand
GGCGGTCATGGCACGGAAACGCGAGGCGTATTGGGCCAACTTGGATTCCAAAATCAGCTGACTAATAGCAATCTGCATCATCGAACGCTCCATGTGTGCCGCCACGGCGTAAGCGCTGGGCTCAAAAATGTAGGTATCTTCATTGATTACTTCGTCCGGATCATCACTTTCACGACCAATTTCTTTAACAGCATTCGACAGTTCGATGCGTTTCACATCCTGGACCATCAGCGACACATATTCCTGGTAATACATCTTGGTCGATTTATACTGCTGGACTTCGCGCACAATTGGCGAGACATTGATGTTTTGGTCTTTGCTCGGTAACTTGAAATACTTCTTGTAAGCTACGCTGCGCTGAGCCAGCTGGACGGCACCGTGGTGACCAATGGTGATAATGTCATTCTTTTCGGCATCGTAATCTTTGAGCATCAATTGGACCAATTTTTGGTCAATGTCACCGCTGAAGCCACCTTCGGCAGTGATGATAATGTATAGCTCTTTGTCTATCAGATCTTTGACGTCTTTGTCGCGACCAAATTCAAAACTATCGACACGCAGCTGCGAGTAAATGTTCCAGAGCGCGTCAAAGAATTTGGTGGACTGCAGCACTTGGTTTTTGGTCTGAGCAATGCGCATACTGGCGATGCCTTCAAAGACGCTGGTCAGCTCGACGAGCGTAGCCATGGAGATCTCTTCTTTCTCGATTTCGGATGGCCGTTTCATTTCTTGGCCTCAGCTAGCTCTTTTTCTTTTTGCTTGTCCTTTTTGGCATCCTTGTCTTTGTCCTTATCATCTTTTTCTTCAGTTTTGTCGTCTTTCTTGTCCTTATCGCCTTTATCATCCTTGCTGTCACCATCAGCTTCTTTTTTATCTCCAGCAGGAGCAGCGGCAGCATCTGCGGCGCCCTCGGCAGGAGCAGTGGCAGCAGGCTTGGCAGGTGCACCCTTCAAAACGACTAAGCTTTTGGCCTTCAACTGATCGCGAATACCGTCATATTCTTCATCTTTGGTAACTTTGGCAGCAAATTCTATAACATTTAGCTTCAAGGCATTAATGTCCAGCTCTTCACCGTCCTCAAGATTAAGAACAATATCAAGCATCAGCTGCTGAGCCATCAACGAAAAAGTATCGGTTGGGCTCTGTGTGAGTGCCTCAAAAATTCGTTTACCGGTGGCCAAGGCACGCTTGGCTTCAATGGCTAATTCAGAACCAAAGTGCGAGAATTCTTCGGCCTGACGATAGTCGGCCAGGGTCTTCAAGGTCTGCGCAGCCAGCCCTTTTTGACGTTTATTGTGACCAACACCACCAGCACGCGTCACACTCAAACCAATACTCATAGCTGGGCGTACACCCGAGCGGAAAATATCCATGCTCAAGATCCACTGACCATCAGTAATCGACATAATGTTGGTTGGCAGATAAGCGGTAATGTCACCGTTGGCAGCGTGCACGACTGGAATACAGGTCAAACATTTACCAGTGGTTTCCAGACGACCAGCGCGTTCCAGCAAGCTCGAGTGGGCATAGAACATATCACCCGGGTAAGAGTCACGACCAGGGCTCACGCCAGACAGCAAGGCCACTTCACGATAGGCATGGGCGTGGCTGGTCAGATCGTCATAAATAATGATGGTATCTTGTTCGCATTTTTGCCACAGGTATTCAGCCATCGAGCACGCCACGTACGGCGCGATGTAGTTGATAATCAGCGATTCGAACATCGTAGCTACTACCACGATAGCTTTTTCTAGACCGCCGCTATCTTGCAGACGGCTGAGGAGCGTATCAACATCGCTACGGCGCTTAGCAATTAAACAATAAACCACCACCTGATCCGTGTTTTTCTGGTTAATCGTCATCTGGGTCACTAGAGTACTTTTACCGGATTTACTGTCGCCCAGTAAGGCCATGCGCTGGCCACGGACGATTGGGAATAAGGAATCGATGGCTGTTACGCCAGTTTCCACCTGATCCTCGACTAAGTGGCGCTCGTACAGAGCTGGCGCGGTATTAAAGACTGGCCAAACGGCATCCGAAGCAATGGGACCTTTGCCGTCCAAAGGATCACCGGTTACCGAAATCACACGACCGATGAAGTCTTTGCCAACTTTGGTCACTAATTCCTGGTGCTGCAGCACGGCCACTGCGCCAACCCGCAGCGATTCAACGCCCAAGTGCAAAATCACCACATAGTCAGCCAGCACCTGATGGACAAAGCCCTTGCTGCCATCGTCAAACATCACCAAGGCATGGACAGAACAAGGCTGCAAACCGCGCACTTTAATCAAGAATTTATCGACAGCCACGACCTCGCCAACCGGCTTGCCAGATTCGACTAATTTATCGAAGTGTTTGTTGCCAGTGCTCATGCGGGCTGCTCCTGAGGTTGCTGCGCAGGCGCGGCCGTTTTCTGTGGCTGCGTGGCTTGCAACTGTATTTGCTGCATCAAAATATCACGTTTTGTCTCAATATCTTGGCGCAACGAGAAGTCAAACTGATGATTAGCAGTCCGCAAAATGCAACCGGCACCGATGTTTGGCTGCAACCCCACGGTCATCAAAACCAGGGGATGAATTTCTTTGCGCAACCAAGCGATCAGCTTCTCAGCAAAAGCCGGCGCAGGATCGGCACTAAAACTAAAGTGCATCACTGGCGCGTGCTGGCGAACATCAGTCAGCATTTTGTGCAATGTCTGGCGATCAGCATCCTGCAGCAAATCCAACTTGTTCAGCCCCATCGTTTTGTCTAGCATTTTGCTGACTTTGGGAGGATGAACATCTTTTTCACCATTACGCAGGCCTTCTTGCACCAAAGCTTCGTCCATAGTTTCGAGTTCACGAATTAAGCGGCCCAAATCAATCGGCCCGACTACCATAACTGGCAACTGTAATTGTGCCGGTTTTGCTTCAGCTGTTTTTGGTTCAGGCGCCACTCTGCACGTCCTCGAGGATGGCCTTCTTGTTGGCTTCCAGGTCACCCAAAATGTATTCTAATTGGTCGTTGAGGTCGATTTGGTTACCGATAGCCTGCAAGACGTAGTGATTGACGATATCAGCCATGTTTTGCTCAAAGCGCTGCAAAATCTGCTGTTTTTCGGCCTGAATTTCCTTCTGGACTTGTTCGCTCATAACTTGACGCTGCTCATCAATGGCCGCGTTGGTCTTCTGGATTGATTCAACCGCCATTTGCTTAGCATCCATGATGGACTCTTCGTACTTCTTGAATTCGTCCTGCAGCTTGGTGGTGATTTCCGTCTTCATGTACTCGTTGAGCTCAGAGGTCGTCAAGCGCAAATCTTGTTGCAAGAACATAGCATTTTCACCGATGATCTTTTCGAAGTGTAGCCGCCCACGGTTGCGCAATTCCTCACGGAACTCTTCATTGAAGAGGTGCTCGACATCATCTTGAGCAGCGTCTTCTAGCGAGTCGTTTTTGTTGCCATGCTTGCCACTAACCTGGCTAACGCGGACAGCTAGCCAAATAAAAGCAATGCCCACGCTCGCAAGCGTTGCCAAAATTAGTACTAACCACCAAATTGTCATGTTTGTTTACCCACCATTTGCTTTCTCACTGACGTTTTGTCCCCACATTACATCCAATATCAGCATCAAAATGAAAACCGCGTCCTATGCCTAGGAGCGTCGATATTGATCATTTTATATCTGTAAAGTGCCAGCTCTGAAAATACTTAAGCTTTACTGAGTAGTATAGCATACAGTCTCTGTAAAAAAGCAACAGTTTATACACATGAAGTTAGTTTTTCGACCACTGTTGTGATCATATCGTCTGTCGTGCTGCGACCCATAGTGAAACGAAGGCTGGCTTGAGCTTCCTGATCAGTCAGACCCAGCGCTCTCAGAACATGTGATGGCTCTTCATCGCTGGCGCTGCAGGCTGAGCCAGCCGCTGCCTGAATGCCAGCCTCATCCAGGAGGATTAATAGGCGCTCATTATCTGTTCCGGGAATAGTTACGTGGATATTATTCGGCAGGCGATTTTTGCGCGAACCGTTGAGCACTGCTGTCGGAATTTTGGTCGAAATTTGATCTATGAAGTCGGCTTGTAATGCTTGTAGCCGCGCCACTTCGGCCTGACGCATCGCTTGAGCCAACTCCAGCGCCGCCGCAAAACCAATGGCTGCGGCTACATTTTCAGTACCGCTGCGCAAACCATGCTCCTGACCACCGCCAGAGATAAGTGGCTGCAAACGAATACCGCCCCTCAAATAGAGCACGCCGCTCTGTTTTGGACCATAAATTTTGCCGCCATTGAGCGTCATCATATCAACGCCCAAGCGCGCCACATGGAGATCCAGATAGTTAGCAGCCTGGCAGGCATCGGTTTGAAAATACAGAGGTAAGTCTGACTTGCGAGCCCGACGCTTCTCGGCAATAATTTGGGCAATTTTGCGCAACGACTGCACCGTGCCAATCTCGTTATTGGCGTACATGATGCTCACTAGAACGGTTTGATCATCAATCTTAGCCGCCAGATCTTCTAGATCTACTGTGCCATTTGGCAAAACTGCAACTTGGCGATGCACATACTCGCCAGCCGGCACCAAAACTGACTCATGCTCGATGCTACTAGTCACAATGTTGCCATTAGGAAATTGGCGCATCACCCCATGAATTGCCAAATTATTCGCCTCCGTGCCACCTGCGGTAAAGATAATTTCAGCTGGTCTGGAACCTAGCCAATGAGCCACTTTCCCCCTAGCCGCTTCGAGGGACTTGCGCGTATCAACAGCTGCCAGATACGTCGCCGACGGATTATAAAAATCTCCAGCAAAATATGGCTGCATCAACCGTAAAACTTCAGGGTCGACAGGCGTTGCAGCCGCATAATCAAGATAAATTGCAGAGGATTGTGGCATGGCTATATCTCAGTATAAAACAACGCTCTAAGCGAATCGGAACTTGGCTTGCAGGGCGGCCGGAACGCGTTGGCCATACAGTTTGATGGCGTGATAGAAGTTCTTGAGCTCGTCATTGCTCAGGCGTTGATACGTCTGATTACCTTGGGTTTTCAAAATAACATTTGGGCGCACGTGATAGTTGGTAGTCACCACTTGACGAACACCATTGGCATCGACCCATTCTTCGTGCCAGACCCAGGTGTGCTTGTCTAGACAGAAGAATTCGCGGCGGTGGCCCTTTGGAATCGGACCGAAGAGTTGACCGCCGATTTTGGCTTCATAACGTAGCACCGCATTGTAGGCATCGCTGCGTCGGCGATCAGGATTGCGGGGCAAAATTTTAGGCAACATCCCTAAAACCCTCCAGCTTGAGGATATTCTGGGAAATGCGGAGGTTCAGCCCGTTGCGGAGCAGCTTCGATGATTTTCTGGCGGGCATCACGTGCTCGGCGAGCCTGGTCCAGTTCAGTGACATTAGTTGGATCAACCCTAAGGTCGGAGATGTCGGCCTCCTCCGTAACAACTATCCCTTCTGTGGCTACAGCCAGATGAGGATTGCTGTACTTGGCTATTGCCATACCCTCACCTACAGCTTCAGGGATCGCATAGTACGAGCGATCGCGCGCAAAACTCTCTATTTCGCTAAGAGGGCGTCCTTCTTGTGAGTCGTGGGGGTTATTCGTATATGTCATAAGCGTTGATTTAGATGCCAAAAAGCGTGTGAGCGTTTGTGGTTGTTTGAGCGGTTAAGTTTTCAAGGTTCTCACCCCGAACATCCGCCAGAAACTGTGCCACCACCGCTACATATTTCGGCTCATTTATACTACCACGATAAGGGGCTGGTGTCAAGAAGGGGGCATCAGTTTCAAGAAGTAAATTTTGCAACGGGATGGCTTTATAGATAGCTAACTGATCGGGGTTTTTGGCAAATGTGGCGATACCGTTAACACCAATAGAGAGGCCATGAGCCAGGGCTTTGTCCAGATTAGCCTGATTATCAGTAAAACTATGCAAAACACCTCTAATACCCTGATACTGCTCGAAAATAGGCCAAAAATCGTCAAAAGCCTCCCGAACATGAAAAATCAGCGGCAAATCATGCTTCAAAGCTAGCTCAATCTGAAATTTGAGAAGTGTTAGCTGGGCTTCTTTCGGCGAGTGATTATAGTAATAATCCAGTCCGCACTCGCCTACCGCCACCACCTTTGACTGGGTGGCTAAAGCTGCAAATTCTACCAATTTTTCGTCATCAGCGACATACTGCTGGGCTTCATGTGGATGAATACCGATGGTTGCCCAGCAGTTTTCGCGCGATTGTACAAAATCCACAGCCTGTTGGCTGTCAGCCAGATCACAACCAACACAAAGCAGACGAGTCACACCCTGTTCGGCAGCCGCAGCTATCATCTCATCGCCGGTTTTATCAGGCGCTTTAGCCCACAATTCTCGCGTATTAGCCTCGCCTGTCGTTGCGCCGGCAGACTGAATATGGCAATGAGTATCGACCAGTTCCATGGCCTACTTTTTGACTTCGTCTTTAGGAAATAGGGTGCCTTCGATGGGGCGCACGATGCCTTCAGCAAAAATAGCCTTAATTTTGCCTGCTGTTTCAGGCATGAACGGTTCTAGCAGATCAGCGATCTGCAGCAACGAACTCGCTTGGTAGGCCAATACTTCGCGTAAATGCTCAGCATCATCTTCCTTGGCAATCACCCAGGGTTTTTCCTCGTCAATGTACTGATTCAGCCCCCGGACTTTCTCCCAAACCTCATCCAGGGCCTGGTCAAAGCGACAATTCTCGACTGCCACTTGGTATTGAGCTACATCGTGCTCGGCTGGCGGAATATCACCAATGATACCGCTCTGATACTTTTGGATCATAGCTGCTGTGCGTTGCACGGCGTTACCGAGTTCGTTAGCAAGCTCGTTATTGTAAGCCTTCTCAAAGTTTTCCCACGTAAAATCACCGTCACTATAGCTTGGAATATGGCGCAATAGGAAGTAGCGAACGGGGTCAACACCGTGTTTGGCAATTAGTTCGGTCGGACTAATAACATTGCCGAGACTTTTGCTGATTTTTTTACCGTCAATAGTAATAAAACCATGCACGTACAGCAGCTTAGGTAACGGAATGTTCAAGCTAAACAGCATAGCTGGCCAGATGGCTGCATGAAAACGTAAGATGTCCTTACCCACCACCTGTGCATTGGCTGGCCAAAATTGCTTGAAATCTTCATGTTCAGGATATCCCAGCACGGTAATGTAGTTCATTAACGCCTCAAACCAGACGTACATAACCTGCTTGGCGTCGCCCGGCACCGGAATACCCCATGAAATTTTATCTTTCGGTCGGCTGACACTAACGTCGTCCAGGCCTTCATTAAGCAGGCTCAGGATTTCATTGCGACGCGTCTTCGGCAAAATCAGCAACTCTTCACTCTCGATGGCCTTCTTAATGCCGCCGGTGTACTGACTGAGTTTGAAGAAGTAGTTTTCCTCCTCGATTTTTTCGTACGGTCGGTTGTGAGCCGGGCAAATACCCTTATTGGCCTTAACTTCTGTTTCGGTGAAAAAGGCTTCGTCACCCGTGCAATACCAGCCAACATATTTTGACTTGTAAATGTCTTGCTCGAGCGCTTTCCAGATCAGTTTGGCCCGCTGTTCGTGGCCAGGGTCAGTTGTGCGAATAAAGCGATCATTGCTGATATTTAGTTCTTTGGTTAAGTCGCTAAATTTTTGGCTGATTTCATCCGTTAATTCTTTGGGGGTTTTGCCGGCCTGTTCGGCCTTTTCAGCAATTTTGCCACCGTGCTCATCGCTGCCGGTGCTGAAAATTACCTGGTCGCCACGCTGACGAGCTGCCCGCGCCAGTACGTCTGCTTGCAACATCTCTAAAGCATGCCCGATGTGCGGTGCATCATTGACATAGGGAATAGACGTTGTGACGTAAAATTTGCTCATATACACTAATTATAACAGGGATTGGTGGCAGATTTAGGATTACTCAGAACGATCGACGTAATCTTGGCAAAAGCGTTCGAAGACGGCGTTGGTCCAGCCAAAACCGGTTTGTGATGGATAGACGCCTTTGACTGGCGGTTTCTCGGGTGAAACGACGTTGTATTTCTCGAGGAAAATATGTTCATTATTGAACCAATGCAGGTTGGTTTTGAGCCATTTCATAGCGATCCGGCGAGCATCAGCGTGATAACCATAGCGCTCCAGCGCCTTGATGACAATGAAATGCAGTGGCGCCCAACCATTGGGATAGGCCCACTGGGTCGGCAAACTACCGAAGACAAACTGGCCAATTGGCAAGGCGTCGGTGGTGGCCAAGCCGCCTTTATTTTCGAAGCGTCGCAAGGCTTTTACGAGACTCGCTGCCTGCTTGTTGTCCACCATGCCGGCCCACATTGGAAAGAAAGCCGCTAGGCTGCTGGTGCCACCACGCTTTTTCTTTACAAAATTATAGTCGTAGTACATGCCGCGTAGCTTGTCCCACATCAGCTCATTCATGGTTTCTTTGCGAACTTTGGCAGCATCATCCCATTTGGCAGCCTGCCGCTTGTCGCCCAGTATGCGGGCCGCTCGCGCAAAATCAGTTTCATATTTGTAGAGCAAGGCGTTCAGGTCAACCGGCAAAAAGTTTAAAGCCTTGCGGTCGAAGCGCGGCGTCATATCCCAGCCACTCTCGGCTTCGGCTAAATCGTGCAGATAGTTGATGTCATAGTAGCGGCTCAGACCCTTATAGACTTGGCGTTCGTTGGGCTTCTTGACGCCTAGCCAGACCGTTTCGTATTCCTGATGCGCGATAGCCATGGCCGATTTCAGCCATTTGTCACCCAAGTCGTATTGTTGATACACATCGAAGATGAAGGTGGTCAGAAAGGGTGGCTGGGAACGGCCAGTCAGGTAAGTACGCGAAGCGTTGGGGATAACTTTGAAGCGCTCAAATAAGGCCATCAAGTTCTCGAGAATGCCAGTGACCAGCTCTTGGTGCTCGGCATCCAGCATGCCCTGGACCATAAAGTAACTGTCCCAGTAGTACAGTTCATTGTAATCAAAACCAGTTTTCTCACGGTAAGACGGCACCAAGTAGGGCTTAGGCACACCCAGTAGGCTCTCGTCATCCTTGGGGTGAAAGCGCTGCACCTTCGACCAATATTTGGCAATGTACTGACGAGCCTCTTGCACAGCTTCTGGCGTCAGATCTTTGTCAGGGCGAAAGGTTAGCTGCAATGCAGAATTAACCAAATCTTTGGCTTTTTGAAGTGTAGACATATGCTTTTAGCCTAGACGCCTGCCAGCCAACGGTCAAGGTGGTTTCTACAATAGCCACTTGCAGACAATGTGATATTGAGCGTACAGTACTAAGCGTAACCATTAAATGAGGAAGTCTATGTTCATAAGAAAGAATGAGTCTGAGGCTGGTTTTGCCCCAGTTGAAATTGCATTAATAGCGGTCATTATTATCATCGTTGGTTTTGTGGGCTGGTTTGTCTACCATGCCAAGCAAACCAGTGACAAAACACTTCAGACAAGCCCAACTAGCCAATCAGCTGCGACTACTGGTACGAAGTCATCGCCGGCTTCAACCAATATTCAGAGCGACGAGTCTGCCCTAAATGCTGCCAGCAGTGCTAGCTCACAGAGTAGCCAAGCAGTTAACAACTCATCATCAAGTCTAAACGACACTTCAACACTTAGTACTGTTCCTCAGTAAAACTTAAGCTTTAGTATCTACATTACTCAATAAGGAGACACATTTACATGAAATATTTTGATCTTAAGCGAACGAGCCTCGTCGTCGCGACCATTACTGCAAGCGTCGGCTTAGCGGTCGTGCCCGCTAGTGCCCTTGGCAATAAAACTAAGGTTAGCGCCGCCAACACAAGCACAACAAGCTCCACTACAACAGCCAACCAACAAGCTAAATTACAACTAATTATTACTCGCGGTAATGCCGAGATAACTCGCCGCCTAGCCAAACTTGCTGGTCTTAGCTCTACCATTGCTGGTGCTACTAAACTATCCGCTAGCGACAAAGCAGCCTTAAGCAGTGAGGTTAGCAGCGAAATTAGTGGCTTAAACAGCTTAAAAACTACGCTCGATGCCGAAACAACCGTTGCCGGAGCCAAAACTGATGCACAAAGCATTATTAACGATTACCGCGTGTACGCCTTAGTTGTGCCTAAAGTAATGCTGGTGAGAGCTGCAGATGCCCAACAGGTAGCTGAGAGTAAACTATCTACCTTGGCAGCCAAGCTCCAAACTCAGATCACGACTGACAAAACCGCTGGTAAAGATACTGCTAGCCTACAAACTAGCCTTGATGATATGACTAGCAAGATAAATGCTGCTCAAACTATTTCTACTACTATTGAGAGCAGTGTCATCAATTTACAGCCAAGTGATTACAATAGTAACCACTCTGTGCTCAGTGGCGATCGTGACCAACTAAA
>Ga0265327_10005619_pt1 | contig 10385 bp, 10 predicted proteins | sample 41621metaG_FD_202089 | JGI IMG/M metagenome (GOLD analysis project Ga0265327, IMG submission 202089) | Rhizosphere microbial communities from Carex aquatilis grown in University of Washington, Seatle, WA, United States - 4-16-21 metaG | ecosystem: Host-associated > Plants > Roots > Rhizosphere... | reverse complement strand
TGCGGGGCCACGTCGCGGCGCATCCCGTCGTCCATCTCACCAGCGCGCACAAGGGCTTCGGCATCGCGGCGCTGCGCGCCGCAATGACGGCGCTGGCGAGTCCTCCGGAGCCGCGATAGTTTCCGCCATTCGTTTGGGAAGACGGCCGGACCGCGGTCCGGCGCAGCCGAGCTGGAGAGCCCTCCGCCGATGAGCATCGCCGCCGCAGACACGCCGAATCCGGGCCGGTTCGAGGCTTCCGACACCGCCGCCGTCCTGGCCGGCGCCCTGCCCTACATGCGGCGCTATGCCGGCCGGACGATCGTCGTCAAGTACGGCGGGCACGCGATGGGCGAGGAAGGCCGCGGCCGCTCCTTCGCGCGCGACATCGTGCTGCTGAAGCAGGTCGGCATCCATCCGATCGTCGTCCATGGCGGCGGACCGCAGATCGGGCAGATGCTCGACCGGCTCGGCATCAAGAGCAGCTTCGTCGACGGGCTGCGCGTCACCGACGCCGCGACCGTCGAGGTCGTCGAGATGGTCCTGTCCGGCTCGATCAACAAGCAGCTCGTCTCGCTGATCAACGAGGCCGGCGGCTACGCGATCGGGCTCTCGGGCAAGGACGGCAATCTGATCCGCGCGCGCAAGGTCGAGCGGACGCGCCCCGGCGGCCCGGTCGTCGATTTGGGCTTCGTCGGCGAGCCCGACGCGATCAACACGACGGTGATCGAGACGCTCGACAAGTCGGACATCATCCCGGTGATCGCTCCCCTGGGCGTCGGCCCCGGCGGCGCGACCTTCAACATCAACGCCGACACGGTCGCCGGAGCCGTCGCCGCGGCGGTCGGCGCCAAGCGCATGCTGCTGCTGACCGACGTGGCCGGCGTGCTCGACAAGGAAAAGAAGCTGATCAGCGAGCTGAGCGTCGAGCGCGCCCGCAAGCTCATCGCCGACGGCACGATCAGCGGCGGCATGATCCCGAAGATCGAGACCTGCATCGATGCCGTCGAGGGCGGCGTGGAGGCATCGGTCATCCTCGATGGCCGGATGCCCAACGCGGTGCTGCTGGAGCTTTTCACCGAAGGGGCCGGCACGCTGATCCGCCGCAACGGCGGCGGCAACGGCTGACCGCCTAGCTTTCCCTCACTGTTGCGCGAAGGGCCGCCCCTTCGCTTCTCCCCCCGAGAGCGGCTCCGCATGCCGGAGACCCGAAGACGTCCGCTTCTCCGGCACGCCATGCCGGAAGTCGACACTTCGATACACCATCTTTGAATGTGGCCCCTTACGGGAGAGGGTGGCCGCGACAGGCATGCCTGTCGCAACAAGATGCCGAGCGCAGGCGCCGCGGGCGGGCCATTCGCCTTGCCCAGGCGTCGTGGGCCGCTTTTCACCGCCACCTAAAATCTGATGCATATAAAATTTGCAATGCTATAATTTGTTGTATGATATGCATGCCGGATCACTGTATCGCGGCAACGGCGCCGACCCGGAATGGTCCGAACGGGCCTCCCGACGAATGAGGCATGAAGCGTTGCAGACCACGGCGATGACAAGCAGCTCGCCCCAGCGAACCAAGGAAGGGCTCGTCTATCAGCGTATCAAGGCGCTGCTGGTCGGCCATGCCTTCGCCCCTGGCGAGAAGATCCTGGCGCACACGCTTGCCGACAGGCTCGGCGTCAGCGGCACGCCGGTGCGCGAGGCGCTGATCCGGCTGCAGGCGGAGAATTTCCTCTCATCGACACCGAATCGTGGTTTCTTCTTCAAGCCGATCAGCCTGGAGGAGATGGCCGACCTCTACCGGTTCGCCTTCGTGCTGCTGCGGAATGCGGTCGAGGCGGCTCCCGGCGCTGCCGGCGGCCCCGCCGGCGGGAACGGCGCCGTCGGCAACGGCGCCACGGTGATGATGCCGGGCGCACGTCCGCCGGCCGCTGCCGCCGTCTGCGTCGTCGCGATCCCGGATGCGCCCGATTCGTCCGACGCCACGCCGGAGAGCTACGCCGCGTTCATCGAGGAGCTGTTCCTGGCGATCGTGTCGATGTCGGAAAGCCGGGCGATGATCGAGGTGCTGCGCAACATCATGGAGCGGACGCGCTTCATTCGCCGGATCGACCTCGAACTGCCGGGGCACTTCGGCGAGATCAGGCGTCTGATGACCGAACTGATCGAACTGCTGCAGACTCGGAACACCGCCGGCGCGCTTCGGAACCTGGAAACCCAGATGCAGCGGCAGATCGCCGTGCTGCCCGACCTGGTGAAAGAGGGGCTGATCCGCAGTTGCTCGACGTGACCGGCCCGTCGGTCCAGCCGAGCGCTGCCTTCCTGTCGGGAGGCGGTTGAGCGGATTTCGTCGCGCATGGAGCTTCGCTCGTTTGCCGAAGCCATCGGCGCACCGCGTCCCTCGGGCGTGTTCCGGCCGATGGCTCCGCACCGCCCAAGTGCTCGTGATCAAGCGAGCCAGTCTGGGCGGATGACGTCGACCGCCAGCATCGCAAGGTATAACCGCGTTCCCGGAGCGGCGACGGCCCTACTTCACGCGCCGGCTCGTCGCGGGAACGGCGCGCCTTTGGTCCCGGCTCCGACGAGGGGCGGCCTTCTTCCGCAGCGAAGAGCCTATCTCACGAAGCTTCAGGCTGTTCTCCCTTGCCAGACGAAAGGCCGATCCGCCACCATCTCGAAAACGGTCTCAGCAGCACCATGCCCGATCCGATCGAATTCTGGTTCGATTTCAGTTCGCCTTACGCCTATTTCGCAGCGCATACGATCGAGCGCCGCCTGGAGCCCTATGGGCGCGCGATCGCGTGGCGACCGTTCCTCCTCGGCGTCGCTTTCCGAGTCACCGGCATGTCCGGGCTGAGCCGCACGCCGTTGCGCGGCGACTATGCGCGGCACGATTGGCGGCGGCTCTCCCGCATGCTCGGCGTGCCCTTCGCGATCCCGCCGCATCATCCGTATCCGTCGCAGCCGGTCGCCCGCGCCTTCTATCATCTGGAGGCGCACGAGCCGGCCGCCGCCGTACCGTTCGCCAAGGCCGCCTTCGATGCCCACTTCGCCCACGGCATCGACTTGAGCGATGCCGATGCCGTCGTTGCGCTCGCCCGGCCGCTCGTCTCGAACCCGGCGGCGCTCTCGGCGTGGCTCGCCTCGCCCGAAGCGAAGGCACGGCTCGCCGCAGCGAACGAGGAGGCGATCGGCAAAGGCGTGTTCGGCTCGCCGTTCTTCATCGCCGACCACGAGCCGTTCTGGGGCTGGGACCGCATCGGGATGCTCGAACAGTGGCTGCGGAACGGCAGCAGATGGCCGGAGACGAATACGTGATGTCCGACTTCATCATTCGCGATCCCGATTTCGAGGCGCGCGTCCGCGACAGCTTCGGCCGCCAGGGCTTCATGCGGCACATGGGCGCCAGCATCGAGGAGCTGGCGCCCGGACGGTGCGTGCTGAGTCTGCCGTACCGCGACGAGGTCGGGCAGCAGCACGGCTACTTCCACGGCGGCGCGGTGGGAGCGGTCGCCGACAATGCAGGCGCCTATGCGGCCTTCACGCTGATCGAGGCCGGCCAGTCGATGCTGACGGTCGAATACAAGCTGAACCTGCTGCGGCCCGCGGCAGGCGAGCAGCTGCGCGCGGTCGCCGAGGTGATCCGCGCCGGACGCTCGCTGACGGTCTGTCAGGTCGACGTGTTCGCGGTCAACGGCGCCCGCGAGACGCACTGCGCGACCGCCCTGGTGACGATGATGCTGCTGGTGGGGCGCGGCGACAGTTGAGCGAACCGGACGCAAAGATTGCACGTTACCCGGACAACCAAACAGGGTAACATACCGCCCGGTGAGAGATCCCGCAGGGGGTGGCAGCACGCAGAAACGGATTGGTTTGCTGTTCGGCCTGGTTCACCGGCCGTTTCCCTGGTAGCAAGACACCGGCATCGGTAGCCGCCCTTCGCAACGCGACGGCGTTGTCTGGGGACGCTCCCGAAAAGAAAGCCGTTGCTTGACCCTACAATTTCTGCTAGTATTCCACCGATTGTCCTAAACGATTTTTATTTCTTTCTTAAGTAGAAGCACCCTCCGCAGCGGCATCTTGCGCCCCGCCCCGCCCCCTAGAGAGGCGACCGGATTCGGGAATTTGGAAGGGAAAACCGATGGATCACGCGACTCAGGTAAAGCTGATCGAACGGGTCTACGGCTATGTCGACAACAAGACTACCGACATGGTCGCCAAGGAATACCTCAACCCCGTCAAGCGGTATACCGACCCTGGCCGGCTCGACCGCGAAGTGTCGATGCTGTTCCGGCGCTATCCGCTGATCGCCGGCCATGCCTCCGAACTGCCCAAGGTGGGCGACTTCAAGACCATCGACCTTGCCGGCGTTCCCGTCCTCATTGTGCGCTCGACCGACCGCACCATCCGCGCCTTCCTCAATGCCTGCCGGCATCGCGGAACGAAGCTGGTGTGGGACGCATGCGGCGAGAAGCGGCGGGCCTTTGCCTGCCCGTACCACGCCTGGACCTACGACACGACCGGCAAGCTGATCGCGATCCCCTATGAGAACGGGTTTCCGAACGTCGACAAGAGCGAACACGGCCTGGTCGAGCTGCCGACGACGGTGCATCAGGGCTTCATCTACGTCCAGACCTCGCCGGACGCGCCGAAGATCGACGTCGACTCCTGGCTGGGCAACGTCGGCTACGACTTCACGCAGATGAACCTCGCCGACTATTCGGTTTTCAAGTCCGAAGTCGTGCCGCGGAAGAACAACTGGAAGCTCGCGATCGACATCTTCCTCGAGAACTATCACACGAAGTGGACGCACACGAAGACGATCTGGGAGGTGTTCCTGGAGAACGTCGGCCTGTTCGAGGACTTCCCGCCGCATCTGCGCTGCATCATCCCGAAGCGGTCGCTCATGGACCTGCGGGAGACGGATCGCGAAGGCTGGAGCCTGCGTGAGCACGCGACGCTGCTCTACACCGTCTTCCCGAACGCGATGGTCGCGGTGCTGGCCGACCATGTGGTGATGTTCACGATTTTCCCGAAGACGGTCGGCGAAAGCACACTGCACATCGACACGCTGGTCAAGAACGGTCCGCGCAGCGAGGAAGCGAAGATCGGCTGGGCGAAGAGCCTGCACGTCGTCAACGAGGTGATCGCCGAGGATACGGCGCGCGGCGAAGCGATCCAGGCCGGGTTCGCGACGGGAGCGAACGAGCACCTGACCTTCGGCCGGTTCGAGCAGGCTCTCGGCTTCTTCCATGAGTCGGTGGAGCAAGCCTTGCAGGATGACCGGCTGTCGCTCGCCGCCGAGTAGCAGCTCCCCTGCGCCTGCCCGCCCGCGTCTCTCAATCGCCGCAGGCAGACCGAACGAACGACCCGGGCATCACCGGCTGAACTATGAAGGAAAGTCCGATGGCTGAGCTGGATCTGGTGGCGAATCAGGACGCGGAGGCGAAACCGGTCGTCGTCAGGGACATCGAGGGGTTCCGGCGGATGCCGGACGAGTACAAGGAGCTGGTGATCCACCAGCTCCGCGCCCATACCGAGGGCGAACTGACCGGCGCGGACGACTACACCAGCATCTTCTTCCCGATGGCGCCGGACGCCTATGAGCGTCAGGTCTGCTGCGAGCGCGCCTGGGAGGAGCTCGATCATTATCTCCGCGGCGCGCGGGTGCTCGACGAGATCGGCATCGACACCAGCTATATGCTGAAGCAGAACATCGAGCAGCGCGAGTACTACCGTACGCAGGGCGTGCGCAAGATCCCGACCTGGGTGGCGCGCGGCCTGTTCTCGTTCGTCGGCGAGCAGGCGATCCTGATGACGATCGAGGAGATGGCGGAGAGCAGCTACCTGCCGATCCGGGACATGTGCAAGTCGGTGATCATCGACGAGTACATCCATGTGGCGCACGGCTATCGGATCACGCAGGAATACTGTAAGACGGACGAGGGCCGCGCCGAGGTCCAGAAGTCGCTCGACAACGCATGGCCGGTGTCGCTCGACCTGTTCGGCAGGAAAGACTCCGAACGGTCGAAGCTCTACCTCAAATGGGGCCTGCGGAAGTACAGCAACGAGGAGGCGCGCCAGCGCTACATCAAGTTCATGGTGCCGCGCCTGGAGCTGCTCGGGCTGACCGTTCCCGACAACACGGCACGGCGTCAATTCCTGTAATACCGTCGGCCTCGGTCGTTGACCGATGCCGAGCGGGTTTTGCTCAAACGCCGCACGGGCTTAACCAACGGCCGATGAGTCAAGCTCAACGGCCGTTGGTATAATATCGGTTCAAAGAGTTGCGATGCCGTGCGGCGACGGTCGTGACGAGCCGCCGCACGGCAGAGTCGAATGCCGGCGCTTTCCGGAGGAGCGGCACCGCCGGCAATGTCCGTTGCCGGCACATCCGGTCGTCACTGCGTCCGCCCCGAGGCGATCCGAGCACCAACAACACGACCCGGCGAACGCCTTCCGCAAGGTCGTGAACGCGCGCGTTCGTCGGGAAAACGGTCAAGGATCTGCTCGGTGGTGCATTCGTACCCTTGCCGGAGTGCGGCAAGGCGGGCGCGCCGGCGTTTTCACCCACCTGTCCGGCATCGCCATGCGCTGAAGCAGGACGCCGCTGTCGTCTCTTGTTCAGCTCGCTAACTTGACCACTTCCCCTTCAGGGGTGGCCGGCGGCGGTGACGGCGAAGCCGTATGTCGGCGTTCCGTTCAAGCCGGTAATCGACGGCGTTCCCGAGAGAATTCTCCGGATCGGGAGCGGCACCGGCATCGGTCGCGTCCTGCGGCGGCAGCACACGGTGGCTCTCCAGATAAGAGCCGTAATTTGCACGAGGCCGCTCGAAATACCGGAAATTGTCCTGCTTGGTCGCCGAAGTGGTGTCGCCGCGATTACGCCGCCTGTCCCGCCGGCCGACGGCTGTCGGGCAGTTGGCTTTCCGCGATGCCCGATTGCAGGAGGGCGGTGTCCAGAACGTCCCAAAGCGCACAGAGGGAGTCGAGGAACTCATATATTCCTTCGACGATCAGCGGGCGGTCCTCATCGTTCAGCGACTGATTGACTGCGTCGATCGCATTTCTTTCGTGCTGAGATTCTGCCCCGACCTCGCCCCAATGCTCCAGCAGGTAATGCATCTCAGGCTCGTCCAGGGATGCACCGTAATGGCCGGCATCGACGAGGCAGTGCTTCTCGCCCGGGATCAAGTGGCGATTGGAGATGACTTCCAGTGCAAGGGCGGCTCCAAGGTTTCGCAGCGTGTCGTCGCGGCCGGCCTGCTTGCGTCGCTCGAATACGCCGATCGCCTTCCGCGCCTGAACGGTCAGCCCCGTCTCCTGATCGTAGCCCGGCAGCTGCGACAACAGCCCGTCGGAAAACGACTTCAAGCCGGTTTCGACTTTTTCCTGGTTTCCAAGATCGCGAAATACAATCTCTCCGGCAGCGCGGTTGACGATATGACCGGCCATCGCCGCCAGCTCGGGACCGTGGTCCTCTTCGCTTTCCACGATCTCCTGCAGCAGTTTCGCCTGTTCCGCAGAACCAAGCTCATACAACGACTTAGGGAAACTCCATCCAGGCCGGGTTGCGGCGCAGAAGCATTGTATTTGGTGAAACAATGCACCAATTACGGGAGGGGCCGGCCTGACTTTCGCCCAATTCATGAATATCGGATGAGAGTAGCACCGATGCGATTCAATGATCGCGGTCAATTCGCCAACGCGATCCATCATGCCGGCTTCCCTCATCTTGCGCACTGGCCGGCGCCCCGCACCCGCCAAGCATCATTCAATCCCTAGAACCCTTTATAATGGTTGGTAAAAAAATTTATTGCAACAAAAAATTTATAAGTTCATTGTATGTGATCTTTAAGCGGCCAGAATATCATGCACTTTATAGTAGGCAATAGGCTGTTCGTTATAAAATTAATGTGAATGCCCGGCCAGGCATCCCGCCGCAAGGCATGGCAAGTCCGGCGCAGGCTGGTCAATACGTTCAACGAGGCTGACAGGAATGGAACTGTACTGTTGCGGGAAAAAATTGGACACCAGCCCGGACAAGTTCGGAGAGATGCGCTCTTCGAACGACATTGCGGGCGACATCGATGCCCAGAAGGAGCGGATAGAGGCTGACGGCTATCTCCTGTTCCGCGAGATGATCGACCGGCAGGCCGTGCTCGACGCGCGGTCCGAGATCCTTCTGAAATATGCGATCATCGGCGAGATCGACAGCATCCGCCATCCGGTGATGGATGCGATCGAGCAAAGGAACTCGTCCATCACGCAAGTCAACATGCTCGCCTTCAACGAAAGCGTCCGAACCGGGAAGGCGTATGAGCATGTCATCCTGCATCCGGCTCTCATCGCCTTCTACGAGGCGTTCATGGGCGGCCCCGTGCAGACCTTCGATTTCAAGTGGCCACGCTTCGTGCGCCCCGGCGAAGGCACCGGCATTCACGCCGACATCGTCTATGTCGGAAGGGGCACGAGGAATCTTTGGTCCTCCTGGATTCCGCTCGGCGACGTTCCTCGCGAGGAGGGCTCCCTGGTGGTCTTGGAGGGCAGCCATCAGTCTCCAAAACTACGGAACTACTGGAACAAGGATGCCGACCGCGATCACATCGGCTGGCTCAGCGAGAATCCCTTGCAGCTTCAGGAGAATCTCGGCGGCCGCTGGCTTACGACGGACTTCAGGGCGGGTGACGTGCTGTGTTTCAGCCCCCGCCTCGTGCATGCGTCGCTCGACAACCGCTCGCCGGTCGGCCGATGCCGGCTGAGTTCCGACTCCCGGTATCTGCTCGTCGGCGAGGCTTTGGATGATCGCTGGAACGGCGACATCAGCAATCCGCACGGCGGTCCGCAGAAAGCGTTCGTACCCGGCCTCAGCCGAATGAACCAGAACAAGGAATTCGAAGAGGAATGGAAACGGGTTGACGAGTATGGCCGGCTGGTGCTGACCCACGGCGGGGCGGATTAGGGTGCCTGACAGCGCCCATTAAGGCCATATCGTACCGGGAACTGGGAAGGTTCGCCTTCCCCTTGCCGATTCCTGACGTCCGGACACATTTACGTCGGCCTCTGCGCGGTGCGTGGCGGCATGCCCCGGTTTGCCCGGCGTACAGCCTCGCGCTCCTGGTCCTCGACAGCCTGATCTACGCGATCGGAGATGGTGCTTCGGCTGGCGAAACCGTGGCTCTCCGGCCAATCTCTGGCGCTGCGGAGCCTGAGGCAGCGCGGCGCCCGCGTGATTGCACCGCTTGGCGTCGTCGCGGTCGGCATCGTTCCGCCGCCGCTGATGTCGCTTATCTTGCTCGGTCGCGTGGCCGCACTCCTGGCGATCTACTTGTCGCTTGATGCCGCGATCTCGGGTCCGCTACGCGGCGGAAATGACGGCCAGCGATTGAAAATCCAGGCGGCAGCGTCAGCGCAGGACGCATCATACCGTCGAAACCATCAACGCCTTGATGGTGTGCATGCGGTTCTCCGACTGCTCGAACACCCGTGAACTGCTTCCCTCGAACACGTCGTCCGAGACGTCGAGCGCATCGGGGTACTCCCGCGCGAACTCGGTCTCCATGTCGTGCAGCGAGGGCAGGCAGTGCATGTAGATCGTATCCGGCCGGCCGGTGGCCCTCATGATGCTGCCGGTCACTTTATAACCGCGGAGCATGTCGATGCGGCTCCTGATCAATGCCTCCTCGCCCATCGACACCCAAACGTCGTTGTACACCACCTCGCAATCGCGGACGCCTGTCTCGATATCGGTAGTGACCGTGATGCGGGATAACGGGTGCGCCTCGGACGCCGTATAGCGCGCGACCAACTCAGCCGAGGGGTGCAGCGGCTTCGGCGCCACGATGCGCAAGTCGACGCCCATCCGCGCCGCCGCGATGATCAAGGACGTCACCATGTTGTTCCGGCCGTCGCCGATGTAAGCGACCCTGATGCCGGCAATCCGGCCGAACTCCTCCTTGATCGTCATGAGGTCGGCCAGCGCCTGCGTCGGATGATGCTCGTCCGTAAGGCCGTTCCATACCGGCACGCCCGAATGCTTGGCCAACTCGACCGCTACCGCGTGATCGAACCCCCGGAAGGCGATGCCGTCGAACATCCGCCCCAGCACGCGCGCAATATCCTTGATGCTCTCCTTGATGCCGAAACGGATATCCTCTTTCGAGAAGATCTCCAGGTGAGCGCCTTCGTCGTTGGCGGCGACGACGAATGACGTCCGCGTCCGCGTCGATGGCTTCAGGAAAATCAGGCAAAGATTCCGGTTCGCAAGATTGCGCGGAAAAAGACGGGCACGCTTAAGTTGCTTGAAGTAGATCGCCTGCTCGACAAGGCCATGAATTTCTGAAGAGGCAAACTCTTCGAGAGTAAGGCAGCTCCGTCCTTTAAAATTAATGGGCATGCCGTCGACTCCT
>Ga0265327_10005618_pt1 | contig 10386 bp, 8 predicted proteins | sample 41621metaG_FD_202089 | JGI IMG/M metagenome (GOLD analysis project Ga0265327, IMG submission 202089) | Rhizosphere microbial communities from Carex aquatilis grown in University of Washington, Seatle, WA, United States - 4-16-21 metaG | ecosystem: Host-associated > Plants > Roots > Rhizosphere >... | reverse complement strand
GAATTTCAGTTAAACTTTCAATCACCGCTTGATGACCTTGTTCGTGTTTTATGCTTACTTTTTGGTGAATAATTGGTTGTGAACCTAATTGAATCTTATTAGGAACTGGGCTGCTTTCTAACATTTTTACATCTGTATTACACACGACATAATCAACGTCCTTAATTCCTTTACGAAACATTTTATTGACGGCATTAGTGCCCCCGCTACCAATTCCAATTACTTTAATAAACAATTCATTTTTATTTGACATTGTTTCATTTTTTTAATTTCTGCCTACTGTTTTCGGTTATCGGCAAATCCGATTTTCAAAGAACTTTATTTTTCAAATATATAAAAAAATCGAATCTATAATCTTGTTTTACAATTATAATCTATTGGCAATTTTGCATCACGCGGCATAAACCATAACGAAAAAAAATTGCCACAGTTGGCTGGTTTTTAGTGCGTTGGCAATAAGTGCGTCGGGAAAAACCAGCCAATTGTTGGCAATTTTATGTTAGGGGTATTCTCATCCGATAAATCGTTTCGCGACAAATCTGTCCAATGAGAAACTGTGATACAGAAAAATTTGTTCTTTTTTAATTTTTCTGTATCACGGTTTCTCAACTTTTGTATTGAACTATCACGAGAATAATTTATTGAATAAAATACTCCTATTATATCAATCATCATCAACTGGCTTATTCAGACGCGCTTAATTGCAAATTGAAATTTCTTTTTATTTAGAATTTAACGCGAACTTTATTCTTTACTACAATTGTTCCTTTAATTAAATCATACAAATTTTGTCTCTTTTCATTAAATACAAGCCAAATTATTGGTAAAATAAAAATAGTTAAAGCTCCTTTAAAAAATTCTCGTTGATAACCTTCCCATAAACTTTTCACATCGCTACCATCGGAAATTTTTATAACTTTAAGACCAAGTATCATATGTGCTAAATTTCCAGAGAAAAATGGATAAAAAATACCATTGATAATTCCAGTTCCAATTCCAGCATAAATTACACTCATTAAAAAGCTATCCGAAGTTGTATCATTAGAATTATCGCCAAGATAATAGACCAAAGCAAAAATAATTATATTGAAAATTACATATCCTAAAAATCGCTGTCCGATAGACGCTAGTTCAAAATCATTTGATTTATTTTGAAATACGATTTTTGAGAAATCGGGAATAGGAGGAATATGATGGATATGCTCATCTTCAATTTGGTCAATTGGCGGAGGCATCTTAGCCAATAATGAGATAAGTTCTGGTATATCTTTAGCTCTATGCCATTTATCAAGCCCATCAAACCAGACAAGAGTATTTGGTTCTAAATTTTGAGATTTTAATTCATCAAATGAAAATGGTCCCACGTGTGTTCTATTTACTACTAAATAATACTGGATTTTATTCATAATCTTAATTTTTTGGATTTATGTTCATTTTTTAAATTTTTCTTTTTTCTTCAATTTTTGAGATCATTTATTATTGTTCGATTAGTTACCCCTAACGAAAAAAAATTTGCTGCCGTGCCAACCCGCTTTTTTCGTGCGTCAGCCAGTGCGTTGGCAAAAAGCGGGTTGGCATGGTCGCAAATTTTATGTTAGCATTTTTTCTTTCTTTAATTATCAGTTTGTTGTGTATAGTATCCATTTTTGTTACGTTTTTTTTGTTACAAAATTAATAAGCATTTTAGTATTTACTTTCATCGCAATTAATCACAAATTTAACTAAAATTTATCTGTTGAATTTTTAATTATTTTCTCTTGTTCAAATTGTTGAGTTGCTAATTCAATTATTTCTTGATATTGCTCTGATGTTAAATTTTGTTGCGCAATTTCAATAAATATATCTTCGGGGCGCAAAAAATCCTTTTGTTGTTGTTTGATTAATTTCATTCGTGTATCGCATAAACCTATCATTTCACGATAAACATTAATGCTTTTTAGTGCAGATTTTAACCATTCTGTATCATTATCATCTCGTCGTTTCGTCATTTGTTCACGAATATTGGTTACGGTAGCTGATAATAATGTTTTCATTTTTACTAATTCGCTGCGATTTAAACAATGTTTAATATCATTTCGTTGAATTTCTTTTGCGTTTTCAAATTCCATTTGTTTCTAATTTGTTAATATTCATCATTTTCTATGTAACTAATAGCGTTGAATTTTTTGTCTAATCTATCTTGTTCTGATAGTTCTCGTGCTAATTTCATAAATTCTTTAAATTGTTCTTTTGGTATTTTTTGCTGTGCTATTTCGATAAATATTTGTTGAAATCGTAATTTATCTTTTTTTTGATTATTGATTATGATTATCTGGTCTCTGCATAAATTAGTTAATTCTTTGAAATTATGTAGTTTTTGCTGCACAATTTTTAACCATTGTTTGTCTTTATCTTGTCGTTGTGCCATTTGTCCGCGAATGTTGGTTGACGCACTTTCGAGTAAAGTTCTCATTTTCATTATTTCACTATAATCGAAACAATTTATAATGTTTTTTTTATTTATTTCATTTGCACTTTCAAATTCCATTTAGATATTTTGATTAATAATCAGCATTTTAAACTTATTTAATTAATTATCAGTATATTATTTGCATATTTTTCGTTCTTTTTAATAAATGCTAACGAAAAAAAATTTGCTGCCGTGCCAACCCGCTTTTTTCGTGCGTCAGCCAGTGCGTTGGCAAAAAGCGGGTTGGCATGGTCGCAAATTTTATGTTAGTTGCATTGTCATCTGCCGTTCTGTTTATTATTATATTTTTCATTAAACGAATGTATAAATTTATTATCATTTTTGGTAACAATTATAAAAGTATGGCGGCGGCAGCCGCCAAAACTTTTAATTTTTACAATTTTTTTTTATTTAACGAAATAGAAATCACCAGTAACCGAAGAATTTTCCCAAGGAGTTTGCAATTTATTTGATTTTTCTATTACATTAACTCTTACTTGTTTAAATATATCTTCGATTTTCAAATTTGGTGTTGTCATCGCTTTCACTAATTCTTGCGTATAAAGACCATTGTTACCTTCTCCGTCTGCGGCAGTTGAACCAGGTGCTGTAGCAAAAGCTACCATTGTACCGCTTGGTGCGTTCATTGTTGCTAAACCATTACTTGCTACTGAACGAAAACTACGTGCAAAAGGATTGTTGCGACAAGCATCTAAAATTACAATATTCATATTATTACCAGCAAATTCAAGATTTGATAGTAAACCGTCTAAATCAACTGCATAAACAGTAACATCAGCTTCTCCTTCGATTTGCGCATCAACGGGTACTAAATAATTTTTGCCTTTCAATTGAATACCATGCCCAGCATAATAAAAAAGACCAACGGTATTTTTATCAGAACTTAACTTTTTACCGAAATCAGAAATTGCTTTTCTCATATTTTGAAAAGTAGCATCTGTAATAGCCGAAACTTCAAAACCAAGATTCTTTAAAGTGGTGGACATAATATTTGCATCATTTACTGGATTACGCAACGGTGATGTAGTATAAGCACCATTACCTATTACTAATGCAATGCGTTTATAGACACCAAAATTGGTTGCTACTGACGTATTATCATTACTATTGACAACGAATTTAACATCTGATGTATTATTATAAATATCAGTTGCTTTAACAATAATGCTATTTTCACCTGAAACAAGTAATAACTCGGATGAAAAAGTATTATCTGCGTTTAATGCGATATTTATGTTATTTATCAATACTTCTTTAATTTTACTTTCAGCGATTACTTTACCTTTTACTGTAATTTTCTTTTCTTTTATAGATTTGAAACCACGACTAATATCAGGACTTATAATCGTAATTGTTGGTGGCGTTTTAGCTTGGATAAATGAAATAATCTCACTAGTTTTCAAAATATTCAATGGCTTTATATCTAAAGCACTTATATCGAATGAATAAAGTGAGACTGTATCTTTTGTGAAAGAATAACTTCTGTCATTGTATGTATAATGATGTTGATAATAAAGAAATTTACCATCATTGCTAAAGATGGGATTATCCGTGCTATTTTGTTTATCCCCTATTGTTATAACATTAGTTAAATCGCTGGTTTTATATATAAAAATTTTACATTCTTTAGAAGGATATTCTTTTTTATATTTATGATTAATAATTGTAATATATTTATTATCAGGACTAAATTCACCAAAAGATAAATCCTTTGTAGTATTTTTGGTATCTGGATTAAGTTCTCTTAAATATAATTCGCCACTCCTCTTGGTTGTACTTTTATAATTGCCAGTATAACTATCAATTACACAAATGCTATCTTTAGCAAGATAAGCAATGTATTTAGCATCTTTGCTAATAATGATGGAAGGTAGCCACCAATTATCGTTTACAATATTATTTATTGAATATTGCGAAATAACTTCACCTGTAATAAAATTCCAAATTTTAACATTTTTATCTTCTGAAATACTTATAACTTTTGCACCATCAGGGCTAAATTTGAATATTTTAATTGGCGATGTATGTCCTTCATACGTTTTAACCATTTCGCCGGTTAATATATTATATAATTTTATTACCTCATCAGAACCAGCAACTGCAATAAATTTATTATCTGGGCTAAACTCAATAGTAGAAATATATGATTTATCGTTTCCTTCTAATATATTTAAAGATTCCTGCAAATTAGTTTTACCAGCTAATTTAATAATTCTAAGATAATGTTTATACATTTTTAAATCACTATACCATATAGAATAAGAAAAAGCAATTAAACTTTCATCATTTGAAAAAGTATATAATCTTGGCTCGTCGTCCCACCCTTTCCCATTTATGAATTCAGTAAAAGTATGTAATTCAAGAAAATTTTTATTAAATAAACAAAATTTATTACTATTTTGAAAACCATAATCATCTCGTTTATACCCCATTAAAGCAATTTTATATAAAAGACTCCAATGATTGAATTTATATAAAAAATATGTGGATTTAGGAGATACAACGATTTTTGATATACTATTATAAAGTTCCCATTTATCTTTTGTATCAAAAGACCTTAGTAAAATTTGTCTTGTACCAAGATTTTGAGAAAATATGGTATTATTCATTAAAATAAAACCGATTATTAAAATAAGAATTTTTTTCATAAGCTTAATTTTTAATTTTATTTATCAACTAATTTTCAATTATTTAGCGTAAAATATCATTTTATTTGATTGCAACTAACGAAAAAAAATATGCACAGTTGGCTGGTTTTTAGTGCGTGGCAATAAGTGCGTCGGCAAAAACCAGCCAATTGTTGCATATTTTATGTTAGCGTTTTTATTTTTTTCGTCATTTCGTCTGTTGATATTCATTTTATTATTTGCTTTTTTTATTTACCCACAAATTTATGAAATATTTTTTATCCGCAAAATTGCTGACGCAAATCGGCGGTAGAGAATGTGCAACCGAGAAGTTAATTTTTGCAACCGAATCAAAAAATTAAATTTATTGGTTCTTTGATTTTTGCGAAGCGTGAGCCAATGCGCGTGGGGCAAAAATCAAAGTGCCAATACATTATTCGGTTGCAAAATTTGACTTCGCTGCGTGTCATTATTAATTTTTTCATTATCCTAAAAAATAATTGCGGCGGCAGCCGCAATTTCTTTTTATTTATTTTTTTTACTGATTATCAGCGCGAAACATAAACAAAACCTGCTTTTGTTCTTTTCGTACCATTTATCCAATATTCGAGAACATAGAAATATGTACCACACGGAACATCTTTTCCTTTGTATTGTCCATTCCACAAATTGTGAATATTATTTGATTTGTGAATTTCGTTTCCCCAGCGATTATAAATTGTACATTCTGCTTGAATATCCAATTTTGTATTGGCTTGAAAAAGATCATTTATTCCGTCATTATTCGGTGAAATAGCATTTGGTATTTCTAAAACAAAATCATCAAACGATTCATTAACCAAAACCAAAAATTGGTAAGGAAACCCTTCGCAACCAAAAATGGAATTTTCGATGACTGTAATATTATGGATTCCGGCGGTATTCCATTTTATTATAATTGTATCTGTTTCACTGTTTAATTTATTATTATCTAAAAACCAAGTAAATGTTGAACCAGTTGAACCATTTAAAACTTGATAAATTTGCGTTTGATTAATGGTAACGGTATCAATATATTGTGCGTGCTGTTGTTGCATTAAAACGACAAACAAAATTAAAAACAAAATAATATGTTTTATACATTTCATTTATGAATTATTTGTAAAGTATTTAATGGTTGCGCAATGAGAGAATTTATAGTGCCTGAAAGTATTAAATTTTTACAATTTTTATCTGTAACATTTACTAAATGATAGTTTCCTGATTGTGTACCGATTGTATAAGGATTTTGTGTAATTCCGTTTTGTACAATTATGGTTCCGTTTCGTGTATATTCTAACGAAAACGGCAAATAACCGGTGAATATAACTTTCAAAATATTACCACTACACAGATTTGCATTATCAAATTGTGCGGTTGGTTTTGCTACTCGTGCGACTTTTAATTTTGATGTGTCGCCTTTGCAATTTCCAGCGTTTACTTCAAAAACCCAAATGCTATCTAAACCTGCGGTGTTTGACCATGCAATATTTATGCTGTCAGTGGTTGCGCTTGCGATTATTGTTCCGCTGCCGTGATAAATTCCCCAAGTATATGTAGAACCTGCGGTTTTCGGCACTTTGTAATATTCGGTGCTACCAACACAAACCGTGTCGGGATTTGTTACGATTTGCGAAAAAACGGTATTCGCTAAAAGTATCAATAAACTGATAGACAATAATTTTTTCATATTTATAACATTTATTTGTGTACAATTTTAATAATTTGCGGTTGTGGATTAATTGTTAGTTGTTTTGTAACAGTTTGTTGTTGTATGTTTGTAAAAATTACAATTAGCGTAACCGTGTATGTGCCTGTATTAACATACGTGTGCGTTGGATTTAATAATGTTGATGTTTGATTGTCGCCAAAGTTCCAGAGAACAGATTGAATACTATTGGCGTTTAATGTAAATTGAGCACTCTGACAATTTATAGTATAAGTATAATCAAGACACGCTTGTGGATTAAAATAACTTGAAATAAAGTTTGGAAGTTTGGAAGCAAAATTAACACCCAACGGTGCAATTATTGCTTTATAAATAAAATTGCAATTCGTACCTGATAAATTCGGATTGTTAATGACTGAAAAAAAATTTTGTCGATTAACTATAAGACTACTTGAAATATATATTTTACTATCAATTCCAATTTGTAAATGAACCAAATCAAGTGAATTTGTATTATTATAAATTAAAGAAAGATTATTAAAATCAATATTTCCATTAGAAATAAGCACTTGATTTAACTGAGCAAGATTAGACAAATTCCGTGTGGTAAAATATAGTTTACTACCGTCAGGCGAAAATTCAACCGCTATGATACTATTAAAGATTCCGGTAAAATCCTTAATCTTATTATTTGTGATTGCTCCAGTGGTACAATTAAAATCATAACAAATAATCTGATTATTACTTGTTGTTTCCGCTATTTTATTACCTTGCGGATTAACCTTAAAAGTTTGAAAACCCGTATTTAAATTTATATAAGATGATGCATTTGATATTACAGGTGCTAAATTTAAACCAGAAGAATTGATAAGATAAGCATAAAACTTGGTTTGCGAACGTAAAATTAACCAATAACCAGAACAATCAGAGTGCTTTGTACCTGTTACTGAAATAATTGTATCGCTGTTAAATAGAATATTGGTTGAACCTGTAACTGCACTGCCTAAACCATTATTCAGTTGCATATCAATTATTGTAAAATAACAACCAAAATTATTGGGAGTAACATCAGTATTATAGACTGATAAAAATACATAATATTTTTGTTTATTTTGTGGAATTGGAATTACTAATTTATTCGGCAATACAAGTTGACTTGAACTCAAAAAAGAGCTAATCAAATTACCATTTTTATCAATAATCGAATTTGTAATTGATTGATAAGAACCAGCTATAAAAAGCAAATTACCCAAACTATCAGACATTGGAGATGTACAAATTCCTGTCTGTTGAGTAATAGCGGTAGTTTTCTGAGTAGGCGGATTGGAATTAAAATCGAGCCAAAAATTATGTGGCAATACCCAATTGGCTGCTTCTTTTTGGGCAAAAACGTGCACACTTACACTTATAATAATGTATAAACAAATATATTTCAACATCAGGCAAAATTTTAAAAAGAAAGTGAGCAAACCAATTTTGTTCACTCACTTTCTAATATTATACTATTACCATTGACTCAGTGTAATATCGCGCACTAAGCGTACATTTACACCTAATGAAGGAACATTTGTGAAGAATAAAGAAAGGTTATCGCTATTATTTTTGTCCATGTATGCAAAAACGCCGCAACCTGGCACTAAACTTGGGTTGCCAGGTAAGTAAAGCCAAAAAGCTGCAAAATTAGGTGAATAATCTGGTCCACCATTTTTTGTACCATCGTAACCACAAAGTAGATTGCTACGTATTAGATTTGTATTTCCAATGATTGAAACAAATTTATTTATATCAGTCATTGTTGGCATATGAAAGCCTGTAATTGAGTTGTAATTTTTATCTGCCATATAAGGATCCCAGTCATTTGTGGTGCTATTTGAAAACGGCGCTGTACCATAATTATTATACCATTGTGGATATATACCGTGAATTCTGCCAGTGTTATCGCCAGGATAGTAATATACAGTGCCAGTAGAAATATTTGAATATAAATCTTCAGATAACCATTCTTGTAGATGCCCGTATCCATCTTTAAATTTTCTCGTTTTATGGAAAACATAGTCGCCAATATTATTATCCCAAATTAGAATACTGTCTTTTTTGATCATAACATTTGCTTTTAGTATAGGCACAGAATAATTGTACGGAACAATTTTCGCAACTCCTTTAACTTGTTGATTTTCATTTAAAAGATTTTGTTCTTTTTGGCAACCAATAAAAATAAAGGCTGCAACTAAAGAAATACCTAAAAGTCTAACTAAATTTTTTTTCATTGTAAAAAGATTTAAATTGTTAAAAATAAATTATTATGATGTTAATTTTGTTGAAGTACATCAACTGAGAGTACATCAAAACTCTCTAAATAATTCAAGTATCCATAACATCTGCTCCTTTCGTTTTAATTGTTAATACAATCGGCGTTTTTATAAATGCTAACGAAAAAAAATTGCAGACGGTTGCGCATTTTTTCATGTGCGTCGGGCTGTGCGTCAGGGAAAAATGCGCAACTGGACTGCAATTTTATGTTAGGCGCTTTTTCTTCCGGTAAAATCCTTCGCGACAAATCTGTCCAAATGATTGAAACTGCAAGCCAAAAAAAATTTGTTCCCTTTTAATTTTTTTAGGCTTGCAGTTTCAATCACTTTTGTATTGAAATACCACAAAGCAATTCACCGAAAAAGTGCTTGACATAAAATTGTTGTTCATTTTCGCATTTCCACGACGCTCAAAATTACAAATCAAATTTCTAATTCACGAAAATTTTCCACCGAAAATTTTTTTGACAAATTCATTCACATCAATTTCTTTCGACAAATTCATTTACCGAAATTTCTTTCGACAAATTCATTTATCGAAATTTCTTTCGACAAATTCATTTATCGAAATTTCTTTCGACAAATTCATTTATCGAAATTTCTTTCGCAAATTCATTCACCGATAATTCTTTCGAAAAATTCATTTATCGAAAATTCTTTCGACAAATTCATTTACTGAAAACTCTTTCGACAAATTTATTTATCGAAATTTCTTTCGCAAATTCATTCACCGATAATTCTTTCGACAAATTCATTCACCGATAATTCTTTCGACAAATTCATTCGCTGAAATTTCTTTCGACAAATTCGATTACCGAATTTTCTTTCGACAAATTCATTCGCCAAAATTTTTATCGACAAATTCATTTACCGAAAATTCTTTCGACAAATTCAATCTCCAAAATTTTTATCGACAAATATATTTACCGAAAACTCTTTCGACAAATTCATTCGCCAAAATTTCTTTCGACAAATTCAATTACCGAATTTTCTTTCGACAAATTCATTTATCGAAAATTCTTTCGACAAATTCATTTACCGAAAACTCTTTCGACAAATTTATTTATCGAAATTTCTTTCACAAATTCATTCGTCGAAATTTCTTTCGACAAATTCGATTCGTAATTTTCAAAACTCCAAAGAACTTTTATTTCTCAAATCGCAAACTTCATTTGGAGCTACTCAACGAGTAGCGCCTAACGAAAAAAAATTGCAACCGTACCCGCATTTTTTCATGCGCGTCAGCCCGTGCGTCGGCGAAAAATGCGGGTATGGATTGCAATTTTATGTTAG
>Ga0265327_10005616_pt1 | contig 10388 bp, 14 predicted proteins | sample 41621metaG_FD_202089 | JGI IMG/M metagenome (GOLD analysis project Ga0265327, IMG submission 202089) | Rhizosphere microbial communities from Carex aquatilis grown in University of Washington, Seatle, WA, United States - 4-16-21 metaG | ecosystem: Host-associated > Plants > Roots > Rhizosphere... | reverse complement strand
ATCCGCAAGATCGCCCGGGCGGCGGTGGACAAGATGGCGGCCCAGGGCGGGGAATGCGACTTCGTCAGCGCCGTGGCCCTGCACTATCCGCTGCACGTGATCATGGAGATCATGGGGGTGCCCGAGGCCGACGAGGCGCGGATGCTGATGCTGACCCAGGAGCTGTTCGGCGCCGCGGATCCGGAGCTGGGCCGCAAGCCCGCCGAGACCCAGCCGGACGAGCAGCGCGTCGACATGGGGGTGCTCACCGACTTCATCAACTATTTCACGCAGTTCTCCGAAGCCAAGCGCGCCAATCCGTCGGACGACCTCGGCAGCCTGATCGCCAATTCCAAGATCGACGGCCAGCCCATCAGCCATTTCGAGGCGATGAGCTACTACATCATCGTCGCCACGGCCGGACACGACACCACCTCCTCTTCCACCGCGGGGGCCATCTGGGGTCTCGCCCAGAACCCGGGGGAGCTGGCGAAGCTGAAGGCCGATCCCAGCCTGATCCCGGGCCTGGTGGACGAGTCGATCCGATGGATCACGCCCGTGAAGACCTTCATGCGCACGGCCATGGAGGATACCGAGATCGGCGGCCGCAAGCTCTCCAAGGGCGACTGGCTGATGCTTTGCTACGCCTCCGGCAACCGCGACGAAGCGGTGTTCGAGGCGCCCAACGACTTCCGCGTGGACCGGCTGCCCAACAAGCACCTGGCCTTCGGCTATGGCGCCCATCTGTGCCTGGGCCAGCACCTGGCCAAGATGGAGATGCGGATCCTGTGGGAGGAATTGATCCCGCGGCTGAAGTCCCTGGAGCTGGCGGGTGAGCCGGCCATGAGCCAGGCGGTGTTCGTCAATGGGCCGAAGAAGCTGCCCATCCGCTTCGAGATGAGCTGAGTGAGCCTGGAGCCCCGGATCGCCGCTTATGTGGCCGGGCGGATGCCCCAGGCCGCTGACGTGGCGGTGGACAGTCTGGCGCGGATCTCCGGCGGGGCCAGCCGGGAGACCTATCGCTTCCGCCTGACCTGGACCGAGGACGGCCGGGTGCTGGAACGCAGGATGATCCTGCGCCGCGATCCACCGGCCAGCCTGATCGACACCGAGCGGCGGATCGAGTTCGAGGCCTATCGCGCCTTTCACGGCTCGGCGGTTCCGGTGCCGGAGATGCTGTGGCTGGAGGAGGGGAACGGGCCCCTGGACCACCCGTTCTTCATCGCCGAGGAGATCGCAGGCTTCCAGGCCTCTCCCGCACTGCTTTGGGCGGCCCCCTATCTGGGGACCCATGAGGCCCTGGCGGAGCGAAAGTGGACCATCCTCGGCGAGATCGCCCGGGCGGATCCTAGCGCGCTGGGCCTGACAGAGGTGATGACAGTCGTGGCGCCCGGTGACTGCTGGACCCGGGAGCTCGGCTACTGGGAGGGCGTCCTGGACGAAGACGAGGCCGAACCCCTGCCGATCATCCGCGCCGCCGTCCGCTGGCTGCGCGCCAATCCGCCACCTCCGCCGGAGCGCATCCATGTGGTTCACGGCGACTACCGAACCGGCAACTTCCTCTATGACGCCCACGGCGACATCCATGGGGTGCTGGACTGGGAGATGGCCCATCTGGGGGACCCGCTGGAGGACCTGGGCTGGAGCCTCAATCCGGTCTGGACCTTCGGTCGCGGCCTGGCCGGAGGGCTGGTTTCGCCGGAGCGCGCCATCGCGATCTGGGAGCGGTCCAGCGGCCTCGCCGCCGACCCCGCGGCGCTGCACTGGTGGGAACTGTTCAACTGCGTGAAGGCCCAGGCCATCTGGATCTCCAGCGCGGCGGCCTGGACCTCGGGCGGCAATCGCGAGCCGATCATGGTCTATCCGCCCTGGGCCCTGCAGAACGCTCAGGACCGGGCTGCGCTGAAGGTGATGGGGCGGCTATGAAACCCGATGTGCCCGCCGTGCTGGCGGAACTGGCCGGCCTGGTGGCCCGCAATGCGGCGCCGGACATCCATCCCGCGGACCGGGCCGGCGCGCTCGGGCTGTCGGCGGCTCTGCTGGGCCTGGCGGCTCAGGCCTGGGACGGGGCGGCCCAGAATCTGGTGATTGAGAACCGGGCGATCCGAGCCCTGTTGGCCCACGGCGCGGATCTGCTCCCTGAGGCGGCGGCCCTGGCCGCGGGGACCGATGAGGACCTGCGGATTTCCGCCCTCGGCGCCGAGAACGCGCGGCTGCGGTCGGCGCTGATCGCCCTGCAGGTTGTCGTGGAGACGCGCCCGGACGCCGAGGCGGCGGCGCTTAACGAGGCGATCTGGGCGGAGCTGATCGCCTCCACCGAGCGCCGGCTGGTGGCCGGATCACCCGCCTAGCCATTGGCGGCGCGGGAGTCAGCCGGCGCCTGGGCCCGGTCGGTCATGCCGTAGTCGCGGGCGACCTCGGCGATGCGCAGGCGATAGGTCTCGAACACCACCGCGCGCCCCTCCGCCTGAGCCGAGCGGTGCGGCGGCAGGGCCCGCCAGGCCGCAACAGCGGCCTCATCGCGCCAGAAGGAGAGGGAGAGGATCTTGCCTTTCTCGGTCAGGCTTTCGAACCGCTCGATCGACAGGAAGCCGTCAATCCCATCCAATAGGGGGCGCAACTCGGCGGCGATGTCGAGATAACGCTGATGGGTTTCGGGGTGGGGCTTCACTTCGAAGATGACAGCGATCATGCCGGTTCAACCAACTGCAGGAAGGTGCGTTCCTCGGAGAGGATGAAACGCTTGCCTTGTGCGTCGGCGAAATTGGCCCGGCTGTCAGGATCGGTCCGCAGGCGGGCGCGATAGGCTTCATAGGCCGCCAGGCTGTCGAAGGAGATCATCGCCAAGGCGATGTTGTTGGTCCCCTCATGGGGCAGCCAGTAGCCGTGGAGGTCGCCCCCGCAGGCGGGGATGATGCTGAGCCAGTTCCGGGCATAGGCCTCGAAGGCGTCGCGCTGGAAGGGATCGATGACATAGCGGATGCAGCAGGTGACGGTCATGGGATCTCGCGGCTTTCAGGAGGTGTTCGCAGGGACCTCTTAGCCCCGCAACGGCGGGCCATGGTTCGGTCTGGACCGAACTGTCGATCCTGGTCTCGCAGGCATGGTTCGGCTAAGATCGAACCATGAGAACTGGACCAGACATCGCCCGCATCGCCGCCCTGCTGGGGGATCCGGCGAGAGCCAATATGATGACCGCCCTGCTTGGCGGGGTGTCGCTCACTGCCGGCGAATTGGCGCGGGAGGCCGGCGTTACGCCCCAGACCGCCAGCTCCCACCTGGCCAAGCTCACCGAGGGCGGCCTGCTCTGCCTGCGAAAGCAGGGGCGGCACGCCTACTACGCCCTCTCCGGGGAGGACGTGGCCGGCGTGATGGAGAAGCTCATGGGTCTGGCGGAGCGGGCGGGGCACTCGCGGGTGCGGACCGGTCCCCGGGAGCCGGCCCTGCGGCGGGCGCGGGTCTGCTATGACCACCTGGCGGGGGACCTGGGGGTGGGCATGCTGGAGGCCCTGGTGGCCCGCGGCGTCATCGCCGACCAGGGGGGCGCCCTCAGTCTCACCGGGGAGGGCGAAGGGTTCCTTCGGACGTTCGGGGTCGAACCCCTGGGCCTGGCGTCGGGGCGGCGGCCGATGTGCAAGGCCTGCCTGGACTGGAGCGTGCGGCGCAGCCACCTCGCCGGCGCGGTGGGCAAGGCTCTTCTGCAACAAATCTATGCCAGGGGCTGGGCGCGGCGGGTGGAGGGCGCGCGGGTGGTGGCGTTCAGCGCGCCGGGTCTGCGTGCGTTTGGTGAGACCTTCGGCGTGGATCTGGCCCTTCGGGCTCAGGTCTGAACTGTCGATGCCAGGCGCGGCGGCAGCCGGTTTGTCTGAGGCGCATGCTCCGCTTCTCAACGCCCGCGCCGCGACGGAAGGTGCGCATCTGCTTGCGATTGGGCGACGAATGTTCTACTTATGTTCCGTCGTGTCCTCGCGTGCGCGAGGCGTGCGGATCGTCCGCCAGCACGGCTTTCACGTGACGCTGGAGACGGTTCGGATGGGAGTGCAGGACACAATGACGGTGTTCGTCGACGACTTCGCTTTGGAACAAGCCAGCACCCGGCTCGCCGAGATCCTGAGCCTGATCGAAGCCATTGAGACTGGGGAACTGCTGGCGGACGCCCCGGCCTCGCCGGGCGGCCGGCTTCGTCATCAGACGGGCGTCAATCTTCTGGCGATTGTCCAGCGTGAAGTCACGGCCTTGATCCGCGACATTCGGCCGACCCTGGCCTGACCGTCCAGGCAGTTTCGTCGCGACCCGCTGCGGCGACCAGACCCGCCGCCTCTGCGTGAGGATGCCCAGCGCCTGGCGGGCTTTTCCGGAGGCTCTTCGCCCTTCGCTGCTCGCGGCCCCGATCCAGAATTCACACCTAAAAGTTGCATATACAACTTCAAGATGCAAATATGGATCTGCCAAACAGGAGGTCCACCATGTCCACCCTCTCAACCATCAGCGACTACAGCGCCGCCGTTGAATCGTCGTTCGTGTCGGAGTTCGGCGGCGTCGGCGACGGCGTCACAAACAACGACACCGCCTTCACGAACGCCGAAGCTTCCGGCTACGAGCGTATCTGGCTGGCGCAGGGGCGCTTCCTGACCACCAAGCCGGCGAGCTTCTTCCGCAAGCGTTATGTCGGCCCCGGAAAGGTCTATTTCGGCACAGTCAATGGTTCGCTGAGCAATTTCAGCCGCTATAGCTCTGACGTGCCGTGGTTTGGAACCGGAACATCATATAACGAGAGCGCCGATATTCAATTCTCGGAGGTCGAATTCAAGCAGATCAACAGCGGAATTCGTCATGAGTTCACGAAGAGCCCCAGCACTGGATTTCCGCCCTACTTCTATGCGCCTTCGACGCCGCAGTTCGTCCAGTTCAATCAGGCGGGCGGCAGCTCGGGCTATGCCGGCGTGCTCGCGGCGGCCGTGGCGGTCGGGGCGACCGTGCTGCAGATCACAGGTGGAACGGTCGGCTGGGCGGTCGGCGCCAAGATCGGCCTGACGTCCGGCGCCGCAGCGGACGGGACCATCATCGAGACGGCGACCATCGCCAGCGTGAACACGGGCGCCGGCACCATCACCCTGACGGCGCCAATCACCCATGCCTATGTGGCCGGCTCCGTGATCAATTTCGGCTACCGGACGATGAATCCGTACCAGCTGGGCATTGTGAACCACACGGGCGGCGGTGACGCCTATATGTGGTGCGCGCGGGTCATCGTGTCGTCGCCGGCGCTCGCCTCGCAGCCGTCGTTCGACAACATCGCCACGGGCGGCCTGATCGGCGGCGACATCACCCTCACGGAAAACGGCAACTACGCCACCGGTTGGGAAGCCCAGTACATTGACACCGGCAAGGACGTGGCGGTGGTGGGTCGGGTCGACAGCTACATCCGCACCAACAATTCCGGCGCCCGCAACGTCATGTGGCTTCACGACTACGCCAAGATGGACGTGCCCAACCTCACCAACAATCTGAAGCCGATTGACGGGGTGTGGGTCGCGGCGATGTACGCCAAGACCGGCCTGGATCTGACGCGTTCCGTCTGCTCTGTGGCTGCGATCGCGGTTCCCACCGACCAGAAGATCGCCCTTAACGCGCAGGTCAGCGCTCCCGGCCCCACGAACGGCAATGGCTTCGTGGCGACGACCACCGGCGGTGTCTATCTGTGGTCGAGCACGGACGGCGCAGGGCGATATGCGCAGCTCTGCAACAGTTCGGCGTCTCTGCTTCTTCGGCCCGCTTCCCTGCAGGTCAATGTCGCGACCGACTTCGGCTCCAACGCGGTCTCGGCCGGCTCCATGACCCTTAGCGGCAGCGGGTCAGTCGGGGGTAACCTGACCGTTGGCGGGACCACCACCAGCCTCAACCTCATCGCCACCAACAGCCTGGGCGTCGCCGCGAACAAGCCGCTCTACCTCTCCGGCCTGGGCGGCAACTCGTACTTTATCTTCGATTCCTCGGCGAACGTGATCGCTCTCTACAAGAGCGGCGTCCAGGTCGCGGTCTGGTAGCCGACCCCGTGCGCCCATTCGCCAAATCCCACCAGCGTCGCAAACCTATGGAGAGACCATGAAGCTCAATATCGACCAGGTTCTCAGTGGCCTCGACGGTGCGCCGTTGACCGCGGATGGCGACCAGTCCCTGACCTTGAAAGTGGTCGTGGCCAATGCCCTCCTGCAGCCGCAGCAGGAGGACCCGCAGGTCCAGGGTCTGGCCTACCGCCTCTATACCCTCGCCCAGACGATTCATGCGGGCGAGCAGGTGGAGCTTGAGGCCGCCGACATCGATCTGATCAAGAAGCGCCTGGAGCGGGTCTATCCCCCCATTGTCGTGGGGCAGAGCTGGAACATGCTCGAAGGGAAGTAATAGGCCTGGCCGGCGGGCGTCGCTAAGCCGCGGCGTTTGCCGACCAGTTGTGGAGGGAGTCGGTGTCGTTCGCCGGCTCCCTTTTCTCATGCGCCCCTGAGTCCGTCGGGAGCGCCTGAGGGCGGGGCGGCCCTCAATCCTGGTCGGCCGAGGCGCCCCATCTGCGCACCAGGCGGCCGGTTGCGTCGCGACTCCAGGTGGCGGCCAGGCGGGGGCGACGGGGCGCAAGGAGGCGGTCGAGCAGGGTCCCGATCAGCGGGAGGCCTTTGAAATCGCGGGAGGGTTGGATGACAGCCATGGGAAGCCTCCGTCTGGTATGACGAACAAGGTCGATATATACCCTAGGGGACTATATTATCAAGAACCACGGATTGGACAGATGAGCGCAGCCGCCAAGGAAACCGCCAAGCTGGCCAACCGGCTGAAACGCATCCGCGGACAGATCAAGGCGCTGGAGCAGGCGGTCGACGAAGGCAAGCCCTCGGGGACCATCCTGCAGCAGGCGACCTCGGTGCGCGGCGCGCTCAACGGCTTCATCGTCAAGGTGATCGAAAAGCACATCCGCGACGAGGTGGTGGATCCCGCGGCTTCCAAGCAGGATCCCCGGTCCCTGGCTGCTGATGAGTTGGTGGAGGTGATCCAGGCCTATCTGACCTGAGGTGGCGGATCATAGCTTCGGCGTCCAGCCCGCCCGGAATCTGTCTGTCTTGTCTGTGGCCCAGTCGGCCAGGTCCGGCAGGAAGGGGGTTGCGTCGAACACATCGCGGCAGAACTGCGCCACCTTACGGCGCTTGTCCGACCAGCCGTTGGGCGGTGGGGGTGGCATCCACGCCCTGGGCAGATAGTCGCCATGGTCCTGTCCTTCCGACGACAGGATCTCATACCACTCGGTCTTGGCGGGGTTGGACGAGTTGGCCTTGAAGGCCGGTCCATAGCGTCCGAGCGCTCGGGTGTCGGTATCGTAGTCGCGCCAGAGGGCGCTCTCGGCGGCGGCGCCCGCGGTGAAGAACACCTTGAGCACGCCGTCCTCGAGGGATGACAGGATCACAATGCGGCGCAAGGCGGCGGAGCCAGCGGCCAGTTCTGCATCATCCAGGGCGGTGTCATCCACGGCGGCGGCGGTGAGGACGGCGGTATCGAAACGGATCTTCGAGGTTCGCCGGCAGGTCTCGGTCACGGTCTCCAGCACCACCCGCGCCCCCAGGCTGTGGCTGATGAACGAGACCTCCGAGCCCGTGAAGGCCGGGCTGGTGAGGAAGTCGGCGAAGCGCGCGCCCACGGCGCGGCTGTGCTGCAGCGCGGTGAACCAGCTCCAACCGATGAGGCCATCGCCAGGCCAGAGCACCGTCACCACCAGGTCCGCCGCGGACATGGCCAGGCCCAGGGGGCCGAGGCCCTCAAATTCCTGGCTCATCGGCCCGCCGGCCTTCACCCCGTGGTCGACATTGAAGTTGAACCCGTGGATCACGAAGCAGACGCGCTTGCCCCGAAACACCTCTGGGACCTGGGCCCAGGGCACCCAGTTCGCGCCGGTGAGCCGCGCATCGGGCCAGGCCAGGTTCGACGTCACCGGGTCGAGGGCATAGAGCTCGCCGGCGGTCACCCCGGTGCTGGAGGAGGCGATGTCGCGGAAGGACAGGTAGTAGAGCTTGTCCATCGCCGCCTACTTGCCGCCCCCACGCAGCTTGCCAAGCGCGCTGAGGGCGTCGGACATCGAGCTCGACAGGTCTTTGGCCGCGGGCGCCAGGGGCACGGCCACCAGCCCGACGATCACCGGCAGCACCCAACTCTCCAGGGTCTCGGCGCCCGGCTGGATGGCTTCGTAGCCGAGGGACAGGCCGAGCGCGACCATGGCGGCCCAGAACTGGGCGCGGGTCTCATAGACCTCCTCGGCCGAGTCGAAGGCCGCCTGGACCCGGGTGTCCAGGGCAGTCGCGAACCGGGCGGCCAGGGCCTGGGCCGCCTGCAGAGCCGCCTCACTGGGCGCCGCCGCGCCCACGGCCGGTGACTGGATGAGGGCGGCGGCCAGCAGGTCGGCCGAGGCCTGGGGCATGCCCCAGATGTCAGAGATGACCTTGGCGGCCTCGTCCTGGCCGAGGAAGGGCAGACCTAGGCGGACCCCCTGGCGAATGGTTTCCGGCCCTTTGCCGCCGCCGCGGCCCGCTCGATACTGCAGCAGCAGGGTCTTCTCGTAGTCGGCGCCATAGGCCGCCTTCAGGGCGGGGGCCACCTTGACCGCCAGGGCGCGGACCTTGCCGAACCCGACATAGGGCAGGCCGGCAGTGTGCTGGGTCCCGGGGATGGGGAATACGAACAGGGTCTTGCCGATGGCCTCCACGGCCCCGAACGCCGCCACGCCGAGCGCGCCGACGGCGGCGATAAAGACCGGTATCTGATCCGCCGAGAACGTCATCCGTCCCTCCCCAGGCGGCGATCGGCGCCCCGTGGGAACGCCATCGCAAGGCGCGCTGTCGGCCGGGGCAAACCCAGCCTGTTCAAGGGCTAGCATCAACGGCGAGGGGCAGCAATCGCTGGGCGAACTGCGCGCACCCACCCGCCATGGGTGGATCGGCCGGCTCAGGCGCCATCGCTGGCCTGCCCCAGGATATCCAGGGTGAGGGGGTCCGGCGCGCCGCCATAGAACCGCGCCAGGGCCTGGTGGAACAGCGGCTCGCCTGGGTCGGCGGCGGCGAACAGGGTCATGCACGAGCGGAACTTCCGATCGTCGGGCTTGCCGAAAATCTCAAAGGCCGACCGCGCGGGATCGGTCAGGAGCACCAGGCGGGTGAGGCCCTTGAGCCGCGGGCCCAGCACCGGGTGGGCCAGGAAGGCCTGGGCCTCGGCGAGATCGGCCAGGGCGTAGGTCCGGGCCATGTCGGTATGGCCGAGGCCAGCGATCTGCGGAAAGACGAACCACATCCAGTGGGTCCGCTTCTCCCCGGCGGCCAGCTCCGCCCTCACCCGTTCGATGACTGGGGCCTGGGCGTCGAGGAAACGGTCGAGGGGGTCTGGCATGACGGGGGCGAGACTACCGCCGTCCCGTTGGCGGCCGCGATCGGAAATAGCGACCAGGGCCCATCGACATCGGCGCCGTCCTCGGGTTTGCTGCGCCGCCCGGCTTTTGCGTCGGGCCAAGCCTGCAAACCATTTCAAACGGGGACGAATTTCCACATGGCTCGAATGGCGCCTGAACCTACGCCGGAGACCCAGCATTTCTGGGACGGCTGTCGAAACGGGGAGCTGCTGCTGCAGCGGAATGCGGCGACGAAGGAGGCCTATTTCCCGCCCCGTCCCTTCGATCCCAAGACAGGATCCCGGGACGTGGAGGTGTTCAAGGCCTCGGGCCGCGCCACCCTGCACTCCTATGTGATCAATCACCGGCCGCGCCCAGACATGGGGGCCGAGCCCTACGCCATCGCCGTGGTGATGCTGGAGGAGGGGGTGAAGATGATGACCAATATCGTCGGCTGCCCGCAGACCCCGGAGGCCCTGCAGCTGGACATGCCGCTGAAGGTCACCTTCGAGAAGATCAGCGACACCATCTCGCTGCCCCTGTTCACGCCCGCCTGAGCCGATCCCATGAAACAGAAATCCATCGCGGTCGTCGGGGCCGCTGAAACCACCCGCATGGGCAAGATCCCGGACGTCTCGGTGATCGGCCTGCACGCCGACGCGGCGCTCAACGCCATGGCCGACGCCGGCCTCAATCCCTCGGACATCGACGGCGTGGCCACCGCCGGGGTCTCGCCCGTGGAACTGGCCCACTATCTGGGGATCACGCCGACCTATGCCGACGGCACCAGCGTCGGCGGATGCTCCTTCATGCTGCACGTCCGCCATGCGGCGGCGGCGATCAATGAAGGCTTGTGCAAGACCGTGCTGATCACCCACGGCGAGTCCGGCCGCTCCCGCGTGGGCGCCGGGGGCTTCGGCCGCTCGCCCTCTTCGCTGATGGGCCAGTTCGAGATGCCCTATGGGGTCACCAGCCCTCCCACCATGTTCACCGT
>Ga0265327_10005615_pt1 | contig 10390 bp, 8 predicted proteins | sample 41621metaG_FD_202089 | JGI IMG/M metagenome (GOLD analysis project Ga0265327, IMG submission 202089) | Rhizosphere microbial communities from Carex aquatilis grown in University of Washington, Seatle, WA, United States - 4-16-21 metaG | ecosystem: Host-associated > Plants > Roots > Rhizosphere >... | reverse complement strand
TCCTCAGCTACCTGCTCAAGCCGGTGCTGAAGGCGCGCGAAGCGTTTCGCGAGAGATAAGGAAACGGGATGCCGAACCGAACCAAGCGCATGAATCCTCGATCGACCGCGCTGCGCCGTGTGCTGGGGGCCGTGGCCTGCGCGCCGCTGTCGCTGGGCGCCGTGGCATACGCCGCGACCCCGGCAGCGCCGCGCTTGCTGGACTGGGGAAATTACGCGGATGACGGGGCGCGGGGGGGCCAGGCTCCCGTCGAGGCGCCGAAGCCGACACCGCGTCCGGCGCCGCCACCCCCAGCGCCCCCGCCATCCAGCGTTGCGGCGCCTGCAGCCGAAGGCGCTCGCGTCTTCTTCGAGCGAATGGTGAAGCAGGCGCTGGCGCTGAGCCCCGAGGTGCGCGAAGCGAGTGCCAGGTGGCAGGCCACCGAACACGACATCGAACAGGCGAAGGGGCAGCGTTGGCCGCAGGTCCAGTTCGGCCTGGCCTCCCCGTCGGCCACGTTCGGCAACGGGACCAACGATTCGGCCCGCAACGCGATCGGGGCGGTCTCGATCACGACCCCGCTGTACGACTGGGGCCGGATCAACAGCACCATCGGCAGTCGCACCGAAACCGCCAAGGCCACGTACCAGGAGCTCGAACAGGCGCGCGAGAAGGTCGCATTCGACACGGTCAGCGCGTTGGTCGAGCTCAGGCGCAACGAGCGCTTGCTGGCGCTCAGCCAGGCCTACGTGAAGCGCATGACCGAGCTGGTCGAGATGCTCGGCGAGATCGTCAGGAGCGACCGCGGCCGTGCCAGCGAATTGACGCAGGCACGGGCCCGCCGCCTCCAGGCGATGGCCACCCGCGACCTGGCCTTGTCCAAGCTGCGGGAAATCCAGGTCGGCCTGGTCAGGCTCGTGGGCGTGGAGGTCCAACTGCCGCCGCAAGTGCGTTGGGATGTCCAGGCCGTCGACCTGCAGGAAGCGCAGGCCGCGGCGCCGGAGCATCCGCTGCTGCAGCAGGCGCGCGCCGAGGCGAGGGCAGCCACCCTCCATGCGGACTCCGTGCGGGCATCGCGTTGGCCCCAGCTGAACTGGGTGATCGCGAAGACCACCCAGGAGGACAGCTTCGGCAACCGCCAGCCGTGGGCGACCGGCCTGTCGCTGCAATGGAGCCTGTTCCAGGGCGGATCGGGCGCCGCATCGGAGCGGGCCGCTTTCGAGCGTGCCCTGGCGAGCGAGGAAAAGGCATTGGCCGCCTCGCGCGATCTCGACTTCCGCTTGCGCACGGCCGCAGAACAGCGCGACGCCGCGCTCGGGCGCGCGAGCGAATACCTCGAACTGATCGCCGAGTCGGATCAGGTCCGCCGCATGTTCTTCGAGCAGTGGCATCACCTCGGCACGCGCACCTTGCTGGATGTACTCATCGCCGAGAACGACTTCTTCAACAACCAGGTTGCCCAGGCCAACAGTCTCGTCGACGGCGAGGCCGCCGACCTGCGCATGCGCTCCGATGCGGGGATCCTGCTGTCGTGGCTGGGAGACCCAGGCTACGGTGCGCCCGCACCGAAGGGCGACGCACGGTAGGCAATCCGACCCATCATCGAAAGGCGTCGCCGCCCGGGTCGGGCACCTGAAGGTCGCCGGCTTCACCGTCGATGCCGTGGAAGTCGCCGACACCGCGCCGGTCCGCAAGCGGTCGGCATGGCTGAACGCCGCGCCGCAACTGCTGCTCGACCGCCTCGCGCAGGACCTCGCCCGCGATCGGCTTGTGCAGCAGCGCCCAGCCGGCTTCTCGTGCGCCGCGCAGCGCGTCGGAGGCGGTCTCGCCCGTGGCGACCAGCACCGGAAACGCCCCATGTTCCGCCTGCAGCCGTTCGACCAGGTCGACGCCGCTTTCGGGGCCGGCCAGGCGCAGGTCGACGATCAACAGATCGGGCAGGCCGTTCGACGCGAAGAGCTGGACGGCGTCCTCGACCCGCTCGGCCAGGAAGGTCTGGCATCCCCACGTACGCAGCAATGTCGACATGCCTTGCAGGATGTCGGCTTCGTCATCGACGACGTAGATGCGCGCACCCAGGGCCGGGCGGTGGGTCTCCACTCCGCCGGTTGTTGCGCTGCCCTCCGTGGCCGGGGCGAGGTGCTCGTCGTCGACCACACCGGGCAGCTGCACCGTGAAGCGGCTGCCTGCGGCCGGCCGGGACCATGCGGCGATCTTGCCGCCTGCCAGCTCGACCAGCCGGTGGACGATCGCCAACCCCAGGCCCACACCCAGGCTGCGGTCGCGGCCCTGGTTGCCCACCTGGTAGAACTCCTCGAAGATGCGCGGCAGCGCGTCGGGGTGAATGCCCTCGCCGCTGTCTTCCACGCGGAGCACCGCCAGGTCGCCCTGGCGCGCCAGGCTGAGTCCCACGTGCCCGCTGGCCGTGTACTTGATCGCGTTGTCCATGAGGTTGCGCACGATGCGCGAGAACGCCAGGGTGTCGCCGGACCATGCCAGTGGAACCAGCCGGCATTCGAGCCGCAGTCCCTTCTCGCGTGCCGAGGCCTCGAATTCGTTGCAGAGATGGCGGCACAGGTCGTCCAGCCTCGCGGTTCGCCGCTCCGGGACGTAGTGCCCGCTCGACAACTGCGAGAGGTCGAGCAGGCCGTGCAGCAGCGCGCCGAGCGAGCGCGAGATCTTGTCGATGTGGCCTCCCACCTCGCTGAGCGTCTCCGGCGTGGGGTCGGCAGCCAGCACGGCACTGTAGACAGACAGCGCGTGCAGCGGCTGCCGCAGATCGTGGCTGGCCGATGCCAGCACGCGTGCGCGCGCGGTGGATTCGCGCTGGACGCGCCCCACCGCCGCCTGCAACGCCAGGTTGAGCCGCTCGACTTCCTCGCTGCGCCCGGTCAGGCGGTTGTTCGATGCGGCTAACGCCCGCGTCTGGGCGAAGCCGGCACGCGCGTTGCGCTCGAGCAGGTTGGCCACCACGCAGCCGATCATCGAGATCGTCAGCAGCAGGCTCATGGCCGACACCTGGTAGATGCGTGCCACGTGAACGTCGATGGCGGCGCCGTGGAGATGCCAGTTCCAGGCGAAGGTGACGCCCGCGGCGACCAGGCACATCGCGGTCTGCGCCAGCACGATGCGGGCGCGCAGGCGCAGCATGGCAAACCCGAAGACGACGTTGATGCACATGCCCATGAAGAAGTACATGTAGTCGTACGGATAGGGGGCGACCAGGAACGCGTAGCAATAGAGCAGGAAGCTCAGCACCACGGTCGTGAACAGCACGCCCTCGGCGTAGCGCTCGTCCTGCCTGAATCGCCGGGTCGAGGCGAGGCCCAGGGACAGCACAAGCAGAACGATCATCGCGATCCGGCAGCCGATCACGAGCCGCAGCACGTGCCCGGTTTCGAGATCGTTCGAGACGAAGATGTCCACCGTGAGGTTGAGCCCCAGGGTGACCACGGCCAGCGCCAGCGCGAGCCGGCGATGGGTCGAGAAATGGCTGCAGTAGGCATGCAGGAAGTTCCTCTCCTGAGCCGTCGACGCGAAGCGATCCGGCGGCTGCCACATCTGCTTGCAGGCCTCCCGGAGACCGACCCGTCCCAGTTCGCGAAACTCCGCCATCGACGCGCTCCCCTCTTGCTCATTCTTGTGTCTGGCCATTCTGCACCGGGCGCGCGAACACGCTCTAACATCCGCGGTTCCCGAGACAACACCCAAGACATGCCATGAAACTCGAAACCCTCGCCATCCACGCCGGCTACAGCCCCGACCCCACGACCAAGGCCGTGGCCGTCCCGATCTACCAGACCAGCTCCTACGCTTTCGACGACACCCAGCATGGCGCCGACCTGTTCGACCTGAAGGTGGCCGGCAACATCTACACCCGCATCATGAATCCGACCAACGCGGTGCTCGAGCAGCGCGTGGCGGCGCTCGAGGGCGGCGTGGGCGGGCTGGCGGTGGCCTCGGGCATGGCGGCCATCACGTATGCGATCCAGACCGTGGCCGAGGCCGGAGACAACATCGTCTCGGTCGCCAAGCTCTATGGCGGCACCTACAACCTGCTCGCGCACACGATGCCGCGCTTCGGCATCCAGACGCGCTTTGCGCCGCACGACGACATCGCCGCGCTGGAGGCCTTGATCGACGACCGCACCAAGGCCGTGTTCTGCGAATCGATCGGCAATCCGGCGGGCAACATCGTCGACCTGCAGGCGCTGGCCGATGCGGCGCATCGGCACGGCGTGCCGCTGATCGTCGACAACACGGTCGCCACGCCCATCCTGTGCCGGCCGTTCGAGCATGGCGCGGACATCGTGGTGCACTCGCTGACCAAGTACATCGGCGGGCACGGCACCAGCATCGGCGGCATCGTCGTCGACTCGGGCAAGTTCCCGTGGGCGCAGCACAAGGACCGCTTCCCGCTGCTCAACACGCCGGACCCGTCGTACCACGGCGTGACCTACACCGAGGCCTTCGGGCCGGCCGCGTTCATCGGCCGCTGCCGAGTGGTGCCCTTGCGCAACACGGGTGCGGCGCTGTCGCCGTTCAACGCCTTCCTGATCCTCCAGGGCCTGGAGACGCTCGCCCTGCGCATGGAGCGCCATACCGAGAACGCGATGAAGGTCGCCCAGTACCTGCGCGAGCACCCGCAGGTCGCGTGGGTCAAGTACGCCGGGCTGCCGGACCATCCCGAGCACGCGCTGGCGGTGCGCTACACGAGCGGGCGGCCGGCATCGATCCTGTCCTTCGGGATCAAGGGCGGACAGGAGGCGGGTGCGCGCTTCATCGACGCGCTGAAGCTGGTGGTGCGGCTGGTGAACATCGGAGATGCCAAGTCGCTGGCTTGCCATCCGGCCTCGACCACCCACCGCCAGCTCAACGACGAAGAGCTCGAGAAGGCCGGCGTGCCGCGCGACATGGTGCGCCTGTCGATCGGCATCGAGCACAGCGAGGACATCCTCGCCGATCTCGCGCAGGCGCTCGCCGCGTCGGCGTAGTCCTCAATCGAAGTTCAGCAGCACCTTCATCGCCTGCGAGCGGTCGGCCGCGAGCGCGAAGGCGCGGGCCGAATCGCGGTACGACAGCGTGGCCGAGATCAGCGGCTTGACGTCGACCAGGCCCTTGTTGAGCAGCTCCACCGCGACCGCGAATTCCTCGTGGAATCGGAATGCGCCGCGCAGGTCGAACTCCTTGGCGACGATGGTGTTGATGGGCAGCTGGATCTCGCCGCCGGCCAGGCCCAGCTGCACGATGATGCCGCGCGGGCGCAGGACGTCGAAGGCCCCGACCAGCGCGCGCGGATTGCCGCTGGCTTCGAGCAGGACGTCGAAGCTGCCCTTGTCCTTGGCGAAACGGGCGAGGCCGGCGGGTTCCTCGGCCACGTTGACCACCTCGTCGGCGCCGACCTTCAAGGCCTTGTCGAGCGTGAGCGTGCCGACGTCGGTGGCCACGATGTGCGCCGCGCCGGCCCGGCGCGCGGCGATGATCGCGAGCGCGCCGATCGGGCCGCAGCCCGTCACCAGCACGCGCTGGCCCAGCAGCGGGCCGGCGCGGCGCACCGCGTGCAGCGCCACCGACAGCGGCTCGGCCATCGAACCCTCGCCGTCGCTCACCGAATCCGCGAGCTTGTGCGCCTGGTGCGTCTCGACCACGATCTGCTGGCGGAAGGCGCCCTGGACGTGCGGGTTGCGCATGGCGCTGCCGTAGTAGCGCATGTCCAGGCAATGGTTCTGCAGGCCCTGCTGGCAGAAGCGGCACAGGCCGCAGGGGCGGCTCGGGCTGATCGCGATCCGCTCGCCGGGCCGGAAGTCGGTGACGCCGGCGCCCACCGCTTCGATGACGCCGGCCACTTCATGGCCCAGCACCATCGGCTGCTGGATGCGCACGGTGCCGAAGCCGCCGTGCTGGTAGTAGTGCAGGTCGGAGCCGCAGATGCCGCCGCAGCGCACCCGCACCTGCAACTGGCCGGCGCCGAGCGCGGCGGTTTCGATCTCCTCGACGCGCAGATCGCCGGGGGCGTGGATCACGAGGGCTTGCATCGTCTTGTCTCTCTGGTCGTTGTTGTCGATGTTGCGTGGCGGGCGGTCAGAGCACGGACACCATGCCGCCGTCGACATAGATGATCTGGCCGCTGATGTAGTCCGATGCGCTCGAGGCGAGGAACACGGCCGCGCCGATGAGCTCCTCGGGCCGGCCCCAGCGGCCGGCGGGCGTGCGGCCCTTGACCCAGGCGTCGAAACTCGGGTTGTCGATCAGCGCCTGGTTCATGTCGGTCAGCATGTAGCCCGGACCGATCGCATTGGCCTGGATGTTGTGCGGTGCCCATTCGGTGGTCATGGCCCGGGTGAGCATCTTGATGCCGCCCTTGGCGACGGTGTAGGGCGCCACGGTGGCGCGCGCCAGCTCGCTCATCAGCGAGCCGATGTTGATCACCTTGCCGCGGCGGCGCGGGATCATCCGCTTGGCGGCTTCGCGTCCGACCACGAAGGCGCTGGTGAGGTTGGTGTCGATCACGCGGCGCCAGTCTTCGGTGGCCAGCTCGACCATCGGCTTGCGGAACTGCACGCCGGCGTTGTTGACCAGGATGTCCACCTCGATGCCGGCGGCGTCGAGCTTTGCGAAGGCGGCGAGCACGGCGGCCTCGTCGCAGATGTCGAAGGCCTGCGCCTCGACCGCGTAGCCCTTGGCGCGCAGGACGGCCGCCGAGGCCTCGAGCCGCGCGGCATCGACGCCGTTGATCACCAGCCGCGCGCCGGCCGCCGCGAGCCCTTCGGCGATCGCGAAGCCGAGCCCGCGCGAGGAGCCGGTGACGAGGGCGGTCTTGCCCGTGAGATCGAAAATCGTTGGCGTCATGAAGCGGCTTTCAGCGAGGGAGTGTGGGAAAGAGGCCGGATCGGGTTGTACCACCGACCGAGACGGGCGCGCGGGCGCCTCAGCGCAGCATCCAGGCCGCGGCGCCGTCGAGGATCTCGGCCATCACTTCGGGGTCGCTGCGGCCCGAGCGGACGAGCACGTGGAACGAGTGATCGGCCTCGGCGATCCGCAACAGCGTGGCCGCGGGGCCCAGGTCCGACAGCAGCTGCGCGATCCGGTCGAATTCCGCGAGCTTGTCGCGCGTGCCCTGGACGAACAGCATCGGCACGCGGACGTCGAACAGGTGGCGCGCCCGCTCGCTCGACGGTGCGCCGGCCGGATGCAGCGGGAAGCCCAGGAACACCAGGCCCGCGACGCCGGGCAACGGCGCGATGGATTGCGCCTGCGAGGTCATGCGGCCGCCGAACGACTTCCCGCCCGCGAACAGCGGCAGCGAGGGCAACGCATGCGCGGCGTGCGCCACGGCGGCCCGCACCGTGGCCTGCGCGACGGCAGGCGGGTCGGTGCGTTTCGAGCCGCGCTCCATGTAGGGGAACTGGTAGCGCAGGGTCGCGATGCGGCGCTGTGCCAGGCCTTCGGCGATGTCGGCCATGAACGGATGGGCCATGCCGGCGCCGGCGCCGTGGGCGAGCACATAGCAGGCGCGCGCGGAAGGCGGGGCTTGCAGGAGGGCGGAGACGGTCTGTCCGTCCGGGAGCGAGAGGGTGGTGGGCTGTGCGTCGGTCGTCATGGGTGGGTCTCCGGATGTCTGCGCCGGCTCGAGGCTTGCACGATGAAGCGCACGTCAATACGCAATCTGGCGGCGCGCGGGTCGGCTGTTTGCCTCGGCGCGCGGGCCGTGCCGGGGCGGCCGCGCCCTGACAATGCGATTTCCGTCGCTGCTGCAGCCCCTGTCGTGCGCATTCTCCTCGTCTCCGACCTTCACTATGCGTTGCCCCAACTCGACTGGGTGGTTCGGTCGGCGCCTTCCTACGACCTCGTCGTGCTCGCCGGAGACCACCTGGACGTGAGTTCGGCGGTGTCGCTCGATGCCCAGTCGGTCGTCCTGCTGCGCTACTTTTCGTTGATGCGTCCGGGCATGGCGCTGGTGGTGGCTTCGGGCAACCACGACCTGACGGGGCCGGACCGGCATGGCGAGCGGTCCGCCTTGTGGCTGGCGGAATGCCGCCGCGCCGGTGTCTCGACCGACGGCGAGTCGCTGGTGATCGGCGACACCCTGATCACCATCTGCCCCTGGTGGGACGGGCCCGCGGGCCGGGCGGCGCTCGAAGCGCAGCTGGCGGCGGATGCCCGACGGCGTCCCGCCCGCTGGATCTGGATCTACCACTGGCCGCCGACCGGCTCGCCCACCTGCTGGACCGGCAAGCGCGAGTACGGCGACGCCGACCTCGCCGGCTGGATCGCAAGCTACCAGCCCGGACTCGTGCTCTGCGGACATGTGCACGAGCCGCCGTTCAAGCCGGCGGGCGCCTGGGCGGACCGCATCGGCGCCACCTGGGTGTTCAACGCCGGCAAGCAGATCGGTCCGGTGCCCGCGCACATCGTCATCGACCTCGCGGCCGGCACGGCCACGTGGCATTCGATGATGGGCGACGAGGCGCTCGGGCTGGAGGCCGATCGCGCGCCTGCGCGAACGGTGTTCTGAGCCGGGGCGCCGTCGTCAGTAGTCGGGATTCGGCTCCCGGGCCGAGCCGGGGCGCGACGGCGGCCCCTGGCGGTGCGCGAGTTGGCCCAGCACCTCGGACACCATCGCCAGGCCGGGCGAGTCGCCGTACTGGTTCTTCAGGTCGACCAGGTAGGTCGTGACGAAGTTCAGGCGCTCGGCCAGGCCTGCGGCAATCAACCGGATGATGGCCGGATCGCTCATCAGAAAGGCCCGGCCGTTCGCTGCGTAGCGGACGATGCTCGGCGCGCTCGCCGTGACCGTGGCGCTGTAGGGCGAATCCAGCAGCAGCGAGATCTCGCCGATCGCCGCCCCGGGGCGGCTCACCGAATTGATCGGCATGCCGGCCTTGCTGATCATCAATGTGCCGGAGACGAGGATCCACAGGCCTTCGCCCGTGTCGCCCTCGCGCACGACCGTGTCGCCAGTCGCCAGCCTGATTTCGGGCAGGCCGGCCGTGCGCTGGAGGAGTTCGTCCATGCGCGGATGTTAGGCGAACCGCGGCTCGGCGACGAGTCCGGCGCGGGCCACGCTACCGGGCCGGTGTGGCCTTCGGCCACGGAAGCAGCCGGCGGCGCGGCGGCGATTCCTTCGCCGCCGGCTTGCTGGCCGGCGCGGCGGTCTTCTGCTCCGCCTGCGCGCAGACCGAAGGCGCGCCGGCCTGGGGCCGCAGCATCGGTGCCAGCAGCGTGAGGCCGCCGGTGGCCGCCGCCACGCCCACGTTCGCCGCCTGGCGCGCGGCGCCGCGAGGGTTGATGCTGAGGACGGGCGCCTCGAGCGGACCCTCCAGGACCATGAGCTCGATCAGGCTGCCCGGGTTCAGGTCGAGGCCGCGCTTGACCTGGGGCCGGAACGCCAGCGAGAGGGTGCGTCGGGCGAGGTTGATCTCGCCGCTGGCCGACACCGCGATCTGCCGCGTCTCCACCGCAATCGAACGGTCGATGGTGGCCACGCCGTTCCGCAGAGGCAGCCGCACGACGGCGCACTGCACGACCAGGTTGTCGCGCGACTGCCCGGTCGGGATGAAGGCCTCGATCAGGCGCGCGAGGAGGTCGCGGTCCATCGAGGCGGCCCGGCCGACCAGTCCGACATCGCGGGCGGTCAGCAGCGCCTCACCGGTCGACGACCCGGCCAGCGCCCAGGGCGTGCGGCCGGTCATGGCCAGCCGGGCGTCGAGGTTGGCACGGCCGCCCTTGAAATGCGGCGGGCCGCCGCGTGCGGCCTCCAGGGCTTCGATCGCCATCGACCTGGCGCTGAGCTGCAGGTCGATGCGTGGCGCTGCGTCGGCAGGCAACCCGACCCGGACCTGGCCGCGGGCCTGGCCGCCCGCGAGGGTGAAGCTGAACGGCTCGACCTGCAGCCGTCCGGGTTCGAAGACGACCTGCGCCTGGATCGCCGAAAGCGCCGGCAGCCCCGCGACGGTCCACGTGGGCGCCGAGAGCGCGGCTTCGAGGCGGAAAGGGGCGCCCGCCTGGGCCTTCAGGGTCGCGTTGCCGGCCAGGCGCTGGCCGGCCAGCGAGGCCGTCATCGCGTCGGCGCGCCAAAGGCCCGGTGTGTGCGTCAGCGTCGCCTGCCATTCGAGGGGGAGCGGGATCGCGGCGGTGGCGGCACCCAGAGGCGCGAGTGCGGTGGCGGAGGTCACCTGGAGCGACAGCCTGGCGTCCAGCGCCCCCGCGTGCGTGCCGGTGCCCACGCTCCCCTGCACCGACGCCGACGCGCCGTCGCCCTTGGCGCGCAGGTCGATGGGCCACGCGGCGGCGCCGGTCAGCAGCGCGTCGAGGGGGCCGGTCTGGCCTTCGACGGTCCAGCGCTGAGGGCCCATCGACAGGCTCGCGTTCAGCTGGCTGCGTCCGTCGCTCACGGTTTCGGCCACCAGGG
>Ga0265327_10005614_pt1 | contig 10390 bp, 15 predicted proteins | sample 41621metaG_FD_202089 | JGI IMG/M metagenome (GOLD analysis project Ga0265327, IMG submission 202089) | Rhizosphere microbial communities from Carex aquatilis grown in University of Washington, Seatle, WA, United States - 4-16-21 metaG | ecosystem: Host-associated > Plants > Roots > Rhizosphere... | reverse complement strand
GCGTCCGCATGCAGGTGCCTGACGCCGAGTGGCTGTTCGACCACGTCGAAGTCGGCACGACGGTATACATCCTCTGATGCGCGTCATCCGGGCCGCCGTCGCCGTCGGAGTCCTTGCTCTGCTGGGGTTGCTCGTCTGGGACGTCGTGCACGGACGCGGCTCCGGTGTCGCCCAGAAGGTGGACCAGGGCAAGGTCGTCCCGGCGCCGAAGCTCGACCTGCCGCGCCTCGACGGCAAGGGAAAGCTGAGCCTCGCGTCGCTGCGCGGCAAGGTCGTCGTCGTCAACTTCTGGCAGTCGGACTGCGTCCCGTGCAAGCAGGAGGCGCGCACGCTCGACGCTGTGGCCAAGGCGTGGAGCTCGAAGGACGTCGTCTTTCTCGGCGTCGACGCGCTCGATTTCAAAGGCCCCGCGCGTGCGTATCTGAAGCACTACGGCGTGAGCTACGTGAACGTGCGCGACGCGTCGGGCAACACCTATCCCGGCTGGGGCGTCACGGGGACGCCCGAGACGTTCTTCATCGACCGCAAGGGCGACGTCGTGCCACCGCACATCGTCAGCGTGGCGTCGCGCCAGAAGCTCGACGAGGGCATCCGGCGCGCGCTCAGCTCGTGAGGGCGCTCGCGGTCGTCGCGGCGGCGCTCGCGCTCGCCGCGCCGGCCACCGCAGCCTGTCCTCATCCCGCGAGCCAGTCCCACCTCGAGACGCTGCTTGTCTGCCTCGAGTGCCATACGACGCTCGACGAGTCGAACTCGCCGTTCGCGAACGAGATGAAGGCCGACGTCGCGCGGCGGATCGCGGAGTGCCAGACGCAGCAGCAGATCCTCAACGCGATGGTCGCCCAGTTCGGCACGGCGGTCCTCTCGACGCCGCAGACGCACGGCTTCGACCTGCTGGCGTGGCTGTTGCCGCTCGGCGGGGTCGCGCTCGGTGCGGCGTCGATCGGCGGCGGCGCGTGGCACTGGTCGCGCAAGCGTGGCCCAGACGGGCGGCCGGCGGTGGAGACGGCGCTGAACGCGGACGACGAGCGCCTCGTCGACGACGCGCTGGCGCGGTTCGATGATTGAGAAGCTCCCGATCGCGTTCGCTGCGGGTCTCGTCTCCGTCGTGACGCCGTGCGTACTGCCGCTGATCCCGGGATATCTCTCCGCGATCTCCGCCGTCGAGATCGACCGGCTCGGCGACCGCGGCGTGGGGCGGAGGATCGCGCTCGCGAGCGTGCCGTTCATCATCGGCTTCACGATCGTGTTCGTGCTGCTCGGTGCGGGCGCCGCCGCGGTGGGGAGCATGGTCGACAAGCCGACGCAGCTCAAGATCGCCGGCTTCGTGCTCGTCGTCCTCGGGCTCGCATTCGCCGGGCTGTTGCCGTGGCCGGAGCGCGCGGTGGCGCCGGGCCTGCTGCAGCACGCGCGCCGCCGCGGCTCGAAGGCGCTGCTCGGCGGCGCGTTCGCGGTGTGCGCCGCGCCGTGCATCGGGACGGTGCTCGCGTCGATCCTCGTGCTCGCATCGGGCACCGGCTCGATCGCACGCGGCGTCGTCCTGCTCGTCGCCTACTCGCTCGGGCTCGGCGCGGCGTTCGTGCTCGCGGGGATCGCGTTCGCGCATGCGATGACTGCGTTCCGCTGGGTGCGCGACCACTACGGCGTCGTGCGGTTCCTCTCAGGGACCACCCTCGTCGCGCTCGGCCTGCTGCTCTTCTTCAACCGCAACTGGTGGTTGCAGATCGCGCTCGACCAGGTGCTGACGAAGATCGGGCTCGGCTCGCTCTAGCCCCGCAAGCAGCGCCGCGACGTCGAGCCCGCGATGGGCGGGCGAGAACGCGGCGAGCCGGCGCTGCGCCTTCACACGCTGCCGCTCGGCCGCCACCGGCTTGCCTCGCCCGCGCTGGTAGGCGGAGACGACCACGTGCACAAGGCCCTGGAAGAAGTCGCGCTCCTCGGCGTCGCAGGCGCGCCACGCCGTCTCGAACGCCTCGTGCGCTTCGAAGAAGGCGCCCGACCGCGCGAGGCCAAGCCCGTCTTGGTAGGCGGCCGTGACGCTGCTAGTCTCGCGCTCAGGCATGGCAACGATCCTGCTGTGTGGGGTCGACCTCTTCATCCGGGGGAAGCTCGAAGCGCTCCTGCCCGAGCATCGCTTCGAGACGGCGGATGGGGTCGAGCCTCCCGATCTCGTGATCGCGGACATCGCGCGCATCGACGCGGAAGATGTCGCGGACAACTACCCGGACGTCCCGATTCTCGGGTTCACGAACCACACCGACACCGCCGGTCTCCGCCGCGCTCATGCCGCGGGATTCGACCAGGTCGTCGCGAAGTCTGCGCTCTTTGAGCGCACGCATGAACTGATCGACCCGCTGCTCTCGTCGGTAGAGTAGGCGCCCGTGACGTACATCATCGCCGAGCCTTGCATCGACATCAAAGACCGCTCGTGCGTCGACGTGTGCCCCGTCGACTGCATCCACGAGGCGGGCCGCATCCTCGTGATCGACCCGGAGGAGTGCATCGACTGCGGCGCGTGCGAGCCCGAGTGCCCGGTCGAGGCGATCTTCCCCGAAGACGCGCTGCCGGAGAAGTGGGCGCCGTTCATCAAGATCAACTACGCCTACGGCGAGGGCATGGGAGTGGTCGACACGTTGACCGACGCGTACGCCACCGAGCACAACGTCCAGAACGAACCGCTGGAATAGAGTCCGGTCGAACCGACCGGAGCTGTCGGGCGAATCCTGTTTTGGATCCGTATGGCCGAAGACCCTCACGAGCTTTCAGCCTTGTACGCCCTCGACGCACTGACGGGCGAGGACCTGGCGCGGTTCGAGGCGCATCTCGCGGACTGCGATCGTTGCCGCCAGGAGCTGGCAGGGCTGAGGGGCGCCGCCGCGTCCCTCGCGTTCGCCGTCGAGGGCCCCGACCCGCCGCCCTCGTTGCGCGGGCGCATCCTCGACGCCGCGCACGCGGAGGGGCAGAACGTCGTGCCGTTCCCGGCGCGCCGGTCGGTCGCGGTGTCGATCGCCGCCGCGCTCGCGATCGCGGCGACCGCCGCAGCGGTCGGGCTCGGCATCTGGGACGCGGCGCTGCATCATTCGCTCTCGCACGACCGCACCGCGCTGAACATCCTCGGCGACCCGAACGCACGGCACGTTGCAGTTTCCGGCGCGCCCGGCGAGCTCGTCGTCGCTCCGTCGGGTGCCGCGGTGCTCGCGGTTCGTTTGCCGTTGCCGCCAAAGGGCAAGACATATGAAGCGTGGGTTGCCGACAGCGCGGTGCATCGCGCCGGACAGTTTTCGGGAAGTACGTTCGCGCTGAAGGAGCGTGTTGCGCACGGCGCACAAGTGATGGTGACTCTCGAGAACGCAGGCGGAGTCGACGCACCGACGTCGAAACCATTGCTCAGCGCGCGTGCGTAGTGTGTGCGTCGAGAAGGATCGTTTTCCTTTTCAGCAACGTGCGAAGGAACTTGTCCGTCCGCGTTGCACGTTACAAACGAACATGGTAGGGAATCGTGCACGCGCAATCCGACCCAGGAGGTCAGTTGTGACCCAAGAGGATTGGAGCGGGACCGGCGAGGCGTCAGAGACGCCCGACGCCGGCTTGTTGAGCGAACCGTCGGCGGAAGCCGCCGACGAAACGTGGCAGGAGAGTGCAGAGCTTGTTGCCGCCATTCCGGCGCGCACACGTTCTTCGTCACGCTCCGGCTCGCGTAGCTCCTCCAAGAGCTCGACGGCGCGGAAGTCTTCCGCCAAGAAGAAGTCTGGCGCGAAGAAGAAGTCCGCGGCGAAGAAGACGGCCGTCAAGAGAAAGTCGGCTCCGAAGCGGAAGACCGCTGCGAAGAAGACGACTGCTCGCAAGAAGACGACGGCCCGCAAGAAGACCACGGCCCGCAAGGCGTCGACGGCGCGCAAGAAGACCACCGCGCGCAAGAAGACGACGGCCCGCAAGAAGACGACCGCGCGGAAGAAGACCACAGCGCGGAAGAAGACCACCGCTCGCAAGAAGACGACCGCGCGGAAGAAGACCACCGCCCGGAAGGCTTCGACCGCGAAGCGGAGCACTGCCAAGAAGAAGACGACCGCACGGAAGAAGACCACCGCGCGGAAGGCTTCCAGTGCTAAGCGCAAGAGCGCCCCGCGCAAGGCGGGCACCGCTCGCAAGAAGAAGACGACGGCCCGCAAGGCTGCCCCTCGTAAGGCAGCCCCGGCCCGCAAGAGCGGCGCACGCAAGTCCGCGTCTCGCTCTCGTACCGCCCGTCGCAGCTCCAGGTAGGTCGCGCCGAGCGTCCGGGCCCCCTTTCCTTACCGGGGCCCGGACGTGGCGCATTCCTTGATGTCTCCGCACCCCCAGCGCGGTCGATAACGTTCGCGCTCGTGCAACCGAAGACTCTCGACCACATCGCCTTCTGGGTTGCGGACCGTGCGCCGATTGCCGCGTTCCTCGAGCGCCACGTCGGCATGCACGTGATCGCGCACGAGGACAAGTTCACGCTGCTCGGCAGCGACGCGAGGCGCGGCAAGCTGACGCTGTTCGATGCGGAGGGGCCGAGGGAGCGGGGGGCGCTCGAGCACGTGGCCCTGCGCGTCTCCGACCTCGCTTCGGCGCGTGCCGCTCTCCCCGCCGGCGCGGGAGACGTCTTCGAGGCCGGTGAAGGGATCTTCCTGACGCTCGTCCAGGCCGAGACCGACGTGGAGTACGACCTCGACCACGTCGCGCTGTGGTCGACGTCGCCGGCAGAGACCGCGCAGGAGTACGAGCGCTACGGCTTCGCCCCGGCCGGGCCCGCGCGGGTCGAGGTCGGCGGAGCCTTCGTCGTCTTCCACGAAGGCGATCCGGGCACGCCCGAGCGGCCGCTCCTCAACCACCTCGCGGTGCTGGTCGACTCGGCCGACGACGTGATTGCCGACGCGGGCGGCCTCGGGATCGAGGTCGAGTCCGTCGTGGATGCCGCGAACACGTATGCGGCCTTCCTCTGGGGGCCGGAGCGCGTGCGCATCGAGTACGTCGAGCACAAGCCGACGTTCTCGCTCACGTAGGAGGGGTCGGTGGGACGCGGTTCGCTTACGGGGTGCGATGGGTGTTCCGAGGCAAGGACGCAGGGAGCGTCGATAGCCGTAGCTATCGACGCGACTGAGGACGCAGCATCGGGGCGCCCAGCGCGGCTCGTAAGCACAACCGTGCGTCCCGCCGGCCCCTCCTAATGCGGATCGCCGGCGCCGGCATGGCCGGGCTCGTCGCCGCTGCGCGCCTGCGCGAGCTCGGGCGCGCCGTCACCGTGCGCGAGAAAGGCACGCGGATCGGTGGCTCGATGCTCCTCTCGTCGTGCGTGATCTGGCGCCACCGCGACTGGGACGAATTCCGGCGCGAGTGCCCGGGCGGCGACGAGCGGCTGCAACGGCTCGTGTGGGAGCGCCTCGACGATGCGATCGCCTGGCTCGAGTCGAAGGGCGCGCCCGTCGTCTGGGCGGAGACGGGCAATCCCCGGACGGTCGGCAAGCGTTTCCAGCCGCGCGGACTTGCAGCGGCGCTCGCGCCGGACGTCGAGCTGGGCACGGACGGTTGCGACAGCGAGGCGACGATCCTCTGCACCGGCGGCTTCGCGGCCTCCTCGGATCTCGTGACGCGCTACATCGCGCCTGCGGCATCGCTCCGGCTGCGCGCGAATCCGTGGTCGGAGGGCGACGGCCTGTGCCACGCGCTCGACCGCGGCGCGGCGCTGACCGCCGGGATGGACGAGTTCTACGGCCGCAACATGCCGGACGCGTCATGGGACGAGACGGAGCTCGTCTCGCTCTCGCAGCTGTACGGCCGTTTCGCACGGATCTTCGACGAGGACGGGATCGAGTTCTTCACGGCCGACGAGGTCTCGTGGTCCGAGACGAACGTCGTGCAGGCGACCGCGCACCGCCGGGACGCGAAGGCGTACTACCTGCTCGACGCCGAGGCGCTGGAGCAGCGCGTGCGCGAGCGCAGGGTGGGCCAGATGGTGGACACCGCGCCTGCGGAAGCGCGCGTCGACCTCGCCGAGCTGCCGTTCGACCCACCGCCTGAGATCGTCGCGGCGGTGCGTGTGATCGCATCGATCACGCACACGATCGGCGGCCTGCGGGTCGACGAGCGCGCACGCGTGCTGGGCGAGGACGGCGCGGCGTTGGACGGGCTCTGGGCGGCGGGCGTCGACGCGGGCGGCGTCTCGACCGGCGGCTACGCGAGTGGCCTGGCACAGGCGCTCGTGCTCGGCCTCGCGGCGGCGGAAGACGCGGCGCGCTGAGTTACTTGCCGACGGAGAAGACGCAGCGGCGCGTGTCGCCGGGCAGCGGCGAGGCGCCGATCTTGTTCACGACCAGCTGGCGCTCGCCCTCTTCGAACTCGTGCCCGAGCTCCGGTGGGTCGCCCTGCATCTCGCGCAGCGAGTAGCCCGCGGGCGACCAGACGAAGAGGAGGTACCCGTTCCCGTCAGTCATCGGCGGGCAGCTTATCTTCGGGTCGCGTAGGGCGGCAGCGTCACGACGACCTGCGTACCGGTGTCGCCCGCGTCGACGACGATCGTCCCGTGGAGCTGCTTGACGCGCTCCTCGACCGCCTCGAGCGAGCGGCGCCGCCGTTCCGGCTCGGCATCGTCGGCGATCGTCGTCTCGACACCGCCGTCCTCGGTCGCCTGCATTCGCACCGAGATGCGGCTGAGCGGCGCACGGCGGATCGCCTGGTCGATCAGCTCGCGGATGATCGTGTAGATCGCGACCTGCGCGGTCTGGCCGATCCGCTCCGCCTCCTCGACGTCGAGATCGAGGCGGATCTGGTTCGCGGTGCCGATCTGCTCCGCGAGCGCCTGAAGCGCCGGCGCGAAGCCCTGGTCGCGCAGCACGACCGGCTCGAGCGCGAACGACAGGTCGCGCAGCTCGCGGATGGTCGCCCGCTGGCGGTCGAGCGCGGTGGACACGACGCTCTGCGCGTCGTCGAGCTTGCCCGTCTCGATCGCGTGCAGCGCAGCGTCGAGCATCAGCGCGATGCCGGCGAGGTTCTGTACGGGCCCGTCGTGCAGGAAGAGCGCGATCCGGCGTCGCTCGTCCTGTTCCGCGGCGATCAGCCGGTCCAGCGCGTCGTCGGTCAATTTGACGGCTCGGTCAATCGATGATCGCTTCGCGCAGGGCGATAGCGACCGCGTGCGTACGGGTGTCGGCTTCGAGCTTCGTGAGGATGTGACGCACGTGGCTCTTCACGGTCTCCTGCGAGATGAAGAGGCGCCCCGCGACGTCCGCGTTCGACATGCCGTCGGCGAGCAGCTGGAGGATCTCCCGCTCGCGGGTCGTCAGCATGTCGGTCTGGTCCTTGCCGGCGAGGAACGCCGGCATCAGCGCCGGATCGACATAGCCCTCGCCCTGGGCGACCTTCTCGATCGCGCGCACGAGCGTCTGGTGCGGTGCCTCCTTGAGGATGTAGCCCTTCGCGCCGGACTCGAGACCGCGGCTGAGCAGGGAGCGCTCCGAGTAGGCGGTGAAGATCAGGACTTTCGACTCGGGCACACGTTCTGTCAAAAGCTTGGTCGCCTCGAGCCCGTCCATGCCCGGCATGCGCACATCCATGATCACGACGTCGGGCTTTCGGCGCTCCGCCATCTCGACCGCGGTGGCCCCGTCGGCGGCCTCTCCGACGACTCGAATGTGGGGCGCGCGGGAGAGGGAGAGCCGCAATCCTTCGCGCACGACCTCGTGGTCGTCGACGATCAGCGTCGTGATCTCGTCTGCCATGACTTTCAATCCTATGCTGAAAGCAGCGAAAGTTGTTCGGCGCGGGCCGGAGGACGGAGCGGCTCGGGCCGCCGGTCGCGGATCCCGTGCGACCGCGCGAGGCGCCGTACCTCGTGTTTTGTAGGCTGCGCCTCAGCTTGCGGCAGGTACGCGCGGCCCGCGTAGAGCCGTTCGTAGTCGGGGAGCAGCTCCGGCCAGTCGCGCGCGAGGCAGGACAGGAAGTGCTCGCGCGTGCCCGGTCTGAGGTAGAGCAGGTTGGCCCAGACGCCGCACGCGCCGGCCTCGCGGGCGGCTTCGACGACCCGGGCGAGCTGATCGGGGTGATCGGAGAGGCCGGGGAGGATGGGCGCCATACCGACGCCGGCCCGCACTCCGGCCTGCACGAGCGCCTTCAGCGCCCGAAGCCGCTGCCGGGGTGGGGCGGTGCCCGGCTCGGTCGTCCGCCAGACGTCGTCGTCGACCGTCGGCACCGAGAAGGTGACGGAGACGTCGGCCCGGCGCGCCGCCTCCACGAGCAGATCGATGTCGCGGACGATCAGTGGCCCGCGGGTGATGATCGAGAACGGCTGCCCTGCGTCACGCAGCACTTCGATGCAGGCGCGCGTGAGCCGGTAGCGCCCTTCGGCCGGCTGGTACGGGTCGGTCGCCGCGCCGATCGCGACGCCGTCGTCACGCGGCCCGGTGCGGTGCAGCTCGCGCCGCAGCACCTCGGCGATGTTCGGCTTGACCCTGATCGACGTGCCGTAGCGGTCGTCCGCCGGCCGCTCTGCGCGCTGCTCGAAGCTGCGCACGTAGCAGAAGGTGCAGCGGTGCACGCAGCCCATGTAGGGATTGAGCGACCATTCGAAGGGCATGCCCTTGACGCGGTTGAGCGCCACCTTGCAGGGCTCCTCGCGATACGAGACTCGCATCTGACGATGATACGAACATCTGTTCGATCTGTCCACCTCGCGGCTATACTCAGCCCACTGATTCGCGTGGACGACGATCTGCCGCCCAGTATCTACGCGCCTCTAGGGCGCCCACTTCGATGACCTTCCTGCTGCAGATGCTGGCCCTGCTCGGGCTGGTCTTCCTGAATGCGTTCTTCGTGGCTGCCGAGTACGGCTTGGTCACGTCGCGCCGCACGCGGATCATGGAGCTCGAGCACGAGGGGAATCGCCGGGCGCGCGCCGTTCTGCGGATCACCGGCAACCCGCCACGCTTCATCTCGGCGATGCAGCTCGGCGTGACGATCTCCTCGCTGGCGATCGGCGCCCTGGGCGAGCAGGTGCTCGCGCATCACCTCGACTCGATCATGGCGTCGATCCTCGCGGTGATCGTCGCGCTCCTGATCGTCACCTACCTGCACGTCGTGATCGGGGAGCTCGTGCCGAAGGGGATCGCGCTCGGCCATCCGGAGCGAACGGCGCTCGCGCTCTCGACGCCGGTGCACTGGTTCTTCCTCATCTTCCGGCCGCTGATCTGGGTGCTGCAGGAGTCGACCACGCTGATCCTCCGTGCCCTCGGGCTCGAGCCGCCGGGTGCCGAGCACCAGGCGCACTCGGAGGCCGAGCTGCGCATGCTCCTCAGCTCCTCGGCCGAGCAGGGTGAGATCGAGCACGACGAGCAGGAGATGCTCTACAAGGTCTTCGACTTCGCCGACAAGGAAGCCTCCGACGTGATGGTGCCGCGGCCCGAGGTGGTCGCCATCTCGATCGCTCTGCCGGCGGAGGAGGCGCTCAAGGCGGTGCTCGAGTCGCCCTACACGCGCTACCCGGTCTACCGCGAGACGCTCGACGACATCGTCGGCGTGCTGCACATCCGCGACCTGATCGAGGCGATGCACGACCGCGGCATCGGCCTCGTCGACGTCGCGTCACTCGTGCGGCCGGCCTACATGGTCCCGGAGACGAAGGACCTGGGCTCGCTGCTGACCGAGTTCCGCCGCACGAACCAGCACCTGGCGGTCGTGATCGACGAGTACGGCTCGATGGAGGGGATCGTCACGCTCGAGGACCTGCTCGAGGAGATCGTCGGCGAGATCGAGGACGAGTTCGACCTGCCGGACGAGACCGTGGAGCGGATCGACAACGACACGATTCGCATCGACGGCACGTTCCCGATCGACGACTTCAACGAGCGCTTCCACTGCGACCTGCCGCAGGAGGACTACCACACGATCGCGGGCTTCGTCTTCGGCGAGCTCGGCCGTGCGGCGGAGCCCGGCGACGAGGTCTCGCACGACGGTCTGCGCTTCCAGGTCGACTCGGTCGAGGGCCAGCGCATCGACCGGCTGACGGTGACGTTCCAGCCGTGGCACCATCGCGAGCCGCACGCCGAGGGCAACGAGCCCGCGGTCGGCGAGTGACCCTCGAGGTTCGCGCCGCGGTCGATGCCGACCGCTTGCCGCTTGCCGTGCTGTTCGCCGCGGTCGCGGAGGAGCGCGACGGGATCGCGACCGAGCCGCCGGTCGACGTCGAGGCGCGCGCCGCAAGCTGGACGCTCGTCGGCACCTTCGTCGCCGTGGAGGGCGTCGAGATCATCGGCTCGATTCACGTCGAAGCGAGCCGCTTCGGGTTCGGCGATCTCGGCATGACGGTTGCGCGGGAGTGGCGTGGCCGCGGCGTCGGCTCCGCGCTGATGGAGGCCGCGATCGAGTGGGCGCGCGAGCAGGG
>Ga0265327_10005613_pt1 | contig 10394 bp, 7 predicted proteins | sample 41621metaG_FD_202089 | JGI IMG/M metagenome (GOLD analysis project Ga0265327, IMG submission 202089) | Rhizosphere microbial communities from Carex aquatilis grown in University of Washington, Seatle, WA, United States - 4-16-21 metaG | ecosystem: Host-associated > Plants > Roots > Rhizosphere >... | reverse complement strand
CGGGCGCGACCATGCCGGTGTCGGAAATGGCGACAACGTCGCACTTCAGTTCGTTGCGATGTTTTTCGAGGAAGGGTTTTAGATTGGGGCTGCCGATTTCTTCCTCGCCTTCGAAGAGGCAAATGAGATTCACGGGTAGATCACCCTCTTCACGCATGGTTTTTTCCAGCCCAGCGACGTGGGCCATGAGTTGTCCCTTGTTGTCCGTGGCGCCGCGGCAGAAGATGCGTTCGTCGCGGATCACCGGCTCAAACGGCGCGGAGGTCCATTCGTTGATCGGATCGGCAGGCTGCACGTCGTAGTGGCCGTAGAGCAGGACGGTGCGGCGTCCCGGGCGATGGTGATTGCGCGCGACAATGACCGGATGACGCGGTGTCTCGTGCAGCGTGGCGGCGAGCCCGATGGAGATGAGCTTTTGCGTGAGCCAGTCCGCGGCGGCGCGGGTGTCGGCATTGTGCTTCGGGTCCGTGGAGACGCTGGCGAGGCGCAGCAGGGTGAAAAGATCGTCGAGAGGGGCGGGCATGGGGAAAAATTTAGGAATTAGGAGTGAGGATTTAGGATTTGGAAAAGCTTAGATGTCGAGGCCGCGTTCGTAGGCTTCGTTGGTGAAGCAGACGTCGTGGAGGACTTCGGCGAGGAGATCGGTGGCGGCACGGCTGAAGCCGTGATGGGAATGGCGGCGCCAGCCTTCGGCGTAGGTGAATTTGCCCGAGAGCCTGCCGACGTCCTTGGCGGCTTCATCCATGCTGATAAGATAGGAATCCATGCCTTGGCTGACATCGAGCCAATGCTTCTGGCTCACGTGGGCAGCGAGGGCGCGGCGTTTCGTTTCGTGGACCGTGGCGGTATCGATGTAGAGCCCGGCGTGAATGCGGCGTCGCAGCGGATCGCGCAGGCCATGCGGCATGGCGTGATACACCGTCACATCATTGAAATAGGCCTCGCGCGGCGGATCGGACTGCATGTTGGGAATCCCGTGGGAGAAGGCGGCAGTCACGGCAAGGCGGGAGGCAAACATGTGGTCCTCCATATAGTCAGCGGGGGAGTGGGTGAGTACGATGTCCGCCTTGGCCTCACGCACCACGGCGATGACCTTGCGCAGCAGCGCGGTGTCGTAGGAAAGTTCAAGGTCGTTGCTGATGGGCGGGTAAAAGGCTGCGCCGAGGATGCGTGCCGCTTCCTGCGCCTCCGCGAGCCGGGTGCGCGCGGTGGCTTCCACGTCCATCTGCACGGAACCGCAGCCGCCGTTGCAGAGGTTCATGTAGTGAATGTCCCAGCCTCGTTGTTTTAAGAGAAGGAGGGTGCCGGCGGCGACGAATTCAATATCGTCCGGGTGAGCGAAGAGGGCGAGGGCGCTGGGCATGGGAGGAAAAGGTTCAAAATCCAACATTCAAATTCCAAGAAAGGATCAAGGATCAAACTCCAAGGATCGATCAGGCGCTTTGAACCTTGGAATTTGATCCTTCCTTGAAGCTTGAGGGTTGATCCTTGGATTTTCAGGCGGCCATGTCAACCCCGCTTGTTGTGTCGGCTTGATACGAATTGTTGAAAATTTGTGTTAAAGACCGCCGAGTTGTGGAGATCAATGAGTGAGCCCGCATGTCTCCCTCCGAAACCGAAACCCACCGCCGCTTCCTGCGCGCCTTCACGGCGCACGAGTTGGCGATCCGCGCCTATGTGCGGCGGCTGGTGCCGGCGCGGGCGGATGCGGATGACGTGATGCAGGAAGTCTCGGTGGTGCTGTGGGAGAAGTTTGATTCGTTCCGCGAGGGCGGGGATTTCAAGGGATGGGCTTTTGGCGTGGCGCGGTTTGAGGTGCTGGCCTGGTTGCGGGACAAGGGGCGGGATCGTTTGGTGCTGAATGATGAAGTGGTTTCCAAGATTGCTGAAGAATCTACAGCAGATGAGCCGCACCTGGCGCGCCAGCGTGAGGCGCTGGAGACCTGCATGGAGAAAGTGCCACCGGGGCAGCGGGAACTCATGATGCAGGCTTACCAGCCCGATGCGCGTATTCAGAAGGTGGCGGAGCGCAGTGGGCGCAGCGTGCCGGGATTTTATCAGTGGCTGCACCGCATGCGGCGGGCGCTGCTGGAATGTGTCCGCAATGTTTTGGCCGGGGAGGCGTCGTCATGAGCGGGGAGATTGAGATGCTCATCCATCGCTACGTGGACGGCACGATCTCCACGGAGGAAATGGCGCAGCTCAATGCGGTTTTGCTTGCCGATGTCGAAGCGCGCCGCCTGTTTTCAGAACTGCTCAATGTGGACTCCGCCATCGCGGCGATGGCTGCGGGCTGGGAGCCCCAGCGTCGGGGCGAGGCCGAACCCACGATTGTCGCATTCCCATCGATGGCGCGTTGGCTGGCAGCGGCCGCTGCGGTAATGCTGCTCGCGGGTGGAGGATGGTTTTGGCAGTCGCAGCGGATCTTTGCCACGGTGGTGCGCGACGCGGGCGTGGAGGAACTGATGAATGGCGCGAAACTGCGTGGCGAGACGCACCAACTCAAGGCGGGCACCGTGGAACTGGTGACGGCGCGCGGCGCGCGCGTGGTGATCGAGGCGCCGGCGGAGTTCCGTTTTGAGTCGGCCCAGCGCCTGCGGATGATGCGGGGCCGTCTTGCGGCCGATGTGCCACCACCGGCGAAGGGATTTACGGTGATCACCCCCTCCGGAGATGCGGTGGATCTGGGCACGCGCTTTGGCGTGGACGTGCCGGTGAACGGTGCGGCGGAGATTCATGTGTTCCAAGGCGAAGTGGTGGCCAAGGCTTCCGGTGAGCAACGAAAGCAAAGTCTGCACGGTGGTGATGCGGTGACGATGAATGGCGGCGCCAGCGCGTCGCGCGAGCTGCGTTCCTCGGCTTTCATCCAGCAGGATGAAGTGTCTGGACTCACCGCCGGACTGGCCGCGGGGCAGCGCGCCCGGTCGGAAGCGGCGCTGGAAGTGCTGAAACGTGATCCCGCCTTGATTGCGCTGCTGGATTTTGAATCCAACGTGGTTCAGCCCGGCGTTTTCCGCATGGTACAAGGACGCTGGCCAGGTTCGCATGCCCCGGAGTTTGTGAATGTGGGCGATCATTTGAACCTCGACGTGGGAGGAGGCCGCGAATGGCCGCAACTCACGCTGGCTGCCTGGGTGAGGCTGGACCGCCTCGGTGCTCCCTATCAATCGCTGCTGCATACGGACGGTTGGGACAAGAGCAATCCAGGGCAGGTGCACTGGATGGTGACGCGGCATGCGACGATGCGCCTCGCCCTCTTTGGCAACACGCTCGCACCCGGCTCCGTGGAGCGCGAAAATTACCCTGACTCGCACACCTCGGTTCTTCCGGAGCAGGGCCGCTGGGTGCATTTGGCCACGGTTTACAATGCCGAGGCGCGCACCGTGCGCTTTTACCTGAACGGCAAGTTCGACAATGAGACCCGCGAGGCCGTTGCTCATCCCGCCAAACTGGGCCCGGCGCAAATTGGCAACTGGGATCGGCAGGACCGCAAGCTCAGCGGACGGATTGATGAACTCATTCTCCTCGGCCGCGCCATGAGCGATGACGAGGTGCACGCCCTCTATGAAGCGGGCAATCCCTACGGAGGCTCATGACGAAATCCTTTCCATCCCTGATTATCGCAGCCGGTGTGTCCACGAGCTTTGCCGCCGCCGCGCCGGTGGATTTCGTCCGGGACGTGCGGCCAATTTTGGAAAAACGCTGCTACGAGTGCCACGGCGAAAAGAAACAGAAGGCCGGACTGCGGCTCGATTTGAAAACGGCGGCGTTCAAGGGCGGCGACAAGCACGCGCCCGACATCGTGGGAGGCAAGGCGCAGGACAGTCCGCTGATTCAACTCATCAGCACGAGCGATGAAGATGAAGTCATGCCGCCGAAGGGCGAACGGCTGTCCGCGGCGCAGGTGGACATTCTCACGCGATGGGTCAACGAGGGCGCGCCATGGCCGGACGGTGTGGACGTGGTGAAGGTGGAGGACCGGCGTGATCACTGGAGTTTCAAGCCGTTAGTCGTGACTGACGGCGAGCATTCAATCGACCGATTCATTGACGCGAAGCTTGCCGAGAAAGGTTTGCACCGCTCAGGACCCACGGATCCGGCATCGCTCATTCGTCGGCTCTCGTTTGATCTGACAGGCCTTCCGCCGACGCCCGAGCAGGTGGCTGCGTTCTTGGCGGAGTGCCGCTCAGGTTCGACCTTTGTCATCAAGGACGCGGTGTTGGAGAAGGTGGTGGACGAGTTTCTTGCTTCTCCGCGCTATGGAGAGCATTGGGCGCAGCATTGGCTGGATGTGGTGCGCTATGCGGACACGCACGGTTTTGAAGTGAACACGGAGCGCCCGAATGCGTGGCCGTATCGCGACTACGTCATCCGTGCCTTCAACAACGACACGCCCTATGACCGCTTCATCAAGGAGCAGATCGTGGGGGATGCCATGGGCGAAGACGCGGCCACGGGCTTCCTCGTCACCGCTTCGGTGCTGCTGCCGGGACAGATCGGAAAGGACGAGCCCTCGAAACGCCTGGCGCGGCAGGATTCGCTGGATGAAATGGTCAATAACATCGGGCAGACTTTCCTGGGCTTGAGCGTGGGCTGCGCGCGGTGCCACGACCACAAATTTGATCCTATTTTACAGCGCGACTACTACGCGATGCAGGCTTTCGTCGCGGGGGTGGAATATGCGGACCGCGACCTGCGCACGCCCGAGGCAGAGGCAGCACGCAAGGAGGCCACGAAGCTGAAGCCGCGTCTTGCCGAGCTCGATCAGAAACTGTCACGCTTTGTCCCGCTTGCGAAATCCGGCGCGGTACGTCCGCCGGTCAATGCGCGTGAGAACACGGACCGTTTCGCGCCGGTGAAAGCCGAGCGGGTGCGCTTTACCATCAAGGCGACCAACAACCTTGAGCCCTGCATCGATGAACTGGAAGTTTTTGATGCGGAAGGGCACAACGTGGCGCTGGCCAGCCTGGGGGTGGTGCCGAGTTCATCCGGCAACATCATCGTGGCCGACCGGCATGATCTAAAGCACATCAACGACGGGATGTACGGCAACTCGCGGAGCTGGATGTCCAGCGAGGTGGGTGGTGGCTGGGTGGCGCTGGAATTCCCTGAGGAGCAGGTCATCGAGCGTGTGGTGTGGGGTCGCGACCGCGAAGGCAAGTACAGCGACCGACTCGCAACGAACTATGTGATTGAAGTCGCGGGGGCAGACAACGAATGGCGGGTCGTCGCCGACTCGAGCGACCGGCAAAAATTCGACAAGAAGAACAAAAAAACCGTGGCCTTTTCCACCAAGGGTCTGGCGAAAGCTGAAGCGAAGGAAGCGGAGAGTCTCATGCGCGAGCGCACGGCGCTTGAAGCGAAGATGAAGAATTCCTACGAGGCGGGCAAAGCTTTCGCGGGGACCTTTCGCATGCCCGATGACATTCATCTGCTGACGCGCGGCGATCCTGAGCAGCCGAAGGAAGATGTGCCGCCCGCTGTGCCCATCGCGCTTGGCAAGGTGACGCTTTCTGCTACCGCCGCTGAGCAGGAACGCCGCAAGACGCTCGCGGATTGGATCGCAAACGCCCAGAATCCGCTGACCGCCCGCGTCATGGTGAACCGCATCTGGCAGGGGCACTTCGGCACCGGACTCGTGGAGACACCGAGCGATTTTGGCCGCATGGGCGTGAGACCCACGCACCCTGAACTGCTCGACTGGCTGGCGGATGAGTTCATCCGCAGCGGATGGAGCATGAAACATCTGCACAAGCTTATCGTGATGAGTGGCACCTACCGGCAGCGCTCCGATCCTCCGGACGCTTCCGAAGCCGCCGAGAAAGATGCGGATGTGCGCCTGCTCTGGCGTTTCCCCTCACAGCGCCTGGAGGCGGAGGCGATCCGCGACTCAATGCTCGCGGTGAGCGGACGTTTGAATCTGAAGATGTATGGCCGTGGCTTCGACCTCTTCGACAAGCGCGGCGGACTGAGTGGTTTCAAACCCGTGGAGTCATTCACCGGCGATGGACTGCGGCGCATGATCTACGCGCACAAGGTGCGACGCGAGCGCGAGGCCGTGTTCGGCGCGTTTGACTGTCCCGACGCGGGGCAGAGTACGGCGCGGCGTCGCGAGTCCACCACGCCGATCCAGGCGCTCAATCTCTTCAACAGCCGATTCACGCTGGAGCAGTCGCAGGCGTTTGCGGCCCGCCTGGAAAAAGAAACAGGCGCCGATGTCACCCATCAAATCCAGCGCGCTTATGAACTCGCACTCGGGCGCGAGGCCACGGCGGACGATCTCCGCGATGCCGAACCTCTCGTGCGCGAGCAGGGGCTGGCGATGCTTTGCCGCGCGCTTTTCAACAGCAACGAATTTCTCTTCCTGCCGTGAAACATCATGCCGAACATCTCACTCCCGCAGGCCACGTCTTGCTGGATCGCCGTCAGTTCCTCTCGAACAGTGCCACTGCGCTCGGCTCCATCGCGCTGACGAGTCTGCTGGGGTTGGATGGGTTGCTGGCGGCACCGAATGACGGGCCGATGATTGACCCCGCGAGACCCTATGCGCCGAGGAAGCCACACTTCTCTCCAAAGGCGAAAAACGTCGTGGTGATTTTTTGCGCCGGAGCGGTTAGTCAATTGGAGACTTGGGACTACAAGCCGGAACTGATCAAATGGGATGACAAGCCGCTGGCGGGCGGTCCAGCCGTCACGTTCCAGGGGCCGGCAGGAAATCTGGCGCGACCGCAGTATGAATTCCGGCCGCGAGGTCAGACGGGCAAATGGGTGAGCGACATGATCCCGCATCTGGCGGAACTCACGGATGATATCGCTTTCGTGCATTCGCTTACCAGCAAGTCCAACACCCACGGCCCGGCGGAAAATTTCCTCTCCACCGGATTCACGCTCGACGGTTTTCCCAGCCTTGGTTCCTGGATCACCTACGCGCTGGGCAGTGAGAATCAGAATCTGCCGTCGTATGTGGCCATTCCCGATCCGCGTGGCGTTCCCCAGAATGGCTCCAACAACTGGGGTCCAGGATTTCTGCCGGCGGCATTTCAAGGGACGACTCTAAGTTCCAAGGAACCCGTGCGTCACCTCGCCGCGGAAGGCGTCTCAGCGCAGGCGGACCGCGCGGCGCGCTCGCTGCTGCAGAAGATGAATGCGCGGCATCTCGAAAAACATCCAGGCGATGGAAAGCTGGCGGCGCGCATCGCCAGCTATGAACTCGCGGCGCGCATGCAGCTCAGCGTGCCGGAGATCAGTGACATGAGCTCCGAGCCCGCGCACGTGTTGAAGCTCTACGGCGCTGATGACACACAGAATCCCACGAAGGCAGCCTTTGCCAGGAACTGCATTCTCGCACGCCGCCTGATCGAGCGTGGCGTGCGCTTCGTGCAGCTCTTCAACGGCGCCTACGCCAGCGGCGGAGAGTTGAACTGGGATGGCCACAACAAGCTCAAGGAACAGTACGACAAGCATGCCGCCATCCTGGACCAGCCGGCAGCCGCGTTGATCCGCGATCTGAAGGAGCGCGGTTTGTTGCAGGACACGCTGGTGGTGTGGTGCACAGAATTTGGACGCATGCCGTTTTTCCAAAAGGGTGCGCAGGGACGTGACCACAATCCCGACGGCTTCACCTGCTGGATGACGGGTGCGGGCGTGAAACCCGGCGTGAGCCACGGCGTCACCGACCCTCTGGGGCAGAAGGCGGTTGAAGACGTTCACCCGCTCTACCATTTCAACGCCACCATTCTCCATCTCCTCGGCCTGGATTACGAGCGACTCAGCTTTGAGCACAACGGCATCCAGCGGCGGCTGACGAATGTGGAGGGGAAGGTGATTCCGCAGATCTTGGCGTAAGCCGATGCGTCGAAACGAAGGATCAAACTTCAATGAGCAACGAGCTTCTTGAACTTTGGAGCTTGATCCTTCCTTGAATTTTGAGCGTTGATCCTTGGATTTTTCGTGACGGCTAGCGCTTCACGCCGGCATACGGGTACTTCGACACCGTGTCCCAGGCGAGCTTTTGCAAAATCTTGTGCTGCTCGGGGCTGACGCTGCGCTCGGACACGGGATGGCCTTCGGGGCTCATGTGGTAGATCGCCGCAAAGTCGCAGTAAGCCGCCAGGGCCATGATTTGGCCTTGGCCGTGGCCAATCGGATCACGGAACAATTTGGACTGCTCCGTGATGCCGGGAAACTGGCCCGCCTGCACCATGGCACGCAGCTTCACCACCGCATCGCCGACCGGCACGAGAAACACACAGCGTTTGCCGTATTGCTGATTGAGCCCATCCACCTGCTTTTCGATGCGGGTCCGCCACTCATCAATGGCCGCCTGCAAATCCTCGATCTTGGCAGCGTCGCGCTGCGCGTTGTCCTTGATGCGCTTGTCGGGTGCGCCGGCCGCGGGAGGCGCCACATCAAAAGGATACCAGGAACACTGGATCACGAAGCGCATGTCTGGATTGTGCTCGAGCCCGAGCTTCACGAAGTTGGAGATGCCATCGTCCGGAATCATCAAATGCGGAGCCATGGTGAACACATCCACCTGCCCGCTGATCAAGGCTGGTTTCGCCTTGTTCTTGTCGTCGGCCAGATCCCAATGCTGAATCACCTTCGATCCGCCGATGCCCTGCGTTCCAGCCAGCTTGTGACCTTTGATATCCGTGGTCTTGACGATCTGATCAATCATCGCCGGTACGAACATGTGAAAACTGTGACCGGTGTAGAAGATGCGCTGGCCGGCGACCGCGGTGATCTTCGGTTCGTCAGCCCGCAGCGCGAGGGCTGGCAGGGCAAGGAACAGAGATGCGAGGAGCAGGCGACGAGTGAAAAGGGAGGAGTGCATGAGGTGACTACTACGCTGCGGTGAGGTCGATCAATCGGCGGCATGAACGGCTGGCGTAAAGGATCAAGAATCCAACAGGCACGGTGCGGTGCAGGCGTGAGCCGCTCATTGGAATTTGATCCTTCTTTGATCCTTGAGCGGTTGGATTTTGAATCTTCAGCGCTAGCGCTTCTTCACGGGCTCGGGTTGTGTGTTCCCATTCACCGGACAGATCCTCACCTGACCTTGGGGTGGAACGACCAGAGTCGCATGCTCGAGGCGGTTAAAGGTCAGATTGGTCCACTCAAAGGTCACCGTGACGTTGCCGCGCTTGGACAAGTTCTCCACGATCCATTCACCGCGCGCGGACTTGACCGTGAAGTCTTCGGCGCGGGCAGGTGAAGCGATCGCCAGCAAAAAGACAAGCGGCAGAAGGAAGGATAGCAATGACCTGATAGCCATGGGAATACGCGGGTAGATCCAGCGTCATTCCCGCAGATTCGCTGCACGCTGTAAAGATATTTTGTCTAAAAATGCGTGGACCCGGCGCCTGTGAAGAATCCGCAAACTACGCCAAGCCGGCGCGCGCGAGCAGCGCGTTCGGATCGGGATCGCGACCCATGAAATCGCGGAAGAGCTTGGCGGGGTCTTCGCTGTTGCCGCGGCTCAGGATGGTGTTGCGCAGGGCGCGGCCCACGGTGGGATTGAGCACGCCTTCTTTTTGGAAGCGGGTGAAGGCGTCGGCATCGAGCACCTCCGCCCACTTGTAGCTGTAGTAGCTGGCGGCGTAGCCCACGGGGCTGGAGAAAAGATGGCCGAAGCGGCGCGCCATGGTGGGCGGCTCGGTCTTGGTGGGAAAGAGATAGTCGGAGAGAATGCGGCGGCTCAGCGTGTCGAGGTCCGCATTTTCATCCGCGGCGTGGTGCATGTGCAGTTCCAAGTCCAGCTTGCCGAAGCTGAGCTGGCGCATCATGCCCACAGCGCTCATGTAGTTGCGCGCCGCGATCATCTTCTTGAAGAGAGCGTCGGGAATGGGCGCTTTCGTCTCGTGATGATGCGCGAAGAAGTCGAGGCTCTCGCGCTCCCAGCAGAAATTCTCCATGAGCTGGCTGGGCAGTTCCACAAAGTCCCAGGCGACGTTCACGCCATTGAGCGAGGGCACCTCCACTTCACCAAGAAGCTGGTGCAGCAGGTGGCCGAACTCGTGGAAGATCGTGCACACTTCATCGTGCGTGAGCAGGGCGGGCTTGCCGTCCACCGGCGGTGTCATGTTGCCGCAGATGAGTCCGAGGTGCGGGCGCCGCGCATTCTCCGCATCGCCGGGCCAGCCGCCCTTGAGATAGTTCATCCAGGCGCCGCCGCGCTTGGAATCGCGCGGGTGCCAGTCGGCATAGAAGCTGCCGATGTGCGCGCCATTGTGGTTGCGCACTTCGTAGAATTTCACTTCGGGATGCCACACTTCCACGGGGCCCGGTTCCGCGGGGTTGCTGCTGGAGGGCGCGTGTTTGCCGGGTTCCTCAAAAATCGTCTCACGCTGGGAGATGCGGATGTCGAACAGACGCTCCGCGAGGCGGAACAT
>Ga0265327_10005612_pt1 | contig 10395 bp, 7 predicted proteins | sample 41621metaG_FD_202089 | JGI IMG/M metagenome (GOLD analysis project Ga0265327, IMG submission 202089) | Rhizosphere microbial communities from Carex aquatilis grown in University of Washington, Seatle, WA, United States - 4-16-21 metaG | ecosystem: Host-associated > Plants > Roots > Rhizosphere >... | reverse complement strand
TGAAGTTCATTCGCAAACGCGGACATCAGAAATCCATTTCTCTTTCTTGTGGGAAAAACGCAGGGCAGGCATCCCGCCATTCCTACCGTTGACCGGCGGACTCATCCGGGGGGGCGAGTGCCTTTTCCAGTTCGGCGAGCAACAGATCCAGGCGAAACGGCTTGTACAGTGCCAGTTTGAATCCCATCTGTCGCGCCTTGACCATGCGATGAGCCCCGTCATATCCGAAGCCCTTCATCAACACCACCGGAAGGTGGGGATGAATGTCGCGAATCTGGGTCAGGGCCTCAATTAAGTGCAGGTCAGTCATTTCGGCATCAAACAGGACGACATCGTAGTGGAAGCTGCGAATCATCAGCACCGCTTCTTCGCCGTTGTGTGCCGTTTCGACATCGCAACCGTATCGGGCGAGCAGTTCGTGGGCAGCCTGCCGAACGGACTCATCCCCATCTGCCACCAGCACGCGTTTTTGTTTGAGATTCGGTCGGTGTGGTGTCTGGTGCAGCACGGGCGCCGCCGCCTTGGGAACCACCTTTTCGCCGACACCATGAATCAGCTGGCGAATCGTACGCGTCTGCTTCAGCATTCGCTGCAGCCGACCGGCCGCTTCGGGATCGAACCCGACATACTTGGTCTGCAGCCAGGCAATGTCGTTCAGGATTTCGTCCACCGGCTTCGCGGCATCGCGCAGCAGCAATGTGGAATGTTCCGAGACCGTTGTAGCACGCTCAAATATCAATAACTCGAGCGTATTCAGCGCGACGGCCAGGTCCCGGCAAAACAACTCCAGAAACTGTTGATCCTGCTCGGAGAAGGCGTTCGGTTTGGTGCTTTCGACGTTAAACGTCCCGAGCACGCGGTCATGGTGCATCAGGGGAACGGTGAGCGAACTGCAGGCCCCCACGGCCCCTTCCAGATAGAGTCGATCGGTCGAGGTGTCGCGGCAGAGATAGCTTTTGCCTGTCGCGGCGACGAACCCCGTGACGCCGTTCCCCTGCGGTTCGGCCATCAATTCGCGCGAGGCCGCTGTGGCGCACATGCCGACATTCAACAGTGGTTCCAGGCGATTCGTCCGCTCATTCAACAGCCGGATTTCGATGGTCTCGAAGTTCAGAACGTTCTTGGTGTGTTGAACGATTTTTTGCTTGAGCAGTTCTTTTCGCTCGTCGAACTTCATCGACGCCAGGTCTTCGGGGGCCAGGTCGCCCAGATCTTCACCCGCCTGGTGAATGGCCTTCAGCTTTTCGACCTGCAGTTGCTCAGCAGAGATATCCCGGACTGTCACCACCAGCAGCGAAGGGTACTCGGCGTTGTCCGCATAGACCGGCGCGGCCAGGACATCGAAGTAGGTTTTCTCGCCAACGCGATAGGTCGTCCGGGCGGGTGTTCCCGCGCCCAGTGCGGTATGGAACGGAGAAAAATCAGGACCGACAATCTGGGGGGAACCGAATGCGTCGTGGAAGCTGAGGCCGACGGGTGAGACAGAATCGGGTTCTGTCCTGCCTGTCAGTTCGAAGAACCGATTGTTGCACCAGCGGATTTGCAGTTCGACATCCAGCACCGCGACCCCTTCGGGCAGATGCTTCAGGACATTTTCGAATGCCAGGAGCGCGGGGAGGCGGCGCGCCGGCGGCCCAAGGACAACCGCCCCCGAATAGTCCTGATCGATGTCGAACGAGTCGGTAGGCCACCCGTCATCCGTCGCTGTGCACACCGTGCATTCCAGCGATTGGATCAACTCCAGCAATGATCGGTCGGATTCGTTACCCGAGCCGAGCACAAGTAACCGCGGACGATTGTTCACCGGAACCCGCTTTCCCTGTTGTGGTCAAGAACGTTGCCGGATTATAGGCGGCAATCGGGGGTCCGAGCAACAGGGGTTCGCCCGTTGTGCCATGATGGCAGCAAACTGAACCTGAAGACGGCCAATTGAGATCGACCTGAACCGCGGTGTTGTACTATCATCCGCGCGCCGCTCGGCCTGCGATGGAGCGCCTCCGGACGACTGATCCCTCCATCGCCGCACACACACGGATCGTTCTCTTTTCGGCTGGATCAACATGGCGCCAGTTCCCCCACAGACCCCCGCTGCCCCGGCAACTCCGCCTCAACCACAACCAGCTTCCGCCGCTGCGCCGCCCGCCGCGAAGCCGCGCCGACGCTGGGCATTCCGTCTGCTGTTGTTGTTGACCGCATGCCTGGGGGCCGGGGTTTGGTTTGCCCCGTTGATCGTGGCCTCAACATCGTTGAAACAACAGATTCCCAAGTTGATTTTCCCGACCTATCCCGGCGCCATGGAAGTCGGTGAGGCGTCTCTGGACTGGCTGCGCCCCGTCGTCGTTCAGGATCTGAAGGCTGAGGACGCCGAAGGGCATCCGTTCCTGGAAGTGAAGCAGTTCTCCACCAGCCTGCCCCTCTGGAAGCTCGTGATTCAACGTTCCAGCCTGGGTGGGCTGCTGCTTTCGGAACCGCGGGTCTCCATCGAATTTCGCCCCGGCGGATCCAATGTCGAAGACATTCTCGAGAAGTTTCTGAGCGGCCCGCCGTCTGCGAATCCGGCCGATTTTGATCTGGAAATCAAGGATGCCACAATCGTGCTGGATCACAAGATGGCCTCGCAGGCCGCTCTGATCAAGCCCGTATCGCTGGTCCTGCAATCCCGCCGCGGACGTGTGGAAGAGCTGGAACTGACGATCGGACAGGTTCCCGCCCCGGATGAAGCATCGCTGGAACCCCCGACCGACTGGCTGGCCTTCCGGTTTGGCAGTCTGCCGACGCAGGAGGGTGTGGCGATGACGCCCGGGTCCAAGCACATTCGCTTGAAGGCGGATGCATGGGGACTCGAAAAGCTCCTGCCGCTGCTGGCTCGGATCGAACCGAATGTCGAACTGGCGGGGACGTTGGATGCCGATGTTCGCAGTCAGATTGACCTGACCGGTGATCACGAAGACTGGACCAGCCGGGAATGGAGTTGGGATGGTCGCATGACCGTCAAGAAATTTGTGCTGGCCGGCCTGTCCGCGTTGAAACGTGACCGCGTCGTCCTGGAAACGACCTCGCTGGCGGGACGACTGGCCGCGCAACAAGGTCGACTCGCCATGGACCGGGCCCAACTGCAGACGGAAATTGGCGAATTGACGGCCACCGGCGACATTCCGCTCGCCGGCTTCCGATCCACCTCGCCGGTCGACACGCTCCGCACGATCCTGGGTGAGCAGGACTACACGATTCATGGACACTTGGATCTTCAACGCCTCGCCACGTTGCTCCCCAATACGCTGCGGATTCGCGAGGGGACCGAGATCACCGGCGGAACGCTGGAGTTGAATCTGAAAAGCGCCGCGCAGGACGCGGATCGCCGGAACTGGGCGGCGGATGTCGTGTTCGATCACCTGGCCGCCCGCAATCAGGGGCAAGTCGTCACATGGAACGCCCCGCTGCAGATCAACATGCAGGCTCACAAGGCCGCAGGAATCGTCACCGTTGATCGCGTAGCGTGCCAGTCGGACTTCTTCAAGCTGACGGGACAGGGAACGATGACCGATGCCCGTTTCACTGCCAGTGGTGATTTGACGCAATTGGAGGAAAACCTGCAGCGGTTTGTCGACTTGGGAGTCGCCAAACTGGCAGGTCAAATCAAGGCGCAGGGTGAGATCCTGCGATTGGAAGACGAGCGGATTTCTCTGCAAACCGCGATTCAGCTGGATGGGTTCCAGTGGGATCTCTCGAAGCAATCCGTCTGGCAGGAAGCCCGGCTGGTCCTGACCGTGAATGCCGAAGCGAGTACGGTCGGGGACTCGAGCTTGAAACAGATCGAATCGGCGCAGCTCAAGTTGACGAGCGGCAAGGACTCGCTGGTCTCCAACCTGCAGCAACCCGTCGATCTGACTTCCAGCAACCCATGGTCAGTGAAGGCGACTCTGGCTGGGGACCTGCAGACATGGCAGAACCGCCTGCGACCCTTTGTCGATGTCGCGGGATGGCAACTGGCAGGGACCGTGAATTGCGAGACCAATCTCGCGGCCAGTTCGAAGCAACTGGAATTGGTGAGTCTGACAGGAAACGCCACCAACCTGAATCTACGTGGTCCCGAGTGGTTGATCATTGAACCCCAGGTCAAACTGGAGACAAAGGGGACATGGACGACATCGACGCGAGAATGGTCGTCGCCTGAGACCACCGTAACGGGAACATCGTTGGCATGTCGAGTCGACGATCTGGTGGTCGGCCTGAAGCCGAATGGAGCATTGGAGCGGATCACCGGCGAAGCCAGTTTTCGCGGAAACCTGGACAAGCTGTCACGCTGGAAGAATCAGGCGCTGCCGCGCCCCTATTACCATCTGATGGGGGGAGTCGAGGGACATCTACATCTGATCGAGAAAGATTCCGTGATCACGGTCGATTTCGACACCACCATGACCAAGCTGGTGGTCGCGGATCTGGAGACCATGCCGAATCAGGAACTGCACTGGGTGGCGCTGTGGCGCGAACCGCAACTGCAGATTATCGGCAAGGGAAGTTACGACATCGCCCAGGACCAGTTGCAGATGGAAACGGCGACGGTCCAGGCGGACGGATTGAGTGTCAACGTGCACGGTTCGCTGGCTCAACTTGCCTCAGCCCAGCGAGTGGATTTGAAGGGAGAACTATCGTACGACTGGGATCTGGTCAGCCAGCGGATGGGAGACTCGCTGCGGAAGGCGGTTCAATTGCGTGGCAAGCAGGCGCGACCAATCTCACTGCATGGATCCCTGGCCAGTCTGGCAACACCGGCGAATGGACAGCCTGCGGTTGTTGATCTGGCAGGCGAAGCGGCGGTCGGCTGGGACTCGGCACAGGTCCAGGGACTGCCGGTCGGGCCCGCGGATCTGTCGGCACATGTGGAAGGGGGAGTCTGCCAGTTCGCGCCGATTGATACGACGGTGGCCAATGGCAGGCTGCATCTGACTCCACAAATTCGTCTGGACCGAAAACCCGCGCTGCTGATGCTTCCGACCGAGAAGGTGATTGATCGAGTGCAGATCTCACCCGAGCTTTGCAATAGCTGGCTGAAGTTCCTGGCTCCGCTGCTGGCAGACGCCACGCAGATTGACGGTCAGTTCTCCCTTGATGTGACCGGGGCGGCCCTGCCGCTCACGTCACCGATGACGGGTGAAGCGGGCGGGGCGCTCGGAGTTCACCAGGTCCAGGTTCGGCCCGGTTCATCCGCGTTTCAAGTGCTGGGTTTGATCGATCAGATCCAGGCGATTATCGAACGGAAGCCGGTCGGCAACGCTCCCCGTGATCGTGTCTGGATGCAGATGCCAGAACAGTCCATCCCGTTCAAGCTGGCGGGCGGACGGGTCTTTCACCAGAATGCCACCTTCGTAATTGGCGATGGTATGGTTCAGACCAGCGGCTCGGTCGGGATCGATGAATCGGTCGACCTTGTGATCGTGATTCCCATTCGCGATGAATGGGCCAAGGATCAGAAACTGCTGTCTGGATTGAAGGGCAAGTCGTTAAAGATTCCGGTTCGAGGTTCGTTGAGCCGCCCTCAATTTGACACCCGCGTACTGGGAGAACTGGCCGCTCAAATTGGTGGAACGGCATTGGAAGGATTGCTGGATCAGAAGGTTGACGACCTGTTTAAGAAGAAGTTGAACAAGTTCCTTCCAGGACAAAACTGAATTGGCCTCGATCCCCCCTGCCGAAGAACCTGCCTCAGAACGAGTCGCCGTGGTTGGTCGCTGGTTGGGGGTGGTGGTCGCGCTGGCTATCTTCTTTCTGCCTCCACTGGAGGGACTGGAACCGGCTGGACAGCGGTTGGCGGCCATCGTCATGTTGATGGCGGTGTGGTGGGTGACGCAGGCGGTTCCGATCGCTGTCACCAGCCTGCTTCCGCTGGGCTTGTTTCCGCTGCTGGGGATTCAATCTGCCAAAGTCGTGGGACAGTCCTACTTGAACGACAACTCGTTCCTGTACCTGGGCGGTTTCATCATCGCGTTGGGAATTGAACGCTGGGGGTTGCACCGTCGCATCGCGCTCGTGACCGTTGCGGCAGTGGGAACCAGCCCCCGGCAGATTGTCCTGGGTTTTCTGCTCGCGACATTTGGTCTGTCGATGTGGATCAGCAACACGGCAACAACGCTGCTGATGCTGCCGATCGCCACGGCGCTCTTGGCAACGCTCGAGAATCTGCACTCATCCGCTCAAGCCGGTTCGGCAGGGGCGCCCAGCACTCCATCAGGAATTCGACCCGACCCTGCGTTCCGTCACTTTGCGATGGCACTCACGCTGGGAATTGCGTATACGGCGAGCATGGGAGGCCTGTCGACACTCGTCGGAACGCCGACCAATATTGCGTTCGTGAACATCTGGAAAAGCCAGTTTCCAGATCAGCCCGCCATCTCGGCAGGACAATGGATGCTGACATGGACCCCGTTCGGGATCGTGTTTCTGCTGTTCACCTGGCAATTGCTGGTCTGGGGGATGAAGACTCCCGCCGGATTCGATGGGCTGGATCGCGGGTTCTTTCGGACGCGAATTCGAGAACTGGGTCCGATGCGCCGCGGGGAATGGCTGATGCTCGGTCTTTTCATCGCGACAGCGCTGTTGTGGATTCTCAGAACGGACTTTCGATTTGGTGATCATCCCCTGATTCCCGGTTGGAATCATTGGACCGCAGGTCGACTGATTGAATGGGGAATCCCCCGCAAGGAGGCGCTCGAGTTCATCAGCGACGCGACTGTCGGGATGGCCATTGCAGTCCTGATGTTCGTCATTCCCGTCGACCGAGGCCCGCAGGGCGAAACGCGATTCCTGATGGACTGGGAAACCACTTCGAAACTGCCGTGGGAGATCCTGCTGCTGTTCGGAGGCGGGTTCGCGATTGCTGGTGCGTTTGAGTCGACGGGGCTTTCTGCCTGGGTGGGTAAGATGTTTTCGCACGTCGCATCCGGCCAACCTGTCTGGGTGCTGGTCATGGCCGTCTGCCTGCTGCTCACCTTCCTGACCGAATTCACGTCGAATGTGACAACGGTGAATGCGCTGCTGCCGGTCATCGCCGCGGCGTCCCTGGCATTGGATGTCGATCCGCGACTGCTGATGATTCCCGCGACGGTCTCGGCCAGTTGTGCCTTCATGCTGCCGATTGGAACCCCGCCCAATGCGATCGTGTTCGGAACGGGACGGATCCGAATGGGCCAAATGGCTGGGTATGGGTTGATCTTGAACCTGATGGGGGTCGTGCTGGCGACTTTGGCGACCCTGTGGTTGATGGTGCCGCAACTGGGAATCCGGTTACCATAATGCCGGAATGGCGTCCGTGCAGTGACGAATTTCCGCTCCCTTCGGCATGATGTCGTTCCCTGAAATGTTCGTGCCGAATTTCACGACGGGGACTGGCCCGTCAATATCCTGTTTGAGAATCGAGCCTCTGCGCATGAATCCGCTGGTGACACCAAGTTTTCTGTTCCGCTGGTCGCTGCCCGTTCGGGAACTGAATTCGCTTCCCAATTCTTCCGGCCGGTTGTTGGAATTGCCGGAGTCGTGTCGGCTGCCGTCGTTACGCGAACTCGATTCCCTGAGTGATTTCGCCGACGTGCGACTGGCGTGGAATCAACAGGGATTGGGGATCTGTGTCGATGTCCGTGGGAAGACCAAGGGATTGAAGTGTTCGATGGAAGCCCCGACATCGTCGGATGGAATCACGATTTGGGTCGATACTCGCCATACCCCGGGAATGCATCGCGCTACCAGATTCTGCCACCAGTTTCAGCTGATGCCGTCGGGGGGAGGCAGGCGAAATGCTGAACCGGTGGTGATTGAGATTCCGCTGGCCCGTGCTCGCGAGCAGGTCGCCCCGCGTGAACTGTCGCTGATTCGTCTGCAATCAGAGTTGAAACGCGACGGGTACTGGCTGGATGCCTGGATTCCGGCCGAGGTGTTTGTTGGGTACGATCCTGCCAATTCGTCCCGGTTGGGGTTTCACTATCAGGTTCAGGACAGTGAACGCGGAATTCAGACGCTCGCCGTGGGAACCGAATTTCCGGTCGCCTCAGACCTGAGCCTGTGGCAGACCTTGGAACTGGTCCCTTCAAACGAATCGCCGCGATAGCCGCACGGCAATTTTTCTCACGAGCCCGGGGTGCTGCCGAGTTGAAGTGATTGATCGCGCTGCGCAGAAACTGTCCGCGCGTCCGCTCGACCGAACTGATCGATTATCTGCTCAATCGCCTTCGATGTAGATCGACATCGCTTCAAAAACTGACGATCGCCGAATTGGCACTGAATTGATCAGGGGCCAATGTCATCTCAATCGGGCTGACCCTTCACTATCTCGCGTCTTGCCATGGATTTCCGATCCAGGTCGGCATGCGTGTCCGTTATGATCTTAACGCTCAAGTTGATCCGCCGGCCTCTCCTGTTCGGGCCCGTTGTGCTCTCGGTGGATTCCCACGGCATTCCAATTGCATACCCTGTGGCGGGACCGACTCATCGGCGATTCTCCGAGAATTGCTACGAGGCCGCCAAAAGGAGCGTCTGGAAATCATGATCAGAAATCTGTGTCTGTGGTCTCTCTTGACCCTGTTTGTTGTGCTCGTGGATCGATCACTCGGGCAACCTCCGTTGGAAAATACGAGACCTGCATCGGCTCAACCTGTGACACGGGAAAAATGCGCGGGGATGATCGAGTCTGCGAAACGCCTTTTTCGCGAAGGGGACTACGACGACGCGCTGGAGCAAATCAATGAGGCGATTGCGGCGTGCGGTGATTCCGCTGCACAGCATGAATTCCGCGGACTGGTTCGGTTCGCCAAGGGCGACTACCAGGAAGCTTCCGCATCGATCCATGCGGCGCTCGCGACAACTCAAGGTTGGACATGGACAGTCCTGATCAGTCACTACAGCAACGTGCTGATCTATACGAAACAGCTTCGAACCTTGGAGACGTTTGCCAGACGGCATCCCGACGATTCGGCGGCAAGATTTGTGCTCGCCTATCATTACCTGGTGACTGGTCATCTCGATCATGCGACGCACGAACTGGAGATGGTTTCTCGGCTGGAGCCTGACGATCGCGTCGCATTGGAAATTCTGAAGCGTTTGCCAAAGCCGCGCGCCGCTTATACGCCGTCCGCTTCATTGACACCGTGATGCGTTCGTTTCTGCGGGCCAACTGCAAGTTTGACGACTTCAATCTGGAACTCGAGAGAAAGTGAATCATGCACGCCATCGATCCGATCAGCGACCACATTCTGTATGACGATGCCGATCCTTCGACCGACGCTCAGGCCGCGGATTCCCGCCTCGAATGGCATGAGCAGGAACACACGGCGCCGGCACTCCAGCATCAGGCGGAGCAACTTCTGGACGCCGCAGGCTCACCCGAACTCGCCAAGCACGCCATCGACGTGGCCGCCCACCAGGACTGATTCTTCGACCTGCAAAGTTTTCTCAGTGGACCTCCAGAATTCGTGTCCGGTTTGAGACCTCGGATTTGACCTGTTGGCAGGTGTCGAAGTTTCCCCGAGTCGTAACCGTTCACGGGTATGCGAGGGGGACAGACCCATTTTCACGGACAAACGGCCCTTCGGAGTGGTATCGCGTCGATTGAAGGTGTTTGTTTTTCGCCGTGAAAATGCGTCAGTCCCCGACCCGTGAACGGTTACCCCCGAGTCCCGTTTTCTGGAGGCCAGATTGTGAGAAATCTCAAAGTTGCGATGTGTGTTGCCTGTATGATTGCCGCGGTTCGAATGGCGTCGGCGATTGACTATTCTGATGGCACGCTGGGGTATGCTGCAAAGTTTCCAACTCCAAGACCCGCACAGCTTTATCGAATGAAATTCGAAAGCGTTCAGATCAAGCAGGAAGGTTTCAAAGGTTGGAAATCCGGGTTGCCCGTCTACGGCAATGATTTGTTCGTCGTCGAATGTTTCGAGCTGAATGAAGGGATGCTGCGCAATAAAACCGACCTCGAGATCGTGCGCATTCTGTTTGCGAACGTCGACGGGATTGAAAAGCTGACGCCGAAATCTCGAAAGGTTGGCGTTGCGGAAACCGAGGGCTTCGAACTGACGATTCAATATGCGGATGGGCGACGCGAGCGATCTGTTTGCGCGCGAATCGATGGTCGCTTCTTCAAGCTGTCGGCCTGCTGTGCCGATTCCCAACCTGGAGTGCCCCCTGATCCATTTCCCAGCGATTTTATCCTGAGCAACGAGGTTGATGAATTCTTCAATTCATTCAAATTGACCAGGAAGAGCAAGTAGCCGCTGTTCGTTAGCCGGGCCAGGATTCCTGCGCGACATTTCTTCCTGCCACGGATTCCGATTTGAATCGGTCTCCATAGGAACGAATGAACTGTGGGAAGCCTGCCCCGCGGAACAATTCTGGAATATACTCGACTTGCCA
>Ga0265327_10005611_pt1 | contig 10396 bp, 2 predicted proteins | sample 41621metaG_FD_202089 | JGI IMG/M metagenome (GOLD analysis project Ga0265327, IMG submission 202089) | Rhizosphere microbial communities from Carex aquatilis grown in University of Washington, Seatle, WA, United States - 4-16-21 metaG | ecosystem: Host-associated > Plants > Roots > Rhizosphere >... | reverse complement strand
CCCCAAGGTTGGTGCGAGCACCGGAAGCGGTATTGGCATTAGTACCACCATTTGCAATCGGTAGAAGACCGGTGAATGTTATGTTGCCTGCTGCATCAAGGGCGATGTTGCCAGATGCGGAGACGGCTACTGTGCCGCTTGCATTTGGCAATGTAATCGTCTTACTGGAGCCAGCCGGTGTAGCAAAAGCCAAAGCATTGGTGAAACCGCCGCTTGTTGCTGTCAAAGTTGTGCCGCCGTTGCCCTGCAAGGTCAAGCTCTGGCTGGTAGCGCCCACCGTAAATGCTCCACCAGGCGTGATGGCTAGTGCGCCAGTACTCGTGAGAAGTGGGGTTGTCAGGCTTGTAGCAACAGAAACCGTACCGGTGAAGTTAGCTGTAGAGCTGATAGTCTGGCCATTTATAAGACCTGAAGAGATAGTGCCAATATTGACCAAGTTGCCGCTATTATCTATACGATTAGTTCCGTTGGTTTGAATCACCCCGCCTGATGAGTTGATATTGCCGGAGCTGACAGTCGTTCCGGTGATATTCACACCATTTGCATCAACTCCAAAGTATGTGGTTGTACCGGCATTGTTTTGTATCTCCAAAAGGTTGGCTCCAAGCGGAGTGGAATTGTCTCGAACGGTCAGCGCACCGCGGGTAGCATCCAATACGATCTCAGGATTTGTGGAGTTGTCATATGCTGTCTGCAGAGTCGGCGCCGAACCACCGCCGTCATCGTTTGAACAAATAATGTTTCCAGACGCATCAGTGGTCAGAGCCCCACCATTAGCAAATGTCGTACAGTTAAATCCGGAGAACGTAATGTTGCCTGTGGCATTCAAAATGATTCCATCAGCCGAAGTTAGCGTCACATCGTTACCTGCTCCAGTACTGGTGACTGTGGCAGTCGATCCTTGCAGCGTCAGTGTTTGGCTGGTCGATCCAACAGTTAAAGAGCCGGATGGAGTAATAGTGTTGAGTGCTGTAGTCGAAGTGATGTCAGCATTCGCACCACTAGCTGCTGCCCCAAGGTTGGTACGGGCAGAGGCGGCATTGTTCGCATTTGTGCCGCCGTTGGCAATTGGCAGTAGACCAGTGAAGGTAATATCACCAGCACCACTGAGGGCAATGTTCCCGGATGCTGATACCGCCAATGTGCCTGAAGCATCTGGGATAGTCAATGTTCGGGCAGCACTAGCTACTCCGGTGAACTTGAAATTATTCGTACCAGTGCCGCCGAGATAGAGATCGCGGAACGGATTTGTGTTAGAGCCAAGATCGATTGACGAAGAACCTGTTAACAGACTAGTGTTGATTGCAACACTAGTTAGGTTAGATAGTGCCGTGTTTGCACCGCCTGAGCCGCCACCCAAACAGTTGCCGGATGTCGTACAGACTGAGTAAGTGCCGGCGGCCAATGCTGGCAGATTGATGGTTACGTTTGCCGTTGGCGTAGTGAAGCCAAACGTTGTCGTGTTGCCGCCAGAAGTACCAGTGATAACGCTTGACGCTGTGCCCTGCAATGTGAATGCCTGAGAGGTTGCGCCAACGGTCAGTGCTCCGCTTGGCGTGATGGCGTTAAGTGCAGTAGTCGAAGTTATATCTGCATTCGCACCACTTGCTGCAGCTCCTAAGTTGGATCGTGCAGAGGCGGCATTGTTGGCATTGGTACCGCCGTTAGCAATCGGCAGTAGGCCGGTAAAGGTAATGTTGCCCGCTGAATCCAAAGCGATATTACCAGAACCTGATACTGCAAGAGTGCCGGCAGCGTTAGGAATAGTAATGGTGCGGTCGGCGCTCAAAGTAGCGGGCTGTAAGGTAGCGGCGAAGGCGCTTGAACCATCACGGAAGAGTGCCTTGCCAAGCACCGAACCAGTGCCTAGTGTTAGACCTCCTGAACCTTGAACAACTTCATCTCCACCGATAGTCACAACGGTACCGGAGTCAGTGATAATGGAATCACCGATGACTTGGGCGCCAGTGAACTTAGCCAGTTTGCCAGCCGTACCACCGGCGCTGCTTACAGTTCCGCCTGTTCCACAGTTGCCACTGTTCGTACACAAAGTGTATGTGCCGGCTGCTAGCGCTGGGAAGTTCAGTGTTACATTTGCTGTCGGTGTCAGGAATCCGATCGTTGTCGTGTTGCCGCCATTCTGAGCGGTAATAGCACTGGCCGCGGTTCCTTGGAGCGTAAAGGATTGGGTGCTTGCACCGACCGTCAATGCCCCGCTCGGCGTAATAGTGTTCAAGGCTGTCGTAGATGTGATGTCGCCGTTTGCACCTAAACCAGCAGCCCCAAGATTAGTTCTAGCTCCGCCAGCATTATTAGACCCAGTGCCACCCTGGCCAACTGATAAAGCGGTCGTAAGGCCTGATAGGCTCGTGATATCATTGTTGGCTCCAGAAGCTGCAGCACCTATGTTCGTTCGGGCGCCCCCAGCTGTGTTAGCATTGGTGCCACCATTAGCAATTGGCAGTAGGCCGGTGAAGGAAATATCACCTGCCCCACTGAGTGCAATGTTCCCAGATGCTGAAACGGCCAGCGTTCCTGACGCGTTCGGGATGGTCAGGGTGCGCGCTGCTGTAGCCGTACCAGTAAACTTGAAGTTATTGGTACCGGTACCGCCTAGGTATAAGTCGCGGAATGGATTGGTGTTGGATCCCAGGTCAATTGATGAGGAACCGCTAAGCAGGCTGGTATTGATGGCAACACTTGAGAGATTAGACAAGCTGGTGTTTGCACCGCCGCTGCCACCCAAACAGTTACCTGATGATGTACAGACGGTGTAGCTTCCGGCAGTTAATGCCGGTAAATTGATAGTTGCGTTAGCTGTTGGCGTGGTAAAGCCGAAGGTTGTCGTGAAGCCACCCGATGTTCCTGATACAACACTTGCCGCAGTACCTTGCATAGTAAACGCTTGAGAAGTAGCCCCGACCGTCAATGCCCCACTCGGCGTAATCGTGTTTAGAGCCGTTGTAGACGTTATGTCGCTATTGGCGCCAGAAGCAGCTGCACCGAGGTTGGACCGTGCAGAGGCAGCATTGTTGGCATTGGTACCGCCATTGGCAATTGGTAGCAGGCCTGTGAAGGTGATGTTGCCTGCTGAGTCCAGCGCGATGTTGCCAGATGCAGAGACTGCCAGTGTGCCGGCGGCGTTAGGAATGGTAATCGTGCGGTCAGCACTCAGTGTCGCTGGCTGCAAAGTAGAGCTAAATGTTGATGAACCATCATGGAAAAGCAACTTACCGAGGACCGAGTTAGTTCCAAGCGTCAGACCAGCACTACCTTGTACAACTTCGCTCCCCCCGATAGTGATTACACTGCCCGACTCTGTGATTATCGAATCTCCAATGACTTGCCCACCGGTAAACTTAGCTAACGCCCCGGTAGTTCCACTAGCAGTACTGACATTACCACCGCTCGGACAGTTGCCACTCGAGGTACACAAAGTGTAAGTTCCGGCTGCTAGCGCTGGGAAGTTCAGCGTTACGTTTGCAGATGGAGCAGCAAAGCCTACAGTTGTAGTGTTTGCACCATTGCGGGCAGTAATTACGCTTGCATTGGTACCTTGTAGCGTAAAGACTTGGCCAGTTGCGCCTACTGTCAAAGCGCCTGATGGGGTAATCACATTCAAGGCTGTTGTAGAAGTTATATCACCGTTGCTACCAGAGGCGGCAGCACCCAGATTGGTTCGAGCAGAGCCAGCATTGTTAGCGTTTGTACCGCCACTCGCAATACCCAGTGGCGCTGTCAAGGTTAGTCCAGCAAAGCTCGGTGAAGCTGAAGTGGCAATGTCTTGGATAGTATTAACTACACCTGCGCTTACCGAAAAGTTGGTAGCATTAAACTTTGCAATACCCTTAGCGACAGTACTGGCATCGTCCAGAGTTATGGTGGTGCCTGCTCCTGAAGCGTTTGCAATCGTCAGATTTCCAGCTAAACCATTCAGGAAATTGACGCCGCTACCAACCCCGCCGGGACAGATCTGGAAGCTTGGTGCGGCGCCAGGGTTAGAGATAAGACATAGGCCGCCTGTGCCATCGAAGGCTGTAGTGACTGGATTTACGCCATCACCGATGAGAACGCCATACTGAGTGAGCGCGTTGGTACCAGTACCGCCAGACGCAACTGACAGGGCTGTCGTAAGTGAAAGACCGTTGAAAGTAGGGGAAGCCGTCGTGGCGATATCTTGGGCCGTATTCACAAGACCACCATTGACCGTAAAGTTTGCACCGTTGAACTGAGCCAGTCCCCGGATGGTCGTTGAAGCGCTATTGATAACTAGGCTTTGCCCGCTCACCGTGACATCCTGCAGCACAACAGCACCAGTCAAACCATTAAGTGCCGTCGACGTAGTGTTAGAATTGCTATTCGATCCTCCTTGTGTCAGACAGCCACTTGCAGTACATACGGTAACACCGCCGACTTTCAAGCTATTGGAAGCATTGATATCTCCGACCACGTCTAGAGCAAAAGCTGGCTTCTGCGTGCCAACACCGACCTGCTTAGCCGCGTAGATACTTCCTGACGTGTTCAGGTTTGCGCCAGATAGATTTCCGGTGAAGCTGCCCTCACCATTCACGATAAGTTTCTGCTGCTCACCGTTTGGACCAGTCAGAGTAGCATTGGTAACCGTTATTCCTTCGACTTGCGCTGATTGCTCCCCTATTCCCAGAGAAGCCTGAGATCCGTTCTTGGATGCTCGTTTAGCAAGATAGCTTCCTAGACCGGCAATTAAAAGTGCTAGCAATATCACCATTGCCGCAGTGATTAGCGTGACTTTGCTTTTCTTCTTCTTTGGGGGCGGCGCCATAGGAATGCCATTCGCATTGAGCGCACCACTGTTTATCCCTTGTGGGATGTCGGGGTTTTCAAGAGAGCTGTTGTCGACGAAAGTAGCGATTTGGTCACCAGGATAGGTTATATTCGGTTGAGAGACTATTTTTGCACTACTATTTTGTACAGGCTGACTAGGGGTGGTAAAGGTATTGGGACTAGGGAATAGCCCATCGGTTCCGGCCACGGACGGCGGATTAACAGAGGTACCCCCACTTAGGTTTTGCAGACTTTCTGCCATTTGTTTGTTTCACCCTACCTGTAAAGTGTCTTTACGCTGATTAATATTTTAGTTCAGTTCTTATATATGCGAAAGCTTTTTTTGGATAGTTTTTCCACAGTTTTTTACATAAATATTAACGGTTCTGGGGGTCATCTTTGTTGATCACGCACCCTGTTCAGACCCGTAAATTGATTACATGCATTATCAATATGTTGTAAGTATTGCTACTAGTAAGTTGTCATTTATTTCACGTTTTTTAATTGATATAGTCAACATAACACCTATACCAGCAAATAGTGTTGTCATAAATAACTTAAATCATAAGCGGTTTTATGCATATTTATGCGTGTTGCAATATACAATTTTTGGTAACAAAAACGTAGGCGTGGTTGCCGTTGTACATACTCATTGCCCTTCTCTAAAACTCCATCTGTACAAAATTCTTGCAAAAGTAATACACAGGGCCGAAAGCGCCTGAACACAAATGCGGGTGTATAAACTAAGATTAGAACTGAATAACGGCGTATATGGTTGCCATTCCAAAGGCTAATATACCGAGAACTGCTAGAAGTACTTGGAATAGCTGCTTGTAAACCTCGTCATGTGCCAACGGATTGCGACCAAGCGCTATTATCGTAGAATGAATGGCTCCATATACTAGAGAGCCCTCGATAATCAATATAACCAGGAAAATAATCATAGCTGTCAGAACCTGCCAATCACTGACCGTCCTGCCGGCCAATCCTTCACCTAGATTGTGTAATAGCGATTTGTTCTGGTCATTGGATGCGAGTGCGATGCTAGTCGGGCTTATCTCTATCCTGGCAGTACCTACCTTTACCGTACGTGAGCCGCTATCAGTTGTAATCTGCTGGTCTTGTGTACTACCGAGATCTTCAAGAGCACTACCTATGGCATTCACTTCAGTGTCGCCAGCTTTCATCAATATACCCTTCAATGGTGAAACGGCAAGATAATCACCTTTGTGAACTGCCCCGTTTACATCAGAAATGATAGCAGTAGCTTCTCCCGTTGTTGCTACTACAACAGGTAATCCATTAGAGGTAAGAGTAACTAAATTAGCATCTCTTGTTGTAACTATACCAACAAACTTTGCTTTATTGCTTGTTGATGCTCTTTCAACAACACGATCTTCTGAGCTGCTGGCAGGACTGAGGGAGGCGGCCATGCCTACTACCAAATCAGTGTCTGTACTGGTATAGCCTTGAGCGATACTGGCTGCCGATACCGGACCAAATGTGCTGATCATGAAGCTTCCGATAAAGAAGATAAGAGCGAATATAAGCCCAACGTTTTTAATCAAACTGTTCCTTCGTCGGACCATCTTACCAACCCTATATGAGTTTCTCCATTCTAGCGTGCTGTATATGTGGTGAGGAGTTTTCATATACTTCATCCTATTGGAGGGTAATCAGTACCCATATTAAGTGATTAGCGTCTGGCTGGCTGATAGCCTTACCGAGTACCGAGCCGGCAGTAACAGTGGTCGATGCAGCTGCTTTGCCCTCTTGGCTGCTGGCGACCAGCAGGTTTCCGGAAACTATCGCCGTGTTCGCTTCTACGCCGTCCGTAGTGGTCGTTTCGGCACGAACCTGGATTGTCCCGCCAATGGCTATTTCAAGCTCGCTACCAGCCTGTACGTCGGTCAGAGCGACACCCAGGACAGCACTATCACCAGGATTGGTGGTAGTAGTGACGTGGTTATCTTGAGTGGCGTCAGCGACGACTACTGATCCGGCGGCTATAGCCTTGCTCGCGATAAACTTCTTGGTAATCGCATTTCGCTGTCCGACGGTACCCGTGAGGCGAATATCCTTAGAGAACTCGCCGAAGCCCAAGACCCTGACGTCCTGAAGTGTAGCGATACCGGAAACGGTTAGACCGCCGTGTGCGTAGAGCATACCGTTTACGTTGAGGTCCAAGGTTATGGTAGCCGTATCGAATACAGGACTGTGGACTCCAAGTACATTTCCGACCGGGCCAGTACCAGAGCCACTACTCGTCGTGCTGCTCGAGTCGCTAGATGATGAATCACTAGAGCCGGTTGAACCAGAAGTGCTCAGGCCACCTTGAGCAGCCAGCGCGTTGGCCAGCTCTTGCTGCAGACTGGATATCTGATCAGCGAAGATACTGAGACCTTCTATCTGATTGGCTTTAATCTTGTCAGCGTAAATGGTGCCATGAACGTATAGGTTGTGATTAATCACGGTGTCATCTGAGGTAGCTGCATTAAAGTTAAAGAAACTACCGGCAATTGCAGGGTCCGGTGAGTCTGGGGAAATCGGAGGAATTGTTTGAATAGGCGTGCCATCTGGAGTGGTGTCAGTGGGAGCAGTAGCTGCAGTATCCGTATTCGGATCAGGCAACACAACGTTATCATCCTGCCAGGAACGGAAGTAGTCCATCTGCAGGACTGCAGTTAGGTTAGCTCCTGAGGTGTTCATATCACTCACCTGCCACCATGGTGCCATGGCGGCCGAAGGGATATTCGTCTGCGAGCCGGTGCCACACTCACTTTCAACGACACCGTTAGTAGTGTTGTAATCGGCGAAGAAGTGAACATCAGATGAAGAGCGTACTTCAATACGCAGATATGCGAAGTTAGAAGTGATTGTAGCTGTAGCTGTTGAGCATGTTACAACGGTTGCCGTACCACCACTGGCAGTCACTCCATACCAGTTTGTGGTGCTACAGCCTGTCGGTGCGGTCGTACTGTAAGTCGAACAGTTCGTAAAGAATATACCGTTTGAAGGCATACCTGCAACATTGGTATCACCAGCGCCGGCACGATCGCTCATACCAGTGTAAATACGTGAGTTGTTATCGCTCGCCGCTAGTGTAGATGGCTTCAACTTCATAGTTAGAATAGGAAGGTTTGCGGCAAGGTAGATCTGGTTCGCCGTAGACGTACCTCCCGACAAAATTTCAAAGCAGGTCGCAGAGTGGCCGGCAGAGGCTGCCGTAGTAGCCGTTACTTGTTCGACGCCGTTAACCTGGTTCAGGGAGGTAGCCGCACAGGTATCAGTCGCCGCATTACCAAGCTTCGTGTCAAAGCTTAGCTCGCCAGTCGTTTGGTTGCTGCTTGTACCGCAAGTACCAGATCCACCCGCCGGGCTACCCAGGTCGCCGCGTGCCCATGCCCAGTTGGTTGCCGTCGTACTACCCGTACAACTTGCACCCGACGTCTTGAAGACGTTGAATTCTTCACCAAAGTAAGAGTTACGACCAATGAATGCACCTGAAGTCGCCGCTCCGCCGAAGTTAGTACTCATGTCTTTGACGCTGAAGAGATTTATGCCTGTTGTAGAATCGGCTACACTTAATGGAGTTGTATTGGTATTACTGCCAATACTCACGCCAGCGTTGGTGACTATTAGGGCATCGTCCCTGCTAATGAAGTACGGCCCAGAGGGCTCGGCGCGACTAGTAGCAGCTGTTAGCTGCGTGGCACTAACATAGGTTACGGTATCCGTCGTGCCGTCAGCAAATGTAATCTTGTCACCGGTCATATCCGAGGTAAAGGTGGTGCCCGTCCCATATATACCCGTACCAGCAGTCGGTAAGGTGCCGGCACCCGGCACCGTACAACTGCTTGCATTACTCTGACAGACAGTACCGGTACTGTATACAATCGGTTCGAACGCAGCGGTACCATCAACTTCTAAGTTGTATGTTGGCGAAGGTGTACCAACACCCAAATATGCATTGGTTTGATCCCAGTATAGGCCGTGGTATTGCGCACTCGTTCCGTACTTACCATTGGTTAAGGCATTCTTGGTATCAATATTGTACTGAGAAGTCCCGGTACCAAGCTTCGTTACTAACAGGTTCTTAATGTAATGAAGGTTATTACTCCCTCCGGTACGGGCACCAAAACCAAAGTTTAGCTTACTTAAATCGCGGGTAAAGACGTCGGTGTAGTTCAGTACGACTTGTCCATCCCAGCGTACGATTATCTGGTTCTGACGTATCTGGATATCGACATCATGGAAATTTCCGTCATCGATATTGTACTTAACTGCTGAGGTAAGTGGATTTACGCCTCCACCGCTGCCACACTGGTTACCATCCGTAAACGATCCGTAAGCAATGCCAATACAGTGGTGGTATTCGCCAAAGTAGATGATATATCCTTGGCTAAAGGCGGTTCCCGTGGGGCTAGCAGCTCCGTATTCCGATGCTGGTATCCCATCAGCATAGCCGTAGAACCACGTACCGTCAGCATGGCTACCGCCCGCGGTACCAGCCCTCATCTGGAACTGTATTTCTTGGAATGGAACCTGAGAGAAGTTCCAGTTAATGGTACCTGTTTCGTTGTTGACGGCCTCGGTAAGTTGTTCGCCAGTTGCAGAGTTGAACGTTGGGGTAAATGCATGAGTGCCGGCAGTCGCGACAGTCGCCAAAGGATATGACTGACTGCCAGTGGTTGGGTCGTTCAAGCCATCCCAGTATGCCAGAGCTGGCGAAGTAAGCGAGACAGATGCTTGCGACAGGCCGACGTTGCCGGAAGTATCTAGGCCCAAGATACCGGTGAAGGTTGTTCCACCGCTTGAACTGGAGGTCAGCTGCGTGAACTTAAGCCCAGAAGTGCCGGCTACAGTAGAGTTTAATTCCAGGGCTGCGGTTGGTGCGTTGGTGTTGATGCCGACCCGAAGGTTCGTAGTGTCAACATCAAAGACAGAAGTAGCTGAAGCTGTCGGCTGAACCTGGAAGGCAGTTGCGGTGTTGGTAGTACTACTTTTTATGATTACCGCACCCGCTCCCTGGTCGAAGTTAATGTTGTTGGAGCCACCCTTGAGGTTGAGCGCACTTGTTGTGTTGATAGAACCGATGGTGATGGTCTGAGCAGCTCCGGTCGAATCACCGACATGCAAGGTTGTTGTGTTGGCAGTAGAGCCGACAGAACCGATGTTAATCACCTTACCCGTAACGGCGTTAACACCGATGTTAATGTTACCCGATGCAGCAGCTTGCAGGTTGATGGCGGTCGTAGCGTTGCCACCCTGGATAGTGATTTGCGAGGTTGAGTTGGTGGAACCAACCACAATGGTCTGGATACCAGTGGCATTGGTGCCGATTTGGATGCCATGTGACGTAGCGCCGTTGCCTATTTGAATTGCGTTGCTGGCGGTGCCGGCTTCTAGGATATAGGTGGATCCACTGTTCGTACCGCCCATAGAAATTGCATTAGCGCCCGTGGCATTAGTACCGATCTGGATACCGTGTGCGGTAGCACCGTTGCCTATCTGGATAGCACTTGCGCCCGTACCTGACTCGAGGGTTAAGGTGGAGCCCGAGTTGGCACCGCCAAGCAAGACAGCGTTAGCT
>Ga0265327_10005610_pt1 | contig 10397 bp, 12 predicted proteins | sample 41621metaG_FD_202089 | JGI IMG/M metagenome (GOLD analysis project Ga0265327, IMG submission 202089) | Rhizosphere microbial communities from Carex aquatilis grown in University of Washington, Seatle, WA, United States - 4-16-21 metaG | ecosystem: Host-associated > Plants > Roots > Rhizosphere... | reverse complement strand
CCTTGCGCAGGACGGTCGACCGTGGGCCGATGAGCTGCTCGAAATGCACGTAGCCGACGTTCCGCGAGTCGTGGTTGCCCGGGATCGTGATCACGTCCGGGCATTCGAGGCGGTCGAGGTAGGCGCGGGCCTGGGCGTACTCCTGCTTGTAGCCGAAGGTGGTCAGATCGCCTGAGCAGACAACCACGTCCGGTCGCAGGTCGTTGATCTCGTTGATCGCCCGTTCCAGCAGATTTGCCACGAAGTACGGCGAACCACAGTGCAGATCCGACAGGTGGGCGATGATGAACTGCCGCTCGGCCATCGGGCGCGATCATAACGGGGGCGTCCGGGCCGCGAAGTACACTTTCTAAGCGGAATGCGCGATCAGGTTACGTTCCACGCGTTCACGGGGTCGGAGCCGCCGGCGTTTGCGAATGACGCCGAGCTTGAGTGCGCCCAGATCCTCGATTTCCACGGAATCCCGTGGGATTACGAGCCGCGCACGTTCACCCTCGAGGTGGACGCTGCAGGCAACACCCTGGAGGCCTTCACGCCGGACTTCTACCTCCCCGACCAGGATCTGTACCTCGAGATCACCACGATGAAGCAGTCGCTGGTGACCAAGAAGAACCGCAAGATGCGCAAGCTCCGTGAGCTCCATCCGGAGGTGCGCGTGAAGCTGTTCTATCGCCGCGACGTCGAGGCCCTGGCGGAGAAGTACGAGCTCGGCGAGGCATCGTGAGCCTGGCGGTGGAGCCGCCGCCCATCCCAGACCCCGGTGAGGTCTACCTCCACCGGGACATCATCGCCGAGCGCGTGAAGGAGCTCGGCATCCAGATCGGGCGCGACTTCCACGGCCGCGACCTGGTGCTGCTGACGGTGCTCAAGGGGGCAACGATCTTTCTTGCCGACCTGTCCCGCGCCATCCCCATCCACCATCGGCACGAGTTCATGGCCATCTCCGCGTACCGCGGCGCCTCGACCGCCTCGTCCGGCCGGATCCGGCTGTTGAAGGACATCGACCGCCCGATCCGCGACCAGGACGTGCTGATCGTCGAGGACGTCGTCGACACCGGGCTGACGCTGAACTACCTCTACAAGACGCTGCGCTTCCGCGGCGCTGCGTCGGTCGAGGTGTGCACCCTGCTCGACCGCCCGTACCGGCGACTGACCGACGTCACGCCCCGCTACGTCGGCTTCACGTCGTCGGACGAGTTCGTGGTCGGCTACGGCTTCGACTACCGGCAGCGCTACCGCAACCTGCCGGACATCCACCTGCTGAACCGCTAGTCCAGCCCACCTTGCGTCAGGCTGCGCGCTGCTGGGCGGCAACGAAGTGCTCGCGCACCATGGCGGCGATCCGGCGGTTCTCCAGCGTTGGCAGATAGGCGCCCTTGCCGTAGCGCCGCTCGTACTCCTCCAGCAAGTCGGGCCGCGCCTCGGTCAGCCAGCCCATGTACTCCTCGCGGACGCCCGGCCGCAGGTGCAGCACGATCGGCGTCACCGACCGCGCGCCCGCCTCGGCACACGCCCGGGCGACGGCGGCCAACTGCTCGGGGCTGTCCGAGATACCAGGCAGGATCGGCGCCACCAGCACGTCGCAGGCGATGCCGGCGTCGCGCATCACCGCAACCGCCTCGAGCCGTGACTGGGGCGACGGAGTGCCGGGCTCGGTCGAGCGCCACACCTCGCGGTCGACGGTGCCGATCGAGAAGCTGACCTGCGCCAGCCGGCGCCGAGCTGCATCGGCCAGCAGGTCGATGTCGCGCTGGATCATCGTCGACTTCGTCAGGATCGAGAACGGGTTGCCGACCGCGGACAGCACCTCGATGATGCCGCGGGTCAGCCGGTACCGGCCCTCGGCCGGCTGGTAGGGATCGGTGTTCGTCCCCATCGCGATCAGGTCGCCGCTCCACCTGGGGTTGGCCAGCTCCTGCCGCAGCTTCTCGACCGCATTCACCTTGACGACGATCCGTCGCTCGAAGTCCTCGCCCGCGTTCATGCCCAGATAGGTGTGGGTCGGGCGCGCGAAGCAGTACACGCAGGCGTGCCGACAGCCGCGGTAGGCGTTGATCGTGAACCGGAACGGCATCCGCGACTGCGCGGGCACGGGGTTCACGATCCGGCGCGCGTGCACCGGCAGGTACTCGACCTTGGCCAGCTCGCGGTGCTCAGGCGAGAACAGCGCCAGCTGATCGCTCTCCTCCCCTGCCACCCGCCACCGGAACTCCCCATCCATGGCGGGCAGTATAGCGAACGTATGTTCGGTCGCCAGACTGCCTTACGAGCTGGAGCCGTCGCCCGGCTCGCCGCCCTCGCGGGCAGGCTCGGGCTGAGGCTGTGCCGGCGCCTGGCTCGCCGCGGGCTCGGCGGCTGGCTCGCCGGCCGAGAGCTCGCCGGCGGAGTTGCCTGACTCGAGCTCGATGCGCAGTCGCTCCATCTCGGCGTCCACCTGGCTGCCTGCCGAGATCGCAGCGATCTGGCGGTCGAGCTCGTTCGAGCCGGGCGCGGACAGGTCGTCGATCGCGCCGGAGGTGACCAGCTCGTCCATCGCGGCTGCTCGCGCCTGGAGCTGCTCGGTCTTGTCCTGCGCGCGCTGCACCGCGTTGCCCATGTCCGAGAGCTGGTTGGACAGGCCCGACGTCGCCTCGCTGATGCGCACCTGCGCCTCGGCGGCGGAGTACTGCGCCTTGATGACCTCTTTCTGGGTGCGGAACGTCTCGATGCGGGTCGCCAGCGCCTGCTGCTGGCCGATCAGCTGCTCCTGCTGGGCGCTGAGGTCGGCGATCTGCTGGTCGAGCCCCTGCAGTTGCTGCTGCACGACCGTCTTGCGCTCGAGTGCGGTCCGCGCGAGATCCTCGCGGTTGGCCGCCATCGCCTGCCGGGCCTGGCTGTCGAGCTTGACAACGGTCTGCTCCAGCTTGGCGGTCTGAAGCTCGAGCCGCTTCTTGGCCGTGACCACATCGGCCACGCCGCGCTTGACCTTCTGGAGCATCTCCAGCTGGCGGTTGTAGCTGTAGTCGAGCGTCTCTGACGGGTTCTCAGCCTTGTCGAGCGCCCTGCTCGCCTTGGCTTTGAACATGTTCGTGAAGCGGGACCACAGGCCCATGAACCCTCCCTGTTAAGGAGTGTTCACTGTAGCCGATCGAGTTCCCGGAGAGCCGCTGCGGCCTCTGCCCGCAGCCGCTTTCGCTCCTGCTCGTAGTCGTCGTCTCCGACCTTTCCGGTGCGGTGGTCCTGCTCCAGGTCACGGAGGCCGGCATACGCGGCGTCGCGCTGCTCGAACAGCTCCAGGCGGCGGCGGTCGGTCGCCGACAGCGCCTCCTCCGGCAGCTCACGGGCGGGAGAAACGAACGGCCAGGCGACCAGAAGCACGGCGCCGGCCACGACCAGCGCCACCACGATTGCGGCGATCATGCCTCGCGGGCGAGGGCGGTCGCGTAGCGGCGCGCGAGCTGGCGCGCCTCCCGCGGATCGGGCCAGAGGGTGATCGCCGCGCCGATCACGAACACCACGCCCGCCAGCCAGATCAGGGAGACCAGCGGGTTCACGAGCACCTTGACCGCCACCGAGCTGCCGTTGGGCGAGATGCCCTCGAGGATGCCGTAGATGTCGGTGCCGTCGAGGTAGTTGGTGTGGATGTCGACCTCGTTGGTCACCTGCTGGCCGGCCTGCACGTCGGTGTACACGCGACGGCCCGGCTCGAGGACGCCCTGCTGTTGCCCGTTCTTGGTCACCACGAGGCGCGCGGAGACCGTGGTCGAGTTCTGCTGCTTCGTCTGGATCAGCCCGGCGTAGGTGACCTTGTTGCCGTCGATGCTGAGCGAGTCGCCGCGGTGCAGGGTCTGCTCGACCACGCTCGTGTAGCCGCCCGACGCCGCAATCCCGACCACCAGCAGCACAACCGCCAGGTGGACGACGTAGCCGCCGTAGCGGCGACGGTTCCGTCCCACCAGGTCGAACAGCGCGCGGGGCCAGGAGCCGCCGGCGATCGCCCGTCGGGCGGACGTGCCGCGGGCGAACTCGAGGCCGATCGTGATCGCCACGAAGATGCAGAGCGTGAACGCGGCAAGGGCGGCCGGATTGGTGCCGGCGCCGAGCAGGGCAAGCACCCCACCGCCCGCGAGTGCCGAAATCATGGGCCAGCGGAAGGTGCGCCAGAGGCTGCCGGGACTCGCCCGCCGCCACGCGATCAGCGGGCCGATGCCGGTCAGCGCCAGCAGCGGCAGCCCGAACGCGACCAGGAAGAAGTTGTAGTAGGGCACCGAGACGGTCGAACGGATGCCCTCGACCGCCTGCGAGAGGATCGGGAAGACGACGCCCCAGAGGATCGCGAACGCCAGCGCCAGCAGCAGGAGGTTGTTGAACAGGAACGTGGCCTCGCGCGAGATCACCGACTCCATCCGGTGCTCGCTTCGCAGCAGCGGCAGCCGCCAGATGATCAAGGTCACCGCGAAGGCGACCGCCACGGCCAGGAACCCGAGCAGGAACGGTCCGACGTTGGACTGGGTGAACGAGTGCACCGAGTTGACGACCCCGCTGCGTGTGAGGAACGTGCCGAACAGCGACAGCGCGAAGGCGGTGCTGACGAGCACAGCGTTCCACACCTTCAGCATCCCTTTCTTTTCCTGAACCATCACCGAATGCAGGAACGCCGTGCTTGCCAGCCACGGCAGCAGCGCGGCGTTCTCGACCGGATCCCAGGCCCAGTAGCCGCCCCACCCGATCTCGACGTATGCCCAGTGGGCGCCGATCAGCATGCCGACGCCCAGGCACATCCAGGCGAAGAGCGTCCAGCGCCGCACCGAGGCCAGCCACCGGGCGTCCGTGCGGCCGGCGATCAGGGCCGCCATCGCGAACGCAAACGGCACCGACAGGGTCACGTAGCCCATGTACAGGATCGGCGGATGGACGACCATGTAGGGGTTCTGCAGCGCGGGATCGAGCCCGGCGCCGTTGCTGGGCGGCGTGCCCGGGTAGCTCGCAAACGGCGACGACACAAACGCCGCCATCACCGAGAAGAAGATCATGATCCCGCCCAGCACCGCCGTCACCCAGGGCATCAGCTCGCGGTTGCGGTGGCGGTTCTGGTACACGACCAGGCTGGAGGCGCCGGTCAGCACCGTCAGCCACAGAAGCAGGGAGCCTTCCTGGCTCGCCCACATCGCCGTCAGCTGGTACTGGAGGGGGAGCTGCCGGGTCGTGTGCTGGTAGACGACCATGATCGAGAAGTCGTGGCGCTCGAGCGCGATCAGCAGCATCAATACTGCCACCAGGGTCGCCCCGAAGGCGGCGTAGACGGCGTTGCCGGCGCTCCGCATCAGGCGCCGGTCGCGTGTCCGGCCGGCCACCGCTGCCGCCCCGGTCGCGTAGATCGCGAGCGCTACGACCAGGTAGAGCGCAGCGCTGCCGATGGTGGCCAGATCAGGCCCCCTGGCCGGAGGGTGGCCCGCTGGTGTACTTGCTCGGGCATTTCGTGACCAGCGAGTCGGGCTCGGCGACGAAGGTGCCGTTCTTCATCCTGCCGGTGATGATCACGTGCCTGCCGTTGGCGAAGGCGTCGGGCACCGAGCCCGAGGCGTAGCGCACCGGGATGGTCACGTTCGAGCCGTCGTCCTTGACCACGAACGTGAACGGTGCCTGCTCGTCGGAGCATGCCCCGCCGATACAGCGGACCGCCGTTCCCGTCAGGTCAACGGTCTTCGCGGCTGCGCCATCCTTGTCCGAACGCAGCTGTGCGACCGAGACCAGCAGCTGGCCGGAGCCGTGGATCGCCTCGTAGGCGAGGAACACGGCCAGCAGCGCCGCGATTGACACAGCGATGACGATTCGCGGGCCGCCTGACATCGCGGCCAGATTACCACCCGCCATCCCGCCTCCGTAGCGGCAGCATCACGCGTCGGAGGGCCTGCGAGGGCCCCGGACTACGCCGCCGGGGTGTCCGGCACCGCGTACCCCAAGTCGAGGCACAGCTGCCCGCGCTTGCTCTCGCGGAGGGCATCGGTGTAGCCCTGGCCGTACGCGGCGCGAAGGAACCAGCCCAGCAACTCGTGATCGATCGTCGCCGGATCGATCTCGAACACCTCTGCCCACAGGTCGGCGAGGCGCAGGTCAATAGCGGTCGCCAGCGTTTCCTTGCGTCGACTCATGACCACATCGTAGGAAGGGGTTCGGACGGAGTTGGTGGCTGAGTGCAAAGGAAGGCCTGCAACCACGGGGATTCCGGCGGTTTCGGCGTTCATTCGACCGGCTGCCACTTGGCGCGCGCCTCGCTGCCATTTGGGTTCTGTGCGGAACTCATGACAGGTCGAGCGAAGGCCGACGGCGCGATACCACATCTGGTATCGTCGGGAAATGACCGCCTCCGTCGTCCGCGAGGCCCGTCGCCGGGCCGGCATCAGCCAGCGCGAGCTGGCCCGCCGGGCCGGGACATCTCAGCCTGCCGTCGCCCGGATCGAGGCCGGCCGCCAGTCGCCCGGCCATGCCACGCTCGCCCGCCTGGTCGAGGCCTGCGGGCTCGAGCTTCGCTACGAGCTGGCGGCGCCGGACGAGGCCGCAACTGCGCCCGCCATCGGCGGTCAGCTGCTCCTGGTCGAGGCAGGGGGCGGCCGATTCGGGCTGCCGGTCGCGGCAGTCGGGTCGGTCGTGCGCTGGACGCCTCCCAGCCAGCTGCCGCGCGCACCCGCCGGTGTCCTCGGCCTGGTCGCGATCGGCGGCCGGCTGGTCACGGTGCTCGATCCGATCGCGCGAATGGGAGTCGGCGCCGCGGCAGAGCCGTCGGCCCTCATCCTGCTCACCGACTCCGAGGGTGCCTACGCGCTGGCCGTGGACCGGCTTGTCGGCCTGGAGACCCTCGCGCAGGGCGCGCTCCAACCGCCCCCAGCCATGCTCGGATCGCCGCCGGCGGTCGTCGCGATGGTGCTGCTCGGCGACGAGCTCGTCACAGTCCTCGACCCCGCCCGTCTCATCCCAGACTCACCCTCGACTTAAGGGTTAGACACAGCCTGGGCCTGTGCCTGAAGCGGCTGGATCGCCGTGCGAAGCGCGGTCGTCAGCGGAGCGACAGCAGACACCCGCTGCTCGACCTCCTCGAGCTCCTCGACGTTGTAGGTGTCCTCCCAGATGAACGAGATGCCCGAGCCCTCGAACTGGAACGTGGTCTGCGGGAACGTTCCCTGCACGACCTGCACGATCAGGGCCGGCGTGAACACCCGCTTGACCGCGATCTCGTCGGCGCTGTCCGACACCAGCAGCCGGTAGCGGTCGTTGAACTCCGAGCTCTCCGTCCCCTCCACCCGGCTCGGACCGAAGGCCGCCACCAGCTTGTCGAACATGGCGAACCGCTTCTGTGACAGCTGCATCGTCGGGATGCCCGGGATCTCCCCCAGCCCCAGCCGGAGCACCGTGTGGTGGTGCTTGACCTCCTGCTGGTAGGTCTCGGTGCGGACGTTCCCGTTGGCGTCGGTGACCGTTCGCGTGCGGGTCTCGTAGGTCGAGTACGTGAAGTTGAAGATCAGCCCGTCGAGGCCGCACATAGGCCCGGCGAACCCGTCCGAGGCACGAGGCTTCTGCCGGTTCCGGCAGAACGCGATGTCACCCGGCGGGTCGATCTGCTCGCTGTGCGTCCACCCGTGCTCCGACGCCCAGGCAGTCATCACCGACTCGCGTGCCTCGGTGCTTGCCCGGTGGTAGGCCGACCACCAGTAGATCAGCGGCCCCGCCGCGCCGGCAACCAGCGCAACCACCGCGCCGACACCGATCGAACGCAGCCCGGCCATCACGATCAGCCCGATCACGATGCCCGGAATGGCGGCCAGGAAGCGGTTGCGACGGAAGCCCGGCGCTCCAGTGAGTTCCCGCATGCGGGCGGTTCGCGCAGCCCGGTATCGCTCGGCGCTGGTCGGCATCCGGCCCACATTACAGGAGCCCATACCGTTGCCCCCTTCTCCAGAGGCTCTAGTCTGCACGTATGAGTTGGAGTGATCCCACCGGCGACCTGCAGGACATCCAGGCGTGGTTCGACCGCCGCGGGCTGGAGCTGGCCGTGCAGCCCTACGGCGAGATCTGGCGGGCGTGGATCACCGTCCGTGACTCGACGTCGGGCGAGGGCGCCTTCATCGACGGCGGCAGCCCCCTGGACGCGGCGCAGCGGGCGCGCCGCCATCACATCCGGCGGCAGTTCCGCTCCGCGCTGGGCTCGATCGGGCAGATGGCCCAGACCGAGGTCGGCCAGCTGCTGATCGCCGAGGTTGCCCTGACCAGGCTCCCGCTCGGCAAGCGCCCGATGGCGAAGAAGGCGATGCTGGCGGGCGGCATCTGGATGCTTGACAGCCGGCGCCGCAAGGCGGCGCGCGAGCTCGGCCGCGCAGCGGGCGACTGGGTGACGACGGAGGCCACCGAGCGCCGGGTTGGCGGTCGGCCGATCGGCGATCACCCCGCGCTGCCCGCCGCCAAGCAGGCGGCCCAGGACAGCATCACATACGTGCGCCGGCTCTACGGCAAGTAAAGATGGCCGGTCGATATCTCCCGCGGTCCTGGCCGCCACGGGCGGTTGGGGTAGAAGACCGGCGGGTGTCGCTGCGCCTGCGAACCGTCGCCTCGCTGTGTCCTCGGTCGCGTCAATGCGAATCCGTATTGACGCTCCCTGCGTCCTTACGAGACTTGGTTCTCGCCGCCCAGGACACCACGTGAGATATCAACCGGCCATGTGGTGCCCGTGCCCCTCCTCAAGCTGACGGCGTTCTTCAACGAGACGCTGGAGTCGGGCAACGGCCTGGCCGCCCGCCGCGTGCTCGACGAGTTCCATGCGGCGGAGGTGCACACCAGCATCCTGCTCCGCGGCATCGAGGGCTTCGGCGCACACCACCGGCTGCACAGCGAGCTGCACGAGGCGGGCACGCTCGATCAGCCGGTCGTCGCGATCGCCGTCGACTCAGAGCCGCGGATTCGCGAGCTGCTGCCCGCGGTGGAGCGGGTGCTGACCCGCGGTCTGGTGACACTCGAGCGGGCGACGACGCCCGAGGCAGCCCCGTCCGCCGGGCACGATCCCGCAGCCCCGGCCCGGCTGACCGTCTTCTGCGGTCGCGCCGACCGCTACCGCGGTGGGTCTGCCGCCAAGGCAGTGATCGCCGGCATGCGCGCGGCGGGCGCGCACGGCGCGGTCGCCTACCTCGGTGTCGACGGTACCGTCGCCGGCCACAGGCAGCGAGCGACCATGCTCTCGGCCAACCGCGCGGTGCCGGTGATGGTGGTCGGATTCGGGCCGCTGGAGGCGATGCTCGGCGAGATCGCCGACGCCTGCCGCGCGATCGAGCCACACATCCTGGTCGAGCGGGTCTCGATGCTGAAGGTGAACGGCGGCCACCTGGGCGACCTGCCCGACGTCGATGCCGGCGCCGACCAGTGGGAGAAGCTGACCGTCTACGCGGCGGGTGACGCATCTCGCGACGGCCGCCCGCTCCACTACCACCTGGTCGAAGCGCTGCGCGAGAGCGGCGCGGCAGGCGCCACGTCGCTTCGCGGCACCTGGGGCTTCAGGGGCGGTGAGCAGCCGCACGGCGATCGCGCGTTGGCGCTCGGCCGACGGGCCCCGGTCGCCACGATCACCGTCGACCGGCCGACCGCCATCCGCGAACGGTGGCCGATCGTCGACGACGCGACCACCGATCACGGCATGGTGATCCGCGAGCTGGTCCCCGCCCTAGTGCACGGTCACCTAGTGCACGGCTAGCGGGGCGGGCGCAGCAGGCAAGAGCACCGAGGGCCGGCCGCTGCCGTTGGTGCCGCCTGCGAGCGCGAAGGCGGGCAGGTCGAACCGGCGGACGGCCGATGCCGGGAACGCATCGATGAACGGGTCGAGATCGCCGAGGAAGTCGACCGCCTCCGTCCGGTAGTGCATCGGCACCACCCAGGTCGGCGTCAGGATCTTGACCGCGGTCGTGGCGCCGGGGCCGTCCAGTGTGGGACCGCCGCCCACCGGCACGAACAGCAGGTCGACCCGGCCGATCGCCGCGATCTGCTCGGGACGCAGCGCCGACTGCCCGAAGTCGCCCATGTGGCAGACCCGCACCCCGTCCAGCTCGAAGACGAAGATCGTGTTCGGCCCCCGCTCCGTGCCGGCCACGGGGTCGTGCTCGCCGTTGACGGCCACGACCTCGCCGATCGGCGTCTGGAACTTGCCGGCGGTCGAGCGCACCACCGCCGGGCTGCCTTCGATGGCCCCGGTGTTGTTGTGGTCGATGTGCTCGTGCGTGATCAACAGCAGGTGAGCCTCGACGCCTTCGATCGGCGGATAGGCGAACCGGAGCATCCCCGGCCATGTGCCACCGAGATCCCCGAACGGGTCGATGGCGACCCTGTGCTCGTCACCCTCTAGAAGGAAGGCGGACTGTCCATACCAACGGATGTTCATGAGT
>Ga0265327_10005609_pt1 | contig 10398 bp, 9 predicted proteins | sample 41621metaG_FD_202089 | JGI IMG/M metagenome (GOLD analysis project Ga0265327, IMG submission 202089) | Rhizosphere microbial communities from Carex aquatilis grown in University of Washington, Seatle, WA, United States - 4-16-21 metaG | ecosystem: Host-associated > Plants > Roots > Rhizosphere >... | reverse complement strand
GCTGCGAAGAGATCAAGTCGCTTACAAACTTGATCAGGTTATCCGACACGGCTCCGGCATTAACCTGAATGCGGCCTTCGCTGATGGCTTGCTTGATTTCTGCGACCTTGGACGCATCCAGCGGTGAACCAGCCGCACCGCTCTTGCCGAGCATCTGCGCGGAAGTTGAACCGATATTCACCCGTGTGCCGCTGGCGGCAGCGGAAGGGGCATCATCATCGGATTTTGCGGCAGGCGTACGTGCTTTCATCTCCGCGCCGAGGGCGAGTGGAGCCAGGCTTCTTGTATTGTCGATGGTTACACTCATGATTCTCTCCCGGGGTTGTATATCACTACTCAGATGACGCACAGAATACCTGCAAATTTGCTTCAGGCATTGTCCGATTAAAGGTGGAAAGCAGCCTTATTTCCATCCTGACGCAGTTTCTGAAAAATTTACGCGCGAAGAAATACGCATGGATAAGACAGCTAATATTTCACTCGATAAGCAATAGCGTTCCTAATTTTCCCGGAACGAATAACGGCAGGAAACCCCCTGCCGTTATTTCCAACATACGCAGTTAGAAGCGGCGTATCACCGTCAGCGCATAAGAATTCTCATTGGTGCGCGGGATGACCACATCATCGCCCACGCGCACGCGGTCATAGCCGAGGCCGACCGAGTATTTCTCGTTTACACGATACTCCACTCCAAAACCGTAGGTGATATCGCCATGATTGGCAGAGGCGCCCACGGCATCTTTCGTATGTGCGGAGGCGTAGCCAACGCGAACATAGCCTTCAAAACCGGCGTTAAACGGCACTTTACCAATAGCCGCAATGGAAATGTCGGTAGTCTTCTCGGCAGCAGAACTCAGCGCACCGGAATCGGCATACGCCACTTCCACGGCCAGATGCTCGCCGTAGTTGTGACCGAGCAACACGGCAGCGCCGTTGCTATTCGGCGCTGCGGTCAAATGGCTGATCGCTACGCCAACATAATTTTCTGAATGCGCCGCTTCGCCGTGCTCGTGTTCGTCAGCAAACGCAGGTGCAGCAAAAGCTGCGGCGACCAGCATGGCCGCGAGTTGTTTGTTAAACATTGCTTCTCCCTTGGGTGATGTATTTATTTACTTGGCGTCTTGAAAAGCGGGCGGGAGTTTAACAAGTTTTTGTATTACATGTTTAGAGGAAAAACGTGAATTACATCAAAATCACGTCATACTGTTCTTGGTTGTACAACGTCTCTACTTGCAGTGACACCGGCTTGCCGATGAAATCCGAGGTCTGCGCCAGACTCTGCGATTCTTCGTCGAGGAACAGATCAATGACCTGCTGCGACGCCAGAATGCGGTATTCGCGCGCGGTGTACTGGCGCGCTTCGCGTACGATCTCGCGCAAGATTTCGTAGCACACGGTCTGCGCGGTTTTTACTTCTCCGCGCCCCTGACAAGTAGGACAGGATTCGCACAGCACATGTGCCAGACTCTCGCGCGTGCGCTTGCGCGTCATTTCCACCAGCCCCAGCGCGGAGAAGCCGTTCACGGTGATGCGCGTGCGGTCGCGCGCCAGCGCCTTCTGGAATTCTTCCAGCACCGCGTTACGGTGTTCCGCCGAATCCATATCGATGAAGTCGCAGATGATAATGCCGCCGAGGTTGCGCAAGCGCAACTGGCGCGCGGTCACTTGTGCGGCTTCCAGATTGGTCTTGAAAATGGTGTCGTCGAAATTGCGCCCGCCGACGAAGCCGCCGGTGTTCACGTCCACCGTGGTGAGCGCTTCGGTCTGATCGATGATGAGATAGCCGCCGGACTTCAGCTCCACGCGGCGCGACAGTGCGCGCTCGATTTCATCTTCCACGCCGTGCAGATCGAACAGCGGGCGCGTGCCGGGATACAGTTCCAAGCGCGAAGCGGCGTCGGAAATGTAGTCCTGCGCGAAGGCAAGCATACGCTGGTGCGTCTCGCGCGAGTCCACTAGAATGCGGGCGGTGTCCTCGTTGACGAAGTCGCGCAACACGCGCAGGCTGATGTCGAGTTCCTGGTACAGCAGCGACGGCGCGGGAGAAATGGCCGCCCGCTCCCGCAGGTTGCGCCACAGCTTGTTGAGGTATTCGGTATCGGCGAGCAATTCCTTGTCCGACGCGGTTTCCGCCATAGTGCGGATGATGTAACCACCGCTATGATCGGGCGGCAGCAACTGCTGCAATCTTGCCCGCAAGGCGTCGCGCTCGGCGTCGCTCTCGATGCGCTGCGATACGCCGATATGCGATTCCTGCGGCAGAAATACTACCAGCCGCCCGGCGATGCTGATTTGCGTGGATAGTCGCGCCCCCTTGGTGCCGATCGGTTCCTTGATCACTTGCACCAGCAGGCTCTGTCCTTCGGACAACACTTTTTCGATGGGCTTGGCGGCATCGCCGTTGTGGCGGTTTTCCCAGATGTCGGCGACGTGCAGAAACGCGGAACGCTCCATGCCGATGTCGATGAAGGCGGACTGCATGCCGGGCAGCACGCGTTTCACGCGCCCGACATACACGTTGCTGACGGTACCCAGATGGCTACCGCGCTCGATGTGTAGTTCTTGTGCGACGCCCTGCTGCATCACCGCGACGCGCGTTTCTTGCGGGGTGACGTTGATGAGGATTTCGTCACTCATGGTGCGGGATGTCCGAATGCGCGCAACAGTTCGACGGTCTCAAACAAAGGCAATCCCATCACGCCGGAATAGCTGCCTTCGATGTGCTGCACAAACGCGCCCGCGTGCCCCTGTATGCCATAAGCACCTGCTTTGTCGTGCCCCTCGTTGGTGAGCACATAACGGTGGATGCGCTCTTCACTCAGTTCGGCAAAGGTGACCGTGGTGGCGCTCATCCGCGTTTCGGCGCTGTCTTCGTAAGCCACCGTCACCGCACTCAGCACCTGATGCTGTTTTCCAGAAAGCTTGCGTAAGATCGCGGCGGCGTCCTCGCGGTCGCGCGGCTTGCCGAAAATATGGCCGTCCAGCGTCACCGTGGTGTCGGCTGCCAGCACCGGAAACGGCGGGCGATTGCGCGACAGCAGCGCGTTCCATCCGGCGTGGGCCTTGGCCACGCAGATGCGCTGCACATAATCTTCCGGCAACTCGCTGGCCAGCGGCGTCTCGTCCACATCGATCTGGCGGCGCGGGTCGGAACGCAGCAACAGCACTTCAAAATTGATTCCGATCTGCTTCAGCAATTCGCGGCGGCGCGGGCTTTGCGAGGCAAGATAAATGCGCGGCTGGGCGATGCTCATGTTGGTTCCATAACTGAATTATCGTTATTCGCGATGATAGGGGTGATTGTGCAACAGACTGTGCGCGCGATACAACTGCTCTGCCAACAACACGCGCACCATACCATGCGGCAGCGTCAGGGCGGACAGCGCCAACAGTTGTTGTGCGCCATTCTTTACCTGCTCGTGCAGTCCGTCCGCGCCACCGACGATGAACGCCACGTCGCGCCCCTCGCCCATCCATTGCTGCATGCGGTCGGCGAGTTGGCGTGTAGTCCACGCCGCGCCGCGCTCGTCCAGCGCGATGCGCAAACAACCCGACGGAAGTGCTGCAAGAATACGTTGCGCTTCCGCCTCCATGATCTGCGGCACGCTCTTGCCCGTGGTGCGCGGCTCCGGTTTGATCTCCAGCAACTCGATTTTCGCCTCGCGCGGCATGCGCTTGGCGTATTCGTTGAAGCCTGCGGTGATCCAGTCCGGCATCTTGTGCCCGACCGTTACCAGAAATAGTTTCATGAGGATTTTTCCGGCGGTTTCAGCCGGCGATTTTAGGTTTGCTTGCCCCGCCCGCAGGCAGATGCTTCACGTTCCACAACTCTTCCAAGTTGTAATAAGCGCGTACCGCAGGAACCATGATGTGGACGATCACTTCGCCCAGATCGATCAGCACCCAGTCGCCGCTGTCTTCGCCTTCGCGACCCTGCACTTCTTCGCCCAGTTCCTTGATCTTGACCGCCACGTTGTCGGCCAAGGCGCGGGTCTGCCGGTTGGAGTTGCCGCTGGCGATTACCATGCGCTCGAACATCGAGCTGAGCTTGCTGGTGTTGATGACGGTGATGTCGGAAGCTTTGATGTCTTCCAGCGCGGCCACCACGGCCTGGGTTTTTTCTTCAATGGTTAGCATGACTTGTTATAGAGTTGACGAAATTGAATGTAATCGGCCACCGATTCGGGCAGCAGGTAACGGATGCTTTTTTCTTCGGCGCAGCGCCTGCGTATGTCGGTGGCAGAAATTTCCAGTGCGGGCATATCCACCACAAAAATCGACCCGCCGGGCGCTTCGCGCAAAGCTCGGTGCGACGGCACGAGGCGCGCATGATACTCGCTACGCAAGGATGTGTCCGCATCGTTTATGGCATTGCCCAGCGGTCGCCCTCCGGCGCGCTGCATCACCACGATGTGCGCCAGCTCGAACAAGCGCCGCCATAAGTGCCAGGTATGCAACATCAGGAAAGCATCGCAACCCATCAGCAGACACAATGGCCGCTGCGGGCCGAATTCGATGCGTAGCGCGGACAACGTGTCCACCGTATAGCAGGGATCGGTGCGATGCACCTCGCGCTCATCCAGAGTAAAAGCGGAATTACCATGCAGCGCCAGATGCACCATGTCCAGCCGTTGTTGCGCTTTGGCGAGCGGTGCTTCGCGGTGCGGCGGCGTGCCGCTGGGAATGAAATACACGGCGAGCAAACTGCACTGCTCCAGCGCTTCTTGCGCCAGACGCAAATGCCCGTTGTGGATCGGGTCAAACGTGCCGCCGAGTATGCCTATGGGTGCGAGACTCACAATACTAGAAAGCCGTTATGTATTCTGCACCACGATCTTGGGAAATACCGCGCTGTGATCCTGCGCCATCTCCGCAATTTTCACCGCCACGCGGCGCGCGATCTGACGATAGGTCCTGGCAGCCTGCCCGTCCGGATTGGCCACCACGCTGGGCTTGCCGGAATCGGCTTGCTCGCGGATGTTGATGTCCAGCGGCAGCGACCCGAGCAACTCGGTGCCGTAATCCGCGCACATTTTCTCGCCTCCGCCCGCGCCGAAAATATGTTCTTCATGGCCGCATTTGGAGCAGATATGCGTGCTCATATTTTCTACGATGCCGATGATTTTGATGTCCACTTTCTCGAACATCTTGAGTCCTTTGCGCGCATCCATCAGCGCGATGTCTTGCGGTGTGGTGACGATGATTGCGCCGGTCACCGGCACTTTTTGCGCCAGCGTCAGTTGCACGTCGCCGGTACCCGGCGGCAGGTCGATCACCAGATAGTCGAGGCCGTCCCAATGCGTTTGACGTAGTAGTTGATCCAGCGCCTGCGTCACCATCGGGCCGCGCCAGATCATCGGTGTATCGTCGCCTTCAATCATGAAGCCGATCGACATGGCTTGTATGCCGTGCCCATCCATCGGCTCCATCGACTGCCCATCCTTGGACACCGGACGCCCGGTAATGCCCAACATAGTTGGCTGCGACGGGCCGTAGATGTCGGCGTCCAGCATGCCGACTTTCGCGCCCTCGGCGGCCAGCGCTAGCGCCAGATTCACCGCCGTGGTGGACTTGCCCACACCACCCTTGCCGGAGGCCACCGCGATAATGTTCTTCACGCCATCCACTAGCTTCACGCCGCGCTGCACCGCATGCGGCACGACCTTGCTAGTGACCGTCGCGGTGACCTTGCCTGCGTCCGGCAACGCTGCTTTCAAATGATTTTCCACCAGCGCCTTGATCTCGTCCCACACGCTTTTGGCGGGGTAGCCGAGCAGGATGTCGAGCGACACATCGTTGCCGCTGACCTTGATATTCTTCACCGACTTGCCGCTGACGAAATCCTTCTTCGTGTTCGGGTCGGTCAGTTGTTTCATTGCAGATTGCACGTCCGCTTCGGTAAAAGCCATGATGATTTCCTCGTTTGCCGTATGTCTTTGGGGGCTGCAATTTTACCCAATTCCGCAATGCCGTGCGGCATTTGCTACAATCCGAGATTAATATGGAATTCGCGCAGCGATATTCGTTCGCCTCCTCTCCCCCAAATTTAAGGGCGCTTTTCTCATTCGTTCTTTCTCCCGCTTGCGGGAGAGAGTTAGAGAGAGGGGCTTTTAAAGGGAGAGGATTGAGGTGAGGGAGCGAACTTCATAGCCATGCTCGTTATTTAAGGAATTCCGCACCATGACCCGCAAAATTCTCGTCACATCCGCGCTGCCCTACGCCAACGGCAGCATCCATCTGGGCCATCTGGTCGAATACATCCAGACCGACATCTGGGTGCGCTTCCAGAAAATGCAGGGCAACGAGTGCCATTATGTCTGCGCCGACGACACCCACGGCACGCCCATCATGCTGCGCGCCGAAAAAGAAGGCATCACCCCGGAACAGTTGATCGACCGCGTGTGGCGCGAACACAAGGCGGACTTCGATGGTTTTCATGTCGCGTTCGACAATTACTATTCGACCAACACGGCGGAAACCCGCCAGTACGCGGACGATATTTACCTCAAGCTCAAACAGCAAGGGCTGATCGAAGTGCGCGCGGTAGAGCAGTACTACGACCCAGTCAAAGAAATGTTCCTGCCGGATCGCTTCATCAAGGGCGAGTGCCCGAAGTGCCACGCTCAGGACCAATACGGCGACAACTGCGAAGCCTGCGGCACAACCTATTCCCCTACCGATTTGATCAATCCGTACTCCGCCGTATCCGGCGCGCAGCCGGTGCGCAAGTCGTCCGACCATTATTTCTTCCGCCTGTCCGACCAGCACTGCCGCGATTTTCTGAAATCGTGGATCGCGCCGCCGCACGTGCAGAGCGAGGCCGCCAACAAACTCGGCGAATGGCTGGAAGCGGGCCTGTCCGATTGGGACATCTCGCGCGACGCCCCATATTTCGGCTTCGAGATTCCCGATGCGCCGGGCAAGTATTACTACGTCTGGCTGGATGCACCCATCGGCTACATGGGCAGCTTCAAGAAACTCTGCGCCGACAAGGGCATGGATTTCGACGAATACTGGAAGCCCGACTCCACCACCGAGCTGTACCATTTCATCGGCAAGGATATCCTGTATTTTCACGCGTTGTTCTGGCCTGCCGAGTTGCAGCACGCTGGTTACCGCACCCCGACCAGCGTGTTTGCCCACGGCTTCCTCACCGTCAATGGCGAGAAAATGAGCAAGTCGCGCGGCACGTTCATCACGGCGGAGAGCTATCTCAAGCAGGGGCTCAACCCGGAATATTTGCGTTATTACTATGCGGCAAAACTGAACGGCTCGATGGAGGATATTGATCTGAGTCTGGAGGATTTTGTGGCGAAGGTGAATAGTGATTTGATTGGGAAGTATGTCAATATTGCGAGTCGTTGCGCAGGTTTTCTCAATAAGAGATTTGATGGAAAATTGTTGGGTAGAAATCCGAAATTCTCAAGCAATGGTGAGCAATGGCTCAACAGGTTTTTATCTATTGATAGCGGCTACGAAGTAGGGCATGCCTTCATTTCAGAAGCCTATGAGCGCAGAGATTTTAGCAAAGCTATTCGGGAAATCATGCTAGCCACTGACGTCGCCAACAAATATATCGATGAACAAAAACCATGGGAGTTGGCGAAGCAAAGCGGAGCAGAAGAACAATTACACGAGGTATGCAGCATTGCACTCAACATGTTCCGCATACTGACTGCTTACCTGAAACCAATCTTGCCAAAGCTGGCTTCAGACGTTGAGTCCTTTCTGAATATCGAGGAATTAAGATGGGGCGACATTAGTGACCAGCCTTATAAGCTTTTGCCTCATGGGCATCAAATCAACCAGTACCAACACCTGATGACCCGTATCGACCAAAAACTTATAGACGCCATGATAGAAGCCAACAAAGAATCTCTCGCACCACCGCCATCACCTGTTCGGCATGGCGAGGCGCAGCAACATCAACCCTCACCCCTAACCCCTCTCCCGCTTGCGGGAGAGGGGAATAAAATCTTACCTATCGCCGAGACCATTTCCATTGACGACTTCATGAAAATCGATCTGCGCGTCGCGCGTATCGCCAATGCCGAGCATGTGGAAGGCGCGGAGAAGTTGCTCAAGCTCACGCTGGACATCGGCGAAGAAAATCCGCGCACCGTGTTCGCGGGCATCAAGTCGGCTTACGATCCAGAAAAACTCAAGGGGCGGATGACGGTGATGGTCGCCAATCTCGCGCCGCGCAAGATGAAGTTCGGCATGTCGGAAGGCATGGTGCTGGCGGCTTCGGGTGATGCGCCGGGCTTGTTCATCTTGTCGCCGGACGACGGCGCGCAACCCGGTATGCGCATCAAATAGACGACGATCTGGCGCGGAGAGAAACGCATGAACAGCCAGTCGGGATCATCCTTGAAGAGTCTGCATCTGGTGATCCACGGTCGCGTGCAGGGCGTGTGTTTCCGCGATTCGATGCGCCGCGAAGCATACAGGCTGGGCGTTGCCGGATGGGTGCGCAACCGCAGCGACGGCACAGTGGAAGCCGTGGTGCAAGGCGATGCCACCGACGTGGACGCCATGTTGCGTTGGGCGCACCACGGCCCGGAACTGGCGCAGGTGACGCAGGTGGAAATCGTGCCGGACGATGGCGCTTACACCGACTTCGAAATTATTTAACCTGAGAAACCCATTCACCACGAGGCACAGTGCGTGGTGGTTGCCGCTTTGGTTTTCCAGATGCGGCTACACGACACTATATCTCGATCCGCTTGCCCATTTCGATCACACGGTTGGTCGGAATCTTGAAGAAATCCGCCGCGCTCGTGGCATTCTTCGAGATGGCGAGAAACAGCCGTTTGCGCCATTGCATCATGCCCGGATTCGGGCCGGGTACGATCATGGCGCGCGAGATAAAGAACGAAGTGGTCATCATCTCGAACGGCAATCCCCATGAGACGCATTGCTCCAGCGCATCGGGCAGGTCGGGCCGTTCCATGAAGCCGTAAAACACTCTTACCCGGTAAAAGCCCTTGCCCAAATCGTCAACCAGCAGGCGGTTGCCCTTGGTCACGTAAGGCTTGTCCTCGACAATCACGGTGAGCAGAATGTTGCGCTCGTGCAGTACCTGATTGTGTTTGAGATTGTGCAGCAACGCGGACGGCGCGCCTTCGCCGATGCCAGTCAGAAATACCGCCGTACCCATCGCCCGGTGGACGCTGTCGGCGCTGTCCAGAATCACTTGCATGGACACGGCTTGCCGCCCGATTTCCTCGAATAACATTTCCCGTCCGCGCTTCCAGGTAGTGAGCACGGTGAAGCAAATCACCGCGATGCCCAGCGGGAACCAGCCACCTTGCGGAATCTTCAATGCATTGGCCGAGAAGTAGGCAAAATCGACACAGAAAATAATACCGATCAGCGGCACGACCAGCAGCGGCGACCAGCGCCAGGCCACCAGCACGATGGTGATCAGAATGGTGTCTATCATCATGGTGCCGGTGACGGCGATGCCGTAGGCCGCCGCCAAATTGCTGGAATTCTGGAACGTGAACACCAGAAATACCACCGCCAGATACAGCGTCCAGTTGGTCAGCGGCACATAGATCTGGCCTTGTGCTTTGTCTGAGGTCTGGCGGATTTCCATGCGCGGCAACAAGCCCATTTGCACCGATTGGCTGGCCACCGAAAACGCGCCGGAGATCACCGCTTGCGAGGCGATCACCGTGGCCGCCGTGGCGAGGAACACCATCGGCATCAGCGCCCAGGACGGGGTAAGCAGGTAGAAGGGATTTTCAATGGCCTGCGGATTGTGCAGCAGCAACGCGCCTTGGCCGAAGTAGTTCAACGCCAACGCGGGCAGCACAAATGAGAACCAAGTCAGCCGGATCGGAAATTTCCCGAAATGTCCCATGTCGGTGTACAAGGCTTCGCCGCCAGTCACGGCAAGCACGATGGAGCCTAGTGCAAGAAAGGAAAGCCTAGGATCGTTGCTGAGAAATTGGTAAGCGTAAAGCGGGTTGAGCGCGAACAGCACCTGCGGGCTTTTCACAATGGCCATCGCGCCCAACACGCCCAAGCTGGCGAACCAAAACACCATGAACGGCCCGAACGCCAAACCAACTGCGCCGGTGCCACGCCGCTGCGCCACGAACAAAACTGTCAGCACGAAGAGGGTAATCGGCAACACATAATGGCTGAGATCGGGCGCGACGATATTCAGACCTTCGACGGCGGAGAGCACCGAGATAGCCGGGGTGATCATGCTGTCGCCGTAGAACAACGCGGCGGCAAACACGCCGAGCGTGGCGATGGCCCACTTGAAGCCGGGCCGCCGCGAAGTCAGTTCGCTGGCCAGCGCCAGCAGCGCCAGCGAGCCGCCTTCACCGTGATTGTCTGCGCGCATGATGACGATCACATACTTGAGTGAGACCAGCAACATGA
>Ga0265327_10005608_pt1 | contig 10399 bp, 5 predicted proteins | sample 41621metaG_FD_202089 | JGI IMG/M metagenome (GOLD analysis project Ga0265327, IMG submission 202089) | Rhizosphere microbial communities from Carex aquatilis grown in University of Washington, Seatle, WA, United States - 4-16-21 metaG | ecosystem: Host-associated > Plants > Roots > Rhizosphere >... | reverse complement strand
CCGTGTTTGATGGAAAAGAGTTAGATGAAAACGAATTTGTTGGTGTTACACCCAAACAGTTAACCTTACTGCCACTTTCAAAACACAAAGATTTTATACATAAAATGGTTGTGCTGCAATCGTTTTCTTTTTTGGATGAAAATTATTTTGAAGCACATAAATTGCTACGGGCTATTGATTTGAATACCCTGCTTAGCAAACTTACTCCGGAGGATCAGGGTTCTACGGAAGAGATAGCGCCGACAAAAAAAGAATTATATGCACTCTATTCTGATTATCCGGAAATAATAAAAAACACGGAATCTATTTTAGACTCTTGTTCCGTTACTTTCGAATTTGGAAAACTCGCAAATAAAAATCCGAAATTTTATAAAGGAAGTCTTGAAGAAGATATACAATTACTTCGCGCAGAAGCCACAAAAGGGCTGGCTTATCGCTACAAAGAGGTAACACAGGAAATTAAAGAACGGCTCGAAAAAGAGCTTTCGATTATTACTTCCAAAGAGTTTACTTCTTACTTTTTAATTAACTGGGACATTACAAAGTATGCCCGCGAAAAAGGTTTTTTTTATGTGGGGCGTGGAAGTGGTGCCAATAGTATGGTTGCGTATCTTCTTCGGATAACAGACGTTGATCCTATCGATCTTGATTTGTATTTCGAACGCTTCATCAATGAGAACAGAAGTAATGCCCCGGATTTTGACATTGATTTTTCGTGGACCGATCGTGAAGAAATGACCGATTATATTTTCAAACGTTTTGGAGAAAATAACAGAGTTGCTTTACTGGGCACCTACTCTACTTTCCAAAAAGATGCGGTGGTGCGTGAACTCGGAAAAATATACGGCTTGCCTCCGGCTGAAATTGACAGGGTTCAAAGAATTACACAGCCAAAAGAAACAGATGATTATGTGACGAAAGAAATTTTAAAACACAGTTCGTTTATAGCAGGTTTTCCAAGCCATTTAAGCATTCATGCAAGCGGGATAATTATTTCTGAAGAACCCATTACAACTTACACCGCCACAAATCTTCCACCAAAAGGTTATCCTACAACGCAATTCAGCATGCTGGAAGCGGAAGATATCGGCTTGTTTAAATTTGATATTCTCAGCCAACGCGGACTTGGGAAAATAAAAGATGCCGTGCAAATTATTAAGGAAAATAAAAACATTGACATCGACATTCACGATATCGTAAAATTTAAACACGATGAAGAAATAAAAAAACTGCTGAGTGTTGGCGCTTGCATTGGTTGTTTTTATGTGGAATCTCCAGCCATGCGAATGTTGCTTGCTAAGCTGCAAGCAGATGATTATTTAAGACTGGTTGCGGCCAGTTCTATCATTCGTCCTGGCGTTTCAAAAAGCGGAATGATGAATGAATACATCGTCCGGTATCGAAAACAAGAAGTCAGAGATAAAGCAAAAGCAGACCTTCCGGAGCTATACGAATTACTGAAAGAAACATTCGGCGTAATGGTATACCAGGAAGATGTAATTAAGATAGCACATATTTTTGCAGGATTATCTTTGGCTGACGCGGATTACTTAAGACGTGGGATGAGCTGGAAATTCAAACAACGGAATGAGTTTCACATGGTAAAAGAAAAATTTTTCAAAAATTGTTTGGAAAGAAATCACAAGTGGGAAACAATTAATAACATCTGGAACCAGATTGAAAGCTTCGCCAACTTTGCATTTTCAAAAGGACATTCGGCGAGTTACGCCGTTGAAAGTTACCAGGCCTTATTTTTAAAGGCCTATCATCCCTTGGAATACATGGTTGCTACGCTGAATAATGGCGGCGGATTTTACAGAACAGATTTATATATTCATGAAGCACGCATGCATGGTGCAACAATTGTTCCTCCCTGCATTAATAACAGCACCGTAAATTGTGAAATAAAAGGAACTACTATTTTTCTGGGATTGGGCCTCATTGGCCAACTGGAAAAAGACATGATTCAAAATCTTTTGAACGAACGTTTTGAAAATGGTCCCTATACCGATCTCTACAATTTTGTAAAACGCACACAAATTTCTATAGAACAAGTACGTATTTTAATTCGTGCAGGTGCTTTTAATTTTCTTCCAAAAAATAAAAAAGAACTTTTATGGGAAGCGCACATGCTTATCAGTCCAATGAAACAAAAACCCCAGGGCAAAGAATTATTTCACATTGAACCCCAAAAATATAGTTTACCGGCACTTGAAAACACATGGCTGGACGATGCTTACGACGAGCAGGAATTATTTGGATTTGCACTTTGCTCACCGTTTAAACTATTGAAAGAGACAGTAACAAATACACTTGTAAGTGCAGATTTAAAACCACTTATTGGCAAAACAGTGGAAATTGTCGGGTATCTTGTGAATGTAAAAACTACCTGGACACACACCAAAGAAAAAATGAACTTCGGAACGTTCCTCGATCTTAATGGGCATTGGATCGATACGGTCCATTTTCCGCCTTCCGCGCGTGCCTTCCCATTCAGTGGTCCTGGTTGCTATAAGCTCAGCGGGAAGGTGGTAGAAGAATTTGATTTTATTTATATTGACATTTCCTATCAACAACGTTTACCGGTAATTAACAGGGATGATGATTCCGGTCTGAGAATACTTCCTGCAAGAACAGAACGCGGCAGAGAATATCAAAGAAGATAATTGGGTTACCTTTTAACTGGAATCGTATAAATAAATATAGATTTATATGATTAAAACAATTTTAAAAATCCTCTTCAAAATAATTTTAATTTTAATTGGACTTATAGCAGTTTATTTAATTGCTGCGTTTACACTCCCATATATTACTCTAAATAATGATTACAAAGATACTCCTGAAGGCATAAAAATAGTTGTTCTCTCTAATGGAGCGCACACAGACATTGTTGTTCCTGCAAAAACAGAATATAAAGACTGGACACTTTCTTTTCGTCCAGATTCGTTTGATCTGAAAGATTCTCTTCACACGTTTATAGGTTTTGGGTGGGGCGATAAAGGGTTTTATCTTTACACGCCTGAATGGTCTGACCTTAAAATGTCCACAGCTGTAAAAGCGATCTGTGGATTAGGAGGAACAGCGATGCATGTTAGTTACTTAAAAGAACGAAACACAGAAAGTGAAAATTGCAAGATTTTCGTGATAAGCAAAGAACATTATGAAAAACTCATTGTGTTTATAGAAAACAGTTTCGAGAAAAACGAAAATAACTTTATTAAAATCGATCATCCCGGCTATGGAGATTTTGACCGCTTTTATGAAGCTAAAGGAACTTACACACTTTTTAAAACCTGTAATGTGTGGACAAATAATGGTCTGAAAGAAACTGGTATAAAAACCGGCTGTTGGACACCATTTTCAAGAGGTTTGATGCGTTAACCAGCCGCTAGTTATCTTTACAGCCGCTCATCACAACCCTTTTGAAGGAGTTTTACCGCAATATATTTAGTTTGCTTGATCTTTCCTTTTTTACATCGTTTAATTTGCAGGTACATGACTTCCCAATTGTAATAAAATATTTTTCCATTGCGCGTGAAACAGGGTATGTTAACCCTTGGCCGTTCGGGATCTGCAGCAGTAGTATCTTTTAAACTGTATTCATTCTTTATGGCATTCGTGTAAAATTTTCCATTTAGTGCCGGAATCATAAATTCATTTTTAATCTCTGGAGGTCTTGTTCGGTAAGGGAAAACATAAGTCCATTTCTCCTGCGCTTTCGTTGGATCAACAGGCAAATCTGAAATAATTACTTTAAAAGTAAATGAAAGCGAAAAGCTATCTTTTCTAAACTTCTGGCTTACCTTAAAAATAGTGTTATCGATAAATGCACCGTCTTCGACACAGGGATTTTCGATGATCACAACAGTATCGTGAGTATTTGCAAGGCGCTCAAAATAAGCTGGGTTTTTCACAATAAAATCTACAACCGTAACTCTGAAGTGTCGAAATTTTATTTGCGTCGGTCTGTTAGTTTGCGTATAAGAACTAACACTCACAAAAAAAGCCAGGTAAAAGAATATTATTTTTTTAAGGATCATTACTTAATAGTTATGTAAAACCAGTCTGTTTTTTAATTTGACCAGCACCATTTTAAGCCTTATCTTTATTGGCTTCTTACAAATATAGCATTTAGATTACCTATGGATTATAATTTTACAGAGATCGAAAAAAAGTGGCAGAAATTCTGGGCCGATAATAAAACATTTAAGGCAGATGACGTTTCTGAAAAACCAAAATATTATGTGCTGGATATGTTTCCTTATCCTTCGGGAGCAGGCTTGCATGTAGGACATCCATTAGGCTATATTGCATCTGATATTATGGCGCGCTACAAACGCCATAAAGGATTTAATGTTTTGCATCCGATGGGTTACGATTCATTCGGATTACCGGCGGAACAGTATGCTATTCAAACCGGACAGCATCCTAAAATTACTACGGAACAAAATATTGCGCGTTACCGCGAACAAATGGATAAGATTGGCTTCAGTTTTGACTGGGACCGCGAAGTAAAAACTTCTGATCCGGAATATTATAAGTGGACGCAATGGATCTTCATTCAACTGTTCAATAGCTGGTACAATAAAAATACAGACAAAGCAGAAAAATTAGAAAGTCTAATTTCCGAATTTGAAAAAAACGGGAATGCAAACGTAAATGCGGTTTGTGATGAAGATACAAAATCTTTTTCTGCCTCAGAATGGAAAGCATTTTCCGAAAAAGAAAAATCAGATACTTTAATGCATTACCGCATTGCCTACCTCGGGGAAGCCTATGTGAACTGGTGTGCAGCACTTGGTACAGTTTTAGCAAACGACGAAGTAAAAGACGGTGTGAGTGAACGCGGCGGACATCCGGTAGAACGCAAATTGATGAAACAATGGAACATGCGTATCACCGCGTATGCACAACGTTTATTAGATGGCCTAGATGGAATCGATTGGCCGGAGAGTTTAAAAGAATCGCAGAGATATTGGATTGGGAAATCGGAAGGCACTTCATTAAAATTCAAAATCTCAAGCAATGTCACTTCGAGTAGTCCGAAGGACGTATCGAGAAGTGAGTCTGAGACTTTCATCGAAGTCTTCACCACACGCCCCGACACCATCTTCGGTGTGTCTTTCGTAACGCTTGCTCCGGAGCATGAGCTTGTGCCAAAAATTACAACCGCAGAACAAAAAACGGCAATTGAAGAGTATATAACAAAAACAAAAATGCGCAGCGAGCGGGAACGCCAGGCAGACGTGACCAAAGTAAGCGGTGCATTTACCGGTGCTTATGTAGAACATCCCTTTACTGGAAAACAAATTCCGATCTGGATTGGAGATTACGTTTTAGCAGGCTACGGAACGGGTGCTGTGATGGCTGTTCCGGGACACGACTCGCGTGATTACGCATTTGCAAAACATTTTAATTTACCAATCTTAGAAGTAGTCTCGGGCGGTGATCTCTCAAAAGAATCTTACGATGCGAAAGAAGGAAAATTAATTAACTCTGATTTTCTAAATGGATTAGAAGTAAAAGACGCATTAAAAAAAGCGATCTCCGAAATTGAAAAGAAAAATTTAGGAAAAGGAAAAACAAATTACCGTTTACGAGATGCCGTTTTCGGCCGTCAACGCTATTGGGGAGAACCCATTCCAATTTATTACAAGGACGGCATTCCTTATACATTAGCCGATAATGAATTACCATTGATCTTACCGGAAGTAGATAAATATTTACCAACAGAAGACGGCGAACCACCATTGGCACGCGCCGCAGTTTCCTGGAAAAAAGACGGAAAATACGACTATGAAAATACGACCATGCCGGGCTGGGCAGGAAGTAGTTGGTATTTTTTGCGTTATATGGATCCAAAAAACAAAACTGCTTTTGCAGATAAAAAATTAATGGACTACTGGCAGAACGTTGATCTTTATATTGGAGGAAGTGAACATGCCACTGGACATTTATTGTATGTGCGTTTCTGGACAAAATCTTTAAATGATGTAGGATTGATTGGAGTAGATGAACCGGCTAAGAAGTTGATCAATCAAGGGATGATACAGGGAATGTCAGAACTAATTTATAAAGTCTCTGATTCGGGGTTTTCAAAGGAGGAAGACACTAAAATGAAATTAAATTCAAGTACTTCCAGAACCAATCAAGTTCCTTTTTGGAATGTGAAGGATAACAAGTTTGATTTTAATATTATGGAGATTCCATCGCACATTTTTATTTCTTCAGAAATTGCTAAATATTATGAAGGTAAAACTCAAACTTTGCATACAAACGTTTCCTTTATTGATAATAATAAATTAAATATTCAAGATTACATTAAGCATGATGCTAAAAGACATGGAATAAATGCGGACGAGCAAATAATTTTCGTAACAAAAACAGGAAATATTTCTATTGGAAGTTGTATAGATATTTTTAACGCAGAATTAATTCACAATCAAGGTAAAATTTTTCTTAGTTTTTCTCAAATAGAGAAAATGTCCAAATCCAAATACAATGTTGTCACGCCTGATGTTATCTGCCAAAAATTCGGCGCCGATACTCTGCGTTTGTACGAAATGTTCCTTGGTCCTTTAGAACAAAGCAAACCCTGGAATACCAATGGAATCACGGGGGTTTCTGGGTTTTTGAAAAAATTATGGAGGTTGTTTTACACAACGACCCCCACTTCGACTCCGCTCAGTGTGACTGTGACAGATGAAGCACCGACAAAAGCAGAATTAAAAACACTGCATAAAACTATTAAAAAAATTACCGAGGACATTGAACGTTTTTCATTCAATACTTCTGTGAGTAATTTTATGATTTGTGTAAATGAATTAACGGAACAGAAATGTAACAAACGCGCCATCTTAGAACCTTTGTTACTTTGTGTTTCTCCTTATGCACCGCATATTGCAGAAGAGTTGTGGAGTCAGCTTGGACATAAAGAAAGCATTTCCTTTGCAAAATTTCCAGAATTTAACGAAGCGTATTTGGTAGAAGATAGTTTCACTTATCCGATTTCTTTTAACGGTAAAATGCGTTTCAATATCGAATTGCCTGCAACGCTTACTATTCCTGAGATTGAAAAGGAAGTGATGAGCAGCGAAGAAGTTCAAAAATATTTGGAAGGAAAAACGCCGAAGAAAATTATTATTGTTCCGAAGAAGATTGTGAATTTTGTGGTGTAAATAAAGCCACGAATTTCACGAATGACACAAATCTTTGTGTGAAGATCGACGCTGATTTCGCTGATAACACAGATTGAAGAAGCACAAAGTCAAGACACTAATTGCACGAATGACGCAAGTCTTTGTGTGAAGATCGACGCTGATTTCGCTGATAACACAGATTGAAGAAGCACAAAGTCAAGACACTAATTGCACGAATGACGCAAATCTTTGTGTGAAGATCGACGCTGATTTCGCTGATAACACAGATTGAAGAAGCACAAAGTCAAGACACTAATTGCACGAATGACGCAAATCTTTGTGTGAAGATAGAAGCTGATAACACAGATTGAAGAAGCACAGATTCAAGACACGAATTGCTCGAATGACACAAATCTTTGTTTAAAGATAGACGCAGGTCCGATAGCTATCGGATGCGCTGATAACACAGATTGAAGAGGCACAGATTCAAAACACTAATTGCACGAATCTTTGTGGGAATGTCCGCGTGAGCGATTGAAGTGGAAATCCTTTTCGTCCCGAAGGGCGAAAAGATTGAAACGAAAAGCGCGACGCATGAAGCAGAAAGGCTAAAGTAAAATTTTGGAGGCCTTTCGCTTCATGGGGCACGCCCAAAAATAAATACAGAAATTAGTTTTTAAAATTTTATCCTGATTATTAGGAATCCGACTTACGTCTAACACCGATTCAAAACTACAACCGGAAAAAGTCAATTCTTAGAATTTAATCGTTATTCGTCACAAGCTTATTCTTCATCCAGATTCTCTCGTCAATGCTGATGTAAAATCCATAGGAGTATTCTAATTGCAAATCCCGAAAATCGTAGTAAGGCTCTACACGTAAGGTAACATTAATACCCTTTGCGAGCTCTATTTTTTTTGTTAAGCGTACAATCAATAATTCCCGGATGCGCTCGGTATAATAGGACGAATAGGCAACCGTGCGCGATTTACTGGAATACAAATCTCCTCCTAATTCATTATAAAAACTATCCCCATACCAAAAAGAAAAGAGTAAATCTGTTTTATAAATACCTTTAAATCCAATATTCCCAAGGAAGCCATCGCCCCAGGTTTGAACTTTTATGAGGTCGGCGAAATAGTTATTCGCTCTGAAAACATAACGCGCATCGAGATAAATATTTTTCACATAGGTAGCATCGGTCTTATAATTTAATACAATTCCCGCTGCCCAATTAAGATCTGTATGAGAACCTCTGTGAAGTGTATCTATTTGTCCCCCCAGGTGAATAACCGTTGCCTGAAAAGGAACGCGGAATTCCCACTTACCTTTTTTTAATTTTAATACATTGGCACTTAGTCCGGCCATAATTTTTTCTTGCGCGTTACCACTCGGATACTCCATATTCAGCCAGTCGATCCACACATCAAAATCAAAGTGTTTTTTATTCAGGGTAAATTGCGCTCCGTTCTCTAAACGATTACTTATCACCCGTTCAAAATTATACAGGGGCTCAATCAATTGATGATTCAGGCTTCCGTCGAGGTTACCAAAAATCATTTTAAAATTATTTTTATAATAGCGTAATGAAAAAGTAGGGCTAACGGTAGTAAAATTTTTATTACCGAAATCTTTTCTTAAAAAAATACCACCTTCAATACTCAGATTTTTTGTGATCTGATAACCTAACTGCGGATTTAACTGAAATCCAAAAAGAGTAAATCCATCAAACATTGGGTTAGAATACTCATTGTTCTTCATGAAATTAAGATTCTGGATTTTTACAAAAAGTGTTTTCTCGTGGCTGGTATCAATGGTTGTATTAAAGAACAGCGAAGAGTTATCCAACTGAGAAAAAAAGTCAGAAGAAACAATAAGCAAGAAAAATATAAGGACTGAAGACCGCATCAATTTATCTTTATAAACATAAGCATATTTCTTTTATCTCGCGAGTTTTTGCAAAATTGGTCAGATTTTTGTCCAGCTAAATGCTTTTGCAACGAAACACGGCCTCAAAAAGTATTTTGTACTTTTGTATATGAAAAAAATTTACTCATTACTACTTTCTCTTTTCTTAACAAACGTTCTCGTTAGTCAAATCCCTGCAGCCGCGGCTTGGTATCCCTTCTGCGGCAATGGTACCGACAGATCTGGAAATGGGCGGAATGCCACTATTAACGGATGTTACCCGACTACCAACCGTTTTGGTCAGGGAGATAACGCTTATAATTTTGCAGGAAACGGATCTATTAAAATTCCCACCAGCACCATCATGGACCTTGATTCGTATAGTTACAGTCTCTGGATTATGATCGCTTCGAACCCTGCCACCACGCAATGCATTTTTTCCGGGGGCGGGAATGACATTTACGATCAAAATCTTCTTATTCTACCCTCTGGTGGCCTCTTTGCTGTGAGCCACAACACTGGCGGCAGTCCTTCCGCCTCTTCAGTGAGTTCGGGCACACTTGCACTTAATAAATGGCACCATGTGGTTGTACTTCGCAACAGTACGCTGATGCAGATGTATGTGGATAATGTATTAAATACCGGCACTTATCATAATGGAACGTATTCTCAGTGGGGCACTACTTCACCCTACACTATCATGCTTGGAGTTCGCTCAAATGGCCTGGATCATTTTATAGGTCAACTGGATGATGTGCGGCTCTATGGGGGTAACCTTAACGCTACGCAGGTGAAAGCGCTTTACCAGGAAGCAGTATTTCCAAAAGTAATAGCATACGGTGACTCAATTTGCCAGGGAGAATCGGCAACCATTATGGCATCGGGCGCTACCTCATTCACACTTCCGGGAACACCTGCCGGTGTTGTGAGTCCAGCCAACACCACTACATACGCAGTTATAGGAAGCAGTCTGGGATGCTTGGCAACGGCCACTACAGAGGTGGTTGTAGATCTTTGTACCGCCCTAAAAAATATTTCAGAAGAATATGAAATGAAAATTTATCCTAATCCTACAAACGGAATCTTTATGGTGTCAGGGAATTTCAGCGACAACAAAATTATCCGTTACACGCTGGAAGACCTTTCGGGCAGAAGGGTTTTACAAGGAGAAAGCTTTGGTAAAAATAAAATGGAAATCAAAACAGATGCCAGCCCCGGAACCTACATTTTAAGAATGTATGCAGATGAAAGATTTATGACGAGTAAAAAAATGATTATTACTCCTTAAACGGGATTCAAAAAAGTCGACAACTAGTTCACATGAATTGAGTTCATAAACGTGAACAAAAAAA
>Ga0265327_10005607_pt1 | contig 10400 bp, 9 predicted proteins | sample 41621metaG_FD_202089 | JGI IMG/M metagenome (GOLD analysis project Ga0265327, IMG submission 202089) | Rhizosphere microbial communities from Carex aquatilis grown in University of Washington, Seatle, WA, United States - 4-16-21 metaG | ecosystem: Host-associated > Plants > Roots > Rhizosphere >... | reverse complement strand
TGCCAACTCCATCCATTGCTTCCTTTCACCGTTCCTCTCCATCGGCAGAGGGCTGCCGATCCACTTGAGCCACTACCTGCCGCCGCACGGTGCGGCCGGGATTCATCAGATCGGCACGATCCAGGCCAGTGATGCGCTGGATCTGCCGCACCAGTGCCATGAAGACCACCAGCATGGCCAGTGTCATGGGCACGCCGATGACGATCATCCCGGCCCAGTTTTGGGTGCCGATGGCACGCACGAACGCTTCGCTGCCGGGTTCCTTGCCTTTGAGGAGATAGAGCACGAGGAAGAAGTTCGCCACCGAGGAGACAATCATGCCCAACCCCAAGCCCCAAGAGGCGCGCCAAACGGCGCGGTCAAAGGCGAGGGCTTTCTCCGTGGTGTTCAGGGCTGCCTGGAGGATGCGGACATTCAGCAGGTGTGGCTGCATGAGCATGGCATTGATGAGGGGCCGGCCCCAGACGTGGCTCAGGGGGAAGGCCGCGCCCAGCGCCAGCGGCATGGCGCTTTCCTTGATGGAGAACCAGAAGGCATCCAGCTTCAGCAGTCCCAGCCCGCCGCTCAGGAGGACGGTGGCGAGCCCCAGGATGGAGAACACATTCCACGCATGCTTTTTCCACCATGACCATGCGCCAAAAGCGATCGGGAAAAGCATGGACACCACCAGCGCATAAAAAGGCCCCAGCCGGCTGGCTGGGCTCAGGTAGTCCAGCACGAGGGAAGGCGCCACCACGGTGAGGACGAGGTCCACCCACGCATTTGGCTGTCTGGACGGCTCCGGCGTCATCGTCTAGAATGAGATGCCCGAGGGAGGCGCTGATCCGGTTTCCAAAGGTGCATTTTCATCTAATCCGGTCCCTATCTGACCCGTTTCATCCTGCAACCATGAATTTCCCTTTCCTTCGCCTTTCGATCCTCAGCGCCGCCGTGGCGGGCATCCTGCCGCGCGCCGGGGCGATTGATTTCCAGAAGGACATTGCGCCGATCCTGAAGAAGAACTGCTACGAGTGCCACAGCGAGGAGCGCAAAAAGGAGAAGGGCGGCAATGTCTTCGACAACCTGAAGCGCTTTGCCAAGGACATTGGCGTGAACCTGCTCATTGAGCCCGGCAGCCCCAGCTCCAGCCACTTCCTGGAGGTGCTTGACGATCCGGACATCAAGAACCACATGCCGCCCAAGGCGCAGCTCTCCCAGGCGGATCGGGACAAGATACGCAAATGGATTGAGGAAGGCGCCAGCCTGGAAAAAGGCGGCGGCAAGCCCACCGTGGTGAAGAGCGACCTGCCGCCCATCATGAGCTGGACGAACGCCGACGGCAAAACCATCCGTGCTGGCTTCGGCGGGATCGAAGGTGAAAATGTGGTGCTGAAAATGCCGGACGGACAGAAGATTCCGTATCCGCTCGCGAAGCTCTCGCCGGCAAGCCAGAAGCAGGCGAAGGAGAGCGCGGGGCAGTGAGGGAGAAATTCCAAATCTCAACCGCTCAAGGTTCAAGGAAGGATCAAGCTCTAAACTTCTAGTTTGGAGTGACCACCTCTTGGGTGGTGGTTTCAGATTCGCGTCTATTCGCGGACATTCGCGTTTGTCGGAAATCTTTAACGCGAATGAGCGCGAATAAGCACGAATTAATATCCTGTATAGAGCATGGTGCGCGGTTCCTTGGAATTTGATCCTTCCTTGAGGCTTGAGCGGTTGATCCTTGGATTTTCCGCAGCCTGGCTCCGGTTGACTCAGCCCGGAGCAAATTGTAATTCGTCCCTCGCCCTTCTGCCGCCATGAACTTCCATCGATTCCTCCTCTCCGCTCTTTGTTTCGTCTGCGTCGCCGCTGCCCGCGCGGATGACCCGCAGGTCATTCATCTGTGGGAAAAAGGAGCCCCTGGCTTTGAATCACGCAAGGACGAGCCGGAAGTCATCAGCAAAGGAGGTTCGGTCACCAATGTGCACAATCCCTCCATCACCGTCTTTCCTGCGCCCAAGGACAAGGCCAACGGCGTCGGTATCATCATCGTTCCTGGCGGCGGTCATCGGCAGCTTGGCTTCGTCGGCGAAGGCGTGGAGCCAGCCAAGTTCATGAACGAACTCGGCATCACCGCTTTCGTTCTCAAGCATCGGCTCCCCCGTGAGGCGAATTCGCCCTACTCCCTGGACATTCATCCGCGGCAGGATATCCAGCGCGCCATGCGGCTCATCCGCAGCCGTGCCGCGGAGTGGAACCTGGACCTGAAGCGCATCGGCGCGATGGGTTTTTCCGCAGGCGGTGAAACGGTGGCCATGCTCGTTTACAGTCCTTCCAATGGTGACTCCGGCGCTGCCGATCCGATCGATCGCATGGATTGCCGCTGTGATTTCCAAATCTCCGTTTACCCTGGCCCCTTGGGCATCCCGGGCGGGCCGATTCCCGCCGATGCTCCGCCCGCTTTCTTTGTGGTGGCCAATGACGATCAGAGCCACGTCAGCGCCGTGCTCGACCAGGTTACCAAATACGAGCAGGCCAAGCGCCCCGTGGAATGCCACCTCTACGCCAAGGGTGGCCACGGTTTTGGCATGGGTGCCCGTGCGAAACTGACCTCGGTTCACACGTGGACCCAGCGCCTCGCCGATTGGCTAGTCGACAGCGGCCCTCTGGCGAAAGCAGACCCGGCGAAAAAGTAACGGGCCGGCCGATTCAAGGGGCAGCAGGAAAATTCCAAGGATCAACCGCTCAAAATTCAAGGAAGGATCAAGATTCAAAGAACCGCGTGCTGCTGCTCTATTCGCAAATCAGGGACGACTTCAGGAAGGACGTCATTCCGAAGCTGAAGTTTGGAATTTGATCCTTCCTTGAGACTTGAGCGGTTGATCCTTGGATTTTCCGTAGCCTGACTCTCCAGAGTCGGGTTCAGTTGTAGTTCGGCTGAGATAGACCTTCCCACCCACCTGACTCTGGAGAGTCAGGCTGCAGTTCAGCCCTTCAGCGCGTCCTCGCCGTTCACCTGTGAGTTCACCTTAAGGCGCAGGCCGTTCAGCTTGATGAAGCCGGTGGCGTCATCCTGGTTGTAGGCCTTCGTCGGATCGGCCTCCATGGTGGCAATGTGGGGATTGTAGAGGCTGATGGGGGATTTTCGACCCGCGGCGTGAATACCGCCCTTGTAGAGCTTCACGCGCACGGAACCCGTGACGTGCTTCTGGCTCTCAGTGACGAGCGCCTGCAGCGCGAGGCGCTCTGGCGCGTACCAGAAGCCGTTGTAAACCAGCGTCGCATATTTTGGGATGAGGCTGTCGCGCAGGTGCATGACCTCGCGGTCCATGGTAAGGCTTTCGATCTGGCGATGCGCGAAGCTCAGAATGGCGCCGCCGGGCGTCTCGTACACGCCGCGGCTCTTCATGCCCACGAAGCGGTTTTCCACCATGTCCACACGGCCCACGCCGTGTTTGCCGCCCAGCTTGTTGAGCAGCTTCATGACGGCGAGAGGTGAGAGCATCTTGCCATTCACGGCGATGCAGTTGCCCTGTTCGAAATCGAGCGTGACGTATTCCGCCTTGTCCGGCGCGTCTTCCGGGAAGCAGGAGAGCGTGGTGAAGTAGTCGCGATTCTTTAGATTTCCTGCATCGAACCACGGGTCTTCGAGAATGCCGGCCTCATAGCTGATGTGCAGGAGGTTCCGGTCCATGGAGAAAGGCTTCTTCGCGCTGGCCTGCACGGGAATTTTCTTGGACTCGCAATACTCGATCATCTCCGCACGCCCGGGGAAGGCATCGCGAAAGCGCTCCTGACGCCATGGGGCGATCACGTCCAGCTCCGGTGCGAGCGCCGCGGCGGTGAGCTCAAAACGCACCTGGTCGTTGCCCTTGCCAGTGGCGCCGTGGGCGATGGCCTGCGCGCCTTCCGCGCGGGCGATTTCCACCATACGCTTGGCGATGAGTGGCCGCGCAATGCTGGTGCCGAGGAAATACTGGCCCTCGTAGATCGCGCCTGCCTGCATCATGGGATAGATGAAGTCGCTCGCGAACTCCTCCTGGAGGTCGTCGATGTAGATCTTGGAAGCGCCGGTCTTCTTTGCTTTTTTGTCGAGGCCTTTTAGTTCCTCTTCCTGACCGATGTTCGCGCAGAAGGCAATCATCTCGGCGTCGTAGGTATCTTTGATCCAGGAAAGCAGCACGGAGGTGTCGAGACCACCGGAATAGGCGAGAACGATTTTCATGGCAGGACAGAAGAAAAAATAGGGGACGGCATCTAACATCCCGGTGGGCATCCGGTCAATCTGGAAGGGCCTGTGTCACGGAAATTTCGCGGCGAGCCTGACTCAGCCCCCCTACGGCTTGGAGGTGTAGACGCCCCGAGGATGAGGCTTTTCTTGCATTCCGCCGCGTATGAACTATGAACACCGCCCCATGGCTTCCACGTCCGTTATCAACCTCCGCAAGGGCCACGCCGTCCGTCACAACAATGACGTCTGCGTCGTGACCGACTATGAACTCAAGACGCCTCCGCGCATGGCGTCCTATGTGCAGCTTTCCATCAAGAGCATCACCAGCGGCAAAGTCCACAACCTGCGCCTCACCTCCAACGAGTCCATGGACTCGGTGAACCTGAGCCGCGACGCGCACGAGTACAGCTACAAGGACGGGGACGGCTACCATTTCCTCCATCCGGAGACCTATGATGACGTGCTGCTGCGCGAAGACCTGGTGAAGAACGTGAAGGACTACCTGGTGGAAGGCCAAAAGTACCTCATCATCTTCACGGATGGCGCCGTGGCCGGCATCGAGTTGCCCGCCTCCATCATCCTTGAAGTAACGGATTCCCCCGAAGGCGTGCGCGGTGACTCCGCGAACAACGTGTACAAAGCGGCCACCATGGAGACCGGCCTCATTGTGCAGGTTCCGCTTTTCATCAACCGCGGCGACAAGATCAGCGTGAAGACGGAAGACGGTTCCTACTTGGGCCGCGCGTAAGCGTTTACGGTTTTCGCATTCGATTTCGAAAAGCCGCGACCGAAAGGTTGCGGCTTTTTGTTTGGACGGGAGCGCGAGTGAATGGCACTCAGCGTTCTCTGGAGTGCGGTGGCTTGCCACCGCTTTGTGGCGGAGGCCAGCTTGCTGGCCGTGGTGGGGCGGGGTCAAAACCCAACGTGCAGTTTAAGCCCGCGAGCGAGCTCGCCAGCCCAGAAAGCGGGAGCAAGCTCCCGCACTCCATAGGGTCCACCGGTTCAGCGGCACCTAAAGACAGATGATCACGTTTCTCTCAGCGCCGAAGCAATCGGCAAACGTGCCGCGCGGATCGCGGGGAAGAAGCCGCCGAGAAGTCCGAGGATGCTGGCGGTGATGATGGCGTTCACCAGCAGCTTGGGAGTCACTGCGAATGCGAAGGTTACCTGGCTGAAGGTCTGGAAGTTCATGGTGGAGGCCTGGTAGCCGTCGAAGACGAAGTAAGCGGCGAGCGCGCCCACGACACCGCCCATCAGCGCAAGGGTGAGCGACTCCGTCATCACGGAAAGCACGACGGGTCCGGAGCCGAACCCCAAGGCGCGCAGGGTGGCGATCTCCCGTGTGCGTGCGGAGACCGCGCTGTACATGGTATTGAGCGCGCCAAAGAGCGCGCCGAGGCTCATCATGACGGCGATGAAAACGCCGATCTTGGTGATGAAATCGGTGAGCCGGGTGGATTGCTCCGAATAGAAATCATCGAGCCGCACTACTTTCACATTGAGGCGGGGATTGGAGGTGAGCGCATCCTTGAACTGCTGAAACGATCCCGCGGAGGACAGCTTCACATAGACGGACTGGAAATTGTCTCCGCGGTGGTAGGCGGGCTGCAGCACCGCCGCGTCCGCCCAGATTTCAGATTCCGCAATGCCGCCATCCGCGGTGAAGATGCCCACGATCTGCCAGGTGTTTTGCCCCACCCTGATGGACTTGCCCAAGTCCAATCCCGCGAACGCTCGCGCTGCCCCGGCGCCCACGATGACTTCGTTCTTGCCTGGTTCAAATTTGCGCCCGTCGGTAATCTTCACCTTGTTCCGCACTTCGTAGGCGCTGGTTTCCACGCCGCGCAGGGGAACATTCGCGCTCAATCCCGTCGAGCGTTTGGGCAGGTCGATGATCACAAATAGCTCCGCCGAAGTGAGCGGGGCGTTGGCGCCACGGGCGATTCCTGGAGCATCGCTGATGACGCGCACGTCTTCGTGCGTCAGGCCGCTGGTCATCTCGCTGTCCGCACCACCGCGTAGGACAATCGCAACATCCGGTGTGCCCGCCGCATTCATGGTTTTGCGAAAACCTTCGGCGATGGCCAGCACGCCGACCAGCACCGCGACCACGCCCGCAATGCCAAAGGCCGCCGCAATGGCCGCGCCCTTGCGCTCAGGAATCGTGCGCAGGTTGAACAGCGCGACGGTGACAAGTTGGTTCAGCCAATTCAGCATGGGAAAAGGATTAGGCGTTTCTTCTCAGGGCGACGGCAATCTTCAACCGCATGGCCTGCCACGCGGGCAGGAATCCTGCCACCAATCCCAACGCCACCGCCAGGGCGATGCCGAGATAAACATATTGCATGGGCAGGAAGAAACGCGGCAGCAGGGCTGGTGCGGGGTTGCCGGAGGTAACAATCGCCACGGCGGCGCCCAGCCCCGCCAGCCCGCCGAGGAGCGCGATGACACACGACTCCGCCAGCACCAGAAACAGCACCCGCCCATTGGTAAAGCCCATGGCCTTCAGGACGCCGAGTTCCTCGATGCGCTCCCGCACGGATTGACTCATGGTATTGCCCGCGACCAGCAGGATCGTAAAGAACACTGCACTTACCACCGCCATGAGAATGGCGCTGGTATTGCCCAACTGTGCCGCGAATCCGGCTGCCATGGCGCCTTCCGCCTCGGTCTTGGTTTCGTAGGGTGAATTGGCGAATTCCTCGTCGATGGTTTTCGCCAGTTGGGCCGCCTGGCTGGAATCCTTAAGGCGTACCGCGAGCCATCCGATCTCGCCTTTGTTCTTTTGGCGGGCTTCATCGAAGTAATCGTAGTTGAAGAAGAACTGCGAGGTATCCGTGGTTTTCTTCGCGCCGGTAAAGATGCCGCAAATCTCAAAGTCCCAGTGGTCTTGGTTCGCGGGCTGTCCCCAGATGGGAGAGGTCAGAGGCACATGATCGCCGACCTTCCAGCCGAAGCGGTCCGCAGTGGTTTTGCCGACGATGGCGCCGTTGCGCGTCTTCTGCCACGCCTGCTTCTGCGCCTCCGGCAGGATAAACTCGGGAAACATCTCCAGGTACTTGTCCGGCTGCACCACGATGGAGGGGAAAAAATTCTTCGGCTCCTGGTAGATGCCGCCAAACCACGACTGATGCACCACGGCATCCACCCCCGGAGTGGAGGCGATGCGTTGGGTGTAGGACAAGGGCAGCGAAAGGATGATCGCCACCTTGTTGCGCGTCATGAGGCGATCGCCAAATTCCGCGCCCGTGAGGGACGACTTCACGGTGCACAGCATCCCGAACAGCAAAAATGCCACGAGAATGGACAACAGGGTAAGCGCGGTACGGAGCTTGCGCCGCTTCAGGTTGCTCCAGATGAGGGGAAGAAATTTCATGCCGGCGCCTCGTCGCTGAGTTGTCCCTTGTCCAAATGTACGGTGTGCGTGGCGCGCGCCGAGGCGTGCGGGTCATGCGTGACCATGATGATGGTTTTGCCGTGCTCCTTGTTCAGCGCCTGCAGCAGACTCAGGATTTCATCACCGGACTTGCGGTCAAGGTCGCCGGTGGGTTCGTCGCAGAGCAGCAGTGTCGGGTCCGTGACGATGGCGCGCGCGATGCCCACGCGCTGCTGTTCACCGCCGGACATCTGCCGTGGGTAGTGACTCATGCGGTGCGAAAGACCCACGACTTTCAGCGCGAGTTCCACGTGTGCCTTGCGCTCGCTCTTGGAAAGATGCGTGAGCAGCAGCGGAAGCTCTACATTCCGTTCCGCTGTGAGCACGGGCAGAAGATTATAGAATTGGAACACGAAGCCCACGTGACGCGCGCGCCACGCGGCAAGCTGCCGGTCAGACAAACGGTCGATCTCATCCCCAGCGATGGAAACGCTGCCACCCGAGGGACGGTCCAAACCGCCGATCAAATTCAGCAGGGTGGATTTCCCGGAGCCCGAGGGGCCCATGAGCGCGAGAAACTCCCCCTGCTTCACTTCCAGGTCTAATCCGGAAAGCACATGGACTTCTTCGGAGCCTCGCCGGAAGTTTTTGGTGACGTTTTTGATGCTGACGAGGGTGCTGCCTGCGGTGGGAATGCTCATGATTTTTTCTCTTTCACTCGGCTGCCATCTTTCAGGTTGGGCGGGACATTGACGGCGACTTTCTCCGCGCTGCTTAGTCCGGCGGTGATGGTGGATTCGTCGCCCACGGTTTGTGAGACCGTTACGGCGCGGCGTTCCACCTGGCCTTCGTGCAGCACCCACACCACATCTTTTCCCTGGTCATGCTGCACAGCGCTCTTCGGCACGATCACTCCTTTGGTCTGCGCGTTGGGTTGGGTGGCTTTTTCCGCGCTCTGGAACGCGACCTTCACACCCATGTCCGGCAGGATGCGCGGGTCCAGTTTCTCAAAACCCACGCGCACCTTCACCGTGGCCTTTTGCCGGTCGGCAGTGGGAATGATGGCGATGACCTTGCAGGGGATCTGCCAGTCCGGGTAGGAATCGAGTGTCGCGAGGACGGGTTGTCCGGACTCGACGCGGTTGATGTAGCTTTCGTTGACATCGACCTCGATCTCCAGCGACTTCATGTCCACCAGGGTGCAGATGCCGGTGCGCGTGAAGCCGCCCACGGACATCGGTGAGATCATCTCGCCGGGCTGCGCATTTTTGGTGGTCACGATTCCGGAAAACGGCGCGCGGATGATCGTGTCATCGAGTTGCTGCGTCCACGTTTCCACCTGGCGCTGCGCTACGGCTACTTCTGCGGCTTGGCGGATCAGCTTGGCTTCTTCCGCCTGCTCCTGGGCTTGGGCGCGATTGAGATCAGAGACGCTCGCGGCTTTCGATTTTGCCAGCCCGGTGAGCCGCTCCAATTCCTGTTTCGCGAAGACAAGGTTCGGCTTGGTTTCTTCAACCGCCTTCTTCGAGGACTCGAGCTGGGCTTTGGAGAGATTCAGGCTCGCCACCACATTGGTATCGTCGAGCTTCGCCAGCACCGCGCCTTCTTCGACCTTCAGACCTTCTTCCACGTGGATTTCCACCACCTTGCCCGTGATCTTGGAGGAAACCGTGGCCTGACGGCGGGCAGTCACGTAGCCGGTGGCATTGAGGAGAGTGTGCTGGGTTTCGCCATTGCTGCCGCTGGTGGTGATCTCCGGGCGTGCCAGTGCGGTCTGCACCTCGAGGGCTTCAGGTTTCAGCAGCCACCACGCCACGCCTGCGCCGCCCGCCACCAAGATCAGGAGAATCGGCCACAGCCAAGGCGACTGCGGCTGGCGCACCGCTTTGGAGCGGTCGATGCGTAGTCCTTCGAGGGAGGGTTTCTCAGAACTCATGGAGGAAATAGCAAAGGGGCGGGACAGAATACTCTATTCAGAGTATTCTGTAAAGAATATATTCCAGCGCGGGGGTCTCTGATGGGGAAAGACCATAGCTCCCGGCAGGGAGTTTGCCAGATCAAAGGCGCCGCGCGCGGGGCCTTTGTCGGAAACTTAGTCGCCGAGCAGCTTCCCGGCGGCGAGGTAGTTCCGCACGTAATCCGCCACGGCGGTGTCGAGTGGCGTCACGGGGTCCTTATAGCCGAGGGTCCGCAGTTTTCCGATGTCCGCGCAAGTATGATACTGATACTTCTCGCGGAGGTGCTCCGGCATATCGACGAACTCGATGTTCGGCTGCAAATTCAGCGCCGCGAAGATGGCCTTCACCAGTTGCAGCCAAGTGCGCGCCTCGCCGGAGCCGAGGTTGTAGAGGCCGCCGGAGAGTGGGTGCTCCGCGAGGAAGAGGGTCATGGACACGGCGTCCTTCACATAGAGGAAATCGCGCTCCTGCTCGCCGTCCTTGTAGTCGGGCCGGTGGCTCTTGAAGAGCTGCACCTTTCCGGTGGCACGGATTTGGTCGAAGGCCTTGTTGACCACGGAGCGCATGTCGCCCTTGTGGTTTTCGTTTGGGCCGTACACGTTAAAATACTTGAGTCCCACGATGCGCTTCGCGATGCCGGCGCGCTGCGCGTAGAGGTCGAAGAGGTGCTTCGAGTAGCCGTACATGTTGAGCGGCCGCAGCTTGGTGAGGTCATCCATCTTGTCGTCCATGCCATGTGTGCCGTCGCCATAGGTGGCTGCGGAGGAGGCGTAGATGAAGCGGGTGCCGCTGGCGATGGCCCAGTGCGCGAGCGTCTTGGTGTACTCGAAATTGTTCTTCATCAGGTGCCCCGAATCGCGCTCCGTGGTCGCGG
>Ga0265327_10005606_pt1 | contig 10402 bp, 9 predicted proteins | sample 41621metaG_FD_202089 | JGI IMG/M metagenome (GOLD analysis project Ga0265327, IMG submission 202089) | Rhizosphere microbial communities from Carex aquatilis grown in University of Washington, Seatle, WA, United States - 4-16-21 metaG | ecosystem: Host-associated > Plants > Roots > Rhizosphere >... | reverse complement strand
CCTGCGAGAGTCTCGCCTTTGACGAGATATTTCCATTCGTTTGTTGCGCTGTCTTTTTGGCGCTCAAACACGCTGCCTGATAGCACCACGCTTTCCACATCAAAAATGGTCAGGCCATCCTCGTCCATTTCTTCGTTCGCATGAAGAGTCATCACACCCTCTCTTACTTCCCCACCGGCAGCGTAAAGAAAAATACGCTGCCTTTATTTTCACCCTCGCTCTCGGCCCACATGCGCCCGCCGTGCGCTTCCACCAGGCGGCGGGCAATCGTCAGCCCAATGCCAGAGCCGCCGCCCGCCCCGCGCGAACGCGACTTGTCCACGCGGTAGAAACGGTCGAAGATGTGCGACAGGTGCTCCGGCGGGATGCCCACGCCGCTATCTTTAATGGCCACCCGCACTTCGCCGCCGGTCTTCTGCGCCGAAACGGTCACTTCGCCCCCAGGCGGGGTATAAGCCAGGGCGTTCGCCAGCAAATTCGTCAGCACCTGGGTCAGGCGGTCCTCGTCAGCCAGGACCGGCGGCAAATCGGCGGGCAGGCTCAGGGTGAGTCTGATTTGTTTTTCGTCAAATTGCAGCGAAAGCCGCTTGGCAGTCGTCGCCAAAGGCACAGATAAACTCGTCGGGTGTACATCCAAATGAAACGACCCGGCTTCCACCCGGCTGAGTTCCTGCAAATCGTCCACCAGGCGGCCCAGGCGCAGGGCTTCGTGTCGCACCTGCTCGTAGGTCTCCGGTGTAGCGGGCAACACGCCGTCGATCAGGCCCTCCATGTAGCCGCCGATGGCGGTCAACGGCGTGCGCAACTCGTGGCTCACGTCGCCGAGCAACTGGCGGCGCATGGTCTCGGTCTGTTCGAGTCGCCCGGCCATGCTGTTGAAGCGCGCCCCAAGCTGGGCCAACTCGTCGGAGCCGCTGACGCGCACGCGCTCGTCGTAATGGCCCTCGGCGATGCGCTGCGAAGCCTTCATCATGGCGCGCAGCGGCGCAACCACACTGCGGCTGAAAAACAGGCTGACCAGCAGCGCGGCCAGCCCCGCAGCCAGCAGCGCGTAGGCCAGCGCATCGTTGAAGCTGGCGCGGAAGCCGTCGTACAGGTCGTTCATGCGCATGGGGGGCGGGCCGCCGGGCGGGCGCTGGCCCATCATTTGCGGCTCCATGCCCGCCAGGTGACGGTCAAACGCGCCGGGCAGGGTCAACTGCGTGGCGCTGACCAAAATCACCGCCACCAGCAAAATAATCGCCAGGTAAGAAAGCAGCAACTTGGCGCTCAAACGACTGCGCAGGTCATCCATCATAGCGGTTCATCCTCGAAACGGTAGCCCACGCCGCGCACGGTGGCGATCACGTCGGCGCTGCCGAGCTTTTGGCGCACGTGGCCGAGATGCACGTCCACCACGCGCATTTCGCCGAAATATTCGCCGCCCCACACCTTTTCGATCAGGCGCTCGCGCGTCAGCACGCGCCCACGGTTTTCGGCCAACGCTTTGAGCAGGTCAAATTCAATGGCGGTTAAATCGACGCGATGACCGTCCACCGTTACCGAGCGGGCGCTCGCGTCGATCTGCACCCGTTTAAACGAGAAAAGCGCAGCGCCCCCGGAGTCTGCTCCCGTTTGCTGACGGCGCAGCGCCGCCTTGATCCTCGCTACCAGTTCCCGGGGGCTGAACGGTTTCGTGACGTAGTCATCGGCCCCCACCGACAGGCCGACGATTTTGTCCGTTTCCTCGGCGCGGGCCGTGAGCAGGATGACGTACACGTCCGACTCGCGGCGCAGGCGTGTGAGAATCTCAAGGCCGTCCATGCCGGGCAGCATCAAGTCGAGCACCACCAGGTCGGGCTTGTAGGCCTTGGCCATCTTTAGACCGGACGGGCCGTCGACAGCCGTAAAGACTTCATAGCCTTCGGGCTTGAGGTAGGCGCTGACCAGTTTGATGATCGAGGGTTCGTCGTCGACGATGAGGATTTTGGACATTTTAGAGAGTAGGGAAGAGAGAATAGCGAGTAGAGAATAGTGAAAAGTGGTAACTGCTCAACCATCAAGAAATAGAACGCGGATTCGGCGGATTGAGCTGATTTTCGCGGATAAAAATCTTTAAAAATCTGCGGAAATCCGCCTGATCAGCGTCATCCGCGTTCTATTCGAGCCATAACGGGCAAGAGAGCCTGAGCAGTCACGAAAAGTGACTGTATTGTAACGGCAATATCGACGGAATACGCAACACGCACTACGTTGCGTAATGCGTATTGCGTACTGTGTATTCGGGCAAATTGACCGGTTACTTGGCTTCTTGGATAAACGTCCCGTATTCGTTTTGCGGGAAGACCTGGCCGTTGTAGCCGTTGACGCTGATGATACCGGCCACCTTGCCGTCTTTCGAGAAAGCGAGGGTGTAGTAACCGTAGAACTTGACTGCGGTGGCGGATGCCGTCGCGCCGGGGTCAGCCTTGTCGAGGAAAGCCTGGGCGTCCTTGATGGCCTGGTCTTGCGCGATGGGCATATCTGCCGATACGTTTGCCGGGGTGACTGCCGGGGCAGCCGTCGCGCCAGGGGCGGGAGTTGGGGCGGCATTCTGGTTATTCTGTCCACCGCGCATCATGCCTCGGCCATAGCCGCGACCATTCATCATCCCCTGACCGGGGACATTCCCCATACCGGGGACTCTCCCTGCCTGGATGACGCCGCCGTATTTCAGGTTCCACATGCTGTTGGGACCCATTTCAGGGTAAGCCGTCTTGTTGAACGGGTCCACCTGCAACTCGAAAGCGCCGTTGCCGGTGGCGGTCTCCGTGACGGCCACGTAAGCGCCGTTATCGAAGATGAGCACCGCGCCGACCTGTAATCCGTCCAGGTTGAGCGTCTTGATGTACGCCTGGGCAGCCTGTTTGGCCTGGTCAACCGTTAATGGCGTCGCGTTGGCCTGGTTGCGGTTGCCGTTCATGCCGCGCATTCCCGGTCCCATGCTGTTCCCCGGGTTGCCGCGCCCATTCTGCCCGCCGCCCTGGGGAACCTGTCCATTGTTGCCGCCGCCGGGGTTCATCATTCCCCTGCCGAGGACATTCCCCTGGCCGGGGCCGAAGCCATTCGCTGCGTGATGGCTCCAGAATGCGCCGGCCAGCCCTCCGGCAAAGAGTAATCCGCCCGCAATGGCGAGCACGGCAACGACGATCAGTGAAACTTTTAGAATGTTGTTCATGGTTTAATCTCCTTTTATGCTCATAGTATAGGAGCGGGGGATGAAGATGCCGTGAAAGAAGATTAAAGATTGTGTAAAGGTTGGATGGTCTCCCTCTTGCGTGTTGCTGGTCAATTTCATCGCACACCTGTCCCGGTGTCCCTCCGGGAGAGCACGCGGAGAACGCTGAGTTTTTAATTCTTTGGCTCTTTGGGATTTCGCGTGGATGCGCCGTATATGGTGGTACTCCGATTGTCTTTGTCGCTCAAACCTTAACGCGAATGTCGCGAATGGGGCGAATTTAACGAATAAAATATATTCGGGTGTCACCACACTTAAGCGTGGTGGGCAATCGGGACACGGAATACACGGGAGAACACGGAAAAAACCCCCTTAAAAAACTAGCAGAATCCGTGTAACTCCGTGTGATTCGTGTCCAAATCGTTTTTTTGCGTCTTCAAAAAGGTCTCCACAGTTAAGTGTGGTCTCACCACATATTCGCGCTATTCGTTTATTCGCGGAATTCGCGTTAAAACCGGTTTGGTTACAAAATGAACCGTTTTTTTCACCAGTTTTGCCTCCCCCATATATGGGGAAAACCACGCAAACTACCAAAGAGCCAATTCTTTTGCCTTTCTCCGCGCTCTTTGCGATCTCTCCCGGATGGACACGGGACAGGTGTGCGCTGAAACTCAGTAAGTTTCAGTGCTACCGATACTCAAGAGGAAGACCGCCAAAGCTTGCAGATTCGGTTTACATTGGTTGCCGGGGAGCAGCAGTTATCGTATAAAATCAGCGGCGGAGGTCAAGCATGATTTATTACATCCTGAGTATTTTCCTTTCGGCGTTTTTGCTTTTCCAGGTGCAGCCGATGATTGCGCGCTACATCCTGCCCTGGTTTGGGGGCACGCCGGGAGTCTGGTCAACCGTCGAGTTATTCTTCCAGGTCTTCCTGACCGGCGGGTACACGTACGCAGCCTGGCTGGTCAGGCGCGTTCCGCGCAAGCTGCAGGGCCGCATCCACCTGGCTTTGCTGGTCGCATCGTTGATCGCGATTGCGCTCGTGGGGTTTTCGTGGCCCTCGCCGGTTATGCCGGATGCGAGCTGGAAGCCGCTCAATGTTGATACGCCCACCTTCGATATTTTCAAAGTGCTGCTGGCGGGCGTGGGCATCCCCTACTTTTTGCTGTCCACCAACAGCCCGCTGGTGCAGGCCTGGTTTAGCCGCGCGCTGCCGGGACGCTCGCCCTACTGGTTGTATGCGTTCTCGAATATCGGTTCGCTGCTGGGGCTGCTGGCCTATCCCTTTTGGGTCGAAACCACCCTGACGCTGAAGATTCAGGGCTGGGCCTGGACAGGCGGGTACGCGCTTTTCGCGCTGCTGGCAGGCTACGGGGCCATCCGCTCCATGCGGGGCGCGCCAGGCGCGCATGGCGCGGAACAGCCCAACGCCGCCCAAGCGACCCCAACCAGCATCAAGCCGTCGCGCTACCTGCAAACGTTGTGGATTTTGTTGAGCGCCGTCGCTTCGACGATTTTCCTGGCGACCACCAGTCAGATCACGCAGGAAGTGGCCTCGATCCCGTTCCTGTGGGTGCTGCCGCTTGCAATCTACCTGCTGTCGTTTGTCCTGATCTACGCCGACGAGCGCTGGTACAACCGCAGGGTCTTTGGCGTGCTGCTGGTGGTTGCCAGCGTGGGGTTCGCCTGGGCGTTGGCCGATACAAGCGCCGATTTTGCCCAACTGGTTATCGTTTATTGTTTCCTGTTATTCGTGTGTGTGATGATCTGCAACGGCGAGACCTACCGCCTGCGGCCCGAACCTGCGCGCCTGACGCGCTTTTACCTGATGACCTCCATCGGCGGCGCGTTGGGCGGGGTTGCCGTGAACCTGGTCGCGCCGTTTTTGTTCAAGGGCTACTGGGAACTGCCGATCAGCTTTGGTCTGACCTGGGCGCTGATGCTGGCGGTGCTGATGACGCGCAATTCTGCCAACAAGGCGCTGCGCGTCCGCTTTATTTTCCAAGTGCTGGTCGGCGCGACGGTTTTGCTGGTCGGCGCTTTCAGCCTGTATGCGCTGGTTGGCGGCAAAACGAACGGCGTGGCTTTTGAAGAGCGTAACTTTTACGGCGTGGTGCGTGTCAAGGAAGCCAACGCGGATGACCCCGTGTGGCGCAGGTATGACATGGTAAGCGGCATTGCCGTCCACGGAATGCAGTTCACTGCGCCCGACAAGCGCCGCGAACCGACGGCTTATTTTGCCAGGTCGAGCGGGATTGGGCTGGCGATGGTCAACCATCCCAAATATGGGCATGGAATGCGCGTCGGCGTCCTCGGCCTGGGGATCGGGACGCTGGCGGCCTACGCTCAGCCCGGCGACGTTTACCGCATGTATGAGATCAACCCGATCATGGTGGACCTGGCGCAGGGCGAAGGAGGCTATTTCAGCTTCCTGGCCGATACGCCCGCCAAAGTGACCAATGTGCTCGGCGACGCGCGCATTTCACTGGAACGCGAACTGGTCAGCAGCGGGTCAAATCAATTCGATTTGCTGGCGATGGATGCTTTCGGCAGCGACTCTGTCCTTGTGCATTTGCTGACGAAAGAAGCCTTTGCCATTTACCTGAACCATCTTGCGCCGGATGGCATCCTGGCGGTGAGCGTCTCCAACCGCCGCATCGACCTGCGGCCGGTTTTGTGGCAGGCCGCAAAGTATTACAACCTGAAAATGGTGTTCATTCCCACCGAAAGCGATGGGCAAATGGTGTTTACGTCGAATTGGGTGCTGTTGGCCCGTGACCCAACTTTGCTCGAAGTCCCGGCCATCGCCCAGCGCGTCATCCCAATGACGAACTATACGTCAATGGTGCCGCTCTGGACGGACGATTTCAGCAACCTGTTGCAGATTTTGCGGTAATTCTGTTATCCACAGATTGCACAGATTTTCGCAGATGTTTTAAAAATCTGCGCAATCTGTGGATTAAGCTCTTTTTCCATAGCTTGCCCTCTCAGGATAACAGGTATAATGAAAATATGTCAGAAGAACAAATCTCATCCCTAACAAGACAAAAAATCGCCATGTTGATCGACGGCGATAATGCCCAGTCCAGTCTGCTGCCGCAAATGCTGGTAGAGACCGGCAAGTATGGCATGGTCACCGTGCGCCGCATCTACGGCGACTGGACCACTGCCAGCATGAATTCGTGGAAAGACGTGCTCAACTTCCACGCCATTCAGCCCATCCAGCAGTTCCGTTACACCGTCGGCAAGAATGCCACCGACAGCGCCATGATCATCGACGCGATGGACATCCTGCACTCCGAAGTGGTGGACGGTTTCTGCCTGGTCTCCAGCGACAGCGATTACACGCGCCTGGCCACGCGCATCCGCGAAACCGGCATCTTCGTGATGGGCATCGGCGAAAAGAAAACGCCCAAGCCCTTCGTCAACGCCTGCGACGTGTTCGTCTATACCGAGAACCTGGTCAGCGAGCCGAAAGCGGTTTCGCCAAAGAAACGTGTCACCACCACCCGCCGCGGCGGCGGCAAGAAGAAAGAAGAAGCCCCGGTGGAGGTGGAGGTTGAGGCCGATCCCGAGCCTTTGCAGATGCTGCAAAAAGCCTTTGAGATCGCCGTGCAGGAAGACGGCTGGGCGCGCCTCGACCTGATGGGCAACGCCCTCTACCAGATGGACCCCGGCTTCGACCCGCGCACCTACGGGCATCGCCAGCTTTCACGCCTGGTGGGCAACCTGAAAGATTACTTCGAAATGCGCACCCAGGTCACCGACGGATCGACGTTGTTTTACGTGCGGCTGAAGGAGTAGTTGGGCGGCTTCGGATAAACATCGGTTTTGAATCAACAGAAGGAGGATACTTATGACCCCATATGAAACTTTGAGCCTCGTAATAGGGATGGTAAATACCATCGTGATTCTCGGCAGCTTAATTTTCGCCTATAGGCAAATAAAATTGCTTGTTAATACTCACTCTGACAATCACGAATGGAATAGAAGGTCTGCTACGCAAGAGACGCTTATGTCTCTTACTTTATCAGGAACAATTGATAAAGCTGTATCTTATTTGTTGGAACAAGACCGAACTACACCAATTCCAAAAGACGAGATATTTGCCAAGTTTAAAGAACACCCGGACTTACAAACCGAAACTCACATTATGCTTAATTTTTTTGAGGCACTCGCCAGGGGAGTAAAGTACGGTATTTATGATGAAGACATTATCAAGAACGCTAGGCACGGCAGCATGAGAAGGTGTTTAATAGTTTTACGGGAATATATCAACCATTCTCGAGAGCAAAACCACAAATATTGGATTGAGCTTGAACAACTTGTGCAGAAGTGGAATGGCGACGATATAAGTCTATTAGGCAAACCCCCAATTGGTTCAGTAAAATGAAAGCCCCTTCAGTCAACGAGCCGCCGAACACTGCCTCAACGGACAGCGGCTCTGCCGCTGGTGTTATGCACCTGGCTTACGAGGTATACTCGTTGTTTGCAAAACGTTTCGTTCACCCTTGCCGCTGTCCGTTGAGCCAATCCGTTAGGCGGCAGCTTTTGGCGGACCCGGCGAACATCCAGGATTTAAGCAAGGAAGGTATATGAACAAGCAAATTGTGAAGGACTCTTTGGGTTGGGGCTTTGCCCTCTGGCTGATCGGCTACGTGCTCGGCATAGCGCTTTTCGCTTTTGTGCCGGTAAACCTCATCGGCTGGGTCATCATGCCCATCGCAACAGTCATCACGCTTTGGGTGGCATTCAAGAAAGTGCAAGGCGACACGTTCCGGTATTATTGCCTTGTGGCGCTTGTCTGGCTGCTGATCGCCGTCCTCGGCGATTATCTGTTTATCGTCAAGGCGTTAAACCCTAAGGACGGGTATTACAAGCCGGATGTCTACCTTTATTATGCGCTGACCCTCGCCATTCCGCTCCTGGCCGGCTGGAGGAAAACTTTGCACGTAACTTCTCAATAATTGGTGGTTGAGTAGGCGGCGATGCTGTTTCGCCGCCGTACCGAAACCACCTGTAACAACAATTCCCCCAAAATTTTGAGAAGATACGAGGATAGCGCTTATGAATTTTATACTGGATGGCTATTGCGGTTTGTACTGCGGCGCTTGCCCGGTAATGTTGGAGACAAAGGCAGGAACGGGAAACATGCCATGTCACGGCTGCAAAAGCGGGCAGCCTGCCGGGCATTGCGCAACCTGCGGTATCAGGGCCTGTGCCCGCGGCAAGGGGTATGCGTTTTGTGATGAGTGCGCCGACTTAAGTACCTGCGAAAAAATGCGGGACTTTATGGCAGACCCACAGTGGCCGTATCATCAAGGCGTATTGAAAAATATGGAAATGATCCGGCGCGAGGGCGCAACGAAATGGTTGGAAGCGCAAGACAAGCGCTGGCGCTGCGCAAATTGCGGCGCGTCTCATTCCTGGTGGGATGAAACCTGCCCTCGATGCGGTCAAGCCGTTGCGAATTACAAAGCGGATTGATAACTCATTGCAGTAATATACTTTTCAGGGCCGTTAAGCGCCTAACGTAGTGATGACCGGCCCTTTCAGGGCGCTTTGTAAAGTCATCACTACGCTTTTATTTGCACACCATCGAAAACGGAGTGAAACCATGAATAACAAACGCATCTTTCCCCTGCTTGCAGCTGCCATCCTGCTGATCGCCTCGCTGGCCTGCAATATTCAAATATCATCCCCGCCCACAGTAACCGCAAACCCCCCAACCGTCCAAGTGCCCGAAAGCCCCAGCCCCACGCCGACGGTTGAAACCAAACCGCCCAGCGGGGTGGTCGTCTCGTTATCAGGCGTCAGCTTCACCATTCCAACCGGCCTGGCCAGCAGTGCAGGAGCAGAGACCGTCGCCGCCGTGGACGATCAGGGCGGCCCCGGCTGGGACGTGGCTCCGGCGCACATCAAGTTCACCCTGCAAAATTACCCGGTAAACGGCGCCATGCTCCAGCCGGAGATTTACGTCTACCCGGCGGCGGAGTATGAAAAGGTCAGCGCCGGGGCCGCCGAAAGCCTGAAACGCCTGCGGGCGCTGACCTCCGGCGCAGGTATGGATGTCAACAATAACACGGCGCCGTTTGTGCCTTTCTTCAATGCCGGGCAAATTTTCGAAGCCCAGGCCAGGCCGCTGAAATTCCAAAACGGCTCCGGCATTCGCACGATCACGCAATACGACCAGGCTTTTATGCTGGTCAACAATTACGAGCTGATCTATCATTTCGAGGGCCTGACCGGCGACGGCAAGTATTACATCATTGCCATCTTCCCCATCACGCACCCTACGCTGGCGGCAACCAATGACTATAATGCTCCCGTCCCCGCAGGAGGCGTTCCCTTTAACCAGGGCGACTCGGCAGTCTATTACGCCGCCGTCACCCAAAGCCTGAACAACGCCGCCCCTGAGAGCTTTACCCCCAGCCTGACAACCCTGGACGCGCTGATCCAGTCGCTTAACGTCGTTGCGCCGTAGCCCATGACCGACCCGCGCATCGACCTGTTGCGTATGCTGACGACAAGGCTGGAGCGCCTTTCGGTCGATTCCGCCTGGGCGCGGCGCGCCAGCGGGCTGCGCGGCTCGTTGATCAAGGCGCTCTCCGCCGCCGACGAGGGCACGCCGCCTGCCACCGAACATCTCGACCTGCTGATCGAGCGCAGTTTCGAGATATTGAGCAAGGCCGCCCGCGAAATCCCCGACGCCGAACACAATTTATGGCGTTCGATCAGGAATCCGTAAGAGACAGGTGAAACATGTTGCAAATACGCACCTACCAGCCCGAAGACTGTGAAACAGTCTGGAATCTGCACGTCATTGCCTTGCAGGCAGTGGGCGCATATCTTGGCGGCGCCCCCTGGAGCCATGATTTATCCAAGATCGAAGCGATATACCAGCAAAACGGCGGCGAGTTTTTTGTGGGGATCGACGAAGGGCAATTGGTGGCGATGGGCGCGCTGAAACGCATCTCTGACGAGCGCGCCGAAGTCAAACGCATGCGCGTCCACCCAAGTTGCCAGCGCCGCGGTTTCGGGCAAACCATGCTGACGGCGTTGGAAGTCCGCGCGCGCGAACTCGGCTACCGCAGCTTGCAGCTCGACACGACCACCGTGCAAATCGCTGCCCAACGGCTGTATGAGAAAAACGGCTACGTGGAAGTGCGTCGCGGCAGGGTCGCGCAGTTTGAGTGTATCTACTAC
>Ga0265327_10005605_pt1 | contig 10402 bp, 8 predicted proteins | sample 41621metaG_FD_202089 | JGI IMG/M metagenome (GOLD analysis project Ga0265327, IMG submission 202089) | Rhizosphere microbial communities from Carex aquatilis grown in University of Washington, Seatle, WA, United States - 4-16-21 metaG | ecosystem: Host-associated > Plants > Roots > Rhizosphere >... | reverse complement strand
GCCTGGCCTGGGGCCGAGGTGGCGGTCATGGGCGCCCCGGGGGCTGTCCAGATCTTGCATCGCAGGGCAGAAGCCGACGACCGGCGGCACCTCGAGGACGCTTACAGCGAGGACTATCTGAATCCCTGGCCGGCGTCCGAGCGCGGTCTCGTCGATGCGGTCATCGACCCCGCCGACACCCGTGCGGCACTGACCAGTGCCCTCGCCGCACTGTCGAGCAAACGCGAGCTGCTGGTGGGTCGAAAGCACGACAACGGCCCTCAATGACCTGGGTTTCTCCCGGACGTTCGCTTGACTGGCGACTGGGAGATTCATGGAACCGAAATGGTTCCGAAGCCGATTCCTCAACCTAGGGGGTCATGATGCAGGTGTGCGTAGCGGCTCCGAGAACCGTCTTGTCCTCGAGTCTTGCCACAGCACCTGGGTATTCGACACCGAGAACATGCGGTTCCGGCGGATCCTGAAGGGGCTGGATCTCGACGCACATCAGGCAACGACGGCATGGCGCCCCTACTTCGGCATCGAGATGGATCCGTACTCCGAGTCCTTCGTCGTTTTGCTCAATGCGGATGGCACGCGACTGCTGCGATCGTGGCGGCACGTCGAGCACTGCTCCCAATGCGGTGGCGAAGCTACGGCCGAGTTCTCGGTCGACGACCTGCAGGCTGCGACGTTCAGCTAGAACACAATGCCCCGCCACCTCTCAGAGGTGGATTGAATGTCCCGCAGCCAGCAGGGATGCGGTAACCACCGCGGCAATGGCACCGACCGTGACGATCACCGCGGGCCATGCCGGCGCCGATCGGCGCCCTCGCACGCCGTGGCGTTTGGCGAAAGCCCTGATGGAGGATTCCATCTTCCTCGGACGGTCTACTGGGAGAACGGCGAGAATCGAGGAGCCCGCTTGAGTCGTAGCTCCCAAAAGCACGCCTCGTCCTCCGCTCCTTAGGGTCACCCGTTCAGGGGTCGAGCACCGCTCGATCTCGGACCAACGGGCTGACCAGAGCACTACCGAGTTAACACGCAGGGCCAACCCAGCTTCGTCCACGTCAAGTTCGCAATTGTCATCGGGATGGTCCGGTGAATCCACGACCGCCATTGCGGAGTTCAGGACCCGGACGCCGGAGAAGGTGAGCCCCGCACTCACGGCAGATCGGTCGACGCTCGCGGGATCGCTGTTGAGAGGGGCGTCAGATGACCGCCACGTCACACTCTCCTCGGCGAGCCAGATGTCGGACACGCAATGACCCTTCTCTCGGTTTTCCGTTCCTCTCGGTGGTCTCGGTGAGCCATGCCGGAGGGGAGACCACCAAAAGCCTAAGCTTCGTCAGCGTGGATCAGAGAGATCTTGACCGGTTGCTCACCATGATGGCTCGGGTCGACGGATCAGACCTGCTCATCAAGGCGGGGGCACAACCCCGCATGCGTATCGACGGTGACCTTCGCTTGCTTCAAGACGAGGAGGCGTTTACCGCGGAAGAGATGGAACTCCTCGTGGAGGCGATGCTGCCCGCACGAATGAGTGAGACCTTTGACCGCCACCACGAAGTGGACTTTGCGTATTCGGTCCCCTCTTTGGGACGTTTCCGAGTGAATGCCTTCTACCAGCGCAGCACGATTGCGGTCGTGTTGCGTCGCGTGCGGACGAACGCGGCGTCGGCAGAGGAGCTGGGTCTTCCCTCGGCCATCTACGACCTCGCAAGCGAACACCGCGGCCTGATTCTGGTGACCGGCCCGACCGGGTCCGGCAAGACGACGACGTTGGCAACCATGATCGACCACATCAACCGCACGCGTCCATGTCACATCGTCACCATCGAGGACCCAATCGAGTTTCTCCATCACGACCAGGTTGCTTGCGTGGAACAGCGAGAAGTCGGTTTTGACACCGACAGCTTTGCCAGTGCCATGCGCGTGGTGCTGAGGCAGGACCCTGACGTAATCTTCGTCGGCGAAATGCGGGACATCGAGACCGCGGCCGCGGCTCTCTCTGCTGCAGAGACCGGCCACCTGGTTTTGAGCACCCTGCACACCATCGATGTGACCGAGACGATCAGCCGCGTCATCGACTTCTTTCCCCCGTACCAGCAGACTCAGATCCGGATGTCCCTGGCAGGAGCCCTACGAGGAACGCTTGCCCAGCGTCTCGTCCGGCGGGCTGACGGACGGGGTCGGCTTCCCGCTGTCGAGCTCATGGTGGCAAACGGACGAATCCGCCAGTGCATTGAAGACCCTGAGAAGACGGGTGAAATCGAGCAGATCGTTGCTGAAGGTGAGTACTACGGAATGCAGACGTTCGACCAGAGCCTTGCCAATCTGCTTTCCCAGGGGAAGATCTCGCTCGACGAGGCAATGAAGGTTTCTTCCAACCCGCACGATCTCCGAGTGACCCTGGAGAAGCGAGGCCTGATCTCGACCGGTAGCCGGTTCACTTAGCCAGGTCCACCAGTTAGTGGGGCGAGCCCAGCGCTGACCCCAACAGGATGAGCCCGAATCCAGCTACCTGCACGATCGTGAAGGACAGGCGCGGTGCGATGTATCGATTCACCGTGTCGTCGCGCAGACCCTCCGAGGATGGGCCGACGGCACCATTGGTCTCAACTCGGGATCGGTGGAACTTCTGTTCGGCAGCGACGCCTACGGCAACGAGTGCAACCCAGAATGCCAGCAGTAAGCCAGCGGCAGGCCACAACCACGAAGCCGACCATGCCAACACTGCGATGGCGAACGTTCGAGAAAGATCTCGTTCGGACCCCTGCGTGGTGAGGGCGGCCGCGGCCGCCACGCTGCCGCCAATCGCTGCCCACCCGATCCTCGAAGGATTGCCAAGGGCACCCGCCACGATGATCAGAGAGCCTCCGCCAATCCACGCCGCGAGAACCACGGAACGGGGGATCGGCAGTCCGTCGAAGTCGATGGCCGTTGCAGCAAGCGACGTTGCGACCACGATCAAGAGAGACGGCAGCGGGCTGAACGAGTTGAGGCACCAGGCGACGGCCACAAAGCACATGCCCGTGGACAACTCGACAATCGGGTATCGGGCCGAAATCGGGGACCTGCAGTGCCTGCATTTTGCCCGCAGAACTACCCACGAAAGAAGTGGCACGTTGTCGGCAGCTGAAAGCTCAACGCCGCAGGTGGGGCAGTGTGACGGCGGGCGAACCACCGACATTTGCCTGGGCACACGGTAGATCACCACGTTGAGGAACGACCCCACCATGAGGCCGACGAGACCGCTGACCACCACGACCAACTCGCGGGCCGCCGTGTTCGGCTCCATCGCCGGGACTGTATCGCTGGGCGCTGCTTCCGGCGTCGATGGTTCCGAAACCGTTGTTCCATTTCAGCAACCCAGCAGGTAGGCTGCTCTGGCCGTCGGGGGGCGGTGGCGAACCAGCGCGCAGGTTCCCGAAAGGGTGAGGATGGGCAGACCACACGGTCGGGCCTCCGGGCAATCCCGGAGTCTCGGCAGCACCGGAGCGGACGCAGAGGGCAGCAGATGACCATGGCGCCCGAAGACAGTGCACGGCGCCTGGCCGCGGAACACGGGCTCCGTTTCGTAGACCTCTCTCAGGCAGCGCTTTCTCCTGGAATCGCTTCCCTTGTGCCAGAGAACGTCGCACGACAGCTCCATGCGGTGCCCATCGGGCGGCGGCTCGGCACGCCGGTTGTGGCGGTGGCCGATCCTGGGAATGCAGCCGCCATGGACGCGCTTCGCCAGAGCCTGGGCCGCGATTTCGTCGCCGTTGTCGCCGGTCCCGAGCAGGTCGACCGAGCCATCGAGCAGCTCTACTCGGGCGGTGGCGTCCATTCGACGCAGACTGCCGAGTCGCCGGTCGTTCCCCCGCTCTGGCCAGTCTCCGCCGGGCAGCCCAGCGATACCAACGGCACCACGAGCGGGTCGGATCACGGCGATGTTGGTCTTCTCGACCCTCGTGGCCTCGACGGAACGCCGCCGGCGCCGTCAGATTCGGGTGCGGTGGTAGTCGCGGACACCGATGGCACCGCTTTGGCCACAGCACCTCCGCAGGCCCCGGACGGCTATGGATTAGTCGCCGACTCAACGGAGGTGGATTTGAGCGGCCTCGAGCCCGAAGCCCCGGCTTTGGCACGGGTGCTCGTGTCGGCGCGTCGGGTCACCGTCGAGGACATGAACGCGGCCCTGGGCGCATACCAGCAAAGCGGCGAGTCGCTGGCCCGCTACCTGTTCAACAGGGGGCTCGCAACCGAAGACGATCTGGTCAGGGGGATGGCCAGCGAGGTGGGTCTTGACTTTGTCGATCTGAGTACCTTCCCCATCGACCCTCGAGCGGCCGGGATGCTGCCCGAGTCGGTGGCACGCCACCACATGGTCCTTCCAGTGAGAATCGAAGACGGGTCGCCCCTGGTTGCCATGGCGAACCCGTCGGACGTCTACGCGATGGACGACCTGCGCACCATCTTGGGTCGCAATTTCACGCCGGTCGTTGCAACGCGCTCCCAGATCGCCACCCAGATCCGGCTCGCCTACGAGGGTGACGCCGACGACATGACCGACCTGGCGGAGGACGCCGCCGTCGAGCTCGCGCCAGCAGGCGGCGGATTTGAGCTGGAGAGCCTGCAGTCTGTCGTTGAGGATGCGCCCATCGTTCGCTACGTGAATCTGCTCATTCTCCAAGCGCTGAACGAGCGGGCTTCGGACATCCACATCGAGCCGACGCCACGGCGCCTTCGCATCAGGTTCCGCATCGACGGGGTGATGCAGGACGCGACGTCGGCATCCGCCTCGATCCACCCGGCCGTAGTAAGTCGTCTGAAGGTGCTTGGCGAGATGGACATCGCCGAACACCGCATACCCCAAGAGGGCCGGGTATCGCTCTCGGTGGGTGACCGACAGATCGACTTGCGGCTCGCCACGTTGCCGTCGATGTTCGGCGAGACCTGCGTGATGCGGCTGCTCGACAAGTCGGCGAGCATCCGTGGCCTCCCAGAGCTCGGCTTCTTCCCCGACACCCTCGATCGGTACGCCCAGGCCTACCGCCACCCGTACGGCGTCATCGTCGTCACCGGGCCCACTGGGGCCGGAAAGACCACCACCCTTTACGGCACCCTTACGGAGGTCATGTCCAAGGAGAAGTCCGTGGTAACCGTAGAGGACCCCGTCGAGTACCAGATTGACGGGATTACCCAAGTCCAGATCAACAACAAAGCCGGGCTTGACTTCTCCCGGGCTCTTCGTTCGATCCTACGGTCCGACCCCGACATCGTCCTGATCGGAGAGGTCCGGGACAAGTCGACGGCGACGATTGCCATGGAAGCCGCACTGTCGGGCCACCTCGTGCTCACGACGTTGCACACGAACACGGCGTCCGCCACGCCCCTGAGGCTCACCGAAATGGGCATCGAGCCGTTCCTTGTGACCTCGTCGATCACCGGCATCCTTACCCAGCGTCTTGCGCGCGTGCTGTGCAAGCAGTGTAAGGAGCCCTACGCCGCTTCGGAGAAGGATTTCACTGGCGCTGGCTACAAGGAAGCCGACCTCGACGGTGTGGACACGTCGACCTTGTATCGAGCCGTAGGTTGCCGCTCCTGCAGCCACACCGGTTACCACGGCCGGATGGTGCTTGCCGAGGTGCTCATCATGACCGAGGAAATCGACCGGATGATCATCGAGCAGCAGCCGATGGCCAACATCGAGCGGCAAGCCTGCGAGCAAGGCATGCGGACGCTTCGCATGGACGGGCTCCTGAAAGTGGTTAGTGGTCAGACCACGCTGCAAGAAGTACTGCGGGTGGTCATTTGATGACGCGCCCACTTCACTTCGAACCTTCGGGGATTCAGGAACAACCCTGAGATGGCCACCACCTTCGACTACAAGGTCCGCGACCAGACGGGCAATCTGATCCAGGGCCAGCTCGACGGGGACAGCCTGCCCGCCGTCGTCGGGCGGCTGCGCGACATGGGCTACCTGCCGGTGTCGGTGACGGCTGCACCGAGCGCCGGGTTGCGAGCCGAGATCGTCATCCCAGGCTTCACCGACCGCATCAAACCCAAGGACATAGCCGTGTTCACCCGGCAGTTCGCCACCATGGTGGACTCAGGGCTCTCGATCAGCCGCTCGCTGGCTGTGCTCTCCACCCAGGTCGAGAACAAGTACCTGGGCCAGAAGCTGAAGGAGGTGCGCGAGGACATCGAAGCCGGGTCGTCGCTCTCCCAGGCCTTGGCCAAGCACCCCAAGGTCTTTTCCCCCCTCTACGTCTCGATGGTCCAGGCCGGTGAGGTCGGGGGGTCGATCGACGTCGTGCTGAAGAACACCGCCGATCAGCTCGAGGCTTCGGTGGAGCTGAACCGCAAGGTCCGCGGGGCGATGGTCTACCCGATCGTGGTGATCTCGGTGATTTCCATCATCTTCTTGGTGATGATGGTCGTCATCGTCCCCATCTTCAAGAAGCTGTTCACGACCCTTGGCGGCCAGCTACCCCTGCCCACGCGGATCCTGATCACGATCTCCAACACGTTGATCAGCTGGCGCGCCGGTCTGGTGCTGGCCGTCATCATCGGCGGGGTCTTCACGCTGCGCTGGTGGATCAACACCGAGCAGGGCCGGCTCAAATGGGACGCCTTCAAGATGAAGCCCCCGATCTTCGGCGGACTCACCCATAAGGCGGTGCTGGCCCGGTTCGCCTCCACCCTCTCCTCGCTGCTGCAGTCTGGAGTCCCCGTGATGGAGGCGCTCGACATCGTCGCTTCAGCCTCGGGGAACCAGGTCATGGCTGAGGCCGTCGTGGACATCAAAGCGGCCGTGCGCGAGGGCAAGTCGTTCGCTGAACCCATGCGCGAGCACGAGATCTTCACCCCTCTCCTCATCCAGATGATCGAAGTCGGGGAGCAGACCGGCGCCCTGGACGAGATGCTCCAGCGCTCGGCCGACTTCTACATGGGCGAGGTCAACCAGACCGTCGACAACCTGACCTCGATCCTCGAGCCCCTCTTGGTCGTGACCATGGGTGCGATCGTGGGGACCATCATCATCAGCCTGTACCTCCCCATGTTCAGCTACATCAAGCTCGTCCACTAGTCCGGGGGCGGGGACGCATCGGCCTGGCCAGATCAGGGCGGTAACTGCGTTTCCGGCGAACCCGGAGTCGTTCCTGGCGGACTGCGGCGTTCTCGTCGTTCGGCACGCTGGAGGTGTCGCTCCACATCGAGCCAGGTCAACGGCGCGGCGTCCTCCTCGTCGCCACGCGTGGGCTGGGCCCGGTTGACGATGACGAAGGCCACCGTCCACAGGACGGCGATGGTTCCGAGCTTGGCCAGGAAGCCGGCCACTTGCTGGTCGGCGAGCGGAGAGAGACCGCCGAGCTTGTAGGGATGGACAAACGACGGATAGAGCGGGTGGCGGGACAGGATCCAGACCACCGCGAGGAAGCTCGGGACGATCGACTGGACGATCAAATAGCCGGCACGACCCAATGCTGGCAGGCGTGGCGTCCCGGGAACGGGGGAGAGAACAGGGAGCCACAGTACGATCCCGGCCGTCAGTAGGGCGAGGTCAAGGAGCCCTCGAGCCAGAGGCGACGACGCCTCGGCACTCACCGCGGCGGTCGTGAGGGTTGCAACGAAGACGACCGTCACCGTCGCCACAGCCACCGGAGGACGGCTGACGGCGCGGGTCACTGCGTCCACCGGCGCTGGTCGCGTCACCGCCGCAACGAAGGTGAGGGGCAGGCTCATGAGGAGAAGCGGCGGTACGGCCAGAGTGAGCAGGAGGCGCTGGACGACCAGCGCGGTGAGCGACCAGTGGGCGGCCAGCTCTGCCACCGGCCACGAGAGTGCCACCAGCAGGACCACCATGGCTCCGGCAAAGGAGCGCACCTGCCGTCGGTTCGCCGCGTAGCGCGGTCGGTGTACCACGGAGGCGTAGCCGACTGAGGCACCGACGAGGGTCAACCAGGCCAGCAGGTCGGGCGCAAATGCCCAGGGGGAGGGTTTCACGACGTCACGGGTTGCCGCGTACGCTGTCGCCGGTGGCCACCCTCGACCGCCTTGAGCGACTGACCGACCTGGTCCTCGTCCTCCTCAATGCCAAGCGGCCGCTCACCCTTGACGAGATCTCCCGTGAGGTCCCCGGCTACCCGGAGAGCCATGACGCCCGCCGCCAGGCCTTCGAACGCGACAAGCGGCTCTTGCGCGACGAGGGGGTCCCGGTCGTCACTGAGCCCGTCGCCGGCAACGAGCAGTTCGGCTACCGCATCGACCCCGACGCCTTTTACCTGCCTGATCTCGGCCTCACCCCCGACGAGCAGGCCGCCCTCCACCTCGCCGTAGCCGGCGTGCACTTGGGCGATCCTAGCGGCAGAGATGCCCTGCTCAAGCTGGGTGCAACCGGGGTCGCCGAGGCGCGGCCGGTCGCCGCGCTCGTCCCCCCGCCCGCCCTGGTGCCGCTCTTCGACGCCGTGCGCACCGGCGCCGAGGTCGCCTTCACCTACCACCACGAACAACGGTCGGTATCGCCGGCCGTGCTGCGGTTCCACGGGGGGCGGTGGTATCTGGTGGGGTGGGATCGCACGAGAGAGGCAGCCCGCACCTTTCGGGTCGACCGCATCGAGGACGACCCAGTCCCCGGAGCCCCAGGCAGTGGGGTGCTCCCCGAGGATTTCGACCCTTCCGGCGCGGTCCCGGCGGAACCTCGATCAGGAGACGGGGGAGAGGACGACCTTCTGCTCAGGGTCGACGCCATCGAGGCACCTCGGGTGAGCGAAGAGGTGGGTCCGGGCGCCGTCGCCGAGCACCTGGACGATGGATCGGTGCTCCTCCGTCTCGCCGTCACCAGCACGGAGGCCGTGCGGTCGTGGGTGCTGGGCCTGGGGGACCACGCCGAAGTCATGGGGCCGGCGGACCTGCGCGCCGAGGTGGTGACATGGCTGGAGTCGATCGTCACGGCCGCCCTCGCTGACCGCCCTGCCTCCGGTGGGCAAGCTTCGGCCTCTGGAGACGCCGAGCACGGACCACCGAGTGACCCTCGACCGGCACCCTCGGCCCCGCCGCCGGCGAGTGTGCGTCTGCGCAGGCTACTGGCCATTGTGGCGTGGCTGGCCCAGGTCGGAGAGGCATCGATCGCCGAGGTCTCCCGACGGTTCTCCGTCCCCGAGGAGGAGGTCGTCCGCGAGCTCGAGCTCGCCGCCTGCTGCGGTGTCCCTCCGTACTCTCCCGGCGACCTGCTGGAGATCATCGTTACCAGTGAGACCGTCCAGGCCAACCTCGGCCCCGAGCTGGCCCGACCGAGGCGCCTCACGGCCGCCGAAGGCTTGGCGCTGGCGGCGTCCGCCCGCACCATCCTGGCTGTCCCCGGTGCCGACGCCGACGGCTCGCTGGCCGCAGCTTTGGCCAAGCTCGACGCGGCCCTCGGCAGTCGTGCCGCTCTCGTGGTCGACCTCGACACCCCATCGCGCCTCTTGGACGTACAGGAGGCGACGGAGGGACGCCGGCGGCTCGAGATCGAGTACCACTCGGCGTCGTCCGATGAGACCACGGTTCGGGTGGTCGACCCCTTGGCCGTGGTCTCACTCGACGGTCATTGGTACCTCGACGCCGACTGCCACCGGGCCGGTGGTCCCCGCCGGTTCAGAGTGGACCGGATCCGGGCGGTGCGCGATCTCGGGCCGTTGCCCGACGACGCCGTGAGCGAGGTGCCGGTGGGGCGCGACGCCTTCCTTCCCGGGCCAGGTGCGGTGCAGGTCCGCCTGGCCCTCGGACCGGGAGCCGCCTGGGTAGCCGACACCATTCCCGTGCTCGAAGTTGCGCAGCGAGGGGACGGCTGTGAGGTCGTTATGGCCGTCGGCGGGAGGGCCTGGTTGGAGCGGCTTCTCCTTCAGCTCGGCCCCGAGGCCCGGGTGCTCGATCCCCCGGACCTGCGATCAGCGGGTTCGGAGGCGGCGCGGCGGGTACTCCGACACTACGGTGATAGCATGAAAGGACATGAAATACCGTGAAGCCGGGATCCGGTTATGGGGACGTGTGACTTGACAAACCATTCCTGGTAGGCGCATACTGTGAGGTATGGAGCGCATTTCGATTATTGACCTGGTGGAACGGATTCCCGATGAGGCCAGCGCCTACCGGTACATGGAAGAATTGCGGTGGCCTGACAAACCCGTTTGCCCGCACTGTGGGAGCATCAGCGAGCACCGGTTCCTGAACCCCGAGAACGGATCTAGTCGTCGGACCCGCACTGGCACCATGTCGGCTCGTCGTGTTTGGAAGTGCCGGGACTGCAAGCGTCAGTTCTCCGTCATCACCAACACCCCGTTCCACGGGTCCAAAGTGCCGCTCCGCATTTGGATTTTCGTCCTGTTCGAGATGTGCGCCAACAAGAACGGGATTGCGGCCCGGGAGATTGCCAGGAAGTACAAGCTCACGAACA
>Ga0265327_10005604_pt1 | contig 10403 bp, 7 predicted proteins | sample 41621metaG_FD_202089 | JGI IMG/M metagenome (GOLD analysis project Ga0265327, IMG submission 202089) | Rhizosphere microbial communities from Carex aquatilis grown in University of Washington, Seatle, WA, United States - 4-16-21 metaG | ecosystem: Host-associated > Plants > Roots > Rhizosphere >... | reverse complement strand
TACTGGGCCAGCGATGTGACGTCTTCGGTGGTTCCATCCGAGTATCGAGCGACCACGACGATTTGCTGTTCGGACGCCAGTGGCAGCATCCGCTCCCGGGGCAGGACATCGATCGAAACGACCTGGGGGTCGCTCGGCGTGCCGTAGGGAAGTCCGTGCTCAATCCAGCGATGCAAAATACGATAGGACGCGGATTGCCTGGAGAGCCTTGTTCCGCCGCCATGTGGCATTCCGCCGCTCGGCTTCTGCAGCAGCAGGCTTCGTTCAGGAATGGCCGGGAAGATCCGCCGCCCCCGCCCCTCGTGAACCAGTCGCTGGTAATCATCGGAGGTTTCGAACCCGAGCAGTGACAGGCTGAAGCCGTTCTGCCCCCCTGCCTTGCCATGGCATCCTCCGCTGTTGCAGCTGAACTTGGTCAGGATTGGCTGGATATGTCGTTCAAAATTCAGCGGCAGGACCTCGGACATGCGAGTGATCTGAACCTGGACGCTGGCATGAATGTCATTGGCGATCCGGGCTGTGATCACCGCGGATCCGTCCGCGATCGGCAACGCGACTCCCGTCGCATCGACTTGAACGATTCCAGGTGGCTGAACGTCGTAGGTGACGGATCGAGTCAGGTCGCGCAGCTGACCGCTCTGATAACGGCCAGTCACCAGCAATTGTTGTCTGGCATCGGCACCGACCAGCGAAAACGTGTTTTGTTCGGTCCGACCGGTTTCGATCTGAATGCCGGTCAATGAACCGGGATCCTTCAACCCCTGGGCGTGAACACTGGATGTCGCGACCAGGAACCCTGCGGCAACCAGAGCGAGAACCCGATGTGAATGAACGTGAAGCATAAAGGAACCTTGAGCGAGGTCACAAGTTCAGCGCTTGGGTACCGGGACAGGCGTGATATTCAGGCGAGCGGTATTGGAGGGCGCACTGATCTTCAAGTCCGTGGGTTTTGTTTTTTCCCGCAGGGTCATCACTTCCTGCTGAACCGCCGTTCGCGTGGCGACATTCTTTTTCGATCGGGCATCGACTTCCGCGACCCGTTTATCGGCGGCGGCTTTGGCTTCGGCGGCAACCTGCACATTCTGGCCCGAGGTCTGGGCTTCGGCGAGGGCTTTGACTGCGTCGGCCTGTAATTGCTGGGCCTGTTTCAAATCGAGTTCGTCTGTGGCGACGATCTTGTCTATCGACATCAACCGATCTTCGGCGGCCTGCCGTTTTTTCGGGTTCCTCGCATAGGAAACTGTCCCGACACCGCTGACGAAAAAGGACTGGTTTCCCGCGGGAACGTGATTGGGAACCACGATCTTGAAGTCGATCGACGTTTGTTCCGCTTTGAGTTCGATGGGGGTGTGGTATTTGGGCTGGGCGTGCAGCGGCCCATAGATCGTGGGAGGCAAGCCATAGACAAACAGCTCGAGTTTCCCCTGAAAGTTTCCGCGTCGGGTGACTCGGACGGGGAATTCCACCGATCCCTGGTGAGGGGCTTCCAGTTGCAGGCCCGGTTCGATCTGCAGGTCAAACGGAGCCTGTTCATCGGCCAGGACTGTGACGGGAAGCTGGTCGGCCAGTCGTGAGCGGTGATGGGTGACTCCGGTCAATTGCACCGCCCAGACCATCGTCGCAGGACGAGCCTGGCGAACGATGTCGACCGAGCCCCGTTTTGCTTTACCAAAGACGGAACACCAGCCGATCCCCGCCGGAGCGTCCTCGGCCCCCTTGAGGACCAGTGTGCCAGAGGATTGTTTCGGAGCGATCAGGATCGGTGATGCGGTGACTCCGGGAGGGAGGTTTTCGATTGTCACTTCGATCGGCTCATCAAACCCGTCGCGGCGATGGACAAAGACTTCAATCAGTTCGGCGCCGCCCCGGCGTACGACCGGGGACCAGACTGTCGCATGCGATGAGGCTTCAAAGGGTGAATTCGTGGGCGGACGTGGGACAGCGACAAGACGGAAGTCAGGTTGAGGTGTCCGGATGGCCAGGCGATAGACCTGTCGATGACTTCCACGTGGCGACCGTAACAGGTCTTGCGACGGACGTGAGGTATCCAGCACCATGATTCGATAGACCCCGTCGTCGGGTGCAACGAACCGATGCGACGGATCATGTGATGCCGTCGGGAACAGCAGCGAATCGAGAAACGACCAATGGACGCGATCCGCATTGGCCAGGTCATCATCGACGCTTTGCAGGTCGACAATCTGTTCTTTCCCCAGGTCGTCTCGTTTGACCTGCTGAATGAGCAATCGGGGATCCGTCGAGAGCCCCAGTCGCTGTGAGATCACATCGATCCAGAACGTTTGACCTTTGGTGGCTTGGAACGAGACCCAGTCACGATCCCCCCGCGGATAGAACTGGCCGACATATTCGCACGGCACGTTCAGCAGGGGAGCTCTGGCAGGATCATCGTTTGGCTCCTGTTCAACAACTATGGGTGCGGTTGCGACGGAGAGCAGAAGTGGATTCGACATTCCCTGCGGTGAATCCAGGCGAAAGGTGACGCCATCCAGGAACGATTCGGAGGGCTCCACGAGAAGCCCTCCATCCCGCACCAGGTCCTGTGCCCGTTCAGCGGGGAGAGGGATGGTAACGGTCAACTGTTCAAGTTGTCGGCCGCCGACTTCGATGCCGGGGGCGGGTAGACCTCCAGGGAGGTTGCGTCCGAAGAGGGTGTAAGTTCCCATGCTGCCGGGGAGCCCGGCGGGGGGAAAAATAAAATCGAGATGCGGCGCGGTGGAGATGGAGAGCCGGTAGAACATTTCCCCCGGCATGGTGTAGTAGCCATAAACATGATCGTGCAGCGCGACCACGTATTCCCCATCGGCAGGGACCTGAAAGTCGATCATCGGATCGCGGCGATTGGCGTTGCGGCTTCGATCCAGTTCTTTACCGGCGGCATTGAACAAGACCAGCGTTCCATCCAGTCGAGAGTCAATTCGAAAGGCCTGGCAGTCAATGATGACGCGTTGCCCCGCATTGGCAGTAAATTTGAAGTAATCCAGCGCGGGGACATCGGCATTGCCATTCACGACCGAGCCGAGTGGCACGGAGGTCGCCTGCTTCAAAGAGTCGTTGGGTTCAATTTCACGAAGTTCGGGGGCCGTCCCCACGACGAAAGCCCGCGGTGTCGAGAGACCGTACCTCCCCTCCGCTCGCAGTTCATACACGCCAGGCCGGACATCGGGACGGATGGTGACGGTGAAGGTTCCCGGAACCGGCTGCGGCCCGGATTGTCCGAGTCCAGGTTCGACCAGTTTGGGAATGGCGGTGATTCCGGCACAGTTGAAATGCAACTGCCGGGCGTCATCGAGGTCGTCGCCACCAATGACGATTTCCAGTGTCTGGCCTCGCTGAGCACCAGCGGGAAACGCGAATGCCAGCCGCGGGTTTGGCAACGTCGGAGGGAGTTGCATCTGAGCAGCGGCCGTTGAGATCCATCCCAGGGCCAGCCCGAGCCCCAGTGTCAACGTCAGGCAGATGTGCGATGTCATCGTGAGATAAATTGAACGCAAAGCCGCCGACATGATCCCTCGCTGCAATTCAGGTCAGTTGCGGTCCCGCATCGCAACTGATGCATAGGCGATTCAGTCGACAGTTGCGGGTTGATCTTCGGGTCAGGCGGAAATCAGTTCCCGAATCGGCTCACCTCCGGGAAGGATTGCCATCGGTCGGCCGATGGAGTCCGCGAAGCAATGTTCGGTGTCGATTCCCAGGAATCGATAGACCGTGGCCCACAGATCGACAGGGGCCAGCGGTCGTTCGACCGGGTGATCGGCCTTGGAATCCGTTGCTCCGACGACTTGTCCCATCCGCAGTCCGCCTCCGGAAACGAGGATCGACATGGCAGCGCAGTGGTGCCCGCGACCGGGTCGCCCCGGGAGGCCATATTCGACAAACGGAGTTCGCCCGAACTCACCGGTGACGATCAGCATCACTTTCTTGTCGAGTCCCCGCTCGTAAATGTCCTGGACGAGGGCTGCGATGGACTGATCGTATGAGGGGAACTTCCAGCGACAATCGGTGAAGTGATTGGAATTGACCGAGTGAGTATCCCAGGTGGGCGTGGTATCGGCCGGCGCAGGCTTGCCTGGGACCGGATTGTTCATTTCCACCGTGACAAAGCTGCATCCCGCTTCGACCAACCGCCGCGCCAGCAGGGCACGTTGTCCCCACGCGGTGCGACCGTAACGATCGCGGATCTGATCGCTTTCCCTGGACAGATCAAACGCGCTGCGGGCTTTGTCGCTGGTAAGCATCTCTGCGGCAAGTCGGCTGAATTGATCCATCGCCGCCATGCTGCCACTGCGATCCAGATCACGTCGCAGTTCATCGAACCCGCGCATCAAGGCAATTCGATCATCAAGTCGACCTTCGACCTCGCGAGCCAGTGTCAGATTCTGAACTTTGAATTCCGGGGTGGCAAAGTTGGCGCCGATCTGGAAGGGCGAATGGGCAGGCCCCAGGTACGACGCCAGGTGGGGAGCGGCGATGGTCCCTTCATCAGTGCAGAGCACGTAATTGGGTAATCCAACCACACGCCCCTCACGCATTTTTGAGACGACTGAGCCGATTGCCGGATACTCGTTTGCCCCGCCGCCGTCCGCCTGTAGCGGCGGTCGCGCCAGAAGCATCTGCTTCGTGCCGGTTGGATGCTGAATGTACGTGTGAGAGACGGATCGAATGATGCTGAATCGATCGGCGACTTTGGCATGATGCGGCAGCAGTTCGCAGACATCCAGACCCGGAACGACCGTCTGGATCGGATCAAACTCGCCGCGGTATTCGAGCGGCGCTTCGGGTTTCATGTCATAGGTATCGATCTGGGGCGCCCCACCCGTCAACCAGACAAGGATGACGGCCGTGTCTGGCGGTGTGACGGAACCCGGGTTGCCCGCAGCCCGCATTCGCATCACATCTACAAGGCTCAACCCGGCCAGGCCGAGTGAGCCGACTTCGAGGAAGCCGCGCCGTGTCAGTGGGCCCGAACAATGACCTTGGAATGATTTCACGGATCTCCCCCGTACCGATGTTGTTTCGATCACCTGCATCAAAAGATCGGCGATCGTGGCAATCGAACAACGCAAGTTTATACGTTGGGCGAGGTCGTGTCACATGATTCTCTGTCCAAGCTACGGCAAGATAACGATTTTGAGAGTTTTTTAAGGGAAGGAGCAAACACCGGGGGAGCACTCGCCCCCCCGTTCCGCATGGATGAGTTCTGCATTCTCAATTTGTCGCGGGGCGAATTCGATCCTTCCAGACGTACTCGTCCCAACTGGCGTCGTATCCTTTGTAGTGAATGTAATAGCCCCGTTTTTCGACCCGCAGGACCGTTGCTGGGTACCATTTTTCATTCCATTTGACTTCGACCTGTTCTCCCTGACGAATGTCGCTCAGATTGCGGACAGCAGGCTTCTCGGGGGAGGATTCGTTTGAAGGCCAATGGTCCTTCAGAAACGCCGAGAACTTGCCTGCATCAACGATCTCGTGATACTCGCGTGCGGACGGTTCAATGATAATTTGCTGACTGACCTCAACTCCGTCTCGAAAGGTGCTCAATCCATAAAGCCGTCCATCAGGCAGGAAGTGGCGGCATGTTCCATTTGTGACCGCGTGAACGTGTGGTGTTTCTGTCAACTTCTTCCCGCTGCGATAGTAGAGCGTTTGAACACCGTGCGGCAGTCCCTGGTCCATCTGGTCAGTCGAAGCGACGGTCCCATCTTCATACCAGGTCGTCGTCTTGCCTTGAGCCAGGCCATTCTGAAACGTCATTTCGCTGAACTTCCTGCCACTCGGATAGTAACAGACGCGTTTGCCCTCGACGCGCCCGTTGACATAGCTTTCGGTCAGGATCAACCGCCCCTGGGAGTCATACGCGCGGCAGGCGCCATGCGGAACTCCCTCTTTCAATTCGATGACACATCGGCGTTTGGGAAAGAACACGTCAGGTTCCGCGACGACCTCTCGCGTCTCCGCGGCATGGTTTATTGATCCGAGTAAAATGATGCCGCACAGAATGAGTCCAACACGCAGTCGAATCGGAAGAAAGTTCATTTTGAGACCCCTTGGCGATGAGCCACCCTGTTTCGATGCCCGCGAAGAACTCACTCTTCAGGCGGGAGACTTCAGGGAATTGCCGAAAGGGGATTGGGACGCGACAAGAATTCCGGGCAATCTGCCGGAATTGGCCCGCGAGATTTCAGACGGCGCCTCAGATTCAATTACCGGTTGTAGACCCCATTGCAGTAGAAGAAGGCCCAGAGCCCGCCGAATACGATGAGGCTGAAGAGGGCCGCTACACACAGGAAATACGACTTGCCAGACCACTCGCGCACTGGAATCCCCTGACTGGGCAGCAGGAGTCGCCCCTCCCAGATTTTTCCGCGATGGACGACCCGCAGAGTTTCCCCCGCCTGAACCTGCGGGACGGCCGAACTATCCTGGACCGACATCTGCTTGTACCCCTCTGGGGTCGGCAGATCGACGAAGTACACAATCGGTCGTTCCACCTGGACCGACGTCACTGTCACTTCACCCACAGTCTGATACAAATCGTCATAGACGGTGTACAGGGGCCATACAGTCAGGAGCAGCATGGGGGTCAACATGAAAGACCCTCCAATCAACGCAAGAATGGTTACCCCGAGAATCTCCTTCGGTCGCACCAGATCCTCGTCACCATGAAAGGCGAGGTGCAAACCAATCACCGCGCCGGTGAAGATGCCAACCGGACTGAAGTACAGTGCCAAGCGCCAGATGACCGCCACCAGATCGGCCAGGAAAAATCCGTAACTGGGGCGGTATCCTTCCCGAAGGATCACTTCCACCGCGATCCAGTAGATCAGCATGAGAGCCAGCCCAAGCAAGGTGCCGAACAGTGCGAAAATCATGACGTTGACGGTGACTCCCCAGAACAATCCCTGGAGAGCATGCCCGAATCGACGAAGTAGCCTGGAACCGACCGGTTGATCTGTATTCATTGATTCCTCCGACACTGCCGTGAATTCCCACCTCTCGCGTCTCGGCGAATTGTCGGTTGTGACTGGGCAGGATTCAATCTGGATGACAAGGGACTGCCTCCGCATATTCGGCACTCGTCGTGATCGGGGTGCTGCACGCGGGATGTGACGAGCCCTGGATTGATGGGACCAATCGCAAACGGCTACCATTCTGGGGGAGTTTCGATCCCGACTGACGCCGATTCGGGAGAATGCATGTCCGCCACCAGTGAATCCGCTGTCATCCAGACGCTCGTCGAGACATCACTGTATGGTGATGATCTGGTGGCGTTGGAACAGTTTTATACAGCCGTTCTCGGGCTGCCGGTGGTGGCGCGAGATCCGCATCGACATCTGTTTCTTCGAGTCGGCGAATCGAGCATGCTGTTACTGTTCAAGCCGGATGTCACCATGACGCCGGGACTGTTTCCCCCTCATGGGACTCACGGTTCAGGCCATGTCGCCCTCGGGATTGCAGCCGATCAGTTGGAGGCTTGGAGAAATCGACTACAGTTAAACCGCGTCACGATTGAGCATGAAACCGCGTGGCCGCGCGGCGGACATTCGTTGTACTTTCGAGATCCGGCAGGGAATTCTGTGGAACTGGTGACACCGGGCGTCTGGGGAACTCCTGCCGGGTGGTAGCCTTCTGATCAATCACAGATCAGAGGATCAGAATCGCTCCTTCACTGGAGGCATTTTCCTGGAACCTTCAGGAGGAAGAGATTTCAGCAGTTTCTTCGCTTCCGCCGCCGCATCGGACTTGGCGTACAATTCCAAGATTTCCAGCAGTCGGCGCCGGGCAATATCGATCTTGCCGCGCTCAATAAACAGGCGCGACATGGTCAACTGGCTTTCGGCAAGCTTTTCCTGACGCTCAAGGACTTCATCAATCTTTTCTTTTTGCTGTTCGGGTGTCAGTTGCTCTTGAGACGGTTCGACCGGGATTTCGGGAGAGGCCATCGAGAGTGCGATCCGATTCAATGTGGGTGATTCAGTGACTGCCGACATCAGCTAAATCGGTCGCCCGGTGTCCTCACTTTCTGCTGGCAGATGAGGCGTGTAAAGACCGCAGATTCTACCTGACCCGCCAAGTCGACCTGATCCGTCCTGCAGAGACGAGAGTCAAGTTTCGGTCTGGCACGGATTGTTCGACATCAGATACGGTGACCGCCATCCACGGCTCGTCCGACGTCAATCGTCTGGACTTCTGTGCCCAGATTCATGTCGTAAATCCTGACAATTCCTTCTCGGCCGGCGACGGCGAGTGATGACGCATCCGGCGAAAAGCTGACATGCAGAACCACGGATGGATTCGTGATTTCAAATTTCTTCTGCTGGTTGAGCAGATCCCAGACAATAATTCGATGAGTCATTCCGCCACCCCAGGCCGCAATATCACCGCTCGATGCGACATCCATCGTGGCAACTCCGTGACGTCGGTCGGAACCATGCGATCCTCGCCACTGGACGGCACGACTGACCAGATCCCAGATCTGAATCCGATCATCATTCGATGACGTCAGGATTCGGTTGCCGTCGACCAGTAGTTTCGCCGCTGTGGGACCTTCGTCCCCAGCCAGCTCACACAACAGTTCGCCCGAGAATGTGTCCCACAGGGCGATTGACCCGTCCGTTCGCGTGCACAGCAGTCGCTGGCTGTTTGCGGAAAAATCGAGACTCACGACGGGGGCCTGACGACCGCTGCTCAGAGTACGGGTCGAGCTTTGAATCGGGTGGCACAAATAGACAGCTCCGTTCCCGGACCCTCCCGCCATCAGGGTTCCATCATGTCCGATGGCCGTCGTCAGGATCGGGAACTCGTGATCCTGAGTGGCGAGTTGCGTCGCGTTCCATGTCTCAAGGTCGACCCACCAAAGCTCGCCCGCATGGGTTGCGACAACCACGCTGGTGCCGTCTGGTGAAAGGGAGGCGTGACAGATTGAGCCCGCCAGCGCGTTGCACCATGCAGGGATGTATCCCGTCCGCTCACTCACCTGATGAATCGACAACGTCGGCAGCGCGGTCGCGCCGCCACGCGACTGACATAGCAATGTCCGCCCATCTGCGGACCAGTCGACACTGCTAACGGTGATCGAGGACAACTGGCGCGAGGCGGTTCTCGAAAGGAACGGCCCGTCGAGCCACTTGGACATTTCTGGCTCTTCCGCCACCAGCAAACCAATGGCGACCAGGCCGGCGATCACAACGCCCCCGATGACCTGTTCATGCAGCAGTTTCATGTTGGGGTCCTGCTTTGAAAATCGGACAGACCACACATTATGAAATCCCGTCCGAATTCGTTTTCTTACAAGTCGCAGATCAGATTCGACTTTCTCAGAGGAAGTTCCTGCGATTTTCAAAAAATCGCCGAATTCACGAAACTCCCATGAACGGGGAAAAGAAGTGATCACAGCCGGCGCCACATGGGACAATCTCCCCTCTACAACAAGTCTATCGCGTTGAACTTAATAGACTTACAGCAGCAAACCGAGACTTGAGATAATGTCAGTTTCAATCCGTTGCCACTGCTGGGAAAACTAACGACTCGACCGTCCGTTCGGATCACCGGCAATCGGCCGGAAATCATTTTTTTGGGCAACATCGCAAGATGCTCCTGCAAATGGGATTGCAGTTGTCCATCAGCCAATTCCGCCGATAGGATCTGGTCATGAATCCCATTCGAACCATTGATGACCTGGAAGAAACCCTCAGTCGTCCCTCGCCAGGCGCACGGGAAACTTTGCGACGCCTGCAGGGCGATGTCCTGATCCTGGGAGCGGGAGGCAAGCTGGGCCCGACTTTATCCCGCATGATCCGTCGTGGATTGGATGACGTTGGGAATGCCTCCCGACAAGTCATTGCGGTCTCACGATTTTCATCACCTCTGGCCGCACGGGCTTTGCAGGACGCTGGTGTTCACACGATCTCGTGTGACTTAACCGACCGAACTGCCGTGGCACAGCTGCCGCGAATCCCGAACGTGATCTATCTCGTCGGTCAGAAGTTCGGGACAATTGATGCACCCGAGCTGACATGGATGACAAACACATTTGTCCCGGGCCTCGTCGCCGAACACTTTGCCGGTTCGAGGATGGTGGTCCTGTCGACGGGATGTGTCTATCCGCTGGTGCCCACGAACGGACCGGGATCCAGCGAAGGCGATCGGCTGGATCCCCCCGGCGAATATGCCAACTCGTGCGTGGGTCGCGAACGCGTCTTCGAGTATTTCTCGAAGAAAACGAAGACCCCAAGCGTCTTTATCCGACTCTGTTATGCGATCGACTTGCGGTATGGAGTCCTGCTGGATCTTGCTCAGAAGATCTGTCAGCATCAGGCGATCGACCTGTCCATGGGAGCAACCCACGTCATCTGGCAGGGGGACGCCAACGCCCGCATTATCCA
>Ga0265327_10005603_pt1 | contig 10403 bp, 9 predicted proteins | sample 41621metaG_FD_202089 | JGI IMG/M metagenome (GOLD analysis project Ga0265327, IMG submission 202089) | Rhizosphere microbial communities from Carex aquatilis grown in University of Washington, Seatle, WA, United States - 4-16-21 metaG | ecosystem: Host-associated > Plants > Roots > Rhizosphere >... | reverse complement strand
GGTCAGTGCGCGACGCAACGGCGGCCTGCCGGTCTTCGTGTGGGCAGCCCTGGCTATGGCCGCAACACGTCCGGGACCTTGGGAGAGGCGTAAGGAAAGCGAAGCACGGTCGGCAGAGCCGGCGGCGCGGCGGAGCCCGCAAATACGCTCCGCCAGCGCGGAATTATCCGTCGACGACTTGCCGCGCACTCATGGCGATCAGGCTATCGCTCCATTGCGCTCCGAGCACCCGGCAGCATCCGCTCACGCAACGGCTGGGCTGAACGGGTTCGCCGCCTCGGTGCGATGGGTGCTGACCGAAGGTATCGTCGCAGCCAAGGCCTGCGGCGACGTCGATGTCGAATACCGCTCGGCGCTTTGCGCGTGGGAAGACCGGCTGTTCGCCAAGTTTCGTCAAGGGCACGAAATCATCACGAAGCCCGAAGCCGATGTCCTGATCGCGGAGATCTTTGCCTCGTGCGGCCGCCCGGCCCCGGCGCTCGAACTCGTTCCCGGCTTCCCGGACCCGCAGATTGGCGGGTACGCCGATGTCGCCGGGAACCGCATCCTCATCGAGGACGGCTTCCTTTACCGCTATCTCGTGCTGCACGAGGTCGGCCACATCCTCGTGCCTGAGGACCGCTGCCACGGCCCGGTCTTCATCTACGTCCTTCAGACGCTCTATCGCATCTGCCTCGACATACCTGAGGACGCCATCCACACCTCCCTCGAAGCGCACGGCCTGCCGAGCTACACGTACCTGCCGAATTGAGGTTCGGCGACCAGCGAAGGCTGCATTGGTCGGCGGCAGCGGATAATCGCCATTCGCAGCGTCCCAAATTGCCGGCGATACGCGACCCGAGCGGAAGCGATGCCCGAAGCCGGCCTGACAGGCGAAGAATAAAGATGCAACGCGGCGAGTCGAAGTTCGGCCCGCAACTGCTGCTTTCTGCGAAGGCTGTCTGGGCGCCTTCATACTCAGCTTACGGTTGCGCCCGGAATGCGCTACTTTGCGTGCCCGCCGCTCGGATCCGACCGGTTGCACCGGAAGCGCACGTCGTCCATTCCGCAGGAATTGCATTCGTGGCCATCTCTTTGATTGCTGCAAAACTCGCTTCACTGCTTCGGCGCTTTCCAGCAGCCAAGTCGAAGGATCGTTATCTATCGGCGGCGCTCTGCCCGTTTCTCCTGACGCCAATTCCTGAAGCCGTCTTCGCCGATATCGCCAAAATGCTCGGCTTCGCGGACAATTTTGCGACCGCTCCAACTGCGTGGTACTTCCCATTCTTATTCGTTTTGACTATCGCGACGCTTGCAATCTTTCCAGCAGTCCTGGTTCTTTGGACGTTCGTCGCACCGCTGTGGCACTGCGCACGTCGCCAGCCGCGAAAGGCAACCAGTCACCTGAGCGTGCTGATATTGGTCTTCATGATCCACCAAATCGATGCCGATTGGGTAAGGTTCAAAATGAAAGAAAGTGCCTACGCGGCACAGATAGCCGATGTGACTCCATCCGCATTGGGAATCACGGCGACTTGCATGTTGGACGATTGGGTCGAAGACCGGATGTATTTGGGAGGCATGAGCTTCGAGCCTTACAGCTCATACGTTGTTTACTGGAAAGGAGGCATGCAAATGATTGACGTTCCAAAGATTGGCATTATGAATAACTGCCCATACTTCACCGAAGTCCATGCGTTCCGGCATCTCGACAAGGACTTTTATCTGATAAAAGGCCAACCGAGGATGTAAGTTGCGGCCATGATCGTCGATGCCGACCACGATCGGATGCCGATCGATGGCGGCCACCAATTCACAGGAGAATGACGTGCGGCGGGCGTGGACACCGAAAGCGATCGGAAACATCCCGGACGGGACCATTCTGTTCGACGGCGTCTGCGTTCTGTGTTCTTGGTGGGTGCGCTTCGTGATCGAGCGGGACCCGGCGGCAAGGTTCCGGTTCGTACCGATCCAAAGCGCATATGGCCGCAGCTTGGCGGAACGCCTCGGCATTGACCCTGAGACTCCGGAGACCAATGCCGTGATCGTCGCGGGCCGCGCCTACTTCAAATCTGACGCGGCGATCATGATCCTCCGCGGGCTGCGGCGCTGGTCCTGGTCACGCGCTTTCCGGCTCATGCCGCGAATGCTTCGCGACTGGATCTACGATCGGGTCGCCCGCAGCCGCTATCGCGTGTTCGGGAAAACGGAAACCTGCCTCGTTCCCACGCCGGAAATCGCCCGGCACTTCGTCGTAGACGCCTAATTGCTGAGCAACCGATGAGCACCGGCGTGCTGGTCATCGGCGGAGCAGGCACGTTCGGCCGCCGGCTCGTCCGCGGGCTGATCGCGACCACGGATCTCGACGTGGTCATCGCAGGGCGCGAGATCGAACGTGTGACGGCGTTTGCCGATGAAATGCGGGCCGGCCGCCGCGCGAACCGCGCTCGTGCCCGCGCCCTCCGCGTTGACGCCAATACGGTCGCTCCGGATCAGCTTCGCCGCTCGGGCACCTTTGTCGTCGTCGACGCGGCGGGTCCATTTCAAGGTGGCGACTACCGTCTCACCAAGGCCGTCATTGCGGCCGGTCTGCACTACATCGACCTGGCCGATGCCCGTGATTTCGTTGCCGGTTTCCCACATCTCGACCCGGCAGCCCGGAAGGCCGGCGTGGTCGCGTTGACCGGGGCAAGCTCGACGCCAGCGCTTTCCAATGCGGCTCTCGACCGGCTCACCGCGGGATGGCGGGGCATCGACACGGTCGAGATCGCAATTTCGCCGGGGAATCGCGCTCCGCGGGGATTGGCTGTGGTCCGCTCGATCCTGTCCTACACAGGCAGGCCGGTGCGCGTCTTCCACGAGGGGCACTGGGTATCGCGCCCAGGCTGGGGCATGACGACGCGCCGAACCATGCGGGGACTGGGAAAGCGCTGGATCTCGCTATGCGACGCCCCGGACCTCGACATCGTGCCGCAACGCTTCGGTGTTCGACGCTCGGCTGTGTTCCGCGCTGGGCTGGAACTGTCGATCCTTCACCTCGGGCTGCTCGCCGCCAGCCTCCCCGTGCGCTTGGGGTTGCTCCCGTCTCTCGCACCGTTTTCGCGCCTCTTCCGAAATGCCGCCGACCTGTTCACGCCGTTCGGGACCGATTGCGGCGGCATGGTCGTAACGGCAACAGGGCTTGCCGCAGACGGAGAGCCCATCCGCTCGACATGGACGCTCGTTGCGGAGGCCGGAGACGGTCCGTTCATTCCGACGCTTCCGGCGCTCGCCGCGATCCGGGCGCTCGCCGACGGACGCCTGAACCGCACGGGCGCCATCGTCTGCGCGGGCCTGCTCGACTTCGATGCGATCGAACGCGAGTTCGCTCCCTACCGCATCACCAGCCACATCGAGACGGAGAGGCCCAACCGATGAGGGCGCAGCGATCGCCGTTCCAGCATCTGCTGGGGGAGCGGTTCGAGGAGTTGCCCTTACCCGTCCAAAGAATACACAGCATTTCCGGTCCGCTTACCGCCGCCGGTCTGGCCGACGTGTTCGTGACGCGCGGATCAGCCTCTTGGCTGATCCGCAGAATTGCCCGAATGCCCCGTCCGGGCCGCAAGATCTCGGTGACGGTCTCCTTCCAACCGGATGGTCGTGGCGGCGAGCGCTGGCTTCGGTCCTTCGCCGGACGCCACTATGCCAGCACGATAAGCACCGGCGGCAAGACCGCCGACAGTCTTCTCGTAGAGCGGCTCGGTTTGTTCGATTTGTACTTCCGTCTGACGCCGCGTCCCGGGAGTCTCGAATGGCTGCTGGTCGGGTGGCGGTTCCTGGGAGTGCCGCTGCCGGCGTGGAGCATACCGGTGATCCGATGCCGTGAGAGTAGCGATGCCGAGCGGTACGTTTTTGACATCGACGCGGCCTTCCCCGTCATCGGTCCTGTGATCCACTATCGGGGCTGGCTCATTCCGCAGGAACAGACGAATAGCGGAGCGCCGGAGATTTAACGTTCGACGCCGGACGGTTTATCAGGGTGATCTGGAGAATTCCGGAATACCAATCAGCGACCGCACCGACCGTCGCCCCGCTCCCACCTTGATCACCCACTCGCTTCGTGAAAGGTTCGGGCCAACATACCGATAGGCCGGCTCGTGCCGGCCGTCCGTTCCGGAGGAGAGATACGATGTCCGTTGCTGCTGCCCCGCTTCTCGACCGCCTCGGCGTCGCCCCTGCGTCGTACGACCGCGGCGACATCGTCGCCCGCTCGCCGATCGACGGGGCAGAGCTGGGACGGGTGCGCGGCGCGAGCGCGGCGGAGGTCGCTGCCGCCGTCGAGGCGGCGCACGCGGCGTTCCTCACATGGCGTACCGTGCCGGCGCCGAAGCGCGGCGAACTGGTCCGCCTGCTCGGCGAGGAGCTGCGCCAGCACAAGGAGGATCTCGGACGCCTCGTCACGATCGAGACCGGCAAGATCCTCCAGGAGGGCCTCGGCGAGGTCCAGGAGATGATCGACATCTGCGACTTCGCGGTCGGGCTGTCGCGCCAGCTCTACGGCCTGACGATCGCGTCGGAGCGGCCGGGCCACCGCATGATGGAGACGTGGCACCCGCTCGGCGCCGTCGCCATCGTCACCGCCTTCAACTTCCCGGTCGCCGTCTGGTCGTGGAACGCCGCGCTGGCGCTGGTCTGCGGCAACAGCGTCGTCTGGAAGCCGTCGGAGAAGACCCCGCTGACCGCGCTCGCCGTGCAGGCGCTGATGCAGCGGGCGATGGCGCGATTCGGCGACGCCGCGCCGTCCGGCCTCAGCCAGCTCGTACCCGGCGGCCGCGAGACGGCGGAGGCGCTGATCGACGATCCGCGCGTGCCGCTGGTCAGCGCCACCGGCAGCACGCGGATGGGCCGCGAGGTCGGGCCGCGCGTCGCGCGCCGCTTCGGCCGCACGCTCCTCGAACTCGGCGGCAACAACGGGGCGATCGTGACGCCCACGGCCGATCTCGACCTCGTCATCCGCGGCGTGCTGTTCGCAGCGGTCGGCACCGCCGGGCAGCGCTGCACGACGCTGCGCCGCCTTTTCGTTCATGAGTCGCGCTACGACGAGGTGCTGGGCAAGCTGCGCCGCGCCTACGAGCAGGTCCGCATCGGCGACCCGCTGCAACCGGGAACGCTGCTCGGGCCGTTGGTCGACAGCCGGGCCTACGAGGCGGTGCAGCAGGCGCTCGCCGAGGCGCGCAGCGACGGCGGCGTCGCACATGGCGGCGAGCGGGTGCTCCAGGCAGAGGCCGGTCCGAACGCCTTCTATGTCCGCCCGGCGATCGTCGAGATGCCGCGCCAGACCGAGGTGGTGCGGCGCGAGACCTTCGCGCCGATCCTCTATGTGATGCGCTACCGCGACATCGAGGAGGCGATCGCCGCGCACAACGACGTGCCGCAGGGGCTGTCGTCGAGCATCTTCACCCAGAACCTGCGCGAGGCGGAGCTGTTCCTCTCGGCCGAGGGCAGCGACTGCGGCATCGCCAACATCAATATCGGTCCCTCGGGCGCCGAGATCGGCGGCGCGTTCGGCGGCGAGAAGGAGACCGGCGGCGGTCGCGAGTCCGGCTCGGACGCCTGGAGGGCGTACATGCGGCGGGCGACCAACACGATCAACTACTCCAAGGACCTGCCGCTGGCGCAGGGGATCGAGTTCGGAGTGTAGAGGGCGCAATCGCCGGAGAGGCGACGGACGCCGGGACGAGGCGGTCCTCCTCGCGACGGCTCCGCTGCCGCGCTCCGGCGCAACCTACGTTAAGCCGGTCTTGCACAGCCGAGCCGTTCGCCTTGCGCGCCTCCCGGCCCTCTGACAAGGTACGGCACGGTTCGCACGCGCTTCAGTTGAGGTCCCCCTTTATGGCTGACCGGGTTCCGGCCACCGCTTCTTCGCTTCCGGAACCCGCCCGCGCGGGAGGCAGCCGCCGCACGTCGGCTTCGAGCCGGTAGCGATGAGCGCGTCCGCGAGGCTGGGGGAGGCGCCCGACGATAAGGACCGTCTGATCGAGGAACAGCGCGAGGCGTTGCGGGCATATCGGGACTTGCTCGACATCGCCGCACACGAGCTGCGCAACCCGATGACGGCTCTCCTGCTGCATGTCGAGGACGCGCTACGGCTCGTGCCGCCGCACGAGGCCGACATCGTCCACCGTCTGAAGCGCATCGAGCGGCTGATCGGGCGCACGGTCGTTCGCGCCACGATGCTCCTCGACGCCTCGCGTCTGAACGCCGGAACGTTCCGCCCGGCCATCGAGCCGGTCGACCTCGCCGAGATCGTGCGGGACGCGGTCGACACCCATGCGGGGCAAGCCCGGCACGCCGGCGTGTCGCTCCACCTCACCGCGCCCGAGATGATCGAGACGCTCAGCGACCGCTGGGCGGTCGAGCAGATCGTCGACAACCTGCTCTCCAACGCGATCAAGTTCGGAGCCGGCGAGCCCGTCGAGATCGGCGTCGCTCCAGCCGGCGACGGGTCCGTGCAGATCACCGTGCGCGACCGCGGCGTCGGCATCTCGCCCGACGACCAGGCGCGGATCTTCGAGCGCTTCGAGCGGGTGATCTCGGCGCGTCCTCAGGGCGGCTTCGGCCTCGGCCTATGGATCACCCGACAGCTCGTCGAAGCGCTGGGCGGCGCCATCCTGATCGCCAGCGCGCCCGGCGAAGGATCGACCTTCGCCGTCACCCTTCCAACCCTGCCATCTTCTACCGACGAGCATTGCCGGCCATGACAGACGACTTCCTGCTGGAGCGGGTGCCGACCGGCGCCCCAGGGCTCGACACCATCCTTCGGGGCGGATTCCTGAAAGGCGGCGTTTACATCATCGAGGGCGTGCCAGGGGCCGGGAAGACCATCCTCGCGAACCAGATCTGCTTCTCCCACATCGCCGGCGGGGGGCGCGCACTCTTCGTCACGCTCCTCGCGGAATCGCACACGCGCATGCTGCAGCACTTGCGCCCGATGTCCTTCTTCAACGAGGCGGCGATTCCCGCGTCGCTCTACTATGTCAGCGCGTTGCGCGCGCTTGAGGAGGACGGGCTCGGCGGGCTGGTCGACCTCCTGCGCCGCGAGATCCGCGCCCATAAGGCGACCCTGCTGGTCCTCGACGGCTTGCTGGCGGCCGAGCAGTCCGCCCCGACCGAGCGCGATTTCAAGAAGTTCATCGGCGAGATCCAGGCGCACGTCACGACGCAGGAATGCACCGCGCTGCTGCTGACCAACGGCAGCCCGCGGCCGGTAAGGCCGGAAGAGACGATGGTGGACGGGCTGATCGCACTGGGCGATCAGCTTTACGGCGCCCGCGCCGAGCGCGACCTGCAAGTCCGCAAGTTCCGCGGCAGCGCCGCCTTGCGCGGCCGGCATCCATTCCGGATTACGTCGGACGGCATCGTCATCTACCCGCGCTTCGAGGCGCTCTACGCCGCACCGTCCCGGCCCGATGAGCCCAGCCACGGCCGTATTCCGACCGGCGTCGATCGGCTCGACGCGATGTTCAAGGGCGGCCTGCCCGCGGCGTCGACCACCACGCTGATCGGCCCCTCCGGATCGGGCAAGACGACGTTGGGTCTGCACTTCCTCTCACAATGCAGCGAGGCCGAGCCGGGGTTGCACTTCGGCTTCTTCGAGACATCGCCGCGCCTCCGCATGAAGGCCGAAGCGCTCGGCCTCGGGTTCGGGCCGCTGCTCGACCGCGGCGTCGTCGACGTGATCTGGCAGGCGCCGACCGAGCACATCCTGGACGCGCTGGCGCACCGGCTGCTCGAAGCGGTGCAGCGCCGGAACGTGCGCCGGCTCTTCGTCGACGGGCTCGGCGGCTTCATCGCCGCGACGAAAGATCGGGAGCGGATCAGCCATTTCTTCGCCGCGCTGGCGAACGAGCTGCGCGCGCTCGGCGTCTCGACCATCTACACCATGGAGGCGCGGGACCTCATTGGTACGAACGTGCTGGTGCCGGTCGACAACGTCTCCTCGCTGATCGAGAACTTGATCTATCTCCGGTTCGTCGAGCGCGAATCGCAGCTCAACCACGTTCTCTCGATACTCAAGGCGCGCGACAGCGACTTCGACCCCGTCATCCGGAGCTTCGCGATCACGAGCGGCGGCATTCGGATCGGCGAGCCGTTCCGGGGCAGCGAGGACGTCATGACCGGGTTCGCGCATCGGCCGTCGGGCGGAACGGCCCGCGACGAAGCCGGCCCACCTGATCTGGGACATCCGAACGGGGGCTGATCCATGAAGACGGTCCTCGTCGTCGACGACGAATACGGGATAGTCGAGGTGGTGGTCCTGGCCCTCGAAGACGAGGGCTATCGCGTGATTGCCGCGGCGGACGGGCAGCAGGGGCTGGAACGGCTGGGAGAGTCTCGCCCGGATCTCGTCCTGCTCGACTTCATGATGCCGCGGCTGGACGGCCCGGCGCTGGCGAAAGCGATACGCGCCAACCCGGCGCTCCGGAAAACCCCGATCGTGATCATGAGCGCGGTCGGCGAGGCGGTGGTCCGTGAACGCTTTTCCGGCTACACCGCGTTCCTGCGAAAGCCTTTCCGCGTCCGCGCCATGCTGGACCTCGTCACCCGCCTGATCGGCCCCGGCGCGGACGAAGCCGAGGCATGAGCTGCGGACGACCGATCGCCGTCAATCGGCCTCTACGGCGCTCCGGGAACCGATGAGGAATTCCTTTTCGGAAAGAGAGCCAAGCCTCATTCGTCGTCGCTCTTGAGCACGGCACCGTCATCGGCGACGAAGACGGCGAGCAGGCTGGCCGGCTCGGTTGCGCTCGCATTCTCGCTGACGAGGTGTTCGCTGCCGGGCGGCTCGAAGAAGCTCTCTCCCGCCTTGTACACCGTCGCCGGGCCGGTTGCGGAGGTCTCGGATCGGATCTCGCCCGAAAGCACGTAGGCATAGACGCTGCCTGCGTGATGATGCTTCACGGACTTTCCGCCCGGAGCATAGGTCACGACGAGAGCGGTCAGGGTCTTGCCGGGAACATTGGGCAGCTTCGTCTCGAAGGCTCGAGTTCGAGACACCTTCTCGTCGGCACCTGCTGCACCCGCCGACGTAATCGCCGTTAGGCTCGCTATGAACACGCCGACGGCTAGAACCGCGGCGGCGGTTGCTCGGATCGCTCTGGACGACTGGCTCATGGTTGCGTGCTCCTCGGCGCGCGGTAGCTGCCTCAGCGATGCGTGGCGACGGCCTCGAGCGTCGTGTCGGAGCTGATTGCCATCCGGTTGTAGGCCGATCGCGGTCGTCAGGTCGGCGAGTTCCTTATCGTTGAAATGGCCGCTTGCCGCCCCGAATTCCGCATCGGGCACGACGGTGCCGGCGACGCGGGTCACGGTCTCCACCCAGCGGAGCGCCGCCCGCTCCTTCTCCGAAAACAGATCGCCCGCTTCCCGCCACGCCGGCACAAGGACGAGCTTCTCCACTGCCATCCCGCCCTTGAGGCGGTCGCGCGAGTGCTTGTCGATGCAATCGGCACAGCCGTTGACCTGCGACATCCGAAGATGGACGCGGTCAACGAGCGCCTTCATGCCGCCGGACCCGAGATGGGCACCATCGAGACGCTGAGACATCGTTCGCTCCTCCTTCGACTCCCGTGCCGCAGCAAAATTATACTAAAGACAAATTCATACCAATACTAAAAGCCAATTATATACTATCTTATACTAACCACCGTTGAGCATGACGTATCGGGAGTTGGTTAAGCCGCGTGGCGCTTGAGCGTAACCCGTTCGGCACCGGTCAAAGACCAAGGCTGACAGTATTAAAGCGTGCTCATCCCGCCATCGATCACGAGTTCACTGCCGACGGTGAAGGCGGCTTCGTCCGACGCGAGGAACACGACGGCCTGGGCGATCTCCTTCGGGTCGCCGCGGCGGCCGGCGGGGATCTGTGCGACCAGCCCCGCGATGTCCGCCTCGCCCATGCCGATCTTGCCGTGGAGCGGCGTCGCGATCGGGCCGGGACTGACGGCGTTGACGCGGATGCCGCGCGGCAGAAGCTCGCCCGACAGCGTGCGCGCAAGCGAGACCAGCCCCGCCTTGGTCGCCGCATAGACGCTCGACGCCGGCATGCCGATATGGGCGTTGATCGACGTGTTGAGCACGATCGCAGCGGGGTTGGCGAGGATCGGCAGCAGCGCCTGAACGAGGAAGAACGGCCCTTTCAGGTTGACCGCGACGGAGCGGTCGAAGCCGGCTTCGTCCCATTGTTCGAGCGGTCGGAAATCCCCGATGCCGGCATTGACGAACAGGATATCCAGCCCGCCGAAGCCATCGCGGACGGCGTCCGCAACCGCTTTCTGACCCGTCACGTCGCCGGCATCGGCGCGGATCGTCAGTACCTCGCCAAGCGCGGTGCGCGCGGCGTCGAGCGTCGCCGGGTTGCTTCCGGTAATCGCGACGCGGGCGCC